>Ga0181536_10000515_pt1 | contig 46808 bp, 50 predicted proteins | sample PEATcosm2014_Bin_41_FD_121105 | JGI IMG/M metagenome (GOLD analysis project Ga0181536, IMG submission 121105) | Peatland microbial communities from MTU Mesocosm Facility, Houghton, MI, USA - PEATcosm2014_Bin17_60_metaG | ecosystem: Environmental > Terrestrial > Soil > Wetlands > Peat | place...
CCTGGTGATGTACTTCATCATTCTGACGTCCGCCGCCACGCTGCACGCACACGGCAAAACTGCGATCTCCACAGCGCGCGAGGCCGCCGAAGCGCTGCGTCCTTTGGCGGGCGATGGCGCGTATTGGCTCTTCAGCTTGGGTTTGATCGGAGCCGGCATGCTGGGGGTCCCGGTATTGGCCGGATCTTGCGCTTACGCCATCGCGGAAGCGGCCGACTGGGTTGGCTCGCTGGAAGTACACCCACCGCTGGCTCACGGCTTCTATTCTGTCATCGCCATTGCGATGGCGCTCGGCCTTGGTTTGGATTATGCGGGTCTGAATGCCGTAAGGATGCTCTTCTGGTCGGCCGTGCTCAATGGAGCACTGGCGCCGCCGCTACTCGTCCTGGTGGTGCTGCTGACCAGCAGGGCCGATGTGATGGGCGAGCGCCGGAACGGGCCCCTGCTTCGCTGGCTTGGGTGGATATGTGCCGGCGTCATGCTGATTGCCACGATCATTATGTTCGTGACGGCATAGCCGCTACCGCGAAACCGCTTGCTGGCGCGCCCGGCTCTGTACTGAGCCGCGTAAGGGAGCGGTTTCGCGCCAGCAGAAAACCAGACGATCGAAGTCCTAGCTAGCGCCAGCGTCCTTCAACCATAACGTACCCGCCCCTGCGGTGAACCCAGCGATGCGCAACCCAGCGGGCATGCGGCCGTGGCGGCTGTTCCCACCTTCCGGCGTTCCAGGCGTAAGCATTGCCATCCCAACGGTGGTACCCGTTAATCCACACATAGCCGGGGCCCGGCGCCCGTCCCCGCGTTTCGACTACAGCCACGGGTGGCGCGATGCGAACCACAACCTCGCCCGCGGCGCTGAATGTCAGCGCGCCTGCAAAAACCGCCAATCCAATCAATCGCTTTAAAACCACAATACACTCTCCCTTTCTTAGTACGTGCGCCGCCAGATCTTCACAGCCTGAGCCTTAGTGGAACATCCCCAACATGTAGGCTACGAGCAGAATCAATAACACGCCGCCCACTCCTATGCCAGCACCACCCCCGTAACCCCAGCGGCCGTAGCCGTAATAGCCACCGCCGCCGAAAATCAACAACAGAACAATGATCAGTATCAGCATTTGGATCCTTCTTTCCGAATCGCTTACTTCTCAAAGACTTCTTTAATTTGTCCAACTTTCTTTTGGACTTTGCCAGCGAGGTTTTCCGCTTGGCCTTCCGACTCTACGTCGGGATTGCCGGCGACCTGGCCGGCCTTCTGCTTGACTTTTCCCTTCAGCTCGTGAAACTTGCCTTGAATCTTATCCTTCGCGCTCGAGTTCATCTGTTTTTCTCCTTATGCGGGTGCGGGTGTCCGTCACCCGCCCCCGAATGTGCTCGCACTTCTAGGTCCAATAGGGTTTGGCGCCGTAATAGGTGGCGACTTCGGCGCCCCAGGCGCGGTCGGCCATGTTCGGCCAGTGAGCCTTGTCGAAACCGGGAGCGTGTTCGAGCAACTTCTTATCGACGTCCAGGATGAACTGCCGCTGATCGGTGTCTACCGCGAGGGCACTCCAAGGGATGGCAAACAGTTTGTCGCCCATGCCCAGGAATCCTCCGAACGAAAGAACCGCGTAAGCGACCCGGCCTTTCTCCACGTCGATCATCAAATGTTCGATTATTCCGAGATCCTCTTTTTGACGGTTCACGACTCTATCGCCTGTAAGCGTGTCTGCCGCCAGAACACTCTGCATCCACCGCCCTTTGGCATCTCTCGTTTGTGACATGATATCTCCTTTTTTTCAACGTTGTTCAAGAGTATTAGGTGCTGAACTACTGTTATTCAACGGGCGTCCTATGAGCAGATTTGGGACCACCGCAGGAGTGCCGGCAAGCGAGGCTAAAGCCTCGCGCGGGCTGAAGCCCGCCCTCCATTTCGTGCAATTCCTGCCGTCTGTCAGGCAAAAAGTGCAGAATGTCAATCGGCCGGCGGCAGAGTGAAATAGAACGTCGATCCCGCCCCAGGTGTCGATTCCATCCACATGCGGCCGCCATGCCACTCGATGGATTTCTTGCAGAATGCGAGTCCAAGACCGTTGCCGGGGTGCTCTTTCCCGTGCAGGCGCTTAAACACACCGAATACGCGGCCCTGGAATGCCGGGTCTATACCGGGACCATTATCTTGCACCGAAAACACGCATTCGAGGTCTTCCCGTTTGAATGAAATGTGCACGCGCGGAGCACGCGCGCCGCAGTATTCGATGGCATTTCTAATCAGATGGTGCAGAACCTTGGTCAGGATTTCGAAGTCTCCCATGACCGCCGGCAAAGGGGCATGGGTAACGACTGCGCTCCGTTCCTTTATCAGCTTGTCCGTCGAGAGGAGCGTCTGGCGAAGGACCGCTTCCATGTCCGTCCGCGAGGACGGCCGCTCGCCGGTACCCGTAGCCCAATAGTCCACCATGTCGCCGAGCAGTGACTGCGCTCGGGCCGCCCCCTCCTGGATGCGCGCGAGGTATACACCGGCGGCGCCATCCGAAGTCTCGGCCATCAGTTGACTGTATGAGGCGATATCCCGGAGTGACTCGCGCAGGTTGTGAGCCGCCATCGAGACGAATTCTTCAAAGTCCGCGTGCGCCCGGTCCAACTGCGTGCGGAGCTCGAGGCAGTCCCGAGTTTCCGCGTCGAGCGCCTTGCGTAAGCGTTCGATTTCCTCTTCCGTGCGGTTTGGGTCGGAGGTGCCCATTCTCAGTTTGCGCGCGGGGGGGTGGAATCCTTACGGCCGTTGGGAATTGTGAACTTGAATGTGGCGCCCTGCCCCGCTTTCGATTCCACCCAGATGCGCCCACCCTGGCGCTCGACGACTTTCCTGCAAATCGCCAGACCGATGCCCGTACCGGATATTTCGCTTCCATGCAAGCGTTTGAACATGCCGAACACCCGGTCGGCGTCTTGCGGATCGATGCCGATTCCGTTGTCCCGCACCGCAAACAGCCACCCTTCCGCGTCTCTCGCGGCCGAGACATGGATTCTCGGAATTTCCTCGCCTCTGTACTTGATCGAATTGGAAATGAGGTTCTGGAAGACTTGCATCAGCACGACCTCTTCGGCTATCACCGTTGGCATTGGATCCGAGGTTACGATGGCCCCACTTTCCGCGATGGCCGCCTGGAGATTCAACAGCGCTTTGGCGAGAACAGCGCCGCTATCGATCGAGGCGAAACTGTTCTGTTCGCGCTCGGTAACTTCCCAATAGGCGAGCAGGTCTTTCAGCAGGGCTTCTATCCTCAGGGCCCCCTCCACGGAATAGGAGATGAATTGGTCCGCTCCTTCGCCCAGCTTTCCTGCATACTCGCGCCCCAGAAGCTCGGTAAAGTTCACCACCATCCGTAGAGGTTCCTGCAAGTCGTGCGTCAGCGCGTAGGCAAAATGCTGCAGTTCGGCATTGGTTGTCCGAAGCGCTTCCTCGGCACGCTTGCGGTCTGTTACGTCCTCAATCGCCAGAAGGATGGTCCGCGCTTGCGCATTCGGATTGAAGATCTCGCTGGCGTTGAGCAGCATCACTTTCCGGCCGACATGTTCAAAGTCGTGGATCACCTCAAAGTCCCGGAACGTGGCGTGTGCGGGGAGAATGTTCTCCAGCAGCTCGCGCAGTTTCGGGATATTCCACTGTCCGTTCCCGAGGTCGTAGATCAGGCGCCCCTCGGTCTCTTCCGGGGAGGCCTGGAACGTTTCGTAAAACGTCCTGTTCGCTTTCATGACTTCGAGGTTCTGGTTCAGGATCACCAGAGGCTCCCGCACCGTCTCTACAATCGCTTCGGCGAAGTCCAAACCGCGCTTGGCGGCATCGATATCGATCAGCATCAGCACGGCGCCGTCAATTTTGCCATCCGGTCCCGCGGACGGGAGGATGCGCAGCGAATACCAGCGGCCGTGCGAGTCGCGGATGTCGCGCGGTTTCCGATTGCCGCCCTCCATCGCATCCAACAGCAACCGCCGCAGGTCTGGTAGTTCCATTTGAGGCTGGAGATCGGTGATCGACCGCCCGACGTCGGAAGCGATCAGATTCAACGTCGGTTCCATGGCGCGCGTAAAGCGGCGAATGCGCAGATCCCGCCCAACCATGACAAGGGGTATGCTGATGCTTTCCAGAAGATTGGTCAGATCCCGGTTGACTTTGCTGAATTCCACATTGCTGATCTTCAGCTCTTCGTTCAGCGTGTTCAATTCTTCGTTGGCTGACTCCAACTCTTCCTGCGCGGTTTCCAACTCCTCGTTGCCCGCCTGCGCCTCTTCGTTCGCCGCTCTAAGCTCTTCCAGGGTGGATGCATTATCCTCGACGATCGATTGCAGATACTCTTTGGCTGCTACAAGCTCGCGCCGCAGCCGGTCGCTTCCCCCGCTGTCCTCGATCGCGGGCTTGTGCGCCACACTCGGGCCACGCTTCGGCTCAACGTCCTCGAACAGGACCAGGAAATAGCGTTCCTCGGAAGGGGACGCGCCCCTAAACGGGATTACCTCGATGGTGACGTCTTTTAGTTGGCCACCGTCTTCGATCCGGAAGCCGTCTTCTTTAGCTGCGGCATTGGATTCTCTGGCAGTTTGGATCGCCTTACCGAGGCCTGCTATCAGGCCTTCCCGCGCCAGTTTCAGAAGGTTCTGGGTCGGCTCGCCGGGCGAAAGCTCGAGGTACGGAGCCGTGCGGCCGCGGACTTGAACGATGTTCATGGCGTCGTCAACGACGGCGCCGGGGGGGCCATGTTCGGCCAACACCAGCCGGTCGGCTTCTCTGAACACATCCAGCGCGGCGCGGCCCTCGGCAGTTCTCTGCGGAAGATCCACCCGGCCTTCGGCGCGGCGGCCTTGGCTCAGGCGTGGCGCCGGCTTATCCGCAGCCGGCCGCAGGCAATAGATTTTGTGGGTCTTCTCCATTTGATGAAACGACTCGGACAGCGTGCCGATGCTTTCCGATGGTCCGACTACCAGGAAGCCCGTCGGCTTGAGGGCGTAATGCAGGATCGATAACACCTTGCGCTGTAGCGCCGCTCCAAGATAGATCAGTACGTTACAGCAACTGATGAGGTCCAGCTTGGAGAAAGGCGGGTCCTCGGCCACGTTGTGCCGCGCAAAAACGCAGACATCGCGGATGATCTTTGTAATCTGATACCCGCGTTCCGAACGGGCGAAGAACCGCGCCAATCGCCGCGGCGAGACATGCGCAACCTCGGAGTCCTTGTAGGTGCCGGCGCGGGCTTTGGCGACCGCCGTTTCGCTGATATCGGTGGCGAAAACCTCGAACGGAACGCTCTCTCCCGCCTCGTCCAGGAATTCCATCAAGCACATGGCGATCGAATAAGCCTCCTCACCCGTGGCGCACCCAGGTACCCAGATCCGGATCGGGTCCCCGGCCGCTCTATTTCCGACCAGAGCGGGGAATACGTTCGTCTTCAGCTCCTCGAAGACCGCTGGTTCCCGAAAGAATGCAGTGACGGTGATCAGACAGTCCTCGCACAATGCGTTGGCTTCCTCGCGATTCTGCTCGAGATGCCGGCTGTAGGCTTCGAGGTTTTCGAATCCGCGGAGGGTCATGCGCCGCTTGATGCGCCGCGCCAGGGTGCTGGGCTTGTAGTGCGTGAAGTCCACGCCGGTGGCGCTCCGTACCAGCCGGAGTATCTTGGACAGGTGCGGATCCCCCGGCGGCGGCCCAATCGCCTCCCCGTGATCGATCGGCGGACGAGATTTGCGCGCGATGGCTACCAGTTCCCGCGCGATTCCGGCCGGCGGCAGGACAAAATCCACCACACCGGCGGCGATGGCGCTGCGGGGCATGCTGTCGAACTTCGCGGTGCGCGCTTCCTGGGCGAAGGTGACACCTCCCGCGGCCTTGACTGCCCGGAGGCCCAGCGTCCCATCCGACGCGGTTCCCGACAGAACCACGCCGAGCGCTTGGCTACCACGGTCCGCCGCCAGGGCGCGGAGAAAATCGTCGATCGGCATGTTGCGGCCACTGGCTGGCCGGGGCGGGGTATCGAGGACTCCATCGGAGATGCCCAAATTGCAGTGCGGCGGAATCACGTAAACATGATTGGCCTCGACGTGAGTCTCGCCTTTCACTTCAGAAACGGGCATTTTGCTTGCTTTGGAAAGCAACTCTGTCAGATGGCTCTCGTGACTCGGATCGAGGTGCTGAATCAGCACGAATGCCAGGCCGGTATTGTCCGGCAGATGGCTGAGCAACTCCGTGAATGCCTCCAGGCCGCCAGCAGAGGCTCCTATGCCAACAATGTTGGCGGGACTGCCGTCAACGAGTTCGGCGGCTGGCCGCGCGACAGCTACCGCGGAAACGGATTTGCCAGTCTTCTTTGCCACACGCAAAATCACCTTCCTCGCCGGAACCAACGGCCGTCATCACTGAAACAGATGCGCGACCAACCAAGCACACGGAGTGCCACTCTCGCACCGGCTCTCCGGGTGGGTGTTCCTGGCGGTTTGCACACAGCCAACTGACTGAATTGTAGCGCCGTCTCGATTTCGCAGGAAGGCTCCCTGGGCGCCCAATCACCGTCAGCCGGCTGCGGCGCCTGCGAGCAGATCCTTGATGATCCTGCCGATCTCCATGAATTGATCCAGGCCGGAGGGTTTGGTGATGAACCGGGAAACTCCGAGGTCTTTGAGCAGCGCCTCGTCCCGCCGGGACCGGGAAGAACTCCACACGCACACTGGAACGCCGGCGAGATGTCCGGCGCTCTGGATCTCGCGCAAGATGTCTTCGCCGGTATACTTGGACAGGTTCAGATCTACCAGGATCAGGTTTGGAATGGCCGCATCCGCATAGGCCCCCTGCCTGCGGATAAAAGCGAGGCCTTCGCCTCCGTTCAGCAGGTGAACCAGTTCATATCGGAAATCCTGCTTCTTCAGCGCCCGATCGAGAAGGAAGACGTCCGAGCCGTTGTCCTCGATGACAAGGATGCGGGCGGCGCATACTAACGAAGTGTCTTTCAAGCTCCTCCCAGCGGCCAACCTTCGCCGGCCGCTCTTCATCATTCCACAGTTGATGGTAGCGCCGCGTGCGGCGACACCTGTCTTGCCCTGACGATCCACCGCTTGGGCGCCGGCCCCACGTAGTAGAAAGGGTAGCAGGTCACGATCGTCAGCACGTTCTCGGCTGACGGAGCGAGTACCCCAACATTGTCCGGCTCTACGACCCTGAGCGACTCGACTTCGTACTTGAAATTGCCTTTCAATGTCGAGAACTGAATCTCGTCCTTGATCCTCAAATCCTTCAACGGGCGAAAGCACGTGTCCCGGTGCCCGGCCACGCCCACGTTGCCGGCCTCGCCCGGCAGCGCTGTGCCGGGAATATGTCCGACCGCGCGCCGCAAAGTAGTTTTGTCTAGTCCTTCGATAACGACCACGGACAGGAGCAGCCGAGGAATCTTTATGCGCCCGATCAGACCGTCCGTCGCCGCGGCAGGCGCGCCTTTCGCGGAGGTGGAAGACTGCGCTTGAGAGGCGCCCTCGCTCACCGCGCGCCGATCGCCCAGTTGGCGGTCGAGCATCGCGCTCGCGCGCGCCTGGAAAATCCAGGCGTCCACGAGGGCGAATCCGCAATAGCCCAGAAGCAAGACCGCGGAGGCAAAGAGCGCACGCTGGGTCCACTTCAGAATCCGCCGGAGTGGCGCCTTTCCAATTACAAGCCTCATTTGGCGACCTCATCGTCAGGCCTCGGTTCGCCGCCGGGGATGTAGCCGGTGCGGGTGCGCACCGACAGCTCGTGGCCCTTCGCCCGGGCAATTACCCGAATGGCGCGGTAAGCGCCATCACGAGTCAAGTTGGTTGGAACATATCCGATCGTGTATTGATGGCGAATGTCCCGGGCGATGCGCTCGCAGATGGGCGTCACTTCGCTGAGCTGGTTGGGGAAGAAAGCTTCGCCGCCCGTCGCCTGCGCCAGGTGTTTGAGCACACCCGGGTTCCGGTCCGGATCGTCTTCGTCGAAGACCCCTATGGTGTAGATGACGGCGCTGGATCGCTCAGCCAGTTTCATGACTTGGGACTGGCTGCGCGTGCTCGCGTTGTCACCACCATCGCTGACGACGATCAGCACTTTTTTATCCCGGCTGCCTGCCTGCAATTCCTCTAAAGCCTTGGCGAGCGCGTCGTAAAGAGCGGTCTGGCCGCCGGGAGGTTTGGCCGTGATCGCGTTTTCAAGTTCGACGGTGTTATTGGTGAATCGGATCGCGCCGGGCAAGCCCAGAGATACCTTCTCGTTGAAGTTGACGACGAACATTTCGTCGTCCCGATTGCTGGACCGCACAAAGCTCTGGGCCGCGGCGGACACCTCCGCAAGTTTCGGCCGCATGCTGGTGCTCTGGTCGACAACCAGTCCCACGGTGACCGGAATATCTTCGTTTCTGAATAGCCGGATGTGTTGCGGTACACGGTTCTCATAAACCTCGAAATCCTGCTCGCCCAGATTCGAGACAAAGCCGCCTTGCCGGTCAGTCACCGTAGCCGGCAACACCACCAAGGCAACGTCCACTGAGATGCGGAAAGATCCCGGGTCGCGATCTTGTCCTGCCGGTGCCGCCTGGGGGCTTACGCGGCCTGCCAGGAGAATCAGGAAAAGGGCCGGGAGAGCGATGGCTTTCGCCACGCCACGCTCTCCCGCCCGCGACAGCCTCGTCCGCATAGCTGCTCTCCTTCTGACAGTTGTGGGGCGGGAATGCTGCCCGGCCGGCCCCACCTATCTGCTCCAAGCACCCTTACTGCAGGCGTTTCTGCGCCTGGCGAAGGACGAAGGCTCCGCCCAAAGCCAGCAATCCGAGTAGCGCAATCAAAGGCATCGTGCTCGCCGTGGCTGGGAGCGTTTGCGCCGGCTCGGTGTTCGCCGCTACCAGTTCATTCGCCGGCAGCGGGGTGACCACCTGAGCGAGTTCCACCTCTTCTCCCGTGGGTTTAATCGCCATGACGGGCGCCTGCTTCAGTTGCGCGACCACTGGGTGGTCTGTCGTCTTGATCGGCTCTGCGACTTCCACGGGGATCTCGACCGCCGTGAAGAGAACGGGAGTGTTGGTCTCTTTGGCGAGTTGTACTGCTCTTGCTTTCGGATAAACGAATTCCTCGCCCCAGTTTCTGCCGGGATAGAACCATGCCCGTAGCGCCTCCGGCTCACCTGCCGGCCGCTCCCGGAAGGTAACCACGGTCTTGTCAGTCGCCTTGAGGCGATAGTTCGGGATGGCCAGGATAGTGGCATAGACCTGCGTTTCGTCCGCGTTGAAGATCTGGACGATGTGGCGGTCGGACTGCGAATCCAGGATTTTGAACACGTAGGTGCCGGCTGGCAACACCCCCCACCCCTTGAGGTGGACTCCCGGAATCTCCACAGGCCCGCTGAAAGTCATTACGGTCTTCCTGTTCCAGTCGTCCGCCTTTGCGGCTGGTGAGAATGCCGTGCCTGTTAGCGCCAGGCAGAAAACACTTGTTGTTACTGCTCTCAAGATACTCATCTGTTTATTGCTCCTTTGTTTGAACTCTGGTGCGATCGGCTGTTCGCTCTGTCGGGCGCCGTGCCTGCAAGACCTCGGCGGGCCGGTCGCACGATGGATGAGAAGCAATCCGAGGTCCATCGGCAAGAACACGAGAGGCGCAGCGCTAAAGCTGGCAATCTCTCAAAGCCGTCTTGCCGAGCTATCGGCCATATGCAGTTATTGCCGTACGGAATGCAGGAATTGCAGCGGATGGGCGGCGGATACAAAAAACCCTCTGGAGCAACAAACAAGGGACAGTTAAGCAAGCCGTAACATGAATCGGAACACGGGCCCCCCGCAGAGCACGCTATTGCCACGGCTTACTTTTCTTCCGCCTGTCAGTTGCAGCAGAAGGCAGGCTTGAAAGGTTCTTTCGCCAATTCAGTTAATGCTCAGCAACCCGACGGCCACACCTCGATCGCAATTGCTACAAATATTGAATACCCGGTTTAGTTGCAGTTACCAAGGCGCCCGAAGGCAGCGTCTCATACGGCAGTACCCGCGCCCGCGATGTGGCCGGCGAAGGTTCTTGCCAACACACCGGATGCCGCCGACCACACCTCCGGCACTCGTACTGGCCGTGCGCCGGCCACATTGGCTCCGCGTGCATCACTCTGCACCAGAGCGTCCCGATTCGCGTTTGGGTCGGTTTCATCGATCTACACTCCTTATCAACGAGATGGCCATTGGGCCGGTTGGTTTGCGGCGGATGGTTCGTAGAAATCAAGCTCCCAGATACTCGACGTGAGCGCACGTGCCTAACCGCGGGTTGGATCCAAGATACCAGCCAATAGGGTCGGGGTCTTCGTAGATCGCGATCCGATCGCCCGACCAGTTCCAGTCCGCGACGATGTTGTAATCGAACGCGGCGACGTCCCAGAAGAAATTGCCAAACCAGAAGCGTTCCCGGTTTCCTCCCGCAAGCACGAATACGTGTTGCGGTCGAAAGACACCGGCGAAGCGTCCGTGTGCCCACGGGTGATCGAGGTGGTAATGCGCATCGTTGGCGCCCGTATCGTGTCCGGCCCATCTATCGTTCCTGGCGTCAACGTGCGGAACGGCCGGATGACCTTTTCTGCTGGCCTCGCCCAGGTCTGGAAGCCCTCGCGGGAGCAGGACCGTGAGGCGGAATGTGCCCACCGCCAACCGCCGCGGAGTGGCTGCGCAAAAGCAGTCGCGCAAATCAGAATCGATAGCAATCTTCACTGCAACTTCCGCGGCGATATCTCGCCAGTCATTCTGTAAATCAATGCGGTCCTGAGGCTGGCCGCCCCCTCCGAGCCTCCGAACAGGCGGCCAAGCCTGGGACTGCTATATGGGCTCAATCAACGCCTCGGCCCAAATCCTGGATATTTCCGCTCGCCGCGGCTAGCCTGACGAAGCTACGGCCTTGCCGTTCAGCAAGTCTTCTTCAGACTGACAGCCGATGAGTCGGCTTGTGGCTAAGCGGGAGCGAGGAGCAACCAAAGCTACCAGAGCGATGCCGGCTCCGAGCCCGGTCAAGAAAATAGATAGCGAAAAAAGCATTTTATCGGTCATCCGAAGCACCTCCATGAATGGAACTCTTACCCCTGGATAACGAAACTGCGTTCCTGTATCAAGCGCACCAGCAGTACAACTATCGCCAGAATTAGCAGGATGTGAAGGAACCCGCCCAGCGTGTACGAGGTGACCATTCCCAGCGCCCACAATGCCAGCAGGATCACGCAGATCGTCCAAAGCATGTTGTCGCGTTCCTCATTGACGCGTCGTGATCCAGTGCAAGATTCGGGCCAAACGAGGCTGGGTGCGGATCGCGCCGGCGTCCAACTGCTCTCAGGGCGCAGTGAACGCCGCCGGCGTCATTGCTTTTTTGGATGCGAAGCGAGGCTGTCCATGGACGGGTGTTTCTACGGGTGAGTTTCGCCGGGTCTTTCGCACTCGGATCCCTTCTGCGCGAGCGCCCGGTCGTCTGCCTGCTTTTCGGCCTCCGCGCTCACCACTCCATGCGGTTCCTGAATTTGCCCGGTCAACTGATCCGTCTTGCCGGCGGCCGTTTCCAAGTTATTATCCGTAAGTTTCCCCCAGCGCTCGCGGGCAGAGCCGGTGAGCCTCTTCCACTTGCATCCAATTTGGTCCGCATTCATCATGTTTGTTCCTTCTCCTTCCGGTTTCCCGGCGTCACTTACCCGTGGCACGTTTGCCGCCGTTCGAGTTCTCGAAGTTTATGCGGAAGCTGGCGCGAGCCGGCCCTCCGGCCTTTTCGCGCGGCGAAATGTGCATTCCGAAAAGCAAATTCTGCACCTGCGCGTGCTGCTCTGCGCCGCATCTCCGCATTGCGGCGGTATCCGGCGCTTGGCCCGGCTCGTGCACAGACACAAACACGACACTTCCGAAGGAGGAACACTAAATGGCAAAGAATACATCGGTCATTGGCATCTATGAGGATCGCACGACGGTTTCGGATGTCATTGACGTTCTGCATAAAGCCGGGTATCGGGCGGCGGACATTTCGGTCCTATCGTCTGAAAACCAAGGCTCAAAGGATTTCGCGCACGAAAAGCATACCAAGGCGTCAGCGGGAGCGGGGATAGGAGCGGCCGTGGGTGCGGTGGTTGGCGCCGCATTGGCCTGGTTCGTTTCCAATCAAATAGTGACCATCACGGGCTTGGGGCCGCTTGTCGCGGCGGGACCGTTGCTGGCTGCTTTGGCTGGCGCCGGCGCCGGCGGGGCGCTGGGTTGGATCGTAGGATTGCTGGCGGGCCTGCGTCTGACCGAATACGTCGCCAAGCGGTACGCGGGCAGAATCAGGCGTGGCGGCATTCTCCTGTCCGTTCACTGCGACAGTCCGGAGTGGTGTGAGCGGGCGAAGAAAACCCTGAAAGACACTGGAGCCCGGGATATCTCCTCCGCCACGGAGGCTGCCGCGGACTACGGGACGACGGATAAGCCGACGAAGAGGCCGCCGGCGGCCGTTACGAATCGTGGCGAAGCGCCTGGCCAGCAGACGACAGAGTGCGTTGTTCACGAAATCAAGAAATAGGAGGCCTCTGCCTCGACTGATATGCAGCAGAGGCGCTTGAGGACGGTTAAGAAAGACTGGTCTTCTGCATGCATGCCCAACAACGACCTTAATGGAGACGATCACTATGAAATTCCTTCGAACTATCAGTACCGCTGCCCTGATTCTGCTTTTCGGTGCGATTGTCCCTGCGTACGCCCAGCACGAGCAGGAAAAACAGCAGCCTGAAAAGCAGCAGCCTGAAAAGCAGCAGAGTAAGCCAGAGCAAGCTGCGCGCCCATCCGCACAGCAGCAGCGCCCTCAGGCACAGCAGCACCAGCAGCCGGCACAACACGCACAACAACAGCAGAAGCAACCCGCTCAGCAACCTCAGCAGCGGGCCCAACAGGCTAAGCCACAACAACAACCGAAGCAGGAGCGGGCCTAACAGGCTAAGCCACAACAACAACCGAAGCAGGAGCGCGCCCAGCAGACTAAGCCGCAACAACCCAAGCAGGAGCGGGCCCAACAGGCTAAGCCGCAACAACAACCGAAGCAGGAGCGGGCCCAACAGGCTAAGCCGCAACAACAACCGAAGCAGGAGCGCGCCCAGCAGGCTAAGCCACAACAGCCCAAGCAGGAGCGGGCCAAACAGGCTAAGCCACAACAACCGAAGCAGGAGCGAGCCCAACAGACTAAGCCACAACAACCGAAGCAGGAGCGGGCCCAACAGACTAAGCCACAACAGCCCAAGCAGGAGCGCGCCCAACAGGCTCAACAATCACAGCAAGGGCACCCCACGCGGCAGCAAGCAGTCGCATGGCAACAGCAGAAGGGATGGCTGAAACAGGGCGGCGGCTGGCAGGCGCATAGTACCTGGCAGCAGGATGGCGATCAGAATTGGAACAGCGATCATCGCACCTGGGCGCAACGTGGAGGCTATGGCGGTTACTACATTCCTGAGAACACCTACAATCTCCATTTCGGGAGTCGCCACTGGTTCCGGATGCACCGCCGACCCGAGATGTACATGGGGTATCCGCGCTTCTCGTACGGCGGTTTTTGGTTCATGCTGGTGGATCCCTGGCCGGGATCCTGGGCGGCAAATTGGTACGCTAACGACGACGTTTATATCGATTATGACGACGGTTACTACCTTTTCAATCGCGCGTATCCGGGCGTCAGACTTGCGCTCACTGTCTCGCTGTAGCCCACGAACGGCGGTGACAAAGCATTGTCTTTAATCCAAACGGAACGGCACCGCACCGGACGCGTCGGTTGGCTGCGCGCGGCGGTATTGGGCGCGAACGACGGGATCCTTTCGACGGCGAGTCTGGTGCTGGGTGTCGCATCCGCGCATGCGACACACGGCAATGTAATGGTCGCGGGGGTCGCCGGCCTGGTCGCCGGGGCGATGTCGATGGCTGCAGGCGAATACGTGTCCGTGCACTCGCAGGCAGACACCGAACAGGCCGACCTCAAGCTGGAACGCGCCGAACTGAAGACAGACGACGCGGGCGAGCACAAGGAACTGATGGCGATCTACGTCGCTCGCGGGCTCGATCCCACGCTAGCCAAACAGGTTGCCGCGCAACTGATGGCGCATGACGCCTTAGGCGCGCATGCCCGCGACGAGCTGGGCATCTCCGCGTCGTTCACTGCGCGTCCGATTCAGGCTGCGTTGGCGTCGGCCGGCAGCTTCGTCGCCGGAGCGGCGATGCCTCTCGCGGTCGCTGCCATAGCCCCGGAGGCGCGTTTGATCCCCCTGGTCTCCGGTAGTTCGCTGTTGTTCCTGGCGCTTCTGGGAGGGTTGGCGGCGCGCGCCGGGGGAGCAGGCGTGCTCCTGGGCGCAATGCGCGTCACGTTTTGGGGCGCTCTAGCCATGGCGGTGACCGCAGGCGTCGGGGCACTGTTCGGAACCGCCACATCCGGGTCTTGAGGATCGCGAACGGTTCACCGACATTTTTCAACGACAACGAAGGTGATGTAGTCGGGTTGCGGCATGCCGTGAGTGAATTCCTCAATGGCATATGAGTTATGAGTTCTAGCAGTCTTTCCTCTCCGAACTTCGTAGATGTCCTCGATCCCGCGCGAGGCCTTGAAGACCAGATATCGGCCGAGGTGATTTTGTTCACCACGTCCGCGGCCGCGTAGCCCAGCAGGCGCTCGGCGCCGACGTTGGGTTGGCGCCGTTGAGAATAGCGTTCTGCAAGGCCCCGAGCTTCTTCGCAGCGGACCTCGGTGATGACATCCACCGTGCCGGCGGCATCCTCGACGAAGGACAAGCACCGCTCCACTTTCACGACCTGCGCGCGTCATGTGACCGAATATGGTCGAATCCTGGCGGTTGTGCTATTGGCGCTGGAAGACAAGGGTGATCGGCGTGTGCTCCGGCCTTACCACGCTGACCCTCATGCTGCCATCCGGGGCGAGGCTGTAGCTTTCGACAGTAACCGCGCCGGACAGCGTGGTCGTCACCTTCAGAACATCGTGATCCCACCTGGTCTTGCTCTTGAGGTCTTTGCCGGTGTGGATCGTAGCGTTGTTCTCGGCGTCGGTCATGTCGCGGTAGAAGAAGGTCTCGCCGGCGCCCGCATACGCGAAATTGCGTGAGACGGTGATGACGCCCTGTCGCTCGTTTATCGTTACGGTGCCGGTTTGAACGACGGGCTGGCCGGCAAAATCGCTTTGGGTAGGCACCAGCGTCCAGGTGCCGTTCAGGAGGGTATGGTCGCGCGCGAAAGCGGAGAAGGCGAAGAGGAGAGTCGTCAAGACGGCTCCAGTAATTGAAGTAGTTGAATATGTCCTCATGATTTCCTTGCTGAGGCTACCGCTTTGAACGAAATTGCCTGTAGCGCTAGCAATGTTAGAGCACGCGCGTTGCCCTTCAGGTGAAAACGGTGACGCAGGCGGTGGAAGCTGGTTAAAAGTCGGCTGGCCGCCTGCGTGCTCACGCAATGGCGAGCCTGCTTCTGCATGCGGCGTTGACAACTTTGCCGACGGCAAGTCCGGAACCAAAGTCTTAGCGCCGGAAGCTGGAACGAATTCAAGAACTTTAGCATCTCTCTCCGGAGTAAAAATATATGGCATGGATTGGTGAAATGTTTGCGAACATGAAAAAGGACAAGGCTGCGGCATTGGCCAAGAGCAGCGCGAAAGCGACCAAAACCGAGCGGACAGAGCATCTGAAAAAGCAAATCCCGGGAGCCCAGGACGGGTGGAATGCGCTGGTTTCCTCAATTGCGAATGACATAAGCGAATTCAACAAGCATAAGGAGCGCGCCGGAAAGGCTGCGGTACACATGTCCCAAAGGCGTTTCCAGTGCGAGGTTTACGTGCCTGGAATGCAAAGCAAGAGACTGGTCCTGACCTTAGACAACAACGACCTCCGGGTTTCGGTCCACCCTGATTTTCCCAAGCAGCAGTTGACCATCACAATGGAACCCGAAAAGGACGGCCAACATGGTTTCTGGGTTCTCGGGGAGCCTGCCAAGGAAAGTGGAAAGCGGTCGGTCCAGCAGTTATCCGAGTACCTGCTCAAGCCCATTCTTGCCTGCGCCGACACTAACATCGATCCAACTCCGTCGCCCTAGTCCTGGCTCCGGGTACTGTTTGAACCAGCGCCTGGATATCGGACGCTCGCCGCTGCCGGACGTTCGACCTGCAGCAGTTGCAGGGTTCCGTGCAGATTCTGCACCTCGCGATCAGGGGCACTCCACGGTCCGGCAGCGCCGGCCGGCTGGCAGTGCCCATGTAGCTCGACTCGCCGGTTTTGGACCCGCTCTTGCAGTAATGCATCGCGAAGGAGCAAAAAGATGCTTTGGACAATTTGTATAATTCTGCTAGTGTTGTGGGCATTGGGAATGGCAACTTCCTACACCGCCGGCGGGCTGATTCACGTCCTGCTGGTCATTGCGTTGGTGGTAATGGTAGTCCGCCTGATTCAGGGACGCAGGGTTCTTGGTTAGCGCCGATTCGTGGCCGGCATTGCCTCGGCAGGCGTGCGCGGGCGGCGCTTCCGGGCGTGGACAATTCAATTCAACATGAGAATAGGCAAACGTTCTCCCGCGCTTCACGTTTATTTAATCAGACCCTCGAAATAAGACGACGACGGGTTTGTGATCCGGCACTGGCGGGGCGTGGTGCCGAGCAATAGCCTGGCCTGTCTGCACGGGTTGACGGAGGACGTGCGGGAGCGAGGTCTGCTGGGCGGAGTCGAAATACGCACGCATGTGATCGACGAATCGGTGACGCGTATTCCGCTTGCCGAGATCGCGCGGCGGAACCGGTCGGCGGGTTGCCGGGCCCTGGCCTGCCTGGTTGGTGTGTGGCGGCGGTTTTACAGCCTGGAGAACATGAAGGCGATCCTGGGACGCGTGGATCCGGCGCGTTACTGGGACGTGTTCCGGAACTTCGTTTGGTACAATTACGCCGTGGCGGCGGAGGGCGCGCATCAATGCATACGGCGCCGCCGAGGAACCATGCTCGGTCACTAACTGTCTGCGCCAAAGTAGGTTGAGTATGAGTCTGCACATCAAACAGCGGGAAAGCGAAGGTATTGTCATTCTCGATTTGAAAGGCCCACTCACTTTGGGTCATGGAGATTTGGAACTGCGTGACCGGTTGCATGCCCTGCATCAATCCGCCAAAGTCAATGTCGTGTTGAATCTCAACGAGGTCAGCCACATTGACAGCACTGGGCTGGGGACATTGGTATTCGGGCTCGCCAGGCTGCGCAAGGCCGGTGGAAGGCTGGTGCTACTCAACGTGAATAAGTCGCATCTGGAACTTTTCTTGCTGACCAAACTGGCTATCGCCTTTGAATTCTTCGACGATGAGCAGGAGGCGTTGAACAGCTTCTTCCCGGATCGAGCCGTGAAGCCATTCGACATCCTCAACTTCATTCAGCACAAAGACGACCGCAATTCGGATTTGGGCGTCCGCTCCGCCGAGAACTGCTAAAATAGAGGGCGATGTCCCAACTGCCTGCGGTTCCGGGCCGCATCCTCATCGTCGACGACGACGAACGCCAGCGTGCCGCCTTGGCCGCCATGCTTTCCGATGGTGATTTTGAAACGCAGGTTGCCGGCGACGGGCAGGAGGCGCTGGAACGGCTCACTGCCTTCAACCCGGATGTCATCGTTGCCGATTTGGTCATGCCGCGCATGGACGGCTTCGAATTGCTGCGGTATTTGAAGGAACGGGGCGACCTCACGCCGGCGGTCGCGCTTACCGGATTCGGCAGCATGGACAAGGCGCTGTCCGCCGTTCACGACCTCAAGGCATTCTGGTACCTGGAGAAGCCCGTGGAACCGCGCGCCTTCAAGACCCTTCTGGAACGCGCGATTCGCTACAACAGAAGTCTGCGGAAGACCGACGAGCTGAAGCGCGACCTGAGCCTTCGCGGCGTACTCGGGGACATGGTAGGAACTTCCCCTGCGATGCAGCAGATTTTCTCGCTAATCAGGCAGGTGGCGCCCACTTCAGCGCCCGTGTTGATCCGCGGAGAGAGCGGCACTGGGAAGGAGTTGGTTGCACGGGAGATCCATAAGTGCAGCCCCCGCTGTGATGGACCTTTCGTCGCGATCAATGCAGCCGCCTTGCCCGAGGCTCTGGTTGAGAGCGAGCTATTCGGCCACGAAAAGGGCGCGTTTACGGGAGCCATGGAGCGTTCGGCCGGCTGCTTTGAGCAGGCTCACGGGGGCACGTTGTTCCTCGACGAGATCGGCGAGATGCCGCAGTCCACCCAGCCGAAGCTGCTGCGCGTTCTCGAGGACTTGCGGGTGCGGCGGCTGGGCGGTAAGCATGAAATCGCAGTCGACGCTCGGGTACTTGCCGCGACCAGTCAGGAACTGGGAACGCATTTGCGCGAAGAACTTTATTATCGGTTGAGTGTATTCCAGATCGTAATTCCGCCGCTGCGTGAACATAAAGAAGATATCCCACCCATCGCCGATGTCATGCTGCAGAATCTGAACAAGAAATACGGCACGCGCGTTACGGGACTCGATGCCGAAGTGCTGGCTGTACTTCATCGGTATGATTGGCCCGGCAATGTACGGGAGCTACGCAATATTCTGGAGCGAGCCATCATCATGGCAGGCGAAGGTTTGATCCGCCTGACGGATCTGCCTGCCCCTGAGCTCGATGCGAGCCCGGGCCCGTACGCCCGGCCGTCGACCGCCTATGAAGGCCCTATTATGCTCCAGCCCGGCCAGCCGCTCATGAAACTCGAAGAGGCTTACATCAAACTCACCCTCGAGCACGTGCACGGCAATCGCAAACTGGCCGCGGAGATGTTGGGAATCAGCCTGCGGACGTTGCAGAACCGGATCGCCACACTGCGCGAAGGGGCGAAGGCGACAACTCCCGGCGCATGAACGGCCCAATTGCGAAACGCTGCAACGGGGCAATGAAGAGGCTGGCCCGCGGAACTTTGCCAGACCGCAACTCTCGGCTTGAGCCCGCAGCACGCGATCAATACCTCTTCAAGAAATCGGCCACGCTATCCTGCTGCGCTGTCTGATACGCCGTGCAAGCCGCCTGCCGTTTTAGACGAAGAACGGGCGAATATCCTCCTGCTCGCCTGCTGCTGCTCGAAGGTGGCGCGCCAGGAACGGCCTGTAATCGCCTCCGGGCTTCCACTTCTGTATCACGGCGCGCGCAGAGTGTGCCGAGGCTGGCGGAGCGACTTCTGGCAGACTTGCGCGCCGCGGTCGCCTATGCAAAGGCTCCGCCTGCGCACCCGCCCGAAAGCTGGGCAGTGTACGGGGCGGCGGCTGCGTTTCCTCCAGCCCTGGTGAACCGGTAATCTTCGGCCGCCTCGACGCGGTTCAGGTATAAGCCGGTGCGTTAGCAGTCCCTCGCAGCTCGCGCGGACCACGCGGCTGGGGCAAGACCGGCTGCCCCCCCCAACAACATTGGGTGACTACACGCAACGCATTTTAGACCGCGTGCCTTTCATCCTCTTAACTTGATCATTGCAATCCAGTTATCGGGTCATCACTCCCTCGCAAGACGATTGCCGTGCCAGCGCGCGGGGAAGACTGCCGTGAAAACGATCACAAAGTCATGGCTTGCTTTAGGGTTCGCGACGCTGTTCATTCTCTCCAGTGCTCTGACTGCCCAGGAATTCCGCGGCACGCTGAGCGGGCTGGTAACCGATCCGTCGGGGGCCGTCGTGCCCCAGGCCAAGGTACGGGCGGTGAACAATGCCACCAGGCAGGCGTACACAGCCACCACGACCACTTCGGGCGACTACCTCATCCCGTACGTCCTGCCGGGCACCTACACGGTCTCCGTTGCGGCGGAGGGATTTAAGACCAAGGTGCAGGATAATGTGTTCCTGCCCGCGGGCGCATCGCCCGTGCTGAACGTCGCTATGGAAATAGGTGCCAGCACGGAGACAATAACTGTTTCGGGGACCGCCGAGCTTCTCGAGGCCGAAAACTCGGTCGGCAACAACGAGTTGACCACTCGGGAACTGGAGAATATCCCGCTGAACGGCCGCCAGATCTATACAATGTTGGGCACCATACCCGGTTCCCAGTTTCTCCAGACGCAATTCGGCGCCTCCGGCTATTCCGGCACCAGGGCGTGGGATGGGCCCATTATGCCGATGTCGGCATAATGGGCCAATCTGATGCCCGCTTTGGATCTTACTCGTGCGTAAGTTACGAGCGCGTGCACAGATTGGACCAGTTAAGCCCTTTCGGTTGTATCGGGAGTGCGCCGGCGCTGGAGGCAGGGTAAGGCAACTGGTTTTTGGGGAGCGGCGCCACCTATGAGAGGATAGCAGGCAGGTATGGACGAATTCCTATTGGCGATGCCGAAGTCGGAACTGCACCTGCACCTCGAAGGCTCTATTGAGCCGGAAACACTTCACGAGCTCGACCCCACGATTGCCCGCGACGAGCTATTGAGCCTGTACTCCTATGCGGATTTCGGCGCCTTCCTCAAAGCATTTGGCGCAATTGGCCAGCGTCTGCGGACGCCCGAAGATTACGCCCTCGTTACCCGCCGGCTGCTAGACCGTCTCGCTGCCCAAAATGTTCGGTACGCCGAGATCACGCTCTCGGCGGGTGTCGTGTTATGGAAAGGGCAGGAATTCGGGCCTATATTCGATGCTGTCCGGGATGCCGCATCCGGCTCTCAAGTGGAGGTGGGCTGGATTCTGGATGCCGTTCGCCAGTTCGGGGCGGACCAGGCGTTGGCGGTGGCCAAGCTCGCTAGTGAGCGAGCACACTGTGGCGTGGTGGCTTTCGGGATTGGAGGAGACGAAGCGAGGGGTCCGGCGGAGTGGTTTACAGACGTATTTGCGTACGCCAGGAAGGCCGGTCTTCACTTGCTGGCACACGCGGGTGAAAGCGCGGGGCCCGAATCGGTCTGGGCCGCCCTGAGACTAGGGGCGGAACGAATCGGTCATGGGATCGCTGCGGTTAGGGACCTGCGGCTGATCCAGTACCTGCGGGAGCATGACATTCCGTTGGAGATCTGTATCACCAGCAATCTTGTGACAGGCGTGGTTAAGCGGTTGGAGGACCATCCGGTGCGGCAATTGTACGATGCCGGCGTGCCTATTGTTCTCAGTACGGATGACCCGGGGATGTTCCGATGTACCCTGGTCGATGAATACCGCCTGGCGGCTCGATGCTTCGGATTCTCGCAAACCGAGTTATCGGGCATTGCGGAAAACGGGTTCCGATACGCGTTCAGGTGACGCACGTCGCGATGTCCGACCCTGCTGAATTCGCGAATCTCGTGCCGGCCGCACTCCAACTCGCAAATCTGCCGGTTGCCCGCGAAGTGGTAGCACGACTCTCGGAGCCGATGAAGTCGGAGATCCGCCGGGAGTTGCCTGAGAAACCGCTACTGCATCTTTTGTCATTTCTCTTGTCTCTTGCGCAAACTCCCGACACCGGGGTCCGTACCGATCTCATGCTGCTGGCCAAGATCGCAATTGCCAGGCATCCCTACCCGTCACGGCTCTACCACGACTTGTTACGAGCGGTATTCAGCCATAGTCGGAACCCAGAGTCGCTGCTGTCATTCGTGACGCCGGAGGACGCCAACCTCGCCACGGAAATGTTGTCGATCATGTCGCGGGTGGCGGCAGACGGCAACGTGCTGGACGCGGCCTTGCGCGCGCTTGAGTTGGGGCTGCATTTGGCGCGCAGGGAAAAGCTCCCATTATCGACCCCGCTGCTGCAGTACCGCCTCGCCAATCTGTACGCCTTCGAATTGAAGAAACCGCAATCCGCCGATCAGTTATTGGCGGAGGTAGCCGAGCTCACGCATGGCAGAGAACCGAATCTCGAAACCAGCGCCAGCCTGATTCGCGCGGCGCTGATCGCGGATGAAACGGGAAAATGGGAGTTCCCGCCCGTTCTCGAAGCCTTCCTCGATGAGCACCCGGATGTGGCCCTCAGTGTGGCGATCGGGCAAGCCAGGGCGGCCGCCAACCGGAATAATCTTCCGCTGCACGAACGATGGTGCCTCCACGCCCGTGAGATTCCATCTTCCAATCCCAAACTGTTGCTGGAGTTGAATCGCCTGGATTCGATTCTGGCCAGAAGAAAAGGGGATTGGGAGTTGGCCGATTTAAGGTTCCGCCAGCACGCCGCGTTGGTCGAGGACACTGGCGGCGACACCGATCTGTGGGATCGGTTCCATCTGGCGCGCGATGTGGGCGATGTGGAAACCGCGCGGATGCTGCTCAACCAGATCGCACGCCGGACAAGCGAGTCCGATTCAGCCGAAGTCCCTTATCAGCGAGCTCTATTGGCCTTTAATGAGGGGCAGTACGAGGAAGCCGCCCGGATGTTTCACGAATGCCTGTCCAAGTCTTCGGGTATCTACAAGCGCGCGAGCTGCCACGGCATGCTCGGGTTGATTCCGGCATCCCGGCGCGAACAAATGGAACATCTCTTCGAGGCGCACCGCCTGTTCCATCGTGCGGGGGCCGAACTGGACGTGGCGATCGCGCTCTCTCACATGGCTTTGGTGGAGATCGCTCAGGGCAAGATCTTGTTGGACGACCAATGGCCATTGTTCGGGGTCTCGCCGTTCTCGCGCGCCGCGCGGCTTCTGGAGCGCGCGCAGGCGGCCGCCGAGAAGATCGGAGATGACGACTTTCTAATCGACATCAGGAGCAAGCTGGCCTTCGTGTATCAGACGACGAAGAACTATCGCGCCGCGTTGGAGTGCCTGGAGAAAGCGATGGAACAGGCGGAGTGGGTTTATCTGCGGCTGACGCAACCGGAGATGGCGCCGCGTTTCGCCGCCAAAGTCGGAGGGGTTGTATCGCGGGCTATCGATTGTGCGTTGGAAGCGGGTCGGGCCGATCTGGCTCTTTCCATCGCCGAGCGTCTGAAAGCGCGCCGGCTCTTCCGCGATCTCGCGGAAATCGATGCCAGCGATGCCGCGGAGAATGAAACCGCCGAGGAACGCGCCCTGCTTGGCCAGATTCGCCCTTTGCGCAGGAAGCTGGTGGATGGACGACCGCTCACCGCTGGCGAGCGCGAGGAATTGGATAAAGCGCAGCACCGGCTGCGCCGATTGCGTGAGAGCATCACGGCGGCCGGCGGGGAGCACGCAGTCGAGACCGGTGAGCCTCTGAGTTCTGCGATGCTGCGCGGCGCGGTCTTTGGCGTCGCGGCCACCGAAGATCCGATTCCAGACACCGCGGAGAAGGTTCTGCCTGGAAGTGGCATCGAGTGCCCTGTATGCGGGGTCTTTAACCGGATCGCATCGACGTTCTGTTCCGGGTGCGACACCGGATTGCCCAAGTCGAGAGTTCTATCGCTCGATGGCGACCCAGAGATACTGCGCGCCGAATGCGGGGATCGCATGGTCGCGGAAGCCGCTGAAAGTTTGCGCAAGGGCGAATGGCAAACCGCGGCCGCATTGGTGGAAGATGCGCGCGCACTACGGCGGAATCCTATGGATGCGTGGTTAATGGGATTGGCCCGAGTGACCCAAGCCGAAACCGATCTGGCACTTCAGGAGTGGACCGCGGTGAAGAGACTTCAGTATAGCTTCCAGGACCCGTACTGGCCGCTGCCGCTCTCGCGATCTGCTTTCGACGATCTGGTAGAGGCCTGCCAGCGCGAGCCGGCGCGCGCGGGTGAGTTGACTGCACACTGGACCGGCCGGTCCGGGCGGCAGGAGGCGCTAGCGTGAACGACCGGACGGCCCTGTTGAACTTTCACGTCTCCGGAGACGGCATGCACGCGCTCTGGGCGGACGCCTCGGGTTGTGCCGTGGACAAAATCTCCGTTGGGCAGGAGCGGCTCGATGCGGCCGCAGTCAGGCTGCGGGAACGGTTTTCGCGTTTCAATCCCAAGCGGCCGGAACGTACGGATATCTCCTGGTTCAAGCCTCTGGGAGAAGAACTGCTAGGCCCGCTCGCCGGGAGGCTTGACCATTATGACCACCTGGTCATTGCTCCATGCGCCGGCTTGCATGCACTGCCGCTGCATGCGCTCGCTCCGCCAGGAAAGGAGCCTTTGGGAATCACCCACGGTATTTCGTATACCCCCAACCTCTCTCTGTATGCCCGGCTGCTGGCGCGCGCTCGCCTGAGCGGGGGCGTTGACGGAGGCACGGCATGCTTCGCGACGGGCGCGCGGGAAGACGAGCCGGACGTTTTTGAGGCATTCCGCGAGTTGCCGGCCTGGTTCGCCACAACCACCGGCGGGAGGCTGCTGACCGGCACGCAGGCATCTGTAGAAGCTTTCCATAATCTGGCACCCGAGAGCTCCATGGTGTACTTGTCCTGTCACGGAGTGTTCAACGCCCGAGAGCCGAGGTTCTCGGAACTGTTGTTGTCGCGCGGCGAAGGCTTGCCCTCCCGGCTCGCTTCCAAACAGAGGCGGCGGGGAATGACGGTGAATGACGTAGTGTGCCTTTCGCTGCCGGCGAAACTAGTGGTCCTGGATGCCTGCGTTTCCGGCGAGCAAAGATTGTATCCCGGCGATGAGCCGATGGGCTTCCCTGCGGCCTTTCTGCTAGCCGGGGTTTCCTGCGTGATTGCGTCGAACTGGAATGTGGAAGTGGCCAGCGGCCGGGTATTCATGGGCGCGCTGCTGGAGGAATGGACCCAGCCCGGCCATACGCTTGCCGAGTCGATGCGGGTTGCGTATGCTATAACCAGGAATCGGTACGCGCATCCTTTCCAATGGGGTGCGTTCTCCATTCATGGATATGGACAACTGCAATTCAAGGAGTGAAACGGTATGGAAGACTTGGTCGAATCTCTCGGCGCACTGAACTCCAGCCAGGTAACCGCGGCAGTGAAGTTCTTTCTGAGCGGCCTGGAGCAGGAGGCGGGAACGGAGATCTCAGATGCGGAAGTACGCAAGATATTTGCCGGCCTAAAAGCGGACGCCGCCGCGGAAGTATTACGCCAGGGAATCGTGGCGGGAAACTCCGATCCGGAAGAAGTGGCCCGCTGGTCCCGTGCGCTGCTGGTTCTGGCGGCCACGCAGCCCGAACTGCGGGATCAGGTAGGGGAAGCGATTGAGGATGCCCGGGACGCCCATCTGAAGGATCTGGGTTTATCGAGTCTGCTGGTGCTCGGAGCTGTTGCCATTGCCCTGAAGTACCGCCCAAAGACTTTTGAAAAGAAGGGTCAAGACGTAAAGATCCAGTGGCAAGATACCAAGGCGGGCAAGAGCGAGGATGTGGGCATCCTGGCGACTTTGGTCAAGGCAGTTTTGGGCCATTAAACCGGCATGACCCCGCCACAACATTCCGAGGAAGCAATCTATCAGATCGCTGTGTTTGCATCGCTGGCCCATGAACCACCGAACATTCCCGACGAGCGGATACTGATGCCGTTGAGCCTGACCCTTTGGAATCGAGGACGTGTGTCGGAAGCGGTAACGGGATTCCGGCTTTTGGATCGAAGCGGCGCCTTGCCGATGAAGGGAATCCTGGCGCGGGGTTGGTGGCTGCTGTACGAGGCCGAATTAGGCGAAGCGGAAGAGCTTTTCAGCCGTGCACTCAAGACGGAGCCGGACAACGACGAAGCATCCCTCGGGATGGCATTCCTGCGCTTCTATCAAGAAGACTACAGCTCTGCGGCTGGCCTTTTTTTCAGCCTGGCGGCGCGCGAAAAGTTCTCTTCCCCCAAGACTATGGCTCCGGCCGCCAAGGCGCTGGCGGAAGGCCGGCGGCCTAAGGCGATACAGTCGGCCCCTCTTCTGGGTCTGCCGCCCGGCCTGGCCCATTTGTATCAGAAACGGCAACTGGACGGCAAGGACGCCGCGATCCAGCTCGCACAGTCCCAGATCCCGTCGGCACCGCGGGAAAACCTCCTCCCGATCCAGCGTTTGGTGCTCGAATGGCAACTCGAAGACCCGAACGCGGATGCGGCCCAGCTTCGAGCCGAACTGGAAGCCCTGCTGAAAGATTATCCGGACGAGGGCCGGCTGTGGCAGTTCCTCGGAATCGTGCTCCGGCGACTGGAGCTCCGCGCGGAATCGCGCGATGCATTCCAACACGCCGCCAGTAGCGCGCCGCTGGACGCGGGGGCCTGGGCCGGTTACGGCGCGAGTCTTATGGAAGCGCGGGAACTGGAACAGGCATACCACTACTACGAGACCGCCGTTTTTCTGGACCCCGACGCCGTGCAATACCTAACGGAGCTGGCCACCTGTTATGGCGGCCTTGAGCAGTGGAGGAAGGCCGAGGAGAAGTTTACCGAAGCGGCCAAGCGCGGCGCATCCGGCTTCGACTTGTATTTCAATCGCGCAGCGTGCCGCCTCAAGTTGGGCGATTTCGGCCTAGCCATGGAAGATCTGCGCGCGGCGCTGGAAATCGAGCCGACGCATCACCGGGCTGCTGAAGCTCGCGAGATTCTCCAGTTGGAACGCTCTGCGGGTGTTGCCGCAACAGACGATCGGTTTCGGTTTGGGGACTTGTGAGAGAAGGATATGCCCTGGTAATCGATAATTGCACCTGCTTTAACGGTTTGTTGGCAACACGTCGAAATGGCTTCAAACTCGACGGCGTTTCTCATTCCATAGCTGTCGCCGGTGCAAGAGATACCGTCCGCGCCCAGCCCCGAAGCCGGGTGCATCGCTACAGCTCAAGCCTGGGTGTTGTTTCCTGTGCCCGGATGCTCTGCTCGGCCGCCGTCAAACTCCGCCTATCCAGCCAAACGCTCACATTCATGTCGCGCACCCTTGCGGCAGTGCGGCAGCGAATGAGTATACTGACCTGCCCCCGCGTGCTAAAATCGGACTGATCCAATAAATGACCGAAATCCTTCCATCAATTCTGGCCGCGGATTTCGCCCGCTTGGGCGAGCAGATTGCCCAAGTCGAGCAGGGCGGCGCCACCATGCTGCATCTGGACGTGATGGACGGCCACTTCGTGCAGAACCTGACCATCGGGCCGCCGGTGGTCGCCTCCATTCGCAAAGTCACGCGCCTCACGCTGGACGTTCACCTGATGATCACCGATCCGGACAAGTACGCGCCCATCTTCATCGACGCGGGCGCCGACCAGGTGACCGTGCATCAGGAAGCCTGCAAGCATCTGGACGGCACGCTGCGCGAGATCCAACGGGCGGGCGCGCGCGCCGGCGTGGTCATCAATCCGGCGACCCCGGTTTCCACCCTCGAAGACGTGCTGGGGCTGGCGGACTACGTGTTGGTGATGAGCGTCAATCCGGGGTTCGGCGGGCAGCGGTTTATCCCCTATGCGCTCGACAAGGTCAGGCGGCTGGATGCCATCCGGCGCGAACGCCGGCTGGCATTCCCCATCGAAATCGACGGCGGCGTGACCAAGGAAAACATAGGCGATGTAGTGCGGGCGGGCTGTGACTGGATCGTCACAGGGTCTTCGGTATTTCACACCCCGGACCCGGCCGCCGCGCTGGCCGAACTGCGCCAGACGGCTATGCAGGCGCATGCCGTCCGTTGTTGAATGGCCCTCGAGGGCGCGCCGCCGTGCGGCTTGGGCGTTCCCCCAGGCTGGCGATGCAATTGCTATCCTGGACTGAAGCGAAAAATATCGGCAAGGGCAAACGATGTATCCACGTATTCTTCATCACCTGATTGTGGTCGCCGCGCTGGCGGGCCTTCTGAGTTCCTGCGGGCTGCGCCGCCACAAATACGCAGACCCCATCACCAAGAACACCGAACAGCCCGATAAGGTGCTCTTCGACCGGGCCATCAACGATATCGAGCACAGCCGCTATGAGATCGCGCGGCTGACCCTGCAGACGCTGATCAACACCTACGACAGCAGCGAGTTCCTGGCCAAGGCCAAGCTGGCCATAGCCGACAGTTGGTTCCGCGAAGGCGGCACGCATGGCCTGGCGCAGGCCGAAGCCGAATACAAGGACTTCGAATTGTTCTATCCGCAAATGGAGGAAGCCGCCGAGGCGCAGGAACGGGTTTGCGATATCCACTACAAACAGATGGACAAGGCGGATCGCGACCCGCTGCACGCTATTCGCGCCCAGGACGAGTGCCGCCAGTTGCTGCTGCAGTATCCCAATAGCAAGTTCGCGCCCGAAACCCAGCAGAAGCTGCGCGACGTGCAGGAGGTTCTGGCGCTCCACGAGTATACCGCCGGGATCTTCTACCACCACAAGGGCGCCATGCCGGCCGCGGCCAATCGCTTGACCGGCGTGGTGGATCAATATCCCCTGTTCAGCATGGCCGACGAAGCGCTTTGGATACTCGGCGATTCCTACGATCGGATGGGTGACCGGTTCGAAGACAAGTCCGCCGCCGCTTACACGCGCATCGTGAAGGATTATCCGCTCAGCCCGCACGCGGACGCGGCCAAGAAGAAGCTGCAGGCCATGAAACAGCCCGTCCCGGCGGCCGATCCGGTGGCCTATGCCCGCATGAAGTACGAATTGGAAAACCGGAACGCTCCAAATCGAATCAACCGCTTGATGGACGCGTTCAAGCGGAACCCGGACACCCGTTTGGCGGCCAAGGGTGGAAGCCCGACCATGACCGTTCTGCGCCCGGGCATTCCGGTCAGCGTGCCGATACAGCCTGGCGCCGCGGCTCCGGGGGCGACTGGGGGGGTGGGATCGGACGTGACGGCAACCATTGGCGGCGATACGAAGGAACTCGACACCAGGCCCGATGCGCGGTCAAACCCGCCTGCCGCGGGAGCCGCGTCGCCGGCAGCCGCGTCCCCGGCCGTCGCGCCGGCCGCGGATCCGACCGCCAAGACGGCCGACGCACCGGTGGCTCCCCAGCAGCCTTTCGCCACCAACCATCCATTGAGCGAGAAAGACCGGAAGCTTGCCATGAAGAAGCAGCAGGAGAAGGCCAAGGAAGCGAAGAAAGCCGCGGCCAAGGCGGCCAAGCATGCGCCGGCTCAGCCAGCTCAGCCCCAGACGACGCCCCCGGCGCCAGCCGCTCAGCCCGCGCAGACGCCGCCCCAGGATAAATGACGCGCATTCTGCTCGCCGATGACAGCCCCCACGCACAGCGTATGGGCGAGCAGATTCTCACCGAGGAGGGCTTTGAAGTAGTCACCGTCAGCGATGGCGACTCCGCGTTGCTGCGCCTGGAGGACGTGGATCCCGATCTGGTGCTGGCCGACGTGGAGATGCCGCATCGTACGGGCTATGAAATCTGCCAGTACGTGAAGCTGAGCCCGCGTCACAAGCATGTCCGGGTGATCCTGACCGCGGGCGTCAAGGACCATCTCGATGAAGCCGAAGCGCGCCGCGTCGAGTCCGATGGCGTCGTACAAAAACCGTTCCAGGCGTCGCTGTTGCTGGGCGCGGTGAAGCCGCTGGCCGAGATGGCCGTGAAAGAACGGGCATCCGGCTCGCCCCCCACTGCGGCGCCCTCTGCGCCCGCCAAGCGTCCCGCGCCGAAGGCGCCGGTGGTGGCGCTGGTCGATCCGGAACGCGTACGCGCGGCCGTGACGGTAGCCCTGGACGCCTCCCTGTCTGGTATCATTGACGAGATTACCGAGAAGGTCTTGATCGCACTCGGCACCCGCTAGAATCTATGCCCGATAACAGTTTCGACGTCGTCTCCAAGATCGAGCTGCCGGAGGTCGGCAACGCCATCCAGCAGGCCATGAAGGAGATTCACCAGCGCTACGATCTGAAGGACTCCAAATCCTCGATTGAGCTGAACGAGAAGGACCACAAGATTCTCCTGGCCAGCGCGGACGAGTACAAGCTGAAAGCCGTGATCGAGGTGCTGGAAGGCAAGCTGGTGAAGCGCAAGGTGCCGCTAAAAGGGCTGACCTACGGGACGCTCATCCCCGCGGCCGGCTCCTCGGTGAAACAGGAGATCTCCCTGCAGCAGGGCATTCCCATCGAGAAGGCGCGCGAGATCGTGCGCAAGATCAAGGACAGCAAGCTGAAGGTGCAGGCCGCCATCCAGGGCGACCTGGTGCGCGTCAGCGGGCGGGACCGCGACACCTTGCAGAGCGTCATCAAGCTGCTGCGGGACACCGATTTCGGCATCGACGTGCAGTTTACGAATTACCGGACAATCTAGAAACCGGCCACGCGCGGCGGCGTCTATCACATTGAGGTTCTTTAACTTATGAGCAACTTCAGTAGTTTGGCAGCCGCCCTGCTGCTGGCAGCCGGCGTCTTCGCGCTCGAGGCACAACAATCCACGGGGCGTGTTGCCCTGCATGTCGTCGCTCTGGATTCCGCGGGCAGCCCAGTCCCGGACCTGACGGCCGCCGACTTTGCCGTGTTTGACAATGGCTCGCCGCAGAACATCGTCTCCCTCCACCTAAACCAAAGCGACGAACCCCGTCCCTTGGTTATCCTGTTCGATCTCCTGAATTCGAACTTCTCTTCGCGCGGAGAGATATGGAACATCCTAAAAACTTCCCTGTCTCGTTTGCCAGCCACCGGATCGCTTTATCTCTACCTGCTTGTCGAGGATGGCAGTCTCTATCCGGTCCACGGCCTGCCCGGCAATCCGGCCGCTCAAGGGGCGTCTGACGCCTCCTGGGTGCAGAATATCGGGCCGCTGCTGGATGCCGCTATGCACAGCACCCTGCAAATGAGGCCACAGGATATGAGACGCTCGAGCCCGGTCGACCTGCCGGAACGCTTCAAGACCACTTGGGGGGCGCTGGACGATATGCGTGCGCGTATGGCAACGTTGCACGGCCCCAAGCAACTGTTGTGGGTTACATATGGTTTTCCAAGCGCCATTCGCCTTGCGGGTCAGGGCTGGTGGGACGGCGGCCCGATGCTGCGGCAACTTGGCGCGCGGTTTGTTCAGTCTGAAATTACGGTCTACACGGCCGACCCAGGTATGAATCTCGACCGTGGAGTCCTGAATCGGGATTCGCTCGATATTTTGACCGGAGCCACCGGGGGCCGTACGTTTTCGACGGTTGACCTGAACAAAGCGATCGCGCAGGCCGAAGCCGACGCACGCACCAATTACAGCCTTGAGTACCAGCCGCCCGCTCGGAATTGGGATGGCAAGTACCACAAGCTGCGCGTGACGGTCGCCCGCAAGGGAATCCGCCTCCAAACCGAACAAGGTTACTACGCATCTTCGGGCTCGTAATTGCGAATTCTCTAGTGCCGCGCCGCATCGAAGCCCACCTTTTGGATGGCCCCACGGGCAAGCTGGAAGCTATCCTCGAAGCCCCGGAGGACACCACCCCGCGCGCGGCGGCGCTGGTCTGCCATCCCCATCCGTTGTTTGGCGGCACCATGCACAACAAGGTGGTCCACCGGGTGGCGCGGGCGTTGCGGAATTCGGGTTACGTGGTGCTGCGGTTCAATTTCCGCGGCGTGGGGAAGAGCGAGGGCCGCCATGACTTGGGCGTGGGCGAAATCGAGGATGCCCGCGCGGCGCTCGACTGGCTGCGTCACCGCTATCCGGGTCTGCCGTACACCCTGGCGGGGTTTTCGTTTGGCTCCCGAGTGATCCTGGGCTTGGGATGCGGCTTAACGGACGCCGAACGGCTGATCGCGCTGGGCTTCCCAGCCAAACGCGACCCGGTGGGCGTGCTGGCGTGGTGCACTGTGCCCAAGGTCTTCATTCAGAGCACCCACGATGAGCACGGGCCACCCCCTGAGATGGAGGCTTTCTACGCGCAAGTGGCCGAGCCGAAGCGGCTGATTTGGGTGGAGGCGCAGGATCACTTCTTCGCGGGAGGCTTGGACGAGTTGGAGAGACAGGTTGCGGAGTTGGCGTGAGATTCCTGCGGCGGCAGAACCGAAAGAAAGGCGCTATCTGTATAGGGCGGGGCTGCCATTTAATGAAGCACCTCAAGAAGAGCAAGCGGCCAGCGCCCCGACTCGATGAAAGCGCAGCAGGGCGACCTGAGAGGCCGCCGGGCCCAGAGGGCACCCCCGAGGTCCTGCCCCACCAAATGGCTTGAGGCTACTGGGCTGCGGCGCGCTGGGCCCGCCGCTGCGCGCGCAGGCCGATCAGGTCGGCCACCCGGCCGAGCAACGCGGAGACGTTTTCCGCGTTGACGGATACCTGCTGTTCATCGCCTACGGGATAGCGGGAGGCCTTGGCTTCCCTATAGGCTGTCACCAAAGCTGTGGCGGGCTTGTATGGCTTCACCCGGGCATACGAAAGTACGCGCAGACCGGCTTGCGGCGAATCCACCTCAACCTCGCTCAGAACCAGTTCGTATTGGCCCTCGTCCAGCTTCGAGAAGGCCTCGGCCGCCGATCCCGCCACGTCTACGCTGTAGCCACCGGCTTCGAGGAGGGTTTGCAGGGTCAGGCGGGAGGATAACTCGTCGTCCACCACCAACACCCGCGCCAGTTCCAGGCTCTTCGGCATTTTCCCGTACAGATCTACTTTACCCGAAAAGCCAAAACATTACGAGCAAAAAATGACAACGTTTTCGGCGTGGCCGGATTCTGCATTAATCAGTTGAAAACACGGCGGAAAATGGCATCCACATTACGCAGTTGGCGCTGTAGTGAAAAGCTTTCGGCGATCTGGCTGGGGTTGAGGACCGCCCGGACCTCCGGATCGGCCTCGATTGCGGCCCGGAAGTCCGATTCCTGCTCCCAGGCGTGCATGGCATGGTCCTGTACGATATGGTACGCCGTCTCCCGCAACATCCCGGCGGCTGTCAGATCCAGCAGCAATTGCCCGGAGAAGACGAGCCCCCGGGTCAAATCCAGGTTGCGCCGCATGCGCTCGGGGTAGACCAGGAGCCGATCCACCAATTGTGTGGTCTTTTCGAGGAGGTGGTCGGTGAGGATGGTGGAGTCGGGCAGGATGATCCGCTCGACGGAGGAATGCGAGATATCCCGCTCGTGCCACAGTGCGACGTCTTCGAAGGCGGCCTGGACGTTGGCGCGCACCACCCGCGCCAGGCCGCAGATCTGCTCGCAGGTCACCGGGTTGCGCTTGTGCGGCATGGCCGAGCTGCCCTTCTGCCCGCGCGCGAAGTACTCCTCGGCCTCGCGCACCTCGGTACGCTGCAGATGCCGCACCTCCAGGGCGATCTTCTCGCACAAGGCCGTGGCCAGTGCCAGCGTGGCGATGAGCGCGGCGTGCCGGTCGCGCTGGATCACCTGCGACGCGGCCGGCGCGGGCTTCAGGCGAAGCCGCGCGCAGATCCGTTCCTCGGCTTCCGGGCCGATATGCGCGAAGGTACCGACGGCGCCCGAGATCTTGCCCACGCGCAGGTCTTCGGCGGCGGCCCGCAGCCGCGCCAGATTGCGCCCCGCTTCGCCGTACCAGATGGCCAGCTTCAGCCCGAAGGTGACCGGCTCGGCATGCACGCCGTGCGTGCGGCCGATCTGCACCGTGTCTTTGAACTCGAAGGCGCGCCGTTTGAGCACGGCTTCGAGCCGCTCCAGCCCGGCCAGCAGAATCCCGCAAGCCTGGCGGATCTGCAAGGCCTGCGCGGTATCCACCACGTCGTTGGATGTGAGTCCGTAATGCAGCCAGCGCGACGACTCGGCGTGCCCAGCGGCCCGCATGCTCTCGGCAACCGCCGTGGTGAACGCGATCACGTCGTGCTTGACTTCCTTCTCGATTTCGAGAATGCGGGCGGTATCGAAGCTGGCATGCGCCCGCAGCGCGCGCGCCGCTTCCGGCGGCACGACGCCCATTTCCGCCAGCGCCTCCGAGGCCGCCAACTCCACTTCCAGCCACTGCCGGAACTTGTTTTCATCCGTCCAGATGCGGCCCATTTCCGGCCGCGTATAACGCGCGATCAAAAGCTATATACCTCCGTGGGGCGCGACTGGCTGGCGATTTCGAGCGGCGTCGCCAGGCCGCGCCGCTCCAGCGCTTGCGTAGCCACCAGCCGCACGATCTCCGGATGGTTGTTGTGCTCGCTGAGGTGCCCCAGCACCAGCCGCGCCGGAAAACCGTCGAAATCGCGCAGCAGAAAGTCGCTCATAGTGTCGTTGGAAAGATGGCCGACCCGGCTCATCACGCGCTGCTTCACGGACCAGGGGTACGGGCCGACCTTCAACATCTCCAGATCGTGATTGGATTCCAGCAGCATCAGATTCGCGCGCCGCAGATGAAATTTGACGGACTCGGTGATGTAGCCGAGATCGGTGGCCACGGCGATCTTGACGCCCTCAGCGTGGAAACAGAAACCGACCGGATCGATGGCGTCGTGCGGGATGCCGAAGCTATCCACTTCGATATCGCCCACCGCGAAGCTGGCGCCGGCTTGAAAGCATTCCAGGCGCGGTCGAATTTCGCCCCAATCGACCGCCGGCGCGGTGAGCTTGCTGATGTAAACCGGAATGCCCAGGCGGCGGGCCAGGCGCGCGAGACCGGAGACGTGATCGGAATGCTCGTGCGTGACCAGGACGGCGTGGAGCGTCTCCACCTGCTCGCCGACGGATTCCAGGCGGCGGACCAAAGCTTTGAAGCTCAGGCCGGCATCCACCAGAATGCGTGTGCGATCGGTCGCCAGCAACGCGCAATTGCCGGAGCTGCCGCTGGCCAACACGCAGAATTTGACGATTGTGTCGCCTCCCTGAATCAATCAGCATACCAGGATTCCTTTACCGCGCCGCGCGCCAGTCCAAATCTGCGGTTCGAGCAGATTTGGCGTATTGAAAAGGTTGCGCATAGCCCGACTCCGGGCCTGAACCCGCATCTGGCTTTCGACACACGCTCAAGTAAGTGGCTCCCGCGGTCTTGGCACGCTGCTGTCCGAATTGCCGAGTCACATTCCCCCTGATTTCAATGTTGTTTCCGAAGGTCGGTTTATCTGCTGTCCAACTGCCGCCTACCACGCGATTTCTAGCTGTTGCATATCATCGTGTACTCCGGCCAGCGCCGGCGGAGCCTGAAAAGGATCGTCCAGCCACACCCACAGATCGCGATAGAAGAACAGTTGCTGCCGCAACAGCGCTAGTGTCGACAACGACCAGGACAAACGTCGATTTCAATTGCGGGTACTTCAGCACCAGCATCGCTATCAGCGCGGTCCATACCTGCGTCCGGACCGCATTGGCGCTAGTCCCCACGAAGGTCTTGATCTTCAAGGTTTGTTTCAGTGCCTTGAACGACTGACTTAAATACTGCGCATCAACAGCGCCCTGCGGAAGTTACGATCTACTACCACTTCCATCCCTTGCGTACACACAGACTACCAGGGGTCGGAATGTACGACTTTCACGACGAGGTCTACTATGTAGTGCGGCGCTCAGATGGCAGGCCCTTGGCGGTGCTGGCCTGGATGACTCATCCCGAGGCCGCGTGTGCGAAGGTTGTTTCCGCTGCCCGCCTGCCGGTTCGCGTGCTGCTCGAGTTATGCCGCGTCACCGTGACCGGCCTCTCCTCATGTGTGCACAATTTGCACGAGGAGAATCACGACGTAAGATGCCAACGACAACTATTCGAAGAACCGCCCGCCGCTCCCGCCGTACGACTCCCACTGGACGTGCAAAAACAGTCTGCAACAAGCCCGGGTGCAGCGGGAACGCTTCGAGCCGGAGGCGCGCGCAGCGGCGGTCGTCAATCATCCGAACATCAGGCGAGGTTTTAGTCGATACCGAAACGGTTCGATCCCCAAAACCATGGGCCTCAAAAGTTCGAAATGGTCCAGACGGGGAGGCAGCCCAGCTCGCGATTGTAGCGCATTTAACTTTGTTTCTTTCGCCTGCCGGTTGGCCGATTCCAAATCGGCGTCGAGATCAAGATGCGATCCAGCTATTTCCACGGCGTAGGCCTCGATCGCGTCCCGCCTGACCTCTCTGAACTGCTGCCGCAGCCACCAATCGACGGCCTCGCGCGCCACGGTCGTCGCGGGTGTCTGCGTTCGTTCGGCCGCCGCCCTGAGATGGGCATAGTTTTCCTCCGCGTCATAGTTATGCCATGGATCTATGCCAGCGGATCATGCAAGCGGATCATGGCAGGAGATGAGGGGCCGCTCGCGGGTGGTATCCTGAGGATGCCTGGCTTAAACGATCCGCCGTGACGAAGCGCCTCACTCACACCAGCCAACAAAATCAGATGCTCGCCTTGCTGCGAACCGCTTGGATTTGGATCGCCAGTGCGATTCTCATTCTGCTTTGGACTCCGCTACTCGGCGTGGTCAGGCTGTTTGACCGTGAGCCGCTCCGGCTGCGCACCGGACGCTGGTTCCGCAGGCTGGGGCGTGCCCTGGCTGGAGTCAACCCCTGGCGCATCCATATTTCCGGCGGTGAGAATCTGAATACGAACCAAGTGTACGTCATCGTCAGCAACCATCAGTCGATGGCCGACATCCCGCTGATTTCGCACCTGAAGCTGGATACGAAATGGCTTGCCAAGGCGGAGTTGTTCCGGGTGCCGTTGGTCGGTTGGATGCTCCGCATGGCCGGGGACGTGCCAGTCGAAAGGTCCGACCGGCGCAAGAGCGCGACGGCATTGTTGCAGTGTGCGCGATACCTCCGCCAGCGCTGTTCGGTTGTGTTTTTCCCCGAGGGGACCCGATCGCCAGACAGGCATGTCCTGCCGTTCAACGAAGGTCCATTCCGGTTGGCGATTCGCGAGCAGGTCCCGATATTGCCGCTGGTGGTGGACGGTTCCGGGGCGGCTCTGCCTCGCAACTCGTGGATCTTCGGAAAAACCCAGGATATCTATCTCCGAGTCCTGGAGGCCGTGTCCGTAGATGGGTGGGACATCAAACAGGTGGCGACGCTGCGGGATGCGGTTCGCCAGAGAATTGTGGACGAACTGGATCGGCTGCAGCCTGAGTGATCGGTAACGCACGCTTCAGCGTACTGTGGCGAGCTTCAGCTCGCCATACCCGCGAACTTTGCTCACGGGAGAGCCGGCTAAAAGCCGGCTTGCCCGCCCCACAGTGAAAATGTAGAAACTCCAGTAGCGAGCTTCAACTCGCCATCTTCAGATGGCCGCCAGACCGTGGGCTGAAGCCCACGGCGGCACGCTGAAGCGTGCGCCACGGCGGGCCTAACCGTCCCGCCGCACGCCGTGCACGTGATACGGCACATAGTAACGCGGGTCGTCGCGCATCACGATCTCGAAGCCCGCGGCGGCCACGAACTCCTTCACGAAATCGAGCGTGCGGAATTCGTCGCCTTCGCCGCGGGCGGCGCGAAAGTCGTGGGCCGCGATGCACACGAACCGCGCGCGGCCGAGCGCCTTCGCGCAACCGGGCAACGCCAGCCGTTCGGCGCCTTCGATATTCATCTTCAGGAAGTCGATCCGTTCGATGCCTTGCTCCGCGGCCAGATCGTCGAATCGCATGCTCTTCACCGGGTGACTCGCAGGGCTCGGCGCGCCGGCCCGCACGTAACTGGACTCCCATACCGGCAGCGTTTCGATCTGCAATTCCCCGGCCCGGTCCATGCATGCGTAATTCAGCGGCGTCACATTCGCCAGCCGGTTGAGCTCGCACAACCGGCCGAGCACCGCAAACGAGACCGGATGCGGCTCGATGGCCCAAACGCGCCCGGCCGGCCCCACCGCGCGCGAAAATGCGAACACATCCTCGCCGCGGCCCGCGCCGATATCCACGATCGTATCGCCCGCCCGCGGCTTGTACAAATAGAACCAGTAGTCCTCGGCGTCGCGGAGATGCTTCCGCGCCTGCCCGGCCCAGCGCGCCCAATTCGGCTCGGCCTTGCTCCCGGCTTTGCTCCCTGGCAGGCGGAACATATCGGGATCGGGAAAGTAATCGGGACCCACGCGGCGCACCCACATGCCATCCCAAAGGATCTCCACATCCACACCGGGCATAGCCGCGCGCGCCAGTTTCGTCGCCCGGCGCGCCAGCGACGTGCGATCCTCGTAAGATGTGGACGATGTCTCAGTGACCGTGTTCGCTCGCTTCAGGCGCAGCGCCAGCAGCCTCCGCCGTTCGTCGGAAAGCCGCGCTCCCACACTCTGCCGGCGGGCGCCCGGGCGCCTTCTGGGCGCCTGCAAGACCTTTTCCAGATAGGCTTCGAACGGCACGGCGTTCAGGTGGCGCGCGTATTCGAGCGCGACGCGGCGGGACTCCGCAGCCAACTGCTCGTAATGCGCGCGGTCCGTCAACAGCCGCTCCAGAACCGACGCCCACGGTCCCACGTCCTGCGGCGGGATCTCGACCGCGGGCACCATGAGTTCGTCCACCATGGGCCGATAGCAAGCCACCGGATTGACCGGCAGCAAATAGTCCATACCGAGCATGGCCTCCGCCAGACCGCCGACGTTGCTGGCCATCACCGGAATGCCGCGCGACATGGCTTCCAGGATCATGCGCGACCGCGCTTCGGCCCACAGCGATGGCGCCAGCATCACGCGCGTCTGGCGGAGCAAATCGTCGATGTCGTCGACCGGCGGCAGGATCGATACGTTCGGAAGCTTCCGTAAGGCGGCGAAGTCCGCTGCCGTGGTGCCCCACGTGGGGACAGCGGCGAACTCCACATTCGGAAAGCGCTCCGCCAGCGCCAGAAGAATCGAGATGCCTTTCACCGCGCATGGATTCACCATGCTGACGAAGCGGTTGTCGAAGCGGCCCAGGTCCGGATGGCCGCCGGGATCCAGCAGCGAAATCGGCACATGGATGGCCTCCATGCCGCCCCATTGCCGCGTGTATTGCGCGACGTATTCGCTCACCGCCACCACGCCATCGGCCTGCCGCAGGGCTTCGGTTTGAAACTCGCTCGGCAATCCGCTATCCGGACCGAACGGCAGCGCTACCGTAGCGCGCACCAGGTAGACCACGCGGGCACGCGGCGACCGCAACGCGGTCTCCAGCATCAGGTGCGCCGGATCGTCGGTCGAGGCGAGGATGATGTCGGGCGAGAACGCGCGCACCTGGGCGGCGAAATAAGCCCGCAGGTTCGGGTCGCGAGTGAGAACGCCGACTTCCACGCCGTTCAACTGGAACTCCACACTGGCCCGCTCGTGCCGCGGCGCGGCTCCGCGGGCGGTCAATTCGCGCACCAGCGCGGCGTGCGCCTCACCGCCAAAACGTTCCACGCGCGCGACCACCCGCACCGCGTGTCCCCTAGCCGCCAGCGCTTCCATCAGCAGACGGTTGGATTTGTCGCCGCCGCCGTAGGACGGATAGTAGAGCGAATTATGTGCCAGCAGGATGCGCAATTCTCATGTTGACATACGGCGCCGTCATCGCGCCGGTGGCAGGATTGCTTCGATCGCCGCGAGATCCGCCTTGGTGAGCCGCCAGCCCGCAGCGGATGCATTGGCCTTCACCTGCTCCGGCGATTTCGCGCCCGCGATCACCGACGCTACCGCGGGTTGCGCGGCCAGCCACGAAACCGCCAGTTCCAGCATGCTGTGCCCGCGCCCAGCCGCGAACTCCGTGAGCGACTCCACCACTGCCAGATTCTCATCCGTGAACACTTTCGGACCAAAACCATCCCGCGCGCGGCTGCCTTCGGGAAGCGGCTGCCCGCGGCGATACTTCCCGGTGAGCAGCCCATTGGCCAGCGGGAAATAGGGCAGGAATGCGATGCCCGCGCGCACGCATTCCGGGATCACGTCTGTCTCCGGCTCGCGATCGACCATGCTGTATTGGTTCTGGACGCTCACGAAGCGCGCGCCGCCTTTCCGCACGGCCGCCTCGGCCGCGTGCAGTTGATCGCCCGAGAAATTCGAACAGCCAATCTCGCGCACCTTGCCGGCGCGCACCAGATCGTCCAGCGCGCCCAGCGTTTCCGCGATGGGAACCTGCGGGTCGGGCTGGTGCAGTTGATATAGATCGATGCGATCGGTTCCCAGCCGCCGCAGGCTGTCTTCGGCCGCTTGCCGCACATATTCGGGACGCGCGCCCTGGCGCTGTTCGTCCATCTTCATGCCGAATTTGGTGGCGATCAGCACGCTGTTGCGGCGCGGCCCCAGGGCCCGGCCTAGAAACTCCTCGCTCTGGCCGGCGCCGTAAATATCCGCCGTGTCGAAGAAGTTGATGCCGGCATCCAGCGCGGCGTTCACGGTAGCCGCGCTCGCGCCCGCGTCGATGCGCCAACCGAAGTTGTTACAGCCGAGGCCCACCACCGATACTTCCAATGATCCAATCCGTCGCGTTTCCAATTTTGCCTCCTCCTGTTGGTTATATTAGCTGGATGCAGTGGTTCGAGAACGAAGATTTCTGGCAGACGTTTTATCCTACATGTTCGGCGAGCACCGGATGGCCGCGGCGCCGGGTGAAGTCGAACGCGTCGTGGCGCTAAGCGGCGTGGTGCGCGGCCGTGTTTTGGATCTGTGTTGCGGCCCGGCGCGTCACAGCCTGATTCTGGCGCAAGAGGGATTCCAAGTCACGGGCGTGGACAGGTCCCCCTTTTCTTCTGAGCAAAGCTCGCGAAGTAACCGCCGGCGCGGGGGTCGAGCTGGTGGAAGCAAGGCCGGTCCCGGCTTGACCGCAAGTGCGGCCCCGTGGACCGTTTTCCGATCCTTTTCAATCCCAAGCGGTCAAGCTGCGTTCATCTGTGTCGATCGGCGGCCAATATACCTGATTTGCCCGCAAGGAACGGATAGCTTCGCCGCGCCCCAGCGCGTACCCTCGAACTATGGCGACAATAATGAATAGCAGCTTGGCGATGGCCCCCAAAGACGAACAGGCCTTCTGGGAAGCGAGTTTCTGGGAGGCGCTGGAAACCCGCGACACCCAGATGGACGGCGTTTTCTTCTTCGCCGTGATCACCACCGGCGTGTATTGCCGCCCGTCGTGTCCCTCCCGCCGGCCGCGCCGCGAGAACGTGATCTTTTTCCAACGGCGGGACGCCGCCGAGCGCGCCGGCTTCCGTCCCTGTCTGCGCTGCAAGCCCGAGCGCGAGCGCACGCGCGACGCTCAGTCGGAGCTGGTCGAGAAGATCTGCCGGTACCTGGAGAAGCACCTCGACGAAGCCGTCACGCTAGACGGGCTCAGCCGCCAGTTGCATCTCAGCCCGTTCCATCTGCAACGAACGTTCAAAGCGGCCACCGGCATCACGCCGCGCGCCTACGCCGATTTCTGCCGCCTGGAATCCTTCAAAGGCGGCTTGCGCAAGGGCCGCTCCGTAACCACTTCGCTCTACGACGCCGGTTACGGGTCCAGCAGCCGGCTCTACGAGCGAGCGGCCTCGCAGCTCGGGATGACACCCACCGCATACCGGCGCGGCGGCGCGGGCCTTACCATTCGCTACGACATTTTGGACACGCCCGCCGGCATACTGCTGGTGGCGGCCACCGGCAAGGGCGTCTGCGCCATCCAGTTTGGCGGCTCGGCGAAGAAACTCGAAGAATTTGTGCGCGCGGAATTCCCCGCCGCCGATCTGCAGCGCGATCCGGCGTTTCTGAGCCCGTGGGCCGGCCAGTTGCGCGCGCACCTCGGCGGGCGATTGCAGAAGCTGGACGTGCCGCTCGACATACAAGCGACCGCCTTTCAGCGGCGTGTCTGGGAGTATCTGCAATCGATCCCTTACGGCAGCACGCAATCGTATGGCGAGATCGCCAGGCGAATCCGGCAACCGCGCGCCGCGCGGGCCGTGGCGCGCGCCTGCGCGTCGAATCCGGTGGCCGTAGTTATCCCATGCCATCGCGTGGTGCGCGGCGACGGCGAGATTGGCGGCTATCGGTGGGGCGCGGACCGCAAGCGGAAGCTGCTGCGGATGGAGAGTGCGGGCGGGCTTGATCCCGATGCCACTTAATCAGTGGTGGGGCAGGCCCGTGGCCGGCGGCAGCCTCTCAGGCCGCCTTCCTGCTCCTGGCCAAGGCCCGACTTCATAGCGACAAGCCGCAAACGGGCCGCGGAAAGGGCGGCCTGAGAGGCCGCCGCAGGCTGAGAGCCTGCCCCACAATATCATCTCCGTGTCAGTACTTCCAACTACTCACATCCGCTCCCTTGGGCGCCGTCTCTTCCATGCGCTTCACCATCTCCGGCAGATAGTGCTGATTCAGTCCCACCTTGGGATCGAAGTTACCCGCATAACAATGCGGCTTGCGTTGCCCGAAGTCGAACGTCCCGTGATAGTACGGCTCCGTGGTAGTCTCCATGAAGTCCTGCAGTAAGTGGACCGCCCGGTCCAGATAGTAACTGTCCGCGTCGCCCACGCAAACATGCAACTTGCCGGCTAACTTAGGTCCCAGGCTCTTCCAGTCGCGCTCCATGATGTGAGTCAGGTCGTAGCGCTCTTTCCAGTATTCGGCCACCTTGTGGTCGATCTCGCCGGTGAGCTTATTGAAAACCGGTTGCGGATAGCCATCCTCGCCCACCGAGCTGAAGTAAGCCTGCCAGGCGTCCAGTTGCTGGCCCGACCGGCTCTTGGTGCCCTGCACCAGCTCGAAGCGGTTCATCTGTTCCATCGTCGCCAGCACCATGCCATCGGCCTGCCGCATCGCCGGCCGCGGCACCCGCGCAAACGGACCCTCCACCCAGTAAGCGTTCTGGTCTTCGTACAGGTTCATGGTCATGTACGCGCGGAAGTCCACCACGTCCGGGCAAAACACCCACGCGCCATTGTAGAAATCCGGATAGAACACCTGCGAAGCCATCGCTTCCCAACCGCCCGTCGAACCGCCATACACCGCCCGTGCCCACCCTTGGCCGATGCCGCGGAACTGCCGCTCCACGTACGGAATAAGCTCCTGCGTGATGGCGTCGCCGTAAGGGCCGGCGTTGGCTGAGTTCACCGCATAGGAGTCGTCGAAATAAGGCGTAGGATGCTGAATCGTCATAATGATGACCCGCGGCATGCGCCCCGCGATCCAGTCCTGGTACAGTTTGTAACCCTGACCCACACCCGGCACGGTGCTAAACCCAATGCCCAAACCCCTACTGAAGTGGCCTTGCATGACGATCAACGGGTAGTGCGCCTGGGGATGCTCTTCCCACCCGTCCGGCAGTAACAGCACCGCGCCTAATTCGACCGGCCTTCCCCAAAAGCGGCTGAGTAACTCGCTGTGCATCTTCAGATGCTTTACCCACTTGCTATCGGGCTCGGCGGCTGGAACAGCGGGCACCTTCTCGGTAAGTGACAGGCGAATCGTTTGGTCCGCCCCGGCGTCCAGATGTACCTTCTGCGGCTTGCTGTAAAGGTTGCCGGGTTTTGACAGCCAGTGTTGCCCTTCGCCTTTGTCGGGCGGCAGCTTGACCGTGTGTCCGTTGGCAAGCTGAAACGTTTCATAGATATTCAGAACGGCCTGGATATAGTAATCCTCGGCGGGGATGTCCTTCAGGCTATCGCGCGGATAGCCCAGCGTCGTCGAATCCACCACTGCCGCGGCGCCGGGCGCGAGCGCGTCCACATCCACGCCAAACGCCTGCTGCGTGCTCGCCGTGTAGCTGATCTGAAACCGCGGCTCCGGTCTCTCATTGGTCGAAATCAGCAGCATGACGTGCCCATCCAGCGGCGCCGCGCTCATTTCTTTGGGAAACGAAATCTCAAAACGCTCCGCCGCCACCGCCGGCAAAGCCACTGCAACCACCATCAGGACTTTCAGAAAGAATCGCATATCGCCTCACCGCGGGGTGATCAGCCCGCCCAACTTATCCTGCTCTCCCGATGCCGTCCGCGGGAACCGTGTCGCGTAAGCTTCCAGGTACTTCAGCCCGGCCCCCGTGTTGTAGATCACAATCCGCTCCGCCGGCTTCAAGAAGCCGGAAGCCAGCAACTTCTCCAGCGCGGCCACGCACGCGGCGCCCTCCGGCGCGGCGAAGATGCCTTCGTCCCGCGCCAATTGAATCCCAGCGTCCAGCAGCTCCGGGTCGCTCACCGCCAGCGCCGTGCCGCCGCTTGCGCGCACCGCCTCCAGGATCAGGAAGTCGCCCAGCGGCTTGGGCACGCGCAACCCGGCCGCCACGGTCGAGGCGTTCTCCCAGAACTGGCTGCGCGTCTCTCCGCGCTCGAACGCGCGCACCACCGGCTGGCAGCCTTCCACCTGCACCGCGATCATCTTCGGCCGCTTGCCGCCGATCCAGCCCAGCGCCTCCATCTCCTCGAACGCCTTCCACATCCCGATCATGCCTACACCGCCGCCCGTGGGATAGAAGATGGCGTCCGGCAACTGCCAGTCGAACTGCTCAGCCACCTCGTAGCCCATGGTTTTTTTGCCCTCGATGCGATACGGCTCCTTCAGAGTGCTGATATCGTACCAGCCATCTTTAGTAACGCTCGCGGCCCCCGCTGCCACCAGTTTCGCGCAGTCGCTGATCAGCCCGTCCACCAGCGTGACGAACGCGCCGAACGCCTGGCACTCGATGTAATTCGCCTGTGGCACGTCGCGCGGCATGAAGATGTGCGCCTCGATCCCCGCCGCCGCCGCATAAGCCGCCAGCGCGCTCGCGGCATTGCCCGCCGAAGGAATCGCCATCTTCCGGACGCCCAGTTCCACGGCCATCGAAACCGCGCACGCCAGGCCTCGCGCCTTAAACGATCCAGTCGGATTCAGCCCCTCGTCTTTGATCCACAGGTCCTGCGCGCCCAACCGCGCCCCCAGCCGCCGCGCCCGGATGAGCGGCGTCATGCCCTCGCCCAGCGTGACGATCGATTCGTTCGCGGGCGGCAACACCGGCGCATAGCGCCACATATTGGGAGGGCCCTCGCGCACCTGGGCCGGACTCCAGGCGCCCCGGATGCCTTCCAGATCGTACCGGACCAACAAAGGTCCGCCGCAGGAACACAGATGCTGCACCCGATCCGCCGCGTACCTCTGCTTACATAAGCTGCACTCCAAATAGTTAGCTTTAGCCATTCAGTAAGAAGTCTAACAACAATCCGCTGGAGGGCGGGTAGAGTCGAGGATGGGCGCGGGTACTGACACCGAACGCCGCCCCGTTTCCCATCCCCGCTCATCAAACCGGACGTGCCCGTTTCGAGCATCCGGCTTTCCGACTGGCTTCATCGCAGACTCACGTACGCACGGCCCGCGGCCCCTGGAGACGAAATACCGCTAAGGGTCCATACACCCGTTCCGCAGGGAACTGGCGGGTGCCTTGCGAGGACACCTGGTGCCGCCTGCGCAGAAAGTTCCGTGCCCGATCATGGACGTACTCGTCCACCGCGCGATACGCCTGACTCGTGCTCCCGCAGGAGAAGTACTGCCGCCAGCCTTGCAACTGCCGATTCAGCTTTTTGACAGACTTCCTCCCAGGGCGCTACGTTCCGGCGATCTAACGGTTCGCCCAGCTTGGGGATCATCTTCCGCCTCACCGGTAATCTGCCCCTTTAGGGCACACGCTGAAGCCCCGCGCGGGCTTAAGCCCCGCTCTTCGGCGAGCGAAGCTCGCCAACGGCGAACTGAAGTTCGCCGCTGCACGCTTAAGCGTGCGCCACGTGGCGCCAAGTACGTGGGCCGAAGCCCACGGCGGCACGCTGAAGCGTGCGCCACTCCCGAGCGGTTTCCGTCGAATGTTCTATAATGTCGTCAAAAGGGAAATTCGCGCGGGATGCCAGACAATCAGCCGCCGGTTTCGATCAAGTCCTTGCCCGAAGAGACGCCCGCCGGCCACCCGGGCGGTTTCAGCCCGATATCCTGGATACGCGACCTGGCATTGTCCGTCCTGATCGCCGTGGTACTGATCGTCTTCATCTATCAGCCCGTCAAAGTGGAGGGCACCAGCATGATGCCCGCCCTCCGCGACCAGGAGCGCATCTTCATCAACAAGTTTACTTACCGCTTCGGCATCGGTAACATCCAGCGCGGCGACACGGTGGTCTTCTGGTTCCCGATGGATATTTCGAAGTCCTACATCAAGCGCGTAATCGGGCTGCCGGGCGACGTGGTGGAAATCGATCGTGGAGTGGTGATTGTGAACGGCAAACCCCTGGCCGAAGATTATGTGCCGGAGGAATACCGCGACTACCAGTCGCACCCGCCCATGCGCATTGGACCGGACGAGTATTTCGTTCTGGGAGATCACCGGAGTTCATCCAACGATAGCCGCGCCTGGGGCAACGTGCCGCGCCAGAATATCTATGGCAAGGCAGTATTTGTTTATTGGCCGCTGGATAAAATGGGGCGGGTCCGTTAAATTGAAATGGGGCGGGTCCGTTAACTAAAGAAAACTGGTAAGAACCTGATATGTAGAAAATCCAGGGTAAAAAGTACCTAATGGCAATCGAACGGCGAAAAAGACAGGCCGGCACTCCCCCAGTTCAGGCCAGGTTCAGGCCGCCGAAGCGGTCGTGATCTCACGGGCTTGATGCAGTTGTTCCGTCTCCGCCTTGCGCCCCGCCCAGTATCTTCGCATCCGCTCCGATACCGCGTGCCGCTCCTGTGGGCTCATGAATTTACGGCCCCGCCGTGAAACGGCGATGGACACCGGAAACTGATCTGTCCCAATCTGTTCGAGAGAAGCGATCACCCTATCCAGCCTCGTTTTCTCGGCATAGAGTTCAGCGATTGTCTTGCGCAAATCCATACCTGCCGAGTTGCAATTCAATTACCGAAAGCGTGACGTTTTTCAGCGGCGGAAAAGCCACAGCACGAGGGAAAGCAATACGCTCAGAAGCAGACACGTAACAATTGGAAAATAGAAGGTGGTGTGCTTGCCGTGCACGTAGATGTCACCTGGCAGGTGGCCCAGACGGAACGGCAGCTTCGCCCCGACGGTGAATAGTAATCCCAGTACCACTAGGAATACACCCAGCGCAATCAGCATGCGACCTACGCTCATATAAACATAACCCCTATCCCCCTGCTGGCGCGCCACGGCGAACTGAAGTTCGCCGGGCCCGTAGGCACCCCCCGCCAAAGCGTGCGCCACGTGGCGGACAAATGCGCCATCCGAAATATGGGAACTCAAGCGGCGAGCGAAGCTCGCCTAGCGCGGACTGAAGTCCGCGTCAGCAAGCTAGTCAAGGGCTTCGCCCTTGGTATCCCTGGTGGTGTCTGGAGGCGTTCATCGCATAAACTTCCAGGTAGTGACCTTGGAGGATAACGATGAACGCCTTTTACCAACACCACCAC
>Ga0181536_10000516_pt1 | contig 46727 bp, 41 predicted proteins | sample PEATcosm2014_Bin_41_FD_121105 | JGI IMG/M metagenome (GOLD analysis project Ga0181536, IMG submission 121105) | Peatland microbial communities from MTU Mesocosm Facility, Houghton, MI, USA - PEATcosm2014_Bin17_60_metaG | ecosystem: Environmental > Terrestrial > Soil > Wetlands > Peat | place...
AACCACGACGTGCAGTACAACGTCATCGGCAATCTTCCGCCGCGCGGACTTTGCGGCACCGCGCTGATTGACCTCGTCGCCGAACTGCTCCGCGTGGGCGCGGTGGAGGCGACCGGACGGCTCCTGCCGCCCGACGAAATGCCCGCCTCCGTCCCCGACCCGATCCGGCGCCGTGTCGTCCGTGGCGAGAATGCGCTCGAATTCATCATCGCCCGGAAGGAAGAGACCGGCGCCGGCGGCGCGCTCTGCCTGACGCAGCGCGACATCCGCGAGCTGCAGCTGGCCAAGGGCGCCATCGCCGCCGGAGCGGCCATCCTGCTCAAGGAGTTCGGCATCGAGCCGAAGGACCTCGGCCACGTGCTGCTCGCCGGCGCATTCGGGAACTTCATCCGGCGCAGCATGGCCAGGCGCATCGGCCTGCTGCCGGACGTGCCGACCGACCGCATCCTCTACATCGGCAACGCCGCCGGCGCCGGCGCGCGCATGGCGCTGCAATCGCGCCGCTGCAAGGAAGAGGCCAACCGCATCTCCGATTGCACCGAGTACCTCGAACTCGCCGGCCGCGCCGACTTCCAGCAGGAATTCACCAACGCAATGATGTTCCCGGAGGCGTGAATCTCGTAATCGTAATCTTACTCGTAATCGTAATCGCCGTTTTCTAAAGGCGACGCACAGCGATTACGATTAGGATTACGAGTACGATTACGAGGACGGAAAAGAGGGGACGAAGATGGCAAGAAATGTTTCCGGCAAGGCGTTCAGTTGGAGGAGCCTGGTCCACTTCGATCCGGAGGACTCGGCTCGCTTCGGCCTGGGCATTCTCGAAGATTCCGGCGCTCGTTTCGCGCTGGCCGGCCGCATCGCGGTGTGGGTTTACGTGCCGCCTAACCGCCAAGTGAACACCAAGGACGTGGACTTTGCCGTGCCGCACGCTGACATGCCCGCCGTCCTCAAAGCGGCGCGGAAATCGGGGGTGCCTTTCCGTCGTCTCGAGATCGGCGGCATTGCGTTCCGGCAAAGGGGCGTCTTCCTGGACTTCATTGACCGCCATCCCGAGTTGAGCGACTTGTTCGCGGCCGCCGTCGCTGCAGCGCGGAAACGCGGTCCGAGGCTGCCACTCGGGGGCGGGCGCGTACCGGTCGTGCCGAAGGACTTTCTCATCGCCATGAAGGTCGCCACGATTCAGGAAAAGGATGACCGGGACGCCGAATCGCTCATCCTCTCCGTGCCGGACAAGGAGTACCCGAAACTCCGCTCGCTGGTGCGAAAGTATCTCGGCCCGGCCGGCGCGTTGCGGCTGGATGACCTCGCTCGTAAGGCCGGGCATCCGGGACCGGGGAAGAAGCCGTACTACGGCTAGGGTGTCGCCGCGAACAATCGTACTCGTCCGCGTCCTCGTCGTCGTCCTCGGCGGTTCAGAGTAGACGTTCGAGGACGAGGACGGCGACGAGGACGAGTACGATACAACTAGCCCGCAAGTGGGCGGGCAGAAGGTGGGCAATCGTGGGCAAGAAGAAAGCCGGGGCGCGCGACGCCGCGCAAGAGATCCAAAAGCTCCGCGAGACCATTCGCTACCATGACCGCAAGTACTACGTCGAGGATGCGCCGGAGATCTCCGACCATGAATACGACCTGCTGATTAAGGAGCTCGAAGATCTCGAGAAGAAGCATCCCGACCTCGTCACGCCCGATTCCCCGACGCAGCGCGTCGGCGGCGGGCCGCTGAAGGCCTTCGCCCAGGTCCGGCACGAAATCCCGATGACGAGCATCTCCAACACGTACTCGCACAAGGAGTTGGAAGAATTCGACGCCCGCGTGCGCAGGCTGCTGCCCGGCGAGGAAATCGAATATGTCGCCGAGTTGAAGATTGACGGCCTCGCGGTGGCGCTCATGTACGAGGGCGGCCGGTTCGTCCAGGGCGCGACGCGCGGCGACGGGACCGTCGGCGAGGACGTGACGGCGAACCTCAGAACGCTGCGCTCGATCCCCTCGCGCCTCGATGCCCTAGACCCGCCAGCCCGGCTGGAGGTCCGCGGGGAAGTCTACATGTCGTTCGAGTCTTTCCGGCGGTGCAACGAGGAGCGCGAGGAAGCGGGCGAGCCGCAGTTCGCCAACCCGCGCAACGCGGCGGCCGGATCGCTGAAGCTGCTCGATCCGCGCATCACGGCGACGCGCGGCCTGCGCTTCTTCGGATACGCCGTCGGAGTCCATGAAGGGATCGAGTTCCAGACGCAGTTCGAGTTGCTCGAGTCCCTCGCCAGGCTCGGCTTCCCAGTGAACCCGCACCGCAAGCTCTGCAAGTCCATCGGCGAGATCATCGCGCTCACGAAGGAGTGGGCGGGGCTGATGCACAAGATGAAGTATCAGCTCGACGGCATGGTGATCAAGGTGAACTCGCTTGACCGGCAGCGCCGCCTCGGCGCAACGAGCAAAGCGCCGCGCGGGATGGTGGCGTTCAAGTTCCAGCCCGAGGAGGCCGTGACGAAGCTGCTGCGGATTGACCTGCAGGTCGGCAAGACCGGCGTCCTGACGCCGGTGGCGCGGCTGGCGCCCGTGAAGCTCGCGGGCACGACCGTCCAGAACGCCACGCTGCACAACTTCGACGAGATCGCCCGCAAGGGCATCCGCGAAGGGGATGAAGTCGTCATCGAGAAGGCGGGCGAGATCATCCCGCAGGTGGTCAGCGTGAAGAAACACTCTCCGAGCGGCAAGCCTCCGCAGCCGCCGAAGAAGTGCCCGGTCTGCGGCGGGCCGGTGGAAAAAGACGCCGGCGGCGTCTATTATCGCTGTCAGTACCCGCTCTGCCCGGCGCAGGTCAAGCAGCGAATCCGCTACTTCGCCACGCGCGCCGCGATGGACATCGAGGGGCTTGGCCCGGCGCTCGTCGAACAACTCGTGGATGCCGGGCTCGTGAAGGACATCGCGGACCTGTACGCGCTGAAGCCGCAGCGTCTGGCGGAGCTCGAGCGAATGGGCGTCAAGTCGGCCGAGAATATCTGCCGCGAGATCGAGAAGAGCAAGGAGCGCGACCTAAACCGGCTGATCACCGCACTGGGCATCCGGCAGGTGGGGACGCACGCGGCCGGAGTCCTCGCGCGGCGCTTCGGCACGATGGAGAAGCTGGCGGCCTCCGGCGTCGAGGAATTGACGCTCATCCCCGAGGTCGGCGAAATCACCGCGAAGAACATCGCCGATTTCTTCGCGAGGGCCGAGACGAAAAAAGTCCTGAAGCGCCTCGCGGATGCCGGCGTCAATATGAAGTCGCTTGCCGAGCCGCCGCGCGGCGTCGGAACGCTCGCGGGCAAGACGCTCGTCGTCACCGGAACGCTGAAGAATTACTCGAGGCCGGAGATCGAGGAAAAGATCGCATCGCTCGGCGGCCGCGCCGCCTCGTCGGTCAGCAGGAAGACCGATTACCTCCTCGCGGGCGAATCGCCCGGCTCGAAGCTGGACAAGGCGCGGAAGCTGGGCGTGAAAGTCATCAGCGAGGAGGAGTTTGATAAGCTCGTGCGCTGACGCGTCGTGGACGAGAATCGTACTCGTCCTCGTCGTCGTCCTCGTCCTCGGCCGTTGACGTTTCGTTGCCTTGGACTTTCTGAAAGAGGATGCCGCAATGTCTGAACTGTTCGACCATGAACGTCTGGACGTTTACAAACTCGAACTGAGTTTTATCACATGGGTCGCCGCCCTCATCAGAGAAGTCAAGAAGACCTCTGACATGAGCGTGGCCGAGGTTTGCGACCAACTCGACAGGGCGAGTCTTTCCTCGCTCCTCAACACGGCCGAAGGGAATGGAAAGCGGCAGCGACGCGTGCGCGGACGGTACTTTGACGACGCGCGCGGCTCGGCGATGGAATCGGCGGCTTGCCTTGACGCCCTGGTCGCCAAGTGCATCATCAATGCAGAGCGCGCTCACGAAGGCAAGACGATGCTGCGGCGCATCGTAGAAATGTTAACGAGACTGGTTGAACTGTATTCCAATATTTCGCATGAAGACGAGGAAGCGTACGACACAACGGATAAAGCGACCACTGCCGAGGACGAGGACGACGACGAGGACGAGCACGATTTTACAGCCAGGAGCCGATGAATGGAAGAGATGATTCGCAAGGCGCTCGCCGGTGTGGCGGGCATGGACTACGCCGAGGCGCGCGTGCATCGCGGGCGCGGGACGAGCGTCAGTTACGTCGGCAAAGAGCTCGAGACGATCGGCCAGAGCACGGCGCTCGGCGGGTGCGTGCGCGTGCTCGTGAACGGCGCGTGGGGGTTCTGCTCGTTCAATGACGTCGCCGACATGCCGCGCTTCGTGCGGATGGCGCGCGACCAGGCCCGGCTGATCGGCGGCGGCAGCGCGCGCCTGGCGCCGGCGGCGCCGCAGTCCGGACATTTCGCCGCCGCGCCGCAGGAGGACCCGGCGAAGGTCTCGCTCGCCGAGAAGGAGGCGCTCTGCCGGCGCTACAACGATATCCTCCGCGCCGCCTCGCCGAAAATTCAGACCTCCTCCGCGCGTTACATGGATTCCGCCGGCTCGGTGATCTTCGTCAACTCCGAGGGCGCCGCGATCGAGCAGGAAGTGGCCTTCTGCGGCGTGTCGCTCAGCGCGATCGCCATGGAAGGCTCGAACGTCCAGACCGGCCGCTACGGCGTCGGCGACCTGCGCGGATTCCAGATCTGCCGCCATCTCGAGGGGCAATGCGAGGAGGCCGCGCGCCAGGCGGTGGATCTCCTGGCCGCGAAACCGGTCGAGGCCGGCAAATACACCGTCCTCTGCGACCCGCACCTCACCGGCGTGTTCGTGCACGAGGCGTTCGGCCACCTGAGCGAGGCGGATTTCATCTACGAGCACGACCGGCTCAAGGAGATGATGAAGCTCGGCCGCCGGTTCGGCGTCGAGCAACTCTCCATCGTGGACGACGCGACGATGCCCTCCGAGGCGGGCAGCTACCGCTTCGACAGCGAGGGCGTCCCGAGCCGCAAGACCTACCTGCTCCGCGAGGGAAGGCTCACCGGGCGGCTGCACTCGCGCGAGACCGCCGCGCTCATGGGCGAAGCGCCCACCGGCAACGCGCGCGCGATCAGCTACGGCCACGAGCCGATCGTCCGCATGAGCAACACCTACATGGAGCCGCGCGACTGCCCGTTCGAGCGCATGCTTGCCGAGACGCCCGACGGCCTCTACGCCAAGGGGTTCCTCGGCGGCCAGACCGACATGGAGATGTTCAGCTTCTCCTCCGAGGAGGCGTTCCGCGTCCGCAACGGCAAGCTCGCCGAGCGCGTGCGCGACGTGGTGCTGACCGGCAACGTGTTCTACACGCTCGAACACATTGACGCGATCGGAAATGACCTGAAGATGTACGGCGGGCTCGGCGGCTGCGGCAAGGGCGGACAGTCGCCGCTGCGCGTCGCCGACGGCGGGCCGCATATTCGCATTCGCGACGTGGTGATCGGGGGACAGTGAAAACGTCAGCTGTCAGCTATCAGCTGTCGGCTGTCAGCCAGGGAAAGGAACGCGCAATGCAGGACTTCAGGAAATTGGGCGTCTGGCAGAAGGCGCATCGTCTGGCGCTTGCAGTTTACAGGGACACGCGCGGCTTCCCGAAAGCCGAACTCTACGGAATGACCAGCCAACTTCGACGAGCGGCTGCGTCAGTGCCGACGAACATAGCGGAAGGGCGCGGCCGGCGATCCGACGGCGATTTCGTTCGCTTCCTGAGCATCGCAATGGGTTCCGCAAGCGAACTCGATTACTTGATACTCCTAAGCCGCGACCTGAACCTGATGAATGAGATGCCCGCCGACGCATTGGCCGGTTCAGCCACCGAGTTGAAGCGGATGCTCGCATCACTCATCAGAAAGGTCGAGGCTGATAACTGAAGGCGAACGGTTACTAGCTGAGAGCTGATAGCTGAGAGCTGTTAGCTTTCTAATAAAGGAGGCCAACTTGTCCGACAAGGCCGGCGAAATCGCTCAGAGAATTCTCGAACAGGCGCGAAAAAAAGCCGATGCCGCCGAAGTGCTCTATGACGAGGCGGAGAGCGCCGGCGTGCGGTTCCAGGACAACCAGCTCAAGGCGGTCTCCGGCAGCTCGTCGAGCGGCGTGGGCCTGCGCGTGATCCATCGCGGCCGGCTGGGCTTCTCCTGCACGAACGACCCGAACGGCGTGGACCAACTGGTCGCGAACGCGCTCGACAGCGCGGGGTTCGGCCAGGAGGCGCGATTTCAGTTCCCCGGCGCCGTGGCCGGCGCGGCGACGGTGAAGGTGTACGACGCCGCCGCGGCCGAGCTGCCGATGGAGCGCGCCGTGGAGATGATGAAGGGCGCGGTGGCGCGCGTGCTCGAATACTGCCCGGAGGCGCACTGCGGCGGAGGCGTCGGCCGCGAGTTCGGACGCAGCGTGCTCTGCAACTCGGCGGGACTTCACCACGAGGAGCCGTCCACCCATTTTGCGATGGGCGTCTCGGCCTTCCTCGTCCGCGGCGAGAGTTTCCTGTGGGTGGACGAAGGCGAGGACTCCTGCCGCTTCTCCGCCGACCTCATGCGCCACGCCGACAAGGTCGTCGAGTGGATGCGGCTGTCCGAGCGGGAGGTCAAGCTCGGCGCGGAGGAGATGCCGGTGCTGTTCACGCCGAACGCGCTGGATTTTCTGCTGGCCACCTTCGAGACGAACACGAACGGCAAGGCGGTGCAGAAGGGCGCCTCGGTCCTGGCGAAGCGGCTGGGCGAGCGCGTGCTCGACCCGCGTGTGACGCTTTGGGACGATCCGCTCGTGGACTATCGGCCTGGCTCAATGGCCGTGGACGACGAGGGCGTGCCCGCGCGGCGCAAGCCGATCTTCGAGAACGGCGTGCTGAAGGAATTCATCTACGACCTCCAGACCGCCGGCCACCAGGGCGCGCAGTCCACCGGCAACGGCGTGCGCGGCTACTCGAGCGCCCCGTCGCCCGGGAACGCCAACGTCCGGCTCGCCGGGGGTTCGAAGCCCCGCCGGGAAATCCTCTCGGGCCTCAAGCGCGGCCTGCTGATCGAGGCGGCGCTCGGCGCGGGACAGTCGAACGTCCTCGCCGGCGCGTTCTCCGTCAACGTCGAGCTGGGGTTCCTGGTCGAGAACGGCGAGATCGTCGGCCGGGTCAAGGACTGCATGCTCGCGGGCAACGCCTTCGACGCCTTCAACCACATCCGCGACCTTTCCGCCGAGACCGAATGGCACGGCTCGGCGGAACTGCCGTACGTCTGCTTTGACTCGCTCAGCGTGGCCGGCCGCGGCGGGTGAAATGGACACTGAACGCCATAGCGCATTCAAGGCCTTTCAACATGTGAACTCTCCCCAGCCGACTTCTTGAACTCGATTCCAAACCGCCGCCTCAGAACGACCTTTGAGGCGTCATAAACATCTTGTTGGCAGTCGGGAGGACAGAAAACGTGACCGTGCCACTTGTGCGTCGCGTAAAGAGAAGCCCAATAGTTCAGAGGGAAAGTCAGCTTTGTTAGACCGCCAGAAGCGGTCCGAACGAATATTTTGTCCGCCTCGCGCACAGGAGGGTCAGCGGGAAGATCAAGCCAGATATGATGGCTCGAGTGTGGCCTATCCGCCTCCTCCCAGATCTCCCGAGCTAGTTGCCGACGCTCATCGTAAGCAGAGGCGTCGCTTTGATTCAATTGGCGAAGTTGCTGATAGGCGCTAGGAGGACCTTGGACGGTATCATTGCTTATAGTTAAAGCGCGCACAAACAACCGTCTGTACAAGATGTCATGAATCATCCCGTGGAGTGGATTATCCGGCCTTCGACGGAGGGCTTCGCCGAAGAAGCGGTCATCAGTCATCCAAAGATAATCCGTTGCGCTTTCCAACTTACGTCCGCACATGCGTCTGGCACCATTCGCCCGTATGTACTCAATCACTCCCTGAAACATGCTCTCAGCAGCACGAACTTTCGGATGTTGGTAAACGACGGTGAATAGGTTAATCTTGTTGAAAAGGATCTGTTCAAGAGGAGTTGCACTTGATTGGTGAAGGGTCAAAATACGCGTCTTGCGCGCTGAGTCACGTTCAACTTTACAAGAGGACCACAGTCTTTCTAGGTCCATGCCAAGTGGCAGCCCACTGTAATGTGCGTCGCGAAATATGTAATCCAATTTATCAGCATCAAAGGGCCCATTTATGACCTGCGCACAGTAAAGGCGATCCTGTTGTCCTACTTCCGCATTTCCAAGAATCCACCTCGCGATTCTGTCAGGCATGAACTCTACATCATATTGTGCGCTCAACTCCTCCAAGTACTCTCGCACAGAGTTTGACTCTACAAGCAAGGATGCCAGCACTTCGTGGGCGTGACAAAGAGGATACGGGCCTTCCTGGGCAATCACCGCGGCCATGTCAGTGCAGCCCTGATAGACGTTCTCGCTTACGTGGCTGAAGCAGCCATGTCCGACATCATGGAAGAGTGCCGCAAGCCGCAGGTCATGTATGGTGTGATGGTCGAACGGTGCAGTGCCGGGCGGCTGGTACTGAGCGTTGACTGAGTCTACAAGCTTCTGCGTCTGGAGAATTACTCCAAGCGTATGCTCGAAGCGAGAATGTGTGCAACCAGGAAACACCAAGCATGCCAAAGAAGTCTGGCGAATCTGCCTCAGACGCTGGAGAAGCGGCAGGTCGAGGAGCGCAACCTCCCAAGGGTTAAGTCTTATGGTTCCCCACAGAGCATCGTGAACTATCTTGGATTGCTTTGGCAAGCGCGGCCTGTACTGTCGAGAACGAACGTACTCATCGGCGAAAGCTTCTACAGATCGTCGGACAGCTTGCAACGCATCTTGCCCCGTCAACCTTTATTCTCCGATCGGCGCTGTCATACGGTACTTACTGTCTCTCGGCCGCCTGACAGCCGGGTAAACTCCTCCGCAAGTCTACGAAGCTGTGCCTCATCAATGCCAGCCCCTCTAAGGCGCACAGCTGCAAATCGCTCATACGCTTCGTCTACAACTTGCTGCACGAAATAGAAACGTGGTTCATTATTCTGACGTTGAAGGAGGCCGGTTGCTTCTAGATTGGAGAAAGCCTGGTCGAGCGCAGCACTCTCTGTAAAACCGCCGGCAGATCGAAATCCGATTACTCTCAGTGTAGTCGGAAATCTCATTTTCAAGGTGTGAAAAGCATCTTGTAGACTCTGGCGGTCAGCGGTGAAACAGCGAGCTTCACCGATAGGTAGGTAGTGCAAGACACCAACGAGGACGTCGTCAGCCACTATGCCGCTCATGGCCACCCCTTTCTGAACCCTTTACTATGACTTGACGAGCGCAGGCCGGAAAATACACTGCAATTTCCCCGTTGTCAAGTCCGAATGCAAGAAAATCGCAGCCTTCCTCCCGCTTGGGCGCTAATTGAACGAGGCCCGGTCAAGCCTCCTTCGTCCTTGGCTCTACCGCCGACGATTCCGGCTGTTTTGCGCTTGGAACGGCCTCGGCGTCGAAGGCCAGTTTGCCGTCCTTGACGTTGACCGTCACGGTGGCCGCGCCGAGGAAAACGCCGCGCAGCAGGTCTTCGCTCAGCGGGTCCTCGATCTCGCGCTCGATCACGCGGCGCAGCGGCCGCGCGCCGAAGTCGGGGCTGTAGCCCTTCTCGATGAGGTACTCCGCCGCCGCCGGAGAGAGCCGCAGGTCCACGGATTTTTCCAGCGCGCGCGCGCGGACCATGTCGAACTCGTAGGTGACGATCGTGCGCAGGTCGTCCTTGGTCAGCGCGCGGAAGACGATCACGTCGTCGAGCCGGTTGAGGAACTCCGGCCGGAAGTGCTTCTCGATCTCCTCCATCAACTGCTTCTTCATGTTCTCGTACGTCTGCTCGTCGGTCGAGCGGCGGAAGCCCAGGCCGGACTGGTTCTTGATGACGTCCGCGCCGATGTTGCTCGTCATGACGAGGATCGTGTTGCGGAAGTCCACCTTGCGGCCGAACGAATCGGTCAGGCGGCCGTCCTCCATGATCTGGAGGAGCATGTTGAAGACGTCGCTGTGGGCCTTCTCGATCTCGTCGAGCAGGACCACGCTGTACGGGCGGCGGCGGATTTTCTCGGTGAGTTGGCCGCCCTCCTCGTAGCCGACGTAGCCCGGCGGCGCGCCGACGAGCCGGCTGACGTTGTGCTTTTCCATATACTCGGACATGTCGATCTGGACGAGGGCGTCCTCCGCGCCGAACATGTATTTCGCCAGCGCGCGGGCGAGGAGGGTCTTGCCGACGCCGGTCGGGCCGAGGAAGATGAAGCAGCCGACCGGGCGGTTCGGGTTCTTCAGGCCGGCGCGCGAGCGGCGCACGGCGCGCGAGATGGCGTGGATCGCCTCGTGCTGGCTGACGACCATGTGGTGCAGCTCGTCTTCCATCTTGAGCAGCCGTTCCGCCTCGTGCGATTCCAGCCGCGTCAGCGGCACGCCGGTCATCCGGCTGACCACGTCGGCGACGACTTCCTCGTCCACGATCCCGTCGGTCTCCTGCATGGACTCGTGCCATTCCTTCTGCGTCTGCTCCATCTTCTTCTTGAGTTTCTCGGCCTTGTCGCGCAGGGACGCGGCGCGCTCGAAATCCTGGAGCGCGACCGCCTCGTCCTTCTCCTTGCTGAGCCGGTTGATCTCCGCCTCGAGCTCCTTCAGGTCCGGCGGCGCGGTCATCGAGCTGAGCCGCACGCGCGCGCCCGCCTCGTCAATCACGTCAATCGCCTTGTCGGGCAGGAACCGGCCGGTGATGTAGCGGTTGGCCAGCTCGACGGAGGACTCGATGGCGCCGTCGGTGATGCGGACGCGGTGGTGCGCCTCGTAACGGTCGCGCAGGCCCTTGAGGATCTCGATCGTCTCCGCCTTCGTCGCCGCGTCCACGATGATCGTCTGGAACCGGCGTTCGAGCGCGGCGTCCTTCTCGACATACTTGCGGTACTCGTCCAGCGTGGTCGCGCCGATGCACTGGATTTCGCCGCGCGAGAGCGCCGGCTTGAGGACGTTGCTGGCGTCAATGGCGCCTTCCGCGCCGCCGGCGCCGACGAGCGTGTGCAGCTCGTCAATGAACAGGATGATGTTCCGGGCGCGCCGGACCTCGCTGAGCACGGCCTTGATGCGCTCCTCGAACTGCCCGCGGTATTTCGTGCCCGCGACCATCAGCGCCAGGTCGAGCACGACGATCCGCCGGTCGCGCAGGAGCTCCGGCACGTTGTTGCTGACGATGGACTGGGCGAGCCCCTCGACGATGGCGGTCTTGCCGACGCCGGCCTCGCCGAGCAGGACCGGGTTGTTCTTCGTGCGGCGGCTGAGGACGGTCATCACGCGCTCGATTTCCTTCTGGCGGCCGATGACCGGGTCGAGCTTCTGCTCGCGCGCGAGCGCGGTCAGGTCTCGGCCGAACGAATCGAGCGCCGGCGTCTTCGACTTCGTCTTGTTGCGCGCGTCGGCGGCGGCCGGCTCGCCGGGCGCCTCGGCCTCGCGGCCCGCCTGGGCCTGGGCGTCGGCGCCGAGCAGCCCGAGCACTTCCTCGCGCACGTCCTCGAGCTTGACGCCGAGGTTCATCAGCACGTGCGCGGCCACCCCCTCGTTCTCCCGCAGCAGGCCGAGCAGGATGTGCTCCGTGCCGATGTAGTTGTGTCCGAGCGCGCGCGCTTCCTCGAGCGAGAACTCGATCACCTTCTTCGCGCGCGGCGTGAACGGCGGCTGCCCCTTGATCTGCACGTCCGAGCTGCTCTGCACCATCTTCTCGACCTCGAGGCGGATCTTCTTGATGTCCACGTCGAGGTTCCGGAGCACGTTCGCGGCGACGCCGCTGCCTTCCTTGATGAGGCCGAGCAGGATGTGCTCCGTGCCGATGTAGTCGTGGTTGAAACGCTGCGCCTCCTGGCGCGCATAGGCCATGACTTTTCGAGCGCGGTCGGTGAAACGGTCGTAGAGCATTCGGCTTCTCCTATCCCTGTCGAAGGCCGTGCGGGGGAACTCCCGGCGCGGCGAAGCATTTCCGCAGAAAATCGGCGCGCGCGGCGTCCCGCTCCTGCGCCTCCAGCGCGCGCCCTTCCATCTTCTGCAGGTGCGCGGGCCGGGTGAGGACGAACAGCTTGTGGATCGTCGGCGCGTCGAGGTCCTTGACGATGCCCAGGTTCACGCCGAGCCGGAGCTGGCTCAGCAGATGCAGCGCTTCCTCGGAGGAGATGACGCGCGCGTTGCGCAGGATGCCGTAGGCGCGCCAGATGCGGTCCTCGACCTGCCGCCGGTGCTCGGCAGACATCGCCTCGCGCACCTTCCGCTCGTAGCGGACGATCTGCGGGATGACGACGTTGAGGCTCTCGAGGATTTCCTTCTCCGACCGGCCGAGCGTCTTCTGATTCGAGATCTGGAAGAAATCGCCGTGCGGCTGCGTGCCCTCGCCATAGAGGCCGCGGACAATGAAGTCAATTTTGGCCGCGGCGGTGAAGACGCGCTGCAGCTCGCGCGTCATCGCCAGCGCCGGCAGGTGGAGCATCACGCTGACGCGCAGCCCGGTGCCGACGTTCGTCGGGCATGCGGTCAGATAGCCGTAGGTCGGATCGAAGACGAACGGGATCTCCTTCTCCATCGTCGCGTCGAGGCGGCTCATCAGCGCCCAGGTCTCCTCGAGCTCGAACCCGCCGTGGAGCACCTGCATGCGCAGGTGGTCCTCTTCGTTCATCATCACGCTGATGCTCTCGTCGCCGGAGATCGCCACGCCGCGCGGCCCCTCCGCCTCGGCGAGCTCGCGGCTGATCAGGTGCCGCTCGACCAGCAACTGCCGGTCCGTCTCCGGGAGCTGTTCAAGGTCGAAGTACTCCATGTCGGAGATCGCGCGGCAGCGCTCGGCGGCGCCGCGGAGCTTTTCGAGGAGCTCGCGGCGCTCCTCGACGCTGGCGCGGCTCGTGAAACGATGGCCCGCCGCGTTGCGGGCCAGGCGGACGCGAGAGGAGATCACGACGTCGCTCTCGCGGCCGAGGCCGGTCATCCACTGCCCGACGCGCTCATACAGTTCCGTTCGGTGCATCCTTGTTCCCGGCCAACGTGCGGATGAGATCCCGCAGCCTGGCGGCCTCCTCATATTCCTCGCGCTGGACCGCGCGTTCGAGCGCGCGGCGCAGACGGATCAGTTCGTTCTCGCGCTGCAGCTCGGTCCCGGCGCGCGAGGGCACCGAGCCGACGTGCCGCGCCCCATGCTGGATCTTCTCCAGGAGCGGGCGGATCGCCTCCTGGAAGACCTGATAGTCGTTCGGGCAGCCGAAGCGGCCGGAGGCGCGGAATTCGGCCAGGCTGATGCCGCACATCGGGCAGATCGCCTGCGCCGCCGCGCCGTGTTCCTTCAGCGTGCCGTGCAGCAGTCCCTTGAGCAGCTCCGCGAAGTCCACCACCTTCTGCACCGGCGTCGCCTTCTGCCGGTAGCACTCCTCGCAGAGATGGATCTCCTTCTTCTCGGAGCCCTCGATCTCCGTGTAGTGCACCGTCGCCTCGCGCTCGTCGCAGTTTTCGCACTTCATGCCCGTGAACCTCATCGTAATCGTAATCCTAATCGCCGTTCGTCCGCCTGGTCCCGAAAACAGCAATTACGATTACGAGTAAGATTGCGATCACGATTACGATATGCTAATCCAGCTTCTCCGCGCGTCCCGCGCGGATGTAATCCATGCACCACTCGTCCCGGCCGAGGATGGCCCCGCCGGCGAGGACGGTGGACATCATGTGCGGCTCGGTCGGGTCCATGATCACGCCGTCCAGGCCCGCCGCCATGAGCATCGCCAGGAACGTGCGGTTGAGCGTGTTCCGGCTCGGCAACCCGAAGGAGATGTTGCTCAGGCCGCAGGTCGTGTGCGCCCCGCCGAACTCCTTCATGATGTGCCGCACCGCCTCGATCGCGGCCAGCGCCTCGCCGGCCTTCGTGCTCGCCGGGACGATGACCGGGTCGAAGTAGAGCCGGTCCACGGCGATGCCGAACCGGGCGGCCGCGTCGCGGACCTGCTCGGCCGCGCGGATGCGGCCGGCGGCGCCTTCAGGCATGCCCGAGTCGCCCATGCACAGGCCGACTAGGAGCGCCTCGTGGTCGCGGGCCAGCGGCAGAACCTGCTCGAGCTTGGCCTTCTCGGCCGTCACCGAGTTAATCATCGGCGTTTTGCGGGCCAATTTGAGCGCCGCCGCGATCGCCTGCGGGTTCGGGCTGTCAATGCAGATCGGCAGGTCCACGGCATCCTGCACGACGCCGATCATCCATTGGAGATCCTCGATCTCTTTCGCCGGGTTGCGGCCCGCGTTGCAGTCCAGGTGCGTCGCTCCCGCGTCGGCCTGGAGCTTCGCCTCGCGGGCGATGAACTCGGCGTCCCGGTCGGCCACGGCCTTGCCGATGCGCTTGCGCGTCGCGTTGATGCGCTCCGCGATGACGATCACCGCTCCGGCTCCTTTCCTAGCCCGTCCTCTTGTCCCACCGCAGCAAGTCGTTCACCTGCCCGAGCGTGGTGCGGCCGCCCTCGATCTCCTGGCGGATGCGGTTTTCCGCCTCCAGGCAGTCCATTCCGTAATTGGCCATCTCGACCGCGCGGCCCTTGGGCAGCGCCACCACGCCGTCGTCGTCGCCGACGATCCAGTCGCCCGGCTCCACGCGGATGCCGCCGACGGTGACCGGAACGTTGATCTCGCCGAAGCCCTTCGGCTCGCCGGCGTTCGAAAGAACCAGGCGCGCGAACGCGGGGAACCCGAGCGCGCGGATCACGGCCGTGTCGCGGATGCCGCCGTCAATCACAATTCCCGCCGCCTTGCGCTGGAGGGCGCTGTGCGTGGCGAGTTCGCCCCAGACCGCCGGGCCGCGGCCGCCCGCGTCCACGACGATGACGTCGCCGGGCGCGGCTCGGTCAATCGCCTGGACCGGCTTGGACCAGTCGCCAGGAAACGTCCGGACCGTCACGGCCGCGCCGACCATCTTCAGCCCCGCCATGACCGGCCGAATCCCCTCCATGCAGGGACAGCGATGCGCGCCGTCGGAGAGGTTGGCGGTCGAGAGTTTCAGCAGCGTCTCCCGCAGCCGCTCGGGGCTGGACCGCTTGAAGAGGTCCGTCGCAACGCGGGCGCGCGAACGCATCGCCTCGGAGATCTGGCGCGTCGCCGCCCGGGCGTCGGGCGACTTCGTGATCGCGCCGCCCACGATCAGGATCCGGGCGCCCGCCTCGACGGCGTCGGCGACCGTCTCCGAATTCAATCCGCCGGCGGCCGCGAGCGGCAGGTCCACCCGGCCGGCGATCTTCCGCAGCATGTCGAAAGGCGTTCCGCCGCGCATCTGTTCGTCAATGCCGCAATGGACGACGACGTGATCGGCGCCCCAATCGCGCGCCTGCTCGGCGCGCCGCGCCGGGTCCGCCGTGCGGATCAGGTCCACGCCGACGCGCAGTCCCTGATTGCGCCCGGCCTCGATGCCCTCGCGGATCGTGCCGTCATCGGCCACGCCCAGCACAATGGCGATGTTCGCGCCGGCCTTCGCCGCCATCTCCATCTCGGCGCGGCCGGCGTCCATCGTCTTCATGTCCGCCACGAGCGTCTGGCGCGGGAACTCGGCCCGAAAGCGCCGGATCGCGTCGAGACCTTCGCTCTTGATCAGCGGCGTGCCGATCTCGAGCCAGTCCGCGCCGCCGCCGACCGCCTCGCGCGCCAGCCGCAGCGCGCGCTCCAGGTCCACGAAATCCAGCGCCACTTGAAGGACCGGTTCCATCATCGCTTCCCATTTAGCTCCGTTTTCAACACGGAGACACGGAGAGCGCGGAGAAAAGAAACAGGCGCGGCCGTAAATCTACTTCTTCTTCTCTCGGTGCTCTCTGTGCCTCCGTGTTGAAGACGGCCCTCTCGCTGGGCGCGAGTACCGCGCTCCGCATCTGGGCGATTCCCACACCGTGACGCTCTGCGCGCGGACGCCGCGCGGCATCCGCCGCGAGCATTCCTCGAACAGCACTCGCGCCACGTTCTCGGCCGTCGGGTTCTGCTCTCGGAACTCAGCCAGCTCATTCAGGAACCCATGGTCGTATCGCTCGGCCGCCTCCTGCAGCAGGCGTTTCAGTTCGCGGAAGTCCGCCACCATGCCCAGGGCGTCGAGCTTCTCGGACGCGACGACCAGCTCGACGCGGTAATTGTGCCCGTGCAGCTTCTCGCAGGCGCCGCGATACTTGCGCAGCCGGTGAGCGGCGGAGAATTCGGACTCGACGACGAGTTCGTACACGGGAATGGTCCTGGACGGCCTGGACAATAAACCGCGAGGGCTGCTCTTCCGCCGGAAGCAGGCCGCGTCCGCGCCTAGCCTAAGCGATTGTAGCAGCGCGTTCCGGTCAAAGTCAACCCGGCGGATTCCGGCCGGCGGAACGGCAGGGGGCGCCCCCGAGTGATGCTCATTGCGGCGTCTGAGGAGGAATCGAACCGGCGCAGGCACCTTGTCAGGCCGCGGGAATCGGCCCTGCCGCCACGAGTTTCTTGCGGCGGGGGTCCACGACCAGGGAAAGGCCTCCGAGCGTTCGCGCCCCCAGGAGCGCCAGGTCGCCGGGTTCGGCAAAGACGACTTCATCCACCGTGAAATTTTCGCCGATTCGGATGATGGCGAAACCGACGGCGCGCGTGACGGTTCTGCCATTGGCCATGACGAACTGGACATCTTTTTTTTCGCGGCGGATGCCGATCCGGGAAAGAACGTCGTGCGGCAGCCAGGTGTACTCGCTGCCCGTGCCCACGAGCGCCTTCGCGATAGACACCTGACGGTCTCGATGGGCGACGTTCTCGACGCTGCAACCCACAGAAAAGGATCCCATTATTCTTCTTCCCGGATGAGAGCCGACTCTTCGCGCGGCCCGCCGTTCAACGCTCTGAATAACCATGCTCTACCCTTCTCAGCGCGCGCCTGATTATAGTTCGCATCCACAGGCCCGTCAGATCGGCGGGGATCCGAGTGAGCGTCCGCCGACAAAAAAGGCCGCGCCCACGGGGAGCGCGGCCTTCCGGCGGCTCTGTGCGACTCTCAGTTCCGGCTGGCGAGGATGTGCACTTTCCGGCCCTGGAACTGGACGACGCCGTCCTTGAGCGCGAAGAGGGTATAGTCCTTGCCGATGCCCACGTTGTGCCCGGCGAGGAATTTCGTGCCGCACTGCCGGATGATGATCGAGCCGGCCGTGACGGTCTCGCCGGCGTACGCCTTGACGCCGCGGCGTTGCGCGTTGCTGTCGCGGTTGTTGCGGCTGGTGCCGCCGCCCTTTTTATGTGCCATGAAGGTTCCTCCAACGACGCCCGCCTATTTCGGCGGGACAACGATCTCGGTAATGCGCACGCGAAGGTGGCGCTGGCGATGGCCGACCTTCCGGTGATACTGCTCGCGCCGGGTGTACTTGTAGGAGATGAGCTTCTTGGCCTTCACCTCGGCTTCGACCTGGCCCTTCACCCGGGCGTTCTCGACATAGGGCGCGCCGACTGTCGGCGTCTCGCCGCTCAGGAAGAGCACGCGGTTGAACTCGAGCGTATCGCCGGCATTCGCGGCGCGCAGATCCACGTCAATGCGCTCGCCCTCGGCGACCTTGAACTGGCGCCCGCTGTCTTCGATGATGGCGTACATGCGTTTCCCTTCGAGCCGGCCTGCGATGGGCAAAGACTAATGTTTATAACATTTTATATCAATATTGTCAATCAGGTCTTCACCCGCTTCGAGGACAATGCGCCCGCCCCAGTTCGTCTCGATGTCCACGATCTCCTGGCGCCGCTCGTTCTGGAGGCGAATGAGGTTCTGCGGATGGAGCCGCACCACGATGCGGCGCGCCTTGCCCGGGATGGCCATGCTGCGGACGCGGCGGAGCGTTTCGAGGATGGTGCTCTCCGGGTTGCGGATCTGGCCGGTGCCCTTGCAGGTCGGGCAGGTCTGATAATCGGTGAACTCGATGCCCCGGCGCATGCGCTGGCGAGTCATCTCGATGATGCCGAACCGCGACATGCGCAGCATCTTCATCCGCGCACGGTCGTTCTTAAGAGTTTCCCAAAGCTTGCGCTCGACGTCGCGCTTGTGACCTTCGTCGCGCATGTCAATGAAATCGCTCAGGATCAGCCCGCCGAGGTCTCGCAGCCGGATTTGCCGGCCGATCTCCGCGGCGGCCTGGAGGTTGATCTGGTACGCGGTCGCCTCGGCGTTGGCTTCCTGCTTGAAGCGGCCGGAGTTCACGTCAATCGCCGCGAGCGCCTCAGTCTGCTCGATCACGATCGAGCCGCCGCCGGGCAGCGGCACGCGGTTGCGGTGGATCCGCTCGATCTGCTCCTCGACTTTGTGCTTCGTGAAGAGCGGCTCCGCTTCCTGGTAGAGCTCAACCGGCTTCTTGCTGGTCGGCATGGTCATCGCCATGAATTCGAGGATCTTGTCGTAAGCCGCTTTCGAGTCCACCAGGATGGTCTCGATCTCGCTGGAGAACACGTCGCGGACGACGCGGATGACCAGATCGCTCTCCTCATACAGCACCGCCGGCGCCGAGGCGGTCTTGGCCTGTTTCTGGATGCCGATCCAGAGGCGGAGCAGGTAGTTCATGTCGCGGTGGAGGTCGCGGCGGCTGCGATGGGCCGCGGCGGTGCGGACGATGAGGCCCATGTTCTTCGGCGGGTTGAGCGCGTCGAGGACGTTGTGGAGCTGCTCGCGCTCCTCCTCGTCGGCGATCTTCTTGGAGATGCCGTGGCGCTTGATGTACGGCATGAGGACCAGATAGCGCCCGGGGATGCTCAGGTACGTCGTCACCGCCGGCGCTTTGTGGCGGATCCCCTCTTTCGTGACCTGCACGAGGATTTCCTGGCCGCGCTTGAGCGCGCTGGCGATGGGCACGTCCTGCTTATCCGCCCGTCGCGCCGCTTCCGGATCGTGATACCACACCGGCGCGATGTCGCTGACGTGCAGGAATCCCTGCCGTTCGCCGCCGAAGGCCACAAACGCCGCTTGCAGGCTCTGCTCGACGGCCACGACCCGGGCCTTGTAGATGTTCCCGACGATCTGCGCCTGCCCGGCGCGCTCGATGAACAGGTTGTCGAGCGAACCGTCGTCGAGAATGGCGATCCGGCTCTCCTCGCCTTCGATCACGTTTACGAGCATGATCTTGCTCATCGGCGTCCCTCGCCTTTTTCAACCGCGCGCTGCAATTTTCATCGTATCGTAATCGTAATCCTAATCGTAATCGTAATCGCCGTTGTACGGACTCTGATGAACGACGATTACGATTAGGATTATGAGACTTATTTCAATTCGCCAGCAGCACCTGCGTCCGGACGATCCGGAACCCGCCGCGGCGCGTCTCCGGATCGAAACCCAGCGCAGCGAGGATTTCTTCCGGATGCGCGCTGCCCTCCGGCCCGGCTCTGAACCGCGCCACGATGTCCCCGCCCTGCCGATCCAGCGAGAAGATCAGCGGGCGCAGATTAACCGTCTTGTGTTTGGCTTTGCGGAGACGCTCGACGGAAATCTCCGCGCGCGCCAGGAGTCCGGCCAGCGCCGGCGCGGCGATCCGCGCATCGTCTTTCAGGTGCGGCCGTGGCGTGATGCGGTACGCCACTTCCCGAGCCAGCGCCGCCCGGTGCGGCTCGGCGAACTCGACCGAGAGCAGGTTCAGCCCCGCCGGCAACTGGGCGCGGAGCCGCCGGGCGATTTCCGCCGGCGCCGCCCAGTCGGACAGGTCGAACTCCATCACCTCGTCAAGCCCTTCGATCCCCACGCCCAGGGCCGCAGGGAAAGACATGCGCGGCCGCGGATTGAAACCTTCCGTCATCCGCAGGGGCAATTCGGTCCTCCGAAGCGCTCGCTCGAATGCGCGCATGAGGTCGAGATGAGAGATGGCCGCCAGGTCGCCGCATTTCTGAAATCGTAGTCTGATTCGCTGTATGAACATGCGATTCTTGGGGTTGCCCGGATCTATTTCGGCGCAGTTTCCTCCGCAGCGTCGGCCGAGGTGCCGGCCGCGGCGGGCGCGGACGTCGCCGGCGCGGACAACGTGGCCGCCGGCATCGAAGCGGTCGCCGCCGGCGCAGAGCCGGCCGTGGCGGGCGCGGACGTCGCCGGCGCGGACAACGTGACCGTCGGCATCCAAGCGGTCGCCGCCGGCGCAGACTGCGTGGTCGCCGGCGCCGAAGCGGTCGCCGCCTCTGTAGAGCCGGTCGCCGCCGGCGCCGCGCCGGTGGTCGCCGATGCGCCCTGCTCTCCCGCTTCCTTCGAAGCGGGAGGAAGCGGAACGGAGGACGAGGCGCTCTCCGGCGGCATCGGGCCGCGCTCGAGGCTTTCGATGCGGAAACGGGCCAGTTCCGCCCACTGGCTTTCGCCGCCCGACTCGATGGCCTTCTGGTAGAAGCTCTTCGCGTTCTCCGGGTCTTTGAGCATTTCGTAGCATCGTCCGATGTCCCAATCCGCTTCGACGGCTTCCTGCGGAGTGCTCGCCGCGGCCAGCGCCTTGTACTGCACGACCGCCTTCTCGGCGTCGCCGCTCTGCTCGAGCGAGGCCGCCAGCCCGCGCCGCGCCAGGGCCTTCATTCCCTCCGGCGCGCCGGCCATCCCCACAAGGCGCTCGTAGTACACGGCCGCCTTCGCCGATTGCCCCGTGGCGGCCAGCAGCTCCGCAGCCCGAAGGAGCGCCTGGGGCGCCACATCCGAGTCGGGATACGACTTGACGAGGCCGTCGAGATGGCCGAGTGCATCCTTGATCGCTTCGCCCCGCGCTTCGTCTTTCATTTCCATGGCGCGGTCCGCGGCCGCCTGGTATTCGTTGAACTGCGCCTGCGCATCCTGCTGCGCCTGCATCCGCGCGTGGAGGGTCCACACCACGGCCCCGGCGACGATCAGGACGGCCGCGACGACGGCAATCACCTTCGACTGGTGCTCCTTGGCCCACTGCAGGCCCGACACGACGGTCTCGGCGTACTTGTCGTGCTTCAGTTTGTGGCGTTCGGCTGCCTTCACGAATCAATCCTTTCGATCTCGTGCCGTGCGGCGACGCTCCACGGCTTCGCGGCGCAGCCCTGGAATGTCGCCCCGTCAGGTCTCCCGCGGACGCGGGAATCCCTTTCGGCCGGCGGCGCGGAAGATCCCTTCCGCGTTGATGAAAAGCTGGTCCACTTCCTCGGCCGTCATCCCGGCGCCGAAGGCAATGCACTCGGCCTGCCGGCGGTCCGGCAAATCTCCGTCGGCGTGCGCGTCGCTGTCGAAGACCAGCTTTGCGCCGGTCAGCCGCGCGATCTTGAGCACGTACCCGTTGGTGAAGCTATGCCCCTTCCGCCCTGAGATTTCAAGGGCCACGCCGCGCCGCGCCGCGAGCGCCGCGTCCGCCTTGTCAATCAGGCCCGGATGCGCCAGGATGTCCACCCCCGCCTCGATCAACGCCCGGTTCGTGCCGGCGGCCACCGGCTCGACGATGGTCTCGCCGTGGCCGACGACGATCGCGGCGCCGGACCCGCGCGCCAGCGAGACGGCGCGGCGGATCAGATCCGGCCGCACGTGCGTCACCTCCGCGCCCGGCAGGACCGCAATCGCGCCTTTGCCGCGCAGAGACCGGCACATCCGGACGAGTTGAGGCACCACCGTCTCGATCGTGCTGAACCCGACGTGGTCGCTGATCGCGAGCATCCGGCATCCGCGCGTCTCGCAGCGCCGGACCAATTCTTCGGGCAGCAATTCGCCGTCCGAGAGCAGCGAATGCGTGTGCAGGTCAATCATCGCGTCCGGTTCGAGCTTCGCCATAACTCAGCTCTGGTCCTTCCCCCTTCTTTTGTCATCCTTCATTCCTCGTCCTTATCTCAGCAGTTTGCCGACGAGCGGCGTTGCGTACTGCACGAACGCCGGCGTCACGCCGTTGCCTTCCGCGTTGATGAATTCGTCGGGCAGGAGACGTTCTTTGCCGGCGACCGCTTCGAGCGGAATCAGCTCCGCCCGCGCGCGATAGTTCCCGCCGGCCCGCTCGGCGCGAAGCGCCACCGAGCCGCTCGCGCTCTTCTTGACGGCGTAGCCGACGGCCTTGCGGCCGACCATCTCCGCTTCTTTCGCGTCCGCCGGCGAGGGCTCGCCCGCGTGGCAGCGCTGGAGGTAGCCGAAGGTGTCCGCGCGGCAGCGGGCCGCCTTGCCGAACGCCTTGAACGCGCCGATCTTCACGGCCGCCGCGAGGACATCCGCCATCGTTCCGGTGCCGGAGAGCTGCACATGGCCGAAAGCGTCCTTCTTCGCGCCGCCGCAGGCTTCCTCGATCGGGCCGAGGGCGTTGAGCATCGCCATGATCGGCGCGTAAGGCTCGCGGGAAAGTTCGGCGCGGACGGATTTCGAGCTGATGAATTCGGCGCCGTCGGACCCGCGCAACCCTTCCGAAACGGCGACCACCGCGCGACCGTGCTTCCGGTAGACCGCGAGGACCTCCTCGACGATCTGCGCCAGGCTCTTGGGGCGCTCCGGGAAATAGATCAGGTGCGGGCCGTCTTCTTCGGAGCGCTTGCACAACGCCGCCGCCGCGGTCAGCCAGCCGGCCTTTCGGCCCATGATGATGTCAACCTTGATCCCCGGAAGCGAAAGGACATCGAGGTCGTCGCCGAGCAGCGCATGCGCCACGAACCGCGCCGCCGACCCGTAGCCGGGGCTGTGATCGTTCTCCACCAGGTCGTTGTCAATCGTCTTCGGCACGTGGAAGCAGCGCAGCTCGTGGTCGGCCGACTGCGCCGCGCGGCTCACGATCGCGGTGGCTTCGGCGGTATCGTTGCCGCCGATGTAGAAGAAGTAGCTCACGTCGCGCTTCTTGAAGATCTCGAACGCCTTCGCGCAGTCCTCGGCGGTGGGCTTATAGCGCGTGGAGTAGATCGCCGCGCCGGGCAGTTTCCGGTGCGTCGAGACCGGCGGCCGGCCCGGCGAGAGCGGGCGGAACTCTTCCTTCAGGACCCCCTGGATTCCGTGGAGCGCCCCGAGGACCCCGATGCCGTGTTTGGCCGCCTCGTCCACGACGCCGAAGAGGGACCGATTGATCACGCGCGTAGGCCCGCCCCCCATCGCAACAATAGCCCGTTTCACGGACAATCTCCTCACCGAATCAGGATCAACCGAATTGGCGCTGCTGGAATGTTACAAAATACCGGGAAAACAGGCGGTTTGTCAAACAGCGAAGCGACCCCATCGGCGCGGCGTGTGCGACGAGAATCTCGCCGTGCCCTCTCGAAACGCCGCGCATGCGCCGACAGGCCGCAGCTTTCCTTGTCTGACCATTTGGGGACCTGGCGCCGGCGGGCGCCCCAGGCGGCCGTTACGCCTCTTCCGCGCCCGGCGCTTCCTCCTTCGCAGCCATGGGCAGACCCTTCGCCGCGCGCGCTTTCTCCAGGATGGTCTTCTCGAGCCCGTTCGCAACATCCTGATTGTCGAGGAGGAACTGCTTGGCGTTCTCGCGCCCCTGGCCGAGCCGCAACTCGCCGCAACTGAGCCACGCGCCGCTTCGCTCGACCGCCCCGAGCGTGATGCCGCAGTCGAGCAGGTCGCCCTCCCGCGAGATGCCGTGTCCGAACATGATGTCGAACTCCGCGCTCTTGAAGGGCGGCGCGACCTTGTTCTTCACCACTTTGGCCCGGACGCGGTTGCCGATGACCTGGTCGCCGTTCTTGATGCTGCCGACGCGGTGGATCTCGATGCGCACGGACGAGTAGAACTTCAGCGCGCGCCCGCCGGGCGTGACTTCGGGGTTGCCGTACACGACGCCGATCTTCTCGCGCACCTGGTTGATGAACACCACGCAGGTCTTCGACTTGCTGATCGCGCCGGAGAGCTTGCGCAGGGCGTGCGACATGAGCCGCGCCTGCAGGCCGACGAACGTGTCGCCCATCTCGCCGTCGAGTTCAGCCTTCGGGACGAGCGCGGCCACCGAGTCTATGACGATCACGTCCACCGCGTTGCTGCGGACGAGCAGCTCTGCCACGTCGAGCGCCTGCTCGCCGCTGTCCGGCTGCGAGACGAGCAGGTCCTCGAGCTTCACGCCCAGGTTGGCCGCGTAGTCGGTGTCGAAGGCGTGCTCCGCGTCAATGAAGGCCGCCGTTCCGCCGGCCCTCTGCGCGTTGGCGATGATGTGGATGCCCAGCGTGGTCTTCCCCGAGGCCTCCGGCCCGAAGATCTCGGTCACGCGGCCGCGCGGCACGCCGCCGACGCCGAGCGCCAGGTCCAGCGAGACCGATCCGCTGGGGATCATGCCGACGTCGAAAGTCTGTCCGGCGCCCAGGCGCATCACCGCACCCTTGCCGTACTGCCGCTCGATCTGCGTCAGCGCACGCTTGAGCGCCTCGCCGCGTTTCTCCTGCTCCGCCTCGCCCGCGGACGCCCCCGCAGCCCGCTTGCCCGCGCCCTTCTCTTCCTTTTCGCTCATCGCACCTTCTCCTGTCTATCCTGGACTCAACCGGCCAACCGCACGCGCTCCACCGGCGAATAGATCGGGCCTGCAGGCGTCAGCCGGCTCTCCATGAGCGTCAACTCCGTCGCCTGCATCGAGCCGAAACTCTTCCCTTGCAGCGACTCCAGCCGCTGCGTCAACTGCGCCAGGCGCCTCGGCTCGCGCACGCGGCCCAGCGTGATGTGATTCTGATACGGCCGGTCGTCGCGCTCGGCGCCGACCTCCGCCATCCGCTCATTCAACCGCCGCGCCAGCTCCGCCGCCGCCGGCGGCCGGTCCACCGCGCAGACGAAAACCACCCGCGGCCGCTTCAGGTCCGGAAATCCGCCCGCCCCGGCGATCTCGAGCGAGAACGGCGCGATGCCGCCGGCGCACGCCCGCAGAATCTCGATCGCCCGCGCGACCGCGGTATCCGGCACGGACCCGAGGAACTTCAGCGTCAGGTGGATATTTTGCGCCTCCACCCACTTCACCGGCGCGTCCAGCCGCCGCAGGTCGCCGATCAGCGCCGAGAGCGCCGCGCGGATCGGCTCGCCCATTTCAACCGCCACAAACGCGCGCATTCTGCATCCTTAGATTGACTTCAATAACGACGCCCACGCCCGCCGGTGAACAATGGACGAATTAGATGAGTCGAGTTCTCGGCCGATATGGCTCAGAAAAACGACTCTGCCTCTTTCGCCGAGCAAGATCAAAATCCCGGCCGCGAAATTGAGGAAGTTGGAAACGTATATATTCTGTCCGCTGGCAAACTCGCGCTGAATCCTTTCCTCCGCATTCGTCTCATCGCCCTTCTCGACACCCCGCTCTGCGAGGAATAGAATCTCAGATATCTTCTTGGCACGCGCCGCATCCAGCTTGGCATCGAGTTGGGTCAAAGTCAGTGTCCGGTCTTTCACTTCCACGAGAAGCGCCAGCTTGCCCTTGGACCAGCATTCGACATCGGCGCCCATGCCCGATGCGAAATCCGCTGCATTGACTTTCTGTCGGCGGATTTCGTCGAAAAGGCCGAATTCGGAAGCGATGGACCTGAACAACGCTGCGCAAACCACCTCGGTTCGATCACCGCCCGATTTCACTGCCGTGAACCGGCGCACGATGTCAATGGCCTGCTTGAGACTGACTCGATTGGGCGTCGGATAAACGACCTGCGCCGCAGCCAAAAGGCGGTAGATCTCGACGAGAATCTGGTCAAACACATTTTCTGTAAAGGCAACTGAACCCAACTGCTCCACAACATCCAGCACCGCGCCCAGGTTGTCCCAGTCTTCCTTGTTCTTCTGTTGAGCGCGATAACGACGGATGACAGCAGGACAACGCAGCGGGTTGTTGACATACGGTTCCGAAGACCCTCCCAGAACTCTGTGATTTTGTTGGTCAAAAGGAACGATGACCTCATGTGCAATCGTGCGCGCGTCGAACGCCCCCGGTTTCCTGTACGCTGCTTGCAGCGATCGGCAGTCGAGCTCGGGCGCGACGCACTTGCAAAGCACCTGAGTCGGCAAAACGTAATGATAGGACTTAGTGGGGCTTGAAAGACAGGCAACAATGCGCTTGCGCAACAAGGGGCTTTCCATCGCCAACGGATCGCAGAACATTTCAGACTCTGCCATGGCGGACAGTGCCTTCCATCTTTCGTCGAGAAACTCCCGACAGCGCTCCACGAATGCCTTCTCCTGGTTTTTCATAGCTCAGTAATTCGTCCAGAGCACTTCCTGGCGTTCCTTCTTGATGGACATGGCCTTCTTCGGTTTCTCACGATGAATGTGCCAGTCCTTGTAGAGCTCGCGCGTCAGGTCGCAGTCGTAACCGGAGATTGCGACTTTTCCTCTCGCGCCGTGAAGGACCTGGCTCAATTGAGCATGATCCGCGTCGCTCATCTCGTAAGAGTAGGCTTTGGAGTCTCCGCGGGACTCGTGAGGATACGGCGGGTCGCAGTAAAAAAGCGTTTCGGCGCTGTCATAGCGCTTGATGACGTTACAGGCGGAATCGTTTTCAATCTGGACGCGAAGGAACCTGCCCGCAATGTACTCGAGCCCTGCGACGCTGCCCAGCCATCGGGAGACAGCGCCGGCCATTCCTGCGCGGCTCGTGTTCAGGCAATTTGCCCATCTGCCCGCCGAAGCAGTCTGCGCCAAACCCGTTCGCACCTGTCGCGCCCGCACGAAAAATAATCGCGCCCGCTCGATATCGGACAGGTGTTTCGAGTTCCCGTTCGTTCGGATTGCCTCAAGAAACTCTTCGCGGGAAAAGGGCGTCATGCCGATCTTATAGAGGAGTTCGTCCTTCTTCTCCCGGAGGACACGGAAGAAGTTCACAACTTCACCATCCGCGTCGTTGTAAGTTTCAACCGGCGAAGGCGGCCGGTTGATGAGAACCGCCGCCGAGCCTCCAAAAGGCTCGCAGTAGTGATTGCACTGAGGCAGCAGCGGAAGAAGCCAATCGAGGTGACTGTACTTTCCGCCGTACCATCCGAAGGCGATCATCTTGCGCAGTCGCAGGCGGCTTTCGGCAAGAGATTGGAGCGTGGGGCCGACAAAATAGTCGGTCTCAACCGTCTTTTCACGGACCATGCTCTTCCGCTTCATCGCTCTTCCCTGGATCGGTGCGCGCAAACTAACATAACATAAACCCCTGACAGAAGCCAGCCGGATTCAGAATTTCAGCATCTTCCGGAACTCCCGCAGCCGCGCCTCGACCTTCGGCAGCGTCAGCGAGGCCACGCGGCGGACGCCGAAGTCCTCCACGTTGAACGAGGCCAGCACGGTTCCGTACGCGATGCCGCGCCGCAGCGTGGCGCTCGTCACCCGCCCCCGCCGCGCCAGGTAGCCCATCATGCCGCCCGCGAACGTGTCGCCCGCCCCGGTCGGGTCGCGCACCTCGCCGGTCGGGAACGCGGGAATCACGAACGTCCCGTCCCGGCCGACCATCACCGCGCCGTGCTCGCCCTTTTTCACGATCACGTACTTCGGCCCCATCCGCAGAATCCTTCCCGCCGCGCGCAGGGAAAACTCCTCGCCCGAGAGCAGCCGCGCCTCGCTGTCGTTGACCACCACGGCCTGCACTCGCTTGAAGAGCGCCGCGAGCACCGGCCGGCTCGAATGGATCCAGTGATCCATCGTGTCCACCACTGCGAAACACGGACCGCGCATCTGGTCGAGCACCTGCATCTGGTGTTCGGGCGAGCCGTTGGCCAGGAACACGAACCGGCTCGTCCGGAACGCCGGCGGGATTTCCGGCGCGTACTGCCCGAACACGTTGAGTTCGACGGAGACCGTCTCGCGCTGGTTCATGTCGCTCGAGTAGCGGCCGGACCAGCGGAAGGTTTTCCCGTCCTTGCGTTGCAGCCCGCGCAGGTCCACGCCGCGGCGGCGGAGCGGCTCGAGCGCCTTCTCCGGCAGGTCGCGCCCGACTTGGCCGACCAGCCGCACCGGCGCGAGCATCGAGGCGGCCAGCGCGAAATGCACCGCCGACCCGCCCAGCGCGTCGGAGACCCGCCCGTGCGGCGTTTCGATGGTGTCGAGCGCGACCGATCCGACGACGATCAGGGACATAATTCCCCTCGATTCCGGTCCACCGCTGCGCACCCGGACGCGACGCCGAAAATACTTCACCCGCCCCGCGCTGTCAAGCAGCATTGAGTGAGGTGTGCAGAGTGCGAAACGGGGAGGGCGGACTGCGGAATGAGGAGCGCCGTTCGTGGTGCTCGTCGTGTCGTCGTGGTGAGGACCGGCTTGACATGAACGCGGACGGGCGCCGAGGTTGCATTTTGCCGTTCGAGTTGATATTCACACCTGCATGAACGCCACGCGCCGACAGCTTGCGATCCTGCGCTCGCTGCGGACCCGGAAGGGCCGAGGCGAGAGCGGGCTGTTCCTCGTCGAAGGCGTGCGGCTCTGCTCGGAATTGATTCCGGCGAAGGCGAGAGTGGAAATCGTGCTCGTGGCGGAAGGCCGGGACCCAAGCGGCGCGCTGGGAAAACAGGCCGCTCAACTCGCCTCGGCCGGCGCGGAGGTCCTCCAGGCGCCGCTGCGCGATTTCGAGCGGATCAGCGACACCGTGAACAGCCAGGGCATCCTCGCCGCCGCGCAGTGGGACGACCTCGCGCCCGAGGCGTTGCGGTTCACCGAACAGGCGACCGTGCTGGCGCTCGACGGCGTCTCCGACCCGGGCAACGTCGGCACGGTCATCCGCACCGCCGCGTGGTTCGGCGTCTCGGCCGTCCTTCTGGGCGAAGGCTGCGCCGACCTCCTGAATCCCAAGACCGTCCGCGCGACGATGGGCGGGATTTTTCAACTGCCGATCTGTCGCGACGTTGAATTGAAGGATGAATCCGGCCGACTCAAGCGGTTGGGGTTCCGCGTGAGCGCAGCCACGATGGATGGAAGTCCCGACTGGTCCGGCTGGGCGAAAAACCCGCGTTCGGCCCTGATTCTCGGCAGCGAAGCGCGCGGCGTGAGCGAAGAACTCCGCCGCCTGGCCGACCGGCGAATCACCATCCCCCGCCGCGGCGCAGGCGAATCGCTCAACGTCGCCGTCAGCGCGGGGATTCTTCTGTCGGCCTTGTGAGGCCGAAGCGCCTCTTGCTTGCATGGCATGGATTTGGTACTTTCGCGCGAAAATGCTTTTACCCTGAATGGGCGCGCAGACCATGGATAAATCAGACTTCCATTTTGCCGCTGAGCCTATCCGCGCGCTTTGCGAGGAGTACCACGTGCGCGAACTCGCCCTCTTCGGATCGGCGCGCACGGAACGCTTCCGGCCGGACAGCGACATTGATCTCCTCGTCGAATTTGAACCCGATGCTGAAATCGGCTTCCTTGAATTCGCGGCATTGCAACGACGGCTTGCGGCCGTCATGGGACGCCGGGTTGACCTGGTACCGAAAGACGGCTTGAAGCCCATAATTCGGGATGAGGTCCTCGCCAGCGCGGAAGTTATCTATGCGGCGTGAGAAACTCTATCTCGCCGACATCGTCCAAGCAACAGAAGAGATTCAGAAATTCCTCGTCGGCGTCACTAAAGAATCTTTTCTTGAAAACGACCTGCTGCGCAGCGCGGTTCTCAACAAGCTGACCATCATAGGCGAGGCTGCGGCAAGATTGGAAAAAGACTTCAAGGCAGCCCATCCCGATGTGCCGTGGCAAGAAATCGTGGCTTTTCGCAACATCGCCGTTCATGCCTATTTCGCCGTGAACTGGTCTATCGTTTGGACCGCCGCCACAAAGAATACGCCAGTTCTTCAGCATAAGGTTGCCGAAATCCTCGCCAGGGAATTTCCCTAGATCGGGAAAAGCGAAATGAGGCGGGGATTCTTCGCTCAGTGTTGATGTAGCCGCCGGAGCTGCGCCGTCCTATGCCGGCGCCTGCGCCACCAAACCGACCCGCGTGGCTTCCTCGATCGTCGTCTCGCCGCGCAGGATTTTATCCTTGGCCAATTCGGTCATCAGCCTGAAACCGGCCGTACGGCCGGCTTCGCGCAGGCGAAGGTTGTCGTCGCCGCGAACGATGCCTTCGAGCACCGCGCCGTTCAACTCAAGCAACTCAATGACGGCGACGCGACCGCGATAGCCGAGGCCGCGGCACCTGGCGCATCCCTTCCCACGATAGAATCTTCCTTGCTGCTTGCCCGGGGGGATATTCAGCGCGAGGAGTTCGCGCTCGCTCGGACGGTACTCTTCCTTGCACTCGCCGCAGATAGTTCGGAGCAACCGCTGCGCTGTCACGGCCACGATGCTCGACGCGAGGATGTTGGGTTGGACCCCCATCTCGATGAGTCGCCGAATGCACTGAACAGCGTCGTTCGCGTGCATCGTCGAAAAGACCAAATGGCCCGTCATCGCGGCGGTGCAGAGGATTTCCGCCGTCTCGCGGTCGCGGATTTCACCGATGAACATCACGTTCAGCGCCTGGCGCAGCATGTGGCGCGCCACGGTGACGAAATCCAAACCCACGGACGGCCGAATCTGCACCTGCGAGATGCCCGGAATGGTGAACTCCACGGGATCCTCAGCGGTCATGATTTTGACGCCGGGGTTCACAAGCTCCGTCAGGCTGGCATAGAGGACCGTGGTCTTGCCGCAACCGGCCGGGCCGTTCACGAGGACAAGGCCGTTGGGCCGGTGGAGGATTCGCCTCCAGCGCGCCAGTTGGTCCGGCTCAAAGCCGAGTCGGGAAAGGTCGGGCAACTGGACTGAACGGTCCAGGAGGCGCAGGGCAACCACGTCGCCGAAGACGGCCGGCATCGTGCTCAGCCGGAAGTCTATCCCGCGATCCGCGAGATTCAACACAACGCGGCCGTCCTGCGGACGCCACTTTTCGCCCACCTTCAAATTGGACCAGCGTTCCAGTTCGGCGACCATCGCGGCCGAGAGGCTTTTCGGCAGTTCGATCATGTCCATCAGGAGCCCGTCCACCCGGAGGCGGACCTCCGCCCTAGCCTCGAACGGCTCAATGTGCAGGTCGCTGGCGCCGCTCTCGACCGCTAAGAAGAGCATCTTGGCCAGCAGACGCGCGCTTGTGAGATCATTTTCCTTCGTCAGTCTTTTAAGCTCTCGGTTGATGTCCGCCTCCGCCCGTTCGACCTTGACGCCCTGCTTGCGAAGCAGTCGGTCGAGGGCCTGCTCGCAGCGGCGGACCTCCGTTTCAGGCGCGGCCTCTGCCGCCAGTGGCTCCTCATGCGATTGGAGTGTTATAACCCGGCGCAGGTCGGCCTGCCGGAACCGCAACTGTTTGCCGACTTTCATCGCCTCCACGCGCCCTTCTTTGACCCACCGGCGCAAAGTCGCGGCGCTGACGCCCAGTTCCTTTGTCGCTTGCGATGTGGTCATAACTCCTTCTGGAAGCACAGGTTGCTTCCTGTTGCGCGGCCGAGGCTGCCTTCCGTTTGCCATGGCGCACCCTCCTAAAAACGCTCTTTGTCTCAATAACGTATATAATCGTACCGAGCGCTATAGTAGTATATATTCCGAATGCTACCTTGTCAAGTAGATTTTTTCAGCTAGAGGATATCCGAATGTTGATGCCGTCCAATCGCGAATCGTAAGTCGCTGATCGCCGGTCATCAGTCAGTCGCAGCGCCGCGCCGCTTGACTCTCCGGAGGCCGAATGATAGCTTCGCGCGGCTGTGCAGGACACTCTCCCTTTCGCGAGGCTCCAGTGGATCGCGCGGAACTTCTTCAAGGCGTGCGGAAGCTCGTCGTCAAGATCGGAACGGCGGCGCTGTCGAGTCCCGACGGCGGGCTGGACGAGGCGAAGGTCGCCCGGCTGGCGGAGCAGATTCACCTCCTCCGGAGGCGCGGGCTGCTTGTCGCGGTCGTCAGCTCCGGCGCGATCGGCGCGGGGATGAACGCGCTGGGCATCCGCCGCCGGCCCGCGCATCTTCCCGAGCTCCAGGCCTGCGCCGCGGTCGGGCAGGGGCGGCTCACGGCGGTCTATGACCAGTGCTTCCGGCGCCACGGATACCACGCCGCTCAGATCCTGCTGACCCGCGACGACTTCAACGACCGGAGCCGCTACCTGAACGCCTCCAACACGATCCACGCGATCCTCGATTACGGCGCGGTGCCCATTGTCAATGAGAACGACACGATCTCGGTCGAGGAGATCGGCTTCGGCGAGAATGACCGGCTGGCGGCGCTCGTGGCGAACCTCGTCTCGGCGGACATGCTGATCCTGCTCACCGTCGTGGACGGCCTCTATGAGAACCCGGATGCGCCGGCGGAGGCGCGCCGCGCGATCCGGCTCGTCCCGAAAGTGACCGATGAGATTCGCGGCCTGGCCGACGGATCGAGCTCCCGCGGCGGGCGCGGCGGCATGGCGAGCAAGATCGAGGCGGCGCGCGTGGCGACCGACGCCGGCGCGCTGGCGCTCATCGCGAACGCCCTGCAGCCTCGCGTGCTCGAGCGGATTTTCGACGGCGAGGAACTCGGCACGCTCTTCCTGCCCGCGAAAGGGCGGCGGCTGACGCGCCGCAAGAGCTGGATTCGGTTCGGATCGCGCCCGAAGGGAACGCTCGTCGTGGATCCCGGCGCACGCGGCGCGCTCGTCCAGGCCGGCAAGAGCCTGCTGCCTTCGGGCATCGTCCGCGTGGAGGGGGAATTCGACGCGGGCGGCCTGGTCGCGGTCTGCGACGAGAACGGCGCCGAGTTCGCGCGCGGGCTGGCCAACTACGGCGCCGAGGACATGCGCAAAATCATCGGCCTCAAAACCGCAGCCATCCGCGCCCTCTTCGGCGACCACGCCTACGACGAGGCAATCCACCGCGACCACCTGGTCCTGAGCGAATAGCACACCGTTGCGGTATGAAAGATGAAGCGGCCCTATTCCGCACTCCGCACTCCGCGATCTTGATATTCCTCGCCCACAGTGCCAGAATACGCTGGAAAGGGATTGCGTGATGGAAGGCGTGCGCCTGGGCAAGGAAGAACTGGTCCGCACTTACGGCGTCAGCCAACGGCTGGCGGTGCGCGTCGGCGCGCTATTGGCCAAAGGGTTCGAAGTCAGCGGCACTCTGCTGGAGATTGCGGGGCCCGGCTCCGCCATCGAGAAACTGCTGCTGCATCCGGAGATGCTGGCCCTGGCGGACTTGCCCGCCAACCGTCTGGCGGGGCGGCCCACGGTGGAGGCGATCCGCAAGCTGGCGCGCGAGACCGGCGCCGCCTCGGAAGGAGAGCTTGCGCTGGCGGAATCTCCGAGCGGCGGGCGCGTCCTGGCGCTGGAGGAGGAACTGCTCGCCCAGGAGGGCTGGCCCGGGCAGGCCGCGAAGGAGCCGATGGCGCTGGCGCATCCGCAGCCCGGCTTCCTCCGCCCCGCTACGCTCGGCGGAGCGGGGAGCGGGATGCCGGTGCTGGACCGGAAAGAGGCGAGCGGGCTCTTCAACGCGGAGGAGATCGCGCGGCTGAAGCTCGACGCGCTGGCCGGGCGCGACGCCGACGAGCGCGTCTCGGCGCTCCGCAAGCTCGTTTACGCGCCGATCAGCGCGCACGAAAAGGGCGGCATCTACCTGCGCGCGCTCCTCGATTCGGCCGGGCCGGTCCGCAGCGAGGCGATGAAGGCGATCGTGTCGCTCGGCTTCAACCGCGACATGGCCGACGCGATCCAGGCCCTCTTCGCCGGCCGCGGGCGCGCGCGCGGCGCCGCGCTCCGGCGCATCGGCGACCTCATGGGGCGGCTCAACCCCGCCGAGCGGAAAATCGCGCTCGCAGTCCTCCTCGAGACCTTCCGCGAGTCGCAGCTCAAAGGGCCGAACGACCCGATGCTCGAGTTGCTCGACGAGGCGGACGCGATCCTCGCCGAGTCGCCCGAGATCGTCCCGGAGATGGCGCGCGTCTGCATTCAGCATCTGCTGGCGGAGCCGTCGAAGCTGGGCGAGACGCTGCGCGACCGCCTGGCGCGCCTGGCCGCAACCGCGCCGGAGGCGGTGCTCGACCGGGTCTGGGAGGAGATCGGCTCGGTCAGCGAGCCGGGCTCGCGCGCGCTGCTGCTGGGGCTGTTGATCGAGGCCGAGCCGGATGAGCAACGGCGCCTCCGCCTGTGCGCCGTCGTGACGGAGGAACTCGTGCGGGGCGAGCAGGTCGAGCTGATGCGGCAGAAGCTCGGCCACGCCCTGGTCAAACTGGGGCCGCCGGCGGCGGAGGCGCTGCTGGGCCGGTTCGCCACGGCCTCGAATCCCGGACGCGCCGCGCTCGTCCAGTTCCTCGACGCCGTGAGCGTGGATCAGCCTCTGCCGCCGGAAACGCTCAACCGCATCGCGTCCCTGCTGCTCGATGCGCTGAAACTGGCCGACGTCCGCCTGCGCGCGGAGATCCTGAACACGCGGGTCTTCGCGCATCCGCAACTATCGCCGGAGTTCCGCCGGTCCGCGGCCCAGGCGCTGCTGCCGCTGCTGCGGAGCGCGGACCGGCCGGAGAGTGCGGACCGCGCGGCGGCGCTGCTGGAGAACCTCGGCGAGGTCGCTGCGGAAGGGCTGCTCGACGTCGCGCGCAAACATCCGGACGCGCCGGAGGCGGAAGTGGCGGTGCGCGCGCTCGGGCGGATTCTTGCGGCGCATCCGATCGAGCGCCTCGCGCAGCCGGCGTACGAATTCCTCTCGCGCCGCGTCGCCGAGCCGGCGAACGCGCAGGGCGGCGCGGCGGCGGCGCTCGGCCTGATCGCCTCGTCGCCGGCGGTGAGCCCCGAGGAGGCGCGCAAGGCGCTCGAACTGCTCCTGAGCCGCCTTGGCCGCGTCCGCTGGCACGGCGACCTGGTCGAGGCGATCGGGCGCATCGGCGCGGGCGCCGGCATCCGCGCCGAGCAGCGCATCAAGGTCAGCCATCTCCTCGGCCAGATCATCGAGCGGCCGTCGTCCAAGGACGACGCGCAGTTGCGCGAAGTGCAGACCCCGCGCGGCAAAGTCTACGAGATCACCGGCCGGGTCGAGTTCGACAGCGAGACGCTCCCGGCGGCGGTGCGCGGGCTCGAAGCGATCGCGCTCTCGCCGGAGACGACGCCCGCGCTGCGGCGGCAGGTGGCCGAGCAGTTGCTGCGCGCGTGGGAGGGCGTCGGGAAATGGACGGTGATCTGGGGCCCGCGCGCGGCCGAGGCGCTGGTGCAGGCGCTCGGCCGCATCGGCGCCAGCGAGCGCAGCGACGGGCCGACCCGCGCGCGCATCGTGCAGGGACTGTTGTTCGGCATCGAGCGTCTGTCGGTGGTCCGCGCCCTGGAGGCCATCTTCAGCCTGGGCCCCGCCGCGCCCGAACTGGCCGGCCTCGCCGCGCCGGCCGGCGCAAAGCTGCTCGATCACTGGATCCAGCCGGAGATCACGCCGGAGGAATTGCAGGCGGTCCTCTCCGCCGCAGCCGGCGCCGCGTGCCGCCCGGAAATCCCGGCGCGAAGCCCCCAGGCGCGCCGACTCCGCGAGCGCGCGAGCGAACTGCTCCTCGACGCGCTCTGCGCCGGCCATCCGTGGGCGCGCCCGGCGCTGCAGAAAATGCGCGACAGCGCCGCGATTCCCGCCCGGATGAGAAAGGAGATCGCCGGCCGCCTCGATCAGGCGGTCTCCGTCCTGCGCATGGACGCAGGCCGCAAGCAGGCTTGATTCTCGTACTCGTAATCTTACTCCTAATCGTAATCGCCGTAACGAGTTATCGCAACACGGCGATTATGATTACGAGTAAGATTACGATTACGAGTTCATCTCAGGAGACACTATGACTTCCAAGTTCCGAAAGAGGCTTGAGAGCGGCGAGATCATCGTTTTCGACGGCGCGATGGGCACCGAACTCGCCGCGCGCGGCGCGACGCCGGGCGCCGGGGCCAGCGTGGTGGCGCCGGAGACAGTTCTGGCTATTCACCGCGCTTACCGCGAAGCCGGCGCAGAAGTCCTGATGACCAACACTTTCACCATCAGTGGTGTCGCGCTGATCGCGTGGAGCGGTGGGCACTGGCTGGCGGATACACGGGTTATGAATGAGTCAGTGTCCGAAGCGTGTACGCTGGCGCGCAAGGCGCTCGGCGGCGGCGGATACGTCGCCGGCGACCTCGGGCCGACCGGCGCAATGCTCGAACCTCACGGGACGATCACCGAGGAAGCCATGCGTGCAGCGTTCAGGGAGATGGCGCGTCTTCTCGCCGCCGGAGGCGTGGACCTTTTCGTCGTCGAGACGATGTCGGACGCGCGCGAGATGACGCTGGCGGTCCAGGCCTGCCGCGATGCAGCGAGGGACATTCCCGTCGCCGCCTCGATGGCCTTCGATCCGAGCAAGCAGGGCGGGTTCCGGACGAACATGGGCGTCCCTCCTGCGGAGGCCGCCCGGGCGATGATCGCCGCAGGCGCGGACATCATCGGCGCGAACTGCGGCTCGGTCACGCCCGAGCAGATGGCGGAAATAGTCCGCGAGTTTCGGGGCGTGACGCAGCAACACCCGATCCTCGCACAACCGAACGCCGGCGTGCCGGAGTTGCAGGCGGGAAAGACGCTCTTCCGGCTTGCGCCCGGGGAGTTCGCGGACGGAATGAAGCAAGTCCTCCAAGCGGGCGCGCGGCTGGTCGGCGGCTGCTGCGGGACGACGCCGGAGCACATCCGCCGTCTACGGCAGGAGGTCGAGAACTGGAAAGCGGGAAGCGCAAAGCGCCCTTCGACAAGCTCAGGCCTTCGGCTCTGAGGCTCAGGCTCAAAGAGGCCGTGAGCCGCATCGAACGGCAAAGTGCAAAGTTGACATGTTTTTCGCATACAGGTATGCTTGAAGTTACAGCCCCGCCCGGTGCCGCTGCCGCAGTGCCTTCGGGATGAGACATGAAACTCGCCGACGCCGGCAATGATCTGCTCGCACGGACCACCGAGCTTCTCGAAGGGAGCGAATACAACGCCCACATGCTGGAACGCGTCTGCCGCATGAAAGAGGAGCTCGTGACGCCGTCGGTTCGCGCGCTCAAAGCCCGCCCGCAGTTCGCAGCCTCCGCCGACGCGCCGGCCGCGCTCTTCGGCGCGGTCGTGCCGCCGCGCGACCTGATCGGCACGCAGGTCGGCATCAGCCTCATCGAGCAGACCGTCAAGTCCCAGCGTCCGTACGCCGACAAGGTCCGCCCGCGCGACAGCCGCGGCGAACCCGGCGGGCTGATCCTCATCGAAGGCGGCCGCGCCGCCGAAACCGGGGAACGGAAGTTGAGGACGGAAGGATGAAGGAAGCGAGCCTTCAACGTTCCGTCTTCATCCTTCAGGCTTTATCTTTCATCCTTACTTTTGAACGGAGGCCGCGCAGATGAAGAGCACAAGGTTGGCCACGGTCCTGGGCGCGTTGCTGCTGGCGGCCTCGGGGCCGCTTTGCTGGAGCGCCGAGCCGGCCGAGGCGCCCTCGGAGAAGGAGCGCCAGGCGCTGGCGAACGAAGTGGAACAACTGCGCGGACAAGCCCGGCCGTTCACGGACCTTTTCGTCAAGACGATTGAACTGGCCCTGCCTTCCGTGGTCAGCATCACGACCACGCGCACGGTCCGGGTCGAGACGTCGCCCGAATGGCCGATGCCGTTCCCGTTCGAGAACCCGAGCGAGCCGAACGCGCCTCGGCGCCCGCGGCAGCGCGAGCGGGGCGAATCGGTCGCCGGCCTCGGCTCCGGCTTCGTGGTGGACGCCGTGAACGGCTACGTCGTGACGAACGCCCACGTCGTGCGCGACGTGAAGCCCGGCCACATCAAGCTCACCTTCCAGGACGGCCGGGAAGTGACCGCCCAAAAGGTCCTCGTGGACCCGCGCACGGACGTCGCCGTCATCCAGATTCCGGCGGACCACCTGGTGGCGCTGCAATGGGCGGGGCCGGAGGAAATCAAGCGCGGGCAATGGGTGATCGCCATCGGCAGCCCGATGGGATTCGGCGGCAGCGTGACCGCCGGCATCATCAGCGCGCCGAGCACGCGGCACCGCTACTTCGACAACGGCCAGCCCGGCGCGTTCACCGCGAATCCCGGGGACCCCTACGCGGTCGAGGACTACATTCAGACCGACGCGGCGATCAATCTCGGCAACAGCGGCGGACCGCTGCTCTCCCTGGATGGCAAAGTGATCGGCATCAACACCCTCATCGTCAGCGCCACGTTCTCCTCGGCGGGCCTGGGCTTCGCCGTGCCCCAGCGGCTGGCCCAGCCGGTGGTCGAGAAGCTCATCCAGAACGGCCGCGTCGTGCGCGGGCACCTGGGCGTCGGCATCATCGAACCCTCCAAGATTGACGACGCCGCCGCCTGGGACTATTTCAGGATGCGCAACGCCGACGAGGTCTTCAACAAGTACCACCTCCGCAAGGACGATCGGGGCTGCGTCGTCGAGGAGGTCATGTCCGGCGGGCCGGCGGACAAGGCGGGCATCGAGGAAGGCGACCTGATCCGCGCCGTCGGCGGGACCCCGACGCTCGACGTGGACAGACTGCGCGAGGTCGTCGCCGCGACCCCGCCCGGCGCCGAGGTGGAAATCTCCCTCGTTCGCGCGGGCCGCGAGCAGAAGGTCAAGGCCACCGTCGGCGAGCAGCCTTCCGGCGAGAGGAACTCGGCCGAAGAGGGCGCCGAAAGCTCGACCAGCGAGGACCTCGGCCTTTCCATTCGGGAACTCACGCCGGAACTGGCCGACGCCCTCGATTATGCCGAGGATCTCAAGGGCGTCATCGTCGCCGGGGTCGCGGCCGACGGCCCGGCGGCCAAGGCCAGGCCGCCCGTGCAGCGCAACGACGTGATCCTCGAGGTCAACGGCGCCCCCGTCAAGAGCATCGAAGATTTCGACGCGGCCATCCAGAAGGCCAGAAGCCAGAAAAAAGAGAACGTGGCCCTCTCCGTGCAGCGCGGCGAGAAAAAGCAACTCATGATCGCCCTGAAGCTGCCGAAGTGACCGGGCCGGCCCGCCGGGCCGCCCTCCGCCTTGCGTCAGGCGGGCGACGATGGTAGATTTCTGGCGCCGGCATAAGTGGAGAAGACATCCGTCCCTGACGACCGTTGCGCCCCGGCGCAACTTTTCGGCTCCCTGGAACGAGGACTGAGCGGTGGCCGATGAATTGATGGACGCGGCGGGACCGCTCGCTGAACTTGAAACGGCGCTCGGCCACCGGTTCCGCGACCGCACGCTGCTGACGCAGGCGCTGACGCACTCGTCGCGCAAGCCCGAACTGCGCTGCAGCAACGAGCGCCTGGAGTTCCTCGGCGATTCCGTCCTCGGCGCCGCCGTCTCTGATTATCTCTACCGCCGCTTCCCGGATTACTCCGAGGGCGACCTGACGCGCGTCAAGTCCGTCGTCGTCAGCCGCGTCGTGCTGGCGCGCGCGGCGCGCGAGATGGACCTGGGGAAATATCTCCTCGTCGCCAAAGGCGTGGCCAATGTCCCGCCAGAGGCGCCCGACGGCGCGGCCCCAGTCGCGGCGCAGCCGCATCGCGCGCTGCCGCCGTCCATCCTCGCCGACGCCTTCGAGGCGCTCATCGCGGCGGTCTACCTCGACGCCGGCACTGCGGCCGCTTATGATTTCGTCCTGCGGCACATCGAAAAGCAGATCGAGCGGACTCGCCAGGAGATCGCCGGGCACAACGCCAAGTCCCTCTTGCAGGAATGGGTCCAGCGCCGGATGAACTCCACGCCGGTCTACAAAGTCACCGCCGAGACCGGGCCGGACCACGTGAAGTTGTTCGAGGTCGTCACGCTCATCGCCGGCAAACCGTACGGCGCCGGCCAGGGCGCCACGAAGAAAGCCGCCGAGCAGATGGCCGCCGAGCTGACCCTCGAGATGCTGGGGCAGGAAGCGATGAAGGACGAACGAACCCTGAGCGCGGATTGTGGAATGAGGAGCCCGGAATGAACCGTCGAAACGCGCGCGCCGAAGAATTGTATGCGCTGCTGGGCGACCTGCCCGACCGCGACCGGCCGATCTCCTGCGAGACCATGGCCGAGGAGGAGCATCCGGCGTATCGGCTCGAGAAGCTGATGCTCGACCTGAACTGGATCGAGCGCGTCCCGGCCTACTTCGTCAAACCGAAATCTCCCGCGCCCTGGCCGGCGATCCTCTACAACCACGCCCACGGCGGCGACTACCCGCTCGGCAAGGACGAACTGATCCGTGGCCGCAGCCACCTGCAGCAGCCGCCCTACGCCGAGGAACTCGCCCGCCGCGGCGTCTGCTCGCTCTGCATTGACACCTGGTGCTTCGGCGAGCGCAGCGGCAGGACCGAGCACGAGACTTTCAAGGAGATGCTCTGGCGCGGCCGCGTGCTTTGGGGGATGATGGTGTACGATTCGCTGCGCGCGGTGGATTACCTCGTCTCGCGCGCGGACGTGGATCCCAGCCGCATCGGCACGCTCGGCATCTCGATGGGCAGCACGATGGCCTGGTGGACCGCCGCGCTCGACGAGCGGATCCGGGCGTGCGTGGACATCTGCTGCCTGACCGATTTCGACGCGCTGATCGAGACGCGCGGCCTCGACGGGCACGGCATCTACTACTACGTCCCCGGCCTGCTGAAACGCTTCACGACCGCCGAGATCAACTCGCTGATCGCCCCGCGCGCCCATCTTTCCCTGGCCGGGAACTACGACCGCCTCACGCCGCCCGCCGGCCTCGACCGCATAGACGCCGCGCTCCGCAGGGCGTACCGCAAAGCCGGCGCGCCCGGCGCGTGGAAGCTCCTGCGCTACGACGTCGGCCACCAGGAAACCGCCGCCATGCGCGCGCAGATCCTCCAGTACCTCGATGCGCGTTTGATCCGCGGGCGTTGACCTGGATCGTCCCGGCCGTCCCAGGTTAGCTTCGGGCACGCGGCAGGGCGGACGAGCAACTTCTGTTCGAACGATCCCAAAGACAGCATCTTCGTTGAGGACAATTGGGACGCCGACATCCGCAAAAGCCGAACCCGCAGGAGTGGGACTTGCCAAAAAGCCGCAGAAAGGTAGAATAGACGGACACACGGGCAGCGGAGATAACGCTAATGATCAGCAGCGGCGACGGCATTGACGGGAAAACGCTCTTCGATTTGCAAAGCGGCCTGACCTACGACGACTTCATCCTTCTGCCGGACCACATCTCCTTCGGCGTGGACGAGGTGGACCTGGCGACCAACTTCACGCGCGAGATCCGCCTCAACCTGCCCTTCGTCAGCTCGCCGATGGACACGGTGACCGAGTCCGACATGGCCATCTCCATGGCCCTCCTCGGCGGCATCGGCATCGTCCATTACAACAACACCATCCAGGAGCAGGTCCGCCACGTCGAGCGCGCCAAGCGCTTCGAGAACGGCTTCATCACCGAGCCGGTCGTCCTCGGCCCGGAGAACCGCGTCCGCGACGTGGACCAGATCAAGGCGAAGTATGGCTTCAGCAGCATCCCGATCACCGAGGACGGCACCCGCGCCACGAAGCTGATCGGCATCGTCACCGGCCGCGATACCGACTTCGAGCCGAACCGCGACCTGCCGCTCCGCGACCTGATGACCCGCGACCCGGTCACCGCCCCCAAGGGCATCTCGCTCCACGAGGCGAACGAGGTCCTCCGCCGCACCAAAAAAGGCAAGCTCCCGATCGTGGACAAGGCCGGCCGCATCGTGGCGCTCGTCTGCCGCCGGGACCTGGTGACCAACGAGGAATACCCGCTCGCCTCGAAGGACAAGCTCAAGCGCCTGCGCGTCGGCGCCGCCCTCTCGACCCACGACGAGGACCGCGACCGCCTCGCCGAGCTTGTCCGCGTCGGCGTGGACGCGGTCGTCATTGACTCCTCCCAGGGCGACAGCATCTACCAGGCGGAGATGATCAAGTACATCAAGCATCGCCACCCGGAGGTGCAGGTGATCGCCGGCAACGTCGTCGTCGAGCGCCAGTGCCGCAACCTGGTCGCGGCGGGCGCGGACGCGCTGCGCGTGGGAATGGGCCCCGGCTCGATCTGCATCACGCAGGACACGGTGGCCGTCGGCCGGCCCCAGGCCTCGGCGGTCTATTATTGCGCCAAGGCGGGGCGCGAGGCGGGCGTGCCGATCATCGCCGACGGCGGCATCGCCTCGGCCGCCCACATCGCCAAGGCGCTGGCGCTCGGCGCGAGCACCGTGATGATGGGCTCGCTCCTGGCCGGCACGGAGGAATCGCCGGGCGAATACTTCTACGACAACGGCCGCCGGTTCAAGCGGTATCGCGGCATGGCCTCCCCCGCGGCGATGCGCGCTGGCGGCGCCAAGCGCTACTTCTCCGAGAAGGACCCGATCAAAGTCGTCCAGGGAGTCGAAGGATACGTGCCGGACAAAGGCTCGCTGCGCACGTTCCTGCCCTACCTGGCGCAGTGCCTGCGGCACGGCATGCAGGAAATCGGCTGCCGGACGGTGGCGGACCTGCACGACGCGCTGGCGAGCGCGCGGCTGCGGTTCGAGCGCCGCAGCGCCTCCGCCCAGCGCGAGGGCGGCGTCCACAGCCTGAGCGGTTACAGCAATCCGCAAGTCCCGGGAGTCTGAAGAAGGGGACAACGGGGAAAGCGGAAAATCTTTTCGCGGAGGGACAAGCCGTAACCGGCGTGAGAAAGAGCGTGGATGTCGCTTGACACATAAGAAATATTATGGTATAATGCCGCTCAAAGAGCAGATACAGGATAGGAGCTGGAATAGGCACACGGCGGCGCGCACAGACGAGTGACGGCCAATCCGCGCCCCATTCTATCTCCTGGATTCTAAGTCCTGCGTGGCAAGCGCTTTGGGGCGCCAGGGATCGGCGCCCGCAGATGAGAAATCGTAATCTGGTGACGGGGAAGAAGATAACGAGCAAAAGGCGATATGAAAAAACGAACCCAATTTCCCGCAACAGCTTTCGCCTCAATGTCTTATGCGTTAAACCTTGCGGAGGTTTTTACGGACCTTCGCAAGGTTGGCCTTGACCAGTGCTCGCAGGCGGTAACGGGTTAGGACGATATCGCGGTGAGGGCGATTTGAAAAAACGAACCCAATTTGTCGTAACAGCCTGTGTCATACCATCTTATGACGACTGGGCTGGGGTTTACGCAGGAGACCGATCATGTGCGCTCAGTGGCGGCTGGAGCGACGAACCATCCGAGTGACGGCGACGGGCCGGCTGTACGAAGAGCTGCCCATGGGCCGCAAGATCATGCTCTCCTCCTCGAGCGGCGTCTGGCGCCCGCCCACCGACGTGTTCGAGTCCGACGATGCCTACGTGATCCGCGTCGAGATCAGCGGCCTGCGGCAGACGGCCGCCGGCGAGATCGAGAACGCCGAACTCTTCGTCCAAGGCGACATGGTCGTCCTCCACGGCCGGCGCTCGGATGACTGTCCGCACGCGAAGTGCAACTATTACCAGATGGAAATCCAGTATGGTCCGTTCGAGGTGTCCGTCCCGATTCCCCCGTCGTTCGATCTCGACGCCATCACGACGAAGTATCGTCATGGGTTCCTCGAAATCGTCGTGCCGAAGGCCCCCCGCGCCCAGCGCGGGTCCGCGCGCACCAAGAAATGATAAGGATGGCAATACGCCCTTCGCGTCATTTGTTCCGTGACGACATTTCTCCGTCAAGGCTCTCGTTCGTTACTTACTGAACTCCATGGAGCAATGGCCTGATGAGCGATCCGGAGTCCAAAAACGGCACGCCGCCGGAAGAGAGCGGCCCTAAAGACGACGCGAGCCGGCCGGAAGGGAAGTCGCCCAAGGTGGACGGATTTCCGCTCGGCGAGGCCGAAGTCCAGCGCGTGACGCTGCCGGCGGAAATGCCGGTTCTGCCCGTGCGCGGGATGGTCCTTTTCCCGCACGTCGTCCTGCCCATCGCCGTCAACGAGGAGCGCGACCTGCGCCTCGTCAACGACGTCGTCGTCGGCAACCGCCTCATGGTGGTCGTGGCGGTCAAGAACGAGCAGGCCGAGCATCCCGGCCCGGACGACCTCTATCAGGTCGGCTGCGCCGTCGCCGTCCTGAAGATGATGAAGTTCCCCGACGAGACCACGCGCATCCTCGTGCAGGGGCTGTCGCGCGCGCGCCTCGACCGGTTCACCGCCGGAAGCCCGTACCTGAAAGCCAACGTCTCGCGGCTGGACAGCGTCCTCGACGACAACATTCAGACGCGCGCCCTCGCGCGCAGCGTCGTCGAGCAGTTCCAGAAGCTCGTGGACCTCTCGCCGCACCTGCCCGACGAACTCAAGCTGGCGATCCTGAACATTGACGACGTGAGCCGCCTCGCCGACGTCGTCTCCACCACCCTGAACCTGTCCGTCGCGCAGCGCCAGGAGAGCCTGGAAACCCTCAATGTCGCGGAGCGGCTCGGCAAGGTCAACGTCCACCTCAGCCGCGAACTCCAGACCGCCGAGCTCTCCACCAAGATCACCTCGCAGGTCAAGACCGAGTTCGACAAGGACCAGCGCGAGTTCGTCCTGCGCCGGCAGCTCAAGGCGATCCAGGAAGAGCTCGGCGAGACGGACGAAGGCGCCGCGGAATGGGCCGAACTCCGCAGACGCATCAAGAAACTTCGCCTGCCCGAAGAGGCGAACAAGGAGGCGCAGCGCGAGCTCGACCGGCTCAAGAAAATGCCCCCGCAGGCGAGCGAATACCATGTCGCGCGCACGTACCTCGACTGGATCATCTCGCTCCCGTGGCGCCGCTCCACCACCGACCGGCTGGACATCGCCCGGGCCGAGGCGATCCTGAACAAGGACCACTACGACCTCGATCGGGTCAAGCAGCGCATCCTGGAATACCTGGCCGTGCGCAAGCTGAAGAAGGATACGCGCGGGCCGATCCTCTGCTTCGTCGGGCCGCCCGGCACCGGCAAGACCTCCCTCGGGCGCTCCATCGCGCGCGCCCTCGGCCGGAAATTCGTCCGCATCTCCCTCGGCGGCGTCCGCGACGAGGCCGAGATCCGCGGCCATCGCCGCACCTACGTCGGCGCGCTCCCCGGACGCATCATCCAGGGAATCCGCAAGGCCGAATCCAACAACCCGGTCTTCATGCTCGACGAGATTGACAAGCTCGGCATGGACTTCCGCGGCGACCCCAGCGCCGCCCTGCTCGAAGTCCTCGACCCGGAGCAGAACTTCTCCTTCAGCGACCATTATCTCGACGTGCCGTTCGACCTCTCGCGCGTCATGTTCATCACCACCGCCAACGTCCTCGACACCGTCCCGCCGCCCCTGCGCGACCGCATGGAAGTGCTCGAACTGCCCGGCTACACCCTCGAGGAAAAAATCGCCATCGCCAACAAGTACCTCATCCCGCGGCAGCAGGAGCAGAACGGCCTGAAAAAAGGCGACCTCAAGTTCTCCGACCCGATCATCAGCCGGCTCATCGTCAGCTACACGCGCGAGGCCGGCCTGCGCAACCTGGAGCGCGAAATCGCCTCGCTCTGCCGCAAGCAGGCCGCCGCGATCGCCCGCGGAAAGAGGCGCAGAAAACTGGCGCGCGTCCTGACCGAGAAGGACGTGGCCAAGTGGCTCGGCCCGCCGAAGCACATCCCCGAAATCGCCGAACGCACCGCCGAACCGGGCGTCGCCACCGGGCTCGCCTGGACGCCGGAGGGCGGCGACATCCTCTTCATCGAATCCACGCGCTATCCGGGCAACGGCAAACTGGCGCTCACCGGGCAGTTGGGCGAGGTGATGAAAGAATCCGCGCAGGCGGCGCTTTCGTACATCCGCGCGCGGTCGCACATGCTGCACATCCCGGACAAGCAATTCAGCCAGTACGACGTGCACGTCCACGTCCCCGCCGGCGCGATCCCGAAAGACGGCCCTTCCGCCGGCGTCACCCTGGCGATGTCCATGATCAGCCTCTTCACCGGCCGGCCGGTCAAGCCCGACGTGGCCATGACCGGCGAGATCACCCTGCGCGGACGCGTCCTGCCCGTGGGCGGCATCAAAGAGAAAGTCCTCGCAGCACACCGCGCCGGCATCCACACCCTCGTCCTGCCCAAGCAGAACGAGAAAGACCTCGCCGACGTGCCCGAGGCGGCCCAAAAAGGCATGCGGTTCGTCTTCGTCCAGACCGTGGACGAAATGCTCCCGGTCGTCTTCAACGGCCGTCCGGTCCCCGCGCGGGACCGCGCCCGGCGGCCACGCCGAAGGCGGCGCAATTCCCGGTGAGTGGACCTCGGCGGCCGTCGGGGTCGGTTTGAAGCCGGGAGCGCGTTGCCGTAGAATCATCCGAAACCGGGGCGTAGCGCAGCTTGGCTAGCGCGTCCCGCTCGGAGAGCGGGAAGGGCGGCTGATGGACAAATGCGAATGGCAAATCACGTATACATCATCCGGAGCGCCGCGGACGGCACGTATTACGTGGGGATGACGGGCGATCTCGCAAAACGCCTCGTCAAGCATAATTCCGGCGCCACAGTTTACACGCGGAGTTGCGGACCATGGGTCATGGTCTATACGGAAGAGCATCCTTCGAGGACGGCGGCGTTGCGGCGGGAGCGCCAGATCAAGAAGCGCAAATCCAGATATTACCTCGAAGAGCTCATCCGTTCGCGATCGGTTGACGCGACCGCGAGAGCGACATAGAATTGCGTTCATTTCGGGGTGTAGCGCAACTTGGCTAGCGCGCGTGGTTTGGGTCCACGAGGTTGCGGGTTCGAATCCCGCCACCCCGACTTTCCTTTCGGGTGTAGTCAACTTGGCTAGGCGTCCCGCTCGGAGAGCGGGAAGGTTGCGGTTCAAATCCGCCCGCCCCGACCATTTTGGAGAGGCACTTGCACTACGCAAGTGCCTTTTCTATTTGAGGTTGCGGCGGCAGCCCTTTTTCCGCAAAATCGACTTCCCCATTTCTTCCCCACTGTTGGGGGGAAGTTTTGGGGAAGAATGCTCCCCATCTGAACGGATTTCTTCCAAGGAGAAAACGGCATACGAGATGGCGGACTACAGGTTTATCCCCGCACACACAG
>Ga0181536_10000517_pt1 | contig 46666 bp, 44 predicted proteins | sample PEATcosm2014_Bin_41_FD_121105 | JGI IMG/M metagenome (GOLD analysis project Ga0181536, IMG submission 121105) | Peatland microbial communities from MTU Mesocosm Facility, Houghton, MI, USA - PEATcosm2014_Bin17_60_metaG | ecosystem: Environmental > Terrestrial > Soil > Wetlands > Peat | place...
AGACATGAAGACCGCGAGTGACGTGCTCAAGGCGATCAAGGACAATGACGTCAAATATGTTGATCTTCGCTTCACCGATCCGCGCGGCAAGTGGCAGCATGTCACTTTCGACCAGACGCTGATCGAGGCGGAGACCTTTACGGAAGGGCTGATGTTCGACGGTTCGTCGATTGCCGGCTGGAAGGCGATCAACGAGTCGGACATGACCTTGATGCCGGATCCAACGACAGCTTGCATGGATCCTTTCTTTGCCGCGTCGACGCTATCGGTCGTCTGCGACATTCTGGAGCCGACCACGGGTCAGCCCTATAACCGCGATCCGCGCGGCATAGCCAAGCGCGCGGAAGCCTATTCGGCCTCGGCCGGCTTTGGCGACACCGCCTTCTTCGGCCCCGAGGCCGAGTTCTTCGTCTTCGACGACGTGCGTTATTCGACCGAGCCTTACAACACCGGCTTCGTGCTCGATTCGACCGAACTGCCGTCGAACTCGGACACCGCCTATGAAGGCGGCAATCTCGGCCATCGTATCCGCACCAAGAGCGGTTATTTTCCGGTGCCGCCGCAGGATTCCGCGCAAGACATGCGCGGCGAAATGCTTGCCGCCATGGCGGCGATGGGCGCCAAGGTCGAGAAGCACCATCACGAAGTGGCCTCGGCCCAGCATGAACTTGGTCTCAAGTTCGCGCCGCTGACCAAGATGGCCGATCAGATGCAGATCTACAAATACTGCATCCATCAGGTGGCGCAGAGCTATGGCAAGACGGCGACCTTCATGCCGAAGCCCGTCTATGGCGACAATGGCTCGGGCATGCATGTGCATCAGTCTTTGTGGAAAGACGGCAAGCCGCTCTTCGCCGGCAATAAATATTCGGATCTCTCCGATGCCTGCCTCTATTACATCGGCGGCATCATTCGCCATGCGCGCACGCTGAACGCTTTTACCAATCCTTCGACGAACAGCTATAAGCGTCTGGTGCCGGGCTTCGAGGCGCCGGTGTTGCTCGCCTATTCGGCGCGCAATCGCTCGGCCTCCTGCCGCATTCCCTATACGTCGAACCCGAAGGCGAAACGCGTCGAAGTGCGCTTTCCCGATCCGACGGCGAACCCCTATCTCGCCTTTGCCGCTTTGCTGATGGCGGGGCTCGACGGGATCACCAACAAGATCGATCCGGGCCAGCCGATGGACAAGGATCTCTACGATCTGCCGCCGGCGGAACTGAAACAGATTCCGACGGTCTGCGGCAGCTTGCGCGAAGCGCTGATGAATCTCGAAAAGGACCGCGCCTTCTTGAAAGCGGGCGGCGTGTTCGACGACGACTTCATCGACGCTTATATCGAACTCAAGATGGGCGAAGTGCATCGCTTCGAGATGACGCCGCATCCGGTCGAGTTCGACATGTACTACTCCTGCTGAGCCAACAAACGCACAACAGAAAATCCCCAAAGCCATCCCCCACAAACTCATGCGGCCCCTCACGGGGCCGCATTTTTGTTGGGGCATCAAGGTTAATCGCAGCAATGCCGCCTGCCCTTCACAGATCGGCGCATTTTCTTGTTCTGATTTCTGCTACGATTTTAGCCTGTTGAAATTGGAGTGAGCATCATGCGCGCAAAGCGATTGGCCTTCGACGCCATCGGGGCACTGTCCCACGCGGTCAATCCCGACGTCTTGGCGCGGATCGAGAAGAGCATGCATTTCAAGGCGCTCTTCCGGAAATATGCGATCGATCTCATCTTCGACGTCGGAGCGAACGGCGGCCAGTTTGCCACCACCATGCGCGATTACGGCTTTGCCGGAGACATTTTCAGCTTCGAGCCGGTCGCCGCCGAATTTGGCCGGCTGACCGCCGCGGCAAAGGGCGATGCCCATTGGACGCCCGTACATTGCGCGCTAGGCGCGCGCGAGGGCGATCAGACGATCAACATCATGGCCGACAGCGTCTTCTCCTCCTTCAACGCGCCGAGCCAGGCCGCGACGTCGGCCTTCGCCCATGAGAACAGGATCGTCGGGACGGAGGTCGTGAAGGTTAAGCGTCTCGATCAGATCATAGCGCAATACGGACTGGGCGCCCGCCTGCCCCACGCTCTGCTCAAATGCGATACGCAAGGCTTCGATCTTCAGGTGCTCGAAGGCTGCGGCGACCTTCTCACTCAAGTGCGACTGCTGCAGATCGAAACCAGCATTTCCAAAATCTATGACAACGCCCCATCGATGATCGACATGCTGCGCTTTCTCGACGATCGCGGCTTCGCGCCGGTCGCTTTCTTTCCGGTCAATCGATTGGCGGATGGGAGCGTGGTCGAATTCGACTATCTCGGCGTCAATCGCCGCCTCGCCTGAAGCGACCAGTCGCAGGTTAATCGAGCGCTGAACGCGAACGGCCGCTACCGACCAAAGCAAACCGCGTGGCGAGCCAAGCTGCGGCGCGGGGCAGAAGTAGGCTGCGCAACTGCGCGACATCGACGCCCCAGGCCACGAAGCCATAGATGCAGGCCCCGGCCCCCGCTTCCATGAGCAAAGTCGCGACGGAAGGCGCGAACCTGCGCAGCGGCAACACCAGCAGGATCATGGCGCCTGCGGCCAATATGGCACCGATGAGATCGCGCGCCCGGGGCCACATCGGCTCGAGCCGCGTCAAAAAGATCAGCATGGTCGCAAGCGCCGCACAGCTCGAAACCGACTGCGCCACGGCAAATGTCGATGCATCGCGTGAAGCCGGCAACAGCATGATCGCCAGCCAATTGGCGACCAGTCCAACGAGACCGCAGATAATCAGCGGCAGGGTTCGATGCGAGATCTGAAAGGCCGGCCCGACGCCGTAATTGATCAGCGCAAAAGCCATCATCGCCGGCAGCATCAAAGTGAAATAATGTGCGAAGGCACCCCGGAAACTGCCGGGAATGAAGAGATGTTCGAAGCTTGGCAGGACCAGCCAGCAGCCGGCGACGACCGCGAGTACGACGGCAAAGACAAGCCCCATATTGGCCGAGATCCTTTGCCGCGCGCTTTCCGGCCCATAGCGCATTTCCGCCCGCACCGCGAGCTGGAAGAGAAAGATATCGGCCGAGGTGCCGATCGCGCCGATGATTCTGATGCCCGTCTCGAAGGCGAGCGCGAGCTGGCCCGCCTCGGCAAAATTATGAATCTCAGCGACAAGGCCGCGATTCATCATCGGCACGGTCTGATAGAGAACATTGGCGAGAATGATCGGCAACGCATAAGAGGCATAGTTCAGCGCCAGCCGTCGCTCGGCGCGGGGCGGCGTCGCCGTCTCATCATTCAAGGCTTTGGCATTGATCGTGAGCGAGCCGATGACGCTCAGCATGGCACCGACGAGCGCCGCCTGCGCCGAGCCGAAATACCAGGCGCCGCCCACAGTAAGACTGATCGCCAGGAGATTTTTGACGATCACCAAGGCGCCATAGGTCCGGTCGAGAAAGCGCGAACGCACGAGCGCAGCCGAAAAATCGAAAAGACCATTGGTGATGGCCGCCCCCACCGTCAGTGCGACGAGGCTCGTCGACAGCGGCAGTTTGACGCCCGAAAAACCAATCGCAATCGCCGCCAGAAGGACGAGGCTGGCAATGATTGCAAACATCACATTCAGCGTGGCGCGGACCTCGGGGCGCGCCAATCGGCTCTGCTCGGAATAGAAGCGCGTGGCCGAAAGGCGGAGCCAGTCGAAACAGAGCGTCTGCACCACAATGGCCGCCGAAAAGGCGAGCGCGAACCGGCCATATTCCGACGGGCCGAGAAATTTCGCCACCAAAAGACCGATGACGAAATTGAACAGCGCATTGAGGATGAAGGGCAAGGCGATCATCGTCACCCAGCCTGAAGATGCAAAATTTCGGCGTCTTCGGCCGCGACGGGCGTGTCAAAGGTCGGCGCGCCATGTCTTTCGAGACTGCCGCGATAGATGCGCAGGAGCCCTGCGGTATGCTGATCGAGTGTCCGCGGATTGGACCAATAGGAAACGTATGCCGCTTGCGACATCGCTGCGACCTTCGCGTCATCATTGAGTTTGCTCAAGGCGCGGGCGAGATCATTGGCATCGCCGCTCTTGAACCAGAGGCCGCTTACGCCGTCCTCGATCTCATCGCGGCCGGCGCATTGGTCGGCGACGACGACCGGCACGCCGAGGGCCTTGGCTTCGAGCACTGTCAGTGGCTGGCCCTCATACCAGAGCGAGGGGAAGACGAGCGCACGCGCGGACCGCAGGAGCCTATGCACTTCCTCTGGCTCTTGCCAGCCGAGGATCCGCGCTTCGGGATAGCACACGGCGAGTTCCGCCGCGATCGGCCCGTCGCCGACGAAGACCGGCGCGAAACCAACTTTGCGCGCCGCTTCGGCAAAGAGAAACGCACCCTTCTCCGCTGAGAGACGGCCAACAAAGAGGAACTCGCCCGACGCCGGATTGGGCTTCGGTCCGAGGTCCCTGACATTGACGGGATTGGAGAGGCGGTGCAGCCGTGCGCCTGGCGGAATGAAAGGCGCGACGATATGGTCCTGAAACTTGGAAACCGCAATGAAGTCGCCGAAGATATCGGCGAGATGGACGATCTTCTGCGCATAGACAAGCCGGCCGACGCGCCACAGCTTGTGCAGATAACTGCGTGCGTCGCAATGGGTCGCGCAGCAGTCGAGCGACAGCGGCTTTCGCCTACAGATTTCCGATTTCTGATAATCGTAGAAACCGCCATTGGGGCAGAACATAAAATATTCATGCAAAGTGAACACAGCCGGCAGGCCGGAGCGCGCAATCGGTCGGCCGATTAGCGGCGACAGCGCCTTGGCCCAGCCATGCACATGTACGACCGTCCTGCCGCGCGGCATTTGCGCCAGCAGTTCTTCGAGCGCTGCGGCCGCGGCATGATTCCAAATGCCCTGGGTGAACGCCGCGCGGCGCGACGGATTGGCCAGAATGTCGAATTGATCGAGGCAATGGACCTCGATACCGGCCGCCGCCAGACGCGGATCAGCGGCCCCGGACGCGGCAAAGAAGACCACATGATGGCCTTGCCTTTTAAGCCCGATCGCGCTTTCGATAGCGACCTTCGCCTGCCCTCCCTGAACAGCGGCGAAATCGGAACAGATCACGACCGTCAGTGCGTCTTTCGCATCGCTCACCGATTGTCTCCGCTTCTTTCCCGCGCCTCAAAGTCATTGATTTAGGCTGGGATTCTTAACCGAGCGTTGAGTCGATCCAAGACTGCGCGCGAGCAGCGGACAGGAGCTGTCGTTCCTGATCTGTTTCAGGCCCTATATAGGGTAAACTTGTTCAAGCGAATCATTGAGATGAGGCATTAATGGCCAAAACCCGGGATTTTTTCGGTCACACCGCGCGCAAGCGGCCTGCTGCCCCAGCAAAGGGCAAGAAAGCGCCACCTGCGAAGAGACCGGGGCGAAACCTGCGCGTTGCCGCCTCCCAGACGCCAGGTGAAGCCGCCTACACCGCCGCCTCGATCGAAGTGCTCGAAGGCCTGGAGCCGGTCCGGCGTCGCCCCGGCATGTATATCGGCGGCACGGACGAAGCCGGACTCCATCATCTCTTCGCCGAAGTGCTCGACAACGCGATGGACGAGGCGGTGGCCGGCCACGCCACTTTCATCGACGTCACGGTCGAAGCCGACGGCTTTCTCTCCGTTACCGATAATGGCCGCGGCATTCCGATCGATCCGCATCCCAAATTCCCAAAGAAATCGGCGCTCGAAGTCATCATGACGACGCTGCATTCGGGCGGCAAATTCGATTCCGGCGCCTATCAGACCTCCGGCGGCCTGCACGGCGTCGGCGTCTCCGTCGTCAATGCGCTTTCCGAACGGCTCGAAGTCGAAGTCGCGCGCGGCCAGACGCTCTATCGGCAGGTTTTTGAGCGTGGCCATCCCAAGGGAAAGCTTGAAACCGTCGGTAAGGTGACGAACAGGCGCGGCACGAAAGTGCGCTTCAGGCCCGATCCGACGATTTTCGGCAAGGGCGCGAAGTTCAAAGCTGCGCGTCTGTTCCGCATGGCGCGCTCGAAGGCCTATCTCTTCGGTGGCGTCGAAATCCGCTGGCATTGCGCGCCGAGCCTTCTCGATCCTTCGGGCGATATTCCGGCGGAAGCGGTCTTCCACTTCCCCGCCGGCCTCAAGGATTATCTGGCCCAAGATATTGAGGGCAAAGAACTCGTCACCGAACAGAGCTTTACCGGCAAGGTCGAAAAGCCGGGCGGCCACGGCTCGCTCGAATGGGCGGTCGCTTGGCTTTCCGAAGACGATGGCTTCGTCCATTCCTATTGCAACACGATTCCGACGCCCGACGGCGGCACGCATGAAGCAGGTCTTCGCGCCGCTCTGTTGCGCGCCCTCAAGGACCACGCCGAACGCATCGGCCAGGCGAAACGCGCCGCGGTCCTGACCAGCGACGATGTGATGGTGTCCTGCGCCGCTCTGATCTCAGTCTTTCTGCGCGAGCCTGAATTCCAGGGTCAGAACAAGAGCCGGCTGATGAGTCAGGAAGCCGCGCGCCTCGTCGAGACGACGATCCGCGACGCCTTCGATCATTGGCTCGCGGCGTCGCCGTCGATGGCCCTCAAGCTCCTGGATTTCACCGTCGATCGCGCCGAAGAGAGGCTCCGCCGGCGGGCCGAAAAGGACATCTCGCGCAAGAGCGCGACCCGCAAGCTCAGGCTTCCTGGAAAGCTCGCGGATTGCACGAACAACGCCGCGCAAGGCTCTGAATTGTTTATTGTCGAGGGCGATTCCGCTGGTGGCTCGGCGAAGCAGGCGCGCGACCGGGCGAGCCAGGCGGTTCTGCCTCTGCGCGGCAAGATTTTGAATGTCGCCAGCGCGACCCGCGACAAGCTCGCCGCCAATCAGCAGCTCACGGATCTCGTCCAGGCGCTCGGCTGCGGAACCGGCACGCAATACAAGCCCGACGATCTTCGCTACGAGAAGATCATCATTATGACGGACGCCGACGTCGACGGCGCGCATATCGCCTCGCTGCTCATCACCTTCTTCTATCGGCAGATGCCAAAACTGATCGAAGGCGGCCATCTCTATCTTGCCGTGCCGCCGCTCTATCGGCTGACGCAGGGCGCGACCCATGCCTATGCGCGCGACGATTCCCATCGCGAAGAGATCGTCAAAACAATTCTGACGGGCCGCGCCAAAATCGAGGTCAGCCGCTTCAAAGGCTTGGGCGAAATGCTGCCGGCGCAACTCAAAGAGACGACCATGAGTGCGCGCTCGCGCTCTCTCTTGAAGGTCGTCGTCGCGGCGAACGAGAGGAAAGAGACCGAGGACTCGGTCGAGCGGCTGATGGGCAACAAGCCCGAAGCGCGCTTCGCCTTCATTCAGGAGCGCGCGCCCTTCGCGGTGGAGCTGGTCGTCGTCTGACGCCCTTTTTCTGCGCCGTCTCAACCTTCTGTTAACCCTGCCCTCGCATGCTGCGGCTCAGCAATAATGCAGGCGGGCGACATGTCGATTCTGCAGGGATTCTGGCGGCACGAAAAGGGCTCGAGCTTCGAGAGCACGGCCCTTTTGATGTCCGTCATTGCCATTCTTTCGGTCGCCGCGGCCGACCTCTTCCATTATGCCTCGATGAAAGACGGCGTCCTGACCCGCTTGGTCTCCAGCATGCGGAGCGAAGTCGCCCAGGCCGGCACGCATAATGGCACTGAGGACGACGGCCTGCGTGGGCCCGTCGATTACACGCCGACCGGATCGATCATCGGGTTGCGCCACCCCTCGACGCTTAACCCCTGCACCGGCGGGCAAAAATAGCCCGTTTGCGGCTCGGCCGTCTCTTCCATTCACCCTGATGAGAGCCTACGCCGAAGGGCGTTGCGGCCTTTTTGTTTTGAGCCTATTGAGGCTCAACTTCCCATCGCCCTTTTCGTGGCGCCAGGCTCGGGCTGCCCTTGGCGCCCAAAAAGTCCAGACCACATTCTGGCCGTGTGCGCGGGCTAGATCGCGTCGATCTCACGGGCGGCGCCTCGTTCACCGCCACCTGCAATGCAAGACCGCTCTGCAAGACTATTCCGATGGAGTCCGATCGATGTCCTGCCGCCGCCCTTTTTTGAAGTGCTTCGCCGCCGCCGTGGCCCTGACCGGCTTTCTCGCGCTGCCGGCGCGCTTCGCCTTCGCCGACGATCCATTTTCTCCGGCGCAAAAGAGCGCCATTGAGAAGATCATCAAGGATTATGTTCTCAAGAATCCGGAAGTCCTGCGCGACGCCCTGACCGAACTCGAGCTGCGCGAAAAGACGGCTGAGATGGATGCCCGCAACAAGATCATCACCAATCTCGACGGCCCGCTTTACGTCTCCGATGCGCAAGAGATCGTCGGCAACGCCAAGGGCAAGCTCATCCTCGTCGAATTTTTCGATTACAACTGCGGCTATTGCAAAAAGACGCTCGGCGACATCGTCCAGCTGATGAAGGACTATCCAGATCTGCGCGTCATCTTGAAGGACTATCCGATCCTGTCGGACAAATCCGTCGATGCGGCGACGATCGCGCTTGCCGTGCGCAAGCAATTCAGCGGCGATAAATTTTGGGACTTCCATCAGCGGCTGTTGTCGTCGCGCGGTCCGGTCGGACGCGACGAAGCCTTGGCGATTGCCAAAGACATGGGCGCCGATATGGATCGTCTGACCAAGGATGCGGGCGGCGCCGACATTAAGAAAGGCCTCGAAGAAAACGATCATCTGGGCCAGGCGCTTCTCCTGAACGGCACGCCCTCTTTCATCATCGGCCAGGAGCCGATCGTCGGCGCGATCGGCTATGACGCCATGAAGGGCAAGCTCGATAACGTCAAGAAATGCGGCAAGGTCGTCTGTTCCTGAGACGTTCGCGCCTGCTGCTCCGACTCCGCCGCGCATAGGCCGTGGGGGCGGACCCCTCAGACGGCGGTCTTTCAGCTCTGAATCCGGTGCTGCAAGGCGCCGGCTCAGGCTTTCTTTGGCTGGCGAAGCCGGCTAAGGAAGTGTCTCTCTTCGTCCTCTCGCGCCCTCTTGCACGCTGCCGATGATCGCCGCCGTCCATGTCCTCAACGGTCCCAATCTCAACCTGCTCGGTAAGCGGGAGCCGGAGATCTATGGCCATGAGACATTGAGCATGATCGAAGCGCGTCTCGCGGCGAAATGCAAAAGCAGCGGCGTGGCACTGACCTTTCGTCAAAGCAATCATGAAGGCGAACTCGTGACCTGGGTGCAGGAGGCTGGCCTTGCCGGCGCGCCCATCATTCTGAACGCCGGCGCCTACAGCCACACGTCGATCGCGCTGCACGACGCCATCAAGGGCTCGAAAGCACGCGTCATCGAAGTGCATTTGTCGAACATTCATGCGCGGGAAAATTTTCGCCACCGTTCGCTCGTCTCCCCGCTTGCCGAAGGCGTGATCATGGGCTTTGGCGGGACATCCTACGATCTCGCGCTCGAATTTCTCTTGTCTGACAAAAAGGCCTAAGGCCGTAAGCCGCATGAGTTGAAGGAATGGCAGAAAAAAAATCTCATTTGGAAGCGGCAACGGGTATCGATCCGCAGCTCGTCGAGATTCTGGGAGAAATCGCGACGCGGCTCGATCTCAGCGAAGTCGAAGTCGCGCATGGCGATCTGAAAATCCGCGTCGCCCGTCAGATCAGCGTCGCGCCGATTCCGGTCGCGGCTGTTGCCGCCGCACCCGCACCGGCTTCGGTTGCGCGTCCCACCGCCGCGCCAACTGCCATCGAAACGCATCCCGGCTTGATCACGTCGCCGATGGTCGGCACTGCCTATCTTCGCCCGTCGCCGGACGCGTCGCTCTTTGTCGAGCCGGGCGCGACGGTCAAAGCGGGCGAGACTCTACTCTTGATCGAAGCGATGAAGACCTTCAACGAAATCGTCGCGCCACGCGGGGGAACCGTTGTCGCCATTCTGGTCGAAGACACGCAACCCGTTGAATTCGGCCAGCCCTTGATCGTCATCGAATAATCGGCTTCGGCCTCCTCTGCTCAGTAGCGGGACATGTTCGACAAAATTCTGATTGCAAATCGCGGCGAGATCGCTTTGCGCATTCTGCGCGCGGCGAAGGAATTGGGCATTGCGACCGTGGCGGTCCACTCGACTGCCGACGCCGACGCGATGCATGTCAAGCTCGCCGATGAATCCGTCTGCATCGGGCCGCCGTCGGCGCGCGAATCCTATCTGAACATCCCGTCGCTCCTCGCCGCCTGCGAAATCACCGGCGCGGAAGCCGTGCATCCCGGATATGGATTTTTGGCGGAAAACGCGCGTTTCGCCGAAATTCTGACCGAACATCAGATCGAATTCATCGGCCCAAAGCCCGAACACATTCGCCTCATGGGCGACAAGATCGAAGCGAAACGCACGGCGAAGCGACTCAACATTCCCTGCGTGCCGGGATCAGACGGCGCGATCACCGGCGATGAAGAAGCTTTGAGGATTGCCAAGGAAATCGGCTTCCCCGTTCTCGTCAAAGCGGCTGCCGGCGGCGGTGGGCGCGGCATGAAAGTGGCACGCACAGCCGATGACCTTTCGCATGCGCTTTCGACCGCGCGCAGCGAAGCGAAAGCCGCCTTTGGCGACGATGCCGTCTATCTGGAAAAATTTCTCGATAAGCCACGCCATATCGAAATTCAAATTCTTGGCGACGGGCACGGCAACGCCATCTATCTCGGCGAGCGCGACTGTTCCCTGCAGCGCCGCCATCAGAAGCTTTTCGAAGAAGGCCCCTCGCCCGCACTCAACAGTTCGCAGCGCAAGGAGATCGGCGAGATCTGCGCCGCAGCCATGCGCGAGATCCAATATAAGGGTGTCGGCACGATCGAGTTCCTCTACGAAGACGGGCGCTTCTATTTCATCGAGATGAACACGCGCATTCAGGTCGAACATCCCGTGACCGAAATGATCACTGGCGTCGATCTCGTCAACGAGCAGATTAAGATCGCCGCCGGTTCGCCGCTCTCGATGACGCAGCAAGACGTGACGATTTCGGGCCACGCCATCGAATGCCGCATCAATGCCGAGCATCCGAGCACGTTTCGGCCGTCGCCCGGCAAGATCGTCTATTATCATCCGCCCGGCGGCCTCGGCGTGCGCGTCGACAGCGCCGCCTATGCCGGTTACACGATCCCGCCTTATTACGACTCGCTCGTCGGCAAGCTCATCGTTCATGGCCGCACGCGGACGGAAGCGCTGTTGAGGCTGCGCCGTTCGCTCGACGAGTTCATCGTCGATGGCATCGAGACGACCATCCCGCTGTTTCGCACGCTGGTGCGCAACGCCGATATTCAAAACGGCATTTACGACATTCATTGGCTCGAGAAATTTCTGGCGACCGGCGGCCTCGACATCACCTAGCCGCTACTGAATTTTCGGCGGCACTGGGACAAAATAATCCTCAACCGATTTCGGGCCTGATGCCGTGGCCTCGGGGCTGACATCGTTTCTGTTCCACCAGCCGCCGCCCAGCGCCTGAAACAGCGCCGCCGTATCGGCATAACGCGCGGCTTGTGCCTCGACGCTCACGAGCGAGGCCTGAAGATAGGTCTGCTGCGCATTCAAGAGCGCCAGCGAATTGACCTGCCCCGCTGTCAATTGCTTCTGCGTGAGATCGAGGCTTTTGCGCGCCGCGCTTGCCGCCGCGAGTGACGCGCGATAGGTGCGGGCGTCCGCGTCGAGCGCATAGAGCACATCGGCAACATTGCGGAAGGCATGGACGACGGTGCTGCGATAGCGCGCCTGCGCCTCGGCATAAGCCGCCTGCGCGGCCTTCTCCTTGTGATAGAGGTTGAAGCCGTCGAACAAGGGCTGCGCGATGCTGCCCGTCACCGACCACATGGCCGTCTGCGGCGAGAGGAGCGCCGACAACGTCTCCGAGTTGTTTCCATAGTTCGCGGTGAGATTGAGGACCGGCAGGCGCGCGGCAATCGCGACGCCGACGCCCGCCGCCGCCGCATGGAGATCGGCTTCCGCGGCTTTGATGTCGGGGCGCTGGACGATGAGCTGCGACGGCAGGCTGAGCGGCAGATCGCGCGGCAGGCGGAGCGTGCTGATGGTCAGGTCATTGCCTGCCGCTTGATTGGGAAATCCCCCCGCGAGCGCGACGATGAGATCGTGCTGCTGCGCCAACCGCTTTTCGAGCTGCGGCAAGGTTTGCGCGACCTGCGCAAGCGCCGCCTGCTGCACGAGCACATCGGCATCGGAGATCTGCCCGATTTGGCGCTGCTTGTTGAGAATGTTGAGATTGCCCTGCCCCGTCGCGATAATGCCCTTGGTCGCCGCGATCTGGCCACGCAGCGAGGCTTCTTCAATCGCCGCGACGACGACATTGGAGGTCAGGGTCAGATAAGCAGCCTCAAGTTCGAAGAGTGCGACATCGGCCGTGGCATCCAGCGCCTCGACCTGTTGCTGGCGCAGGCCGAAGACATCGGGCGAATAGCTGACGCTCACTTGCGGCGTCAGCAGCGTATAGGCGGGCGAACCCGATCGGAGCGGCGACTCGGCGACATCGCCGACATTGCCCCCAGCGCCATTGAAGCCGCCGTTCAATTGCGGGAAGAAGCCGCTTCGCTCAGCCAGCGCATTTTCCCGCGCCCGCAAAAGCGCAGCTTGGGCCGCCGCCAAATCCGGATTGTTTTGTAAGGCCGTCTCGACGAGCGCATTGAGCGCGCGCGAATGAAACAGCGTCCACCATTGGCCCGGGATGTCGAGACTGGCAACGAGATGCTGCCGGCTGCCCTGAGGCGATGCGCCATTTAAGTTCTGCGCAATCGCCGGATAGCCAGCGTCTGCCGGCAGGCTCGGATCGTCGCTGGGGCCCAGATTGCAGGCCGAAAGAGCGACGGCCGCGGCCACCGCAAGACTGGCTCGCGTGCGTAAAAGCGAGAGTCCATGCCGCGCCCTTTCGGGCAGGAGCATGCCCAACAGCCCCCCTGCAACACCCCGACCCAGCACGCCCCGCCTCACCCGAATAGCCGATGCCTGAATGTGTTTTTGTCTTCAGCCGCACGGCACCAAGAAGACCTAAAGGAAGCTCGGGCGCTTGAACAGCGCCTCACGTCGCGGAGTCCCTCTTCGAGGGCAATTGTGGCATGTCTGCAAGGCGCGTACACTCAAGGGCCGAGAGAGTCGCGCATCCCATCGGCCTTGAACGGCGCTGGGGCGAAGCCATTTCGCTTCAAACGGCTGGCGCACAGCGAACAGGGGCCCTCCGACCGCGCCGCGTGAAACGTTCGCGTCACGTGCGGCGGGTAGGATTTATCCAGATTCACGCGCCGCTTTGGCTGTCGGCTTGACGGCGCTCATTTGAGACAGGCATGTTGATCCTATGACTCGTGCACGCCCACAATTCGAAATCACGCCGGACATTCTCCTGCGCGCCTATTCGATCGGGCTGTTTCCGATGGCGGAGAGCGCCGAGGATCACAATCTCTTCTGGGTCGATCCTGAGGCGCGCGGGGTTTTTCCGCTCGATCGCATGGTGATTGCGAAGAAGCTCGCGCGGACCGTTCGTTCTGACCGCTTCGAGATCAAAGTCGATCATGATTTCGAGGCCGTGATCGACGGATGCGCGGAAGCCGGTCTCGGCCGGGAGAAGACCTGGATCAATGAACGGATCAAAACGCTCTACGCTCAGCTCTTCGATCTCGGCCATGTTCACACGATTGAGGCCTGGCAGGACGGCGAAATCGTCGGCGGTCTTTATGGTGTCGCGCTCGGCGCGGCCTTCTTCGGCGAGAGCATGTTCCACCGCCGCCGCGATGCCTCGAAGGTCGCGCTGATCCATCTTGCGGCGCGGCTCACCGCCGGGCAGTTTCAGCTGCTCGACACGCAATTCGTGACGCCGCATCTCGAAAGCCTTGGCGCCATCGAAGTGTCGAAAGAGAGCTATCGCGACATGCTGGCCGATGCGGTCGCGCAAAAGGCCGATTTCTGGGCCTGGCCAAAAGACAAGCGCGTCTCGGGACAAGAGGCGCTCGCCACCCTTTCCGTGCCGCGCGACGAAGCAACGGCCTAAGGCTCAAAAGCCGTTCCCATTGCCGTTGCCATTTCCCGGCGGCGGCGGTGGCGGCGATGGCGACGTGAAGAAACCACCGTTGTTCTGGCCGTTTGGCTGCGGCTGGTTCTGATCCGTGCCTTGCTGGTTCTGATCGTCGGGCTGCTGCTGATCTTGATCGTCGGGCTGCCGTTGATTTTGATCGGGCTGCGCGAAGCCCGGCGGCGGCGCCACGTCGATTGGTCCGCCACCCGAAGGAGCTTGTCGATCGTTCGTAGGCGCGATCGGTTTTGTCTGCGGCTGCACCGTCTTGGTCAGATCCTGCGTCTGCGGCTGGACCGCCTGCTGTTGCTGTGGCTGTTGAGGCTGCAGCGGCGCTTCGGTCTGCTGGTCTTCCGGCGGCGAAGGAATCAGCTGACCATCGCCTTTGCAGCGCAGAAGCCAAACGTCATAGACAGGATGATCGAGCGCATGCAGGCTCGGGCTGCCGGCGAACATCCAGCCGGTGAACACGCGCTTATAAGCATTGTTGGCGTCGATATTGTCGATTTCGACGAATGTGTCCGTCTGCGGCGTCTCGGTCGGCGGGCGCGAATAGCAAACCCGCTCGGTGATCTGCAATGAACCGAATTGCACGGTCTCATTGGTGCCGACCTCAAAGGTGATGATGCGGCCGGTGATCTTGTCGAGCCCGGAGAAGACGGCGACCGGATGTTTGAGCTTGTCGGCAGCAGCGGGAGCAGCGGCGCAGAGCGCCATCGCAAAGCCCAATCCGGCCACTGCAGCGAGCTTTATTTTGCGTTGGCCCAAATGGGGCATATGCACTCTTGGAGTGGGCATTGAACGTCCGGCGGATAAGGGGTCTCTCCAACACGGAACTCCGGCCCAATTAGGGCCGCACACTTTGGCGATCACAGGCCGGTTGACGCGCTAACCGACGATCTCATTGCCGGAAAAGAACTGGGCGATTTCGATCGCCGCCGTCTCAGGCGCGTCCGACCCATGCGCCGAATTTTCGCCGACCGAGAGCGCGAAGTCCTTGCGAATCGTGCCTGCTGCAGCCTTGGCAGGGTCGGTTGCGCCCAGCACATCGCGATACTTCTTGATCGCGTCTCCGCCTTCCAAGACCTGCACGACGACGGGCCCGGATGTCATGGTCTCGACGAGCTCGCCGAAAAAGGGCCGCGCTTTATGCACCGCGTAAAAAGTCTCCGCCTGTTGCGGCGTCATGCGAACGCGCTTCTGCGCGACGATCCTAAGGCCCGTCTTTTCGATCGCGGCATTGACGGCGCCGGTCAGATTGCGCCGCGTCACATCGGGCTTGAGAATGGAAAACGTGCGTTCGATCGCCATACGGTCGAATGTCCTCAAATCGTCGCGAAAGGGGAAACGGGCGGCTGGTGTGCGGGGCTTATAGCTGTGCCTTTCCCGCTCGGCAAGGCAGGCATCTTAGGGGCGCCGGGTCACCCAGCATGGCTGGATCGCTGGCCAAGGGCGGCCTTCCTATGCCAAGAACAACGGCAATTTCTCACACCCCACGGCCTTCAATGTTGCAAGTCTTTCCAGGCGACGATGCGCCGGGCGCGCGGACGCGGCCAATCTGGGTAGATCTTCGCAATCCGACTTCAACGGAGCGTGCTGAGGTCGAGCTGCTGACCGGGGTGGGCGTTCCGACCCGCGAACATCTCAGTGAGATCGAAAACTCAAGCCGCCTTCGAGCCCGCAATGGCGTGCTTTCCATGAGCATCCCGATGACGACACGCGGAGGCGATGGTGAGCCGGTCGTGGCGCCTGTCGGATTTGTTTTGTCGCGCGAGCGGCTTTTGACCGTTCGTTTCGCCACGTTGCACGCCTTTGATGCGGTCGCGCAGAGATTCAAAGAAGCCGGTGCAATGCCGACCTCTAGTCGCGAGGTGTTCGTCGAGCTTTGCGAAGAGATCGTCGATGGTCTCGCCGACAACCTTGAACAGGTCGCGGCGGAACTGCGCACGATTTCCGTGGCGACCTTCGACGTCCCTGAGGGCGAGGGCCCAAAGGCGGTGCGCTCCAATCGTATTATTCGCGCCAAATTACGCCACATCGGGAGATTGGGTGACCGTGCGTCTGAAACGCGAGACACTCTGTTGGGTGTGGGACGTGCCGTCGATTTTGCCGACGAGCTGACGCGAGACTGGGGCGCCGGCGAGTTGGAACCGCGCATGAAGAGTTTGCGGCAGGACGTGGTGTCCTTGGACGATTATGAGAGTCATCTGTCTGAGAAGGTGCAATTCCTGCTCGATTCGATGGTCGGGTTGATCGGCATCGCTCAGAACGAAATCTTCAAGACTCTCACCATTGTTTCGATCGTCGGGATTCCTCCGACATTGATCGCGGGCATCTACGGCATGAACTTCAAGTACATCCCCGAACTCGGTTGGACCTTCGGCTACCCTTACGGTCTGGCGGTCATTGCGCTCAGCGCGATTGTGCCGCTCGTCTGGTTTAAGGTGCGGGGTTGGTTCTAGCTTCTGCCGCGCTCCGCTTTGATTTATTTCGTGCCCAATTCGATTTTGAAACCGACTTAGTTCACGTTAGGGAGGCGTCAAATGATAAGGAAATTTACCGCCTACGCTGTCATCGTCGCAATCTTAGTCCTGATTACGCCTGATCTCGCATCGGCCCATGGCAGCGGGGGCGCGGGCGGCACGCATTTCGGATCAGGTGGGCACCATGGTGCTTCAGGTGAACCCCGGCGTCACTTGGAATCCCATCAGACCGTACCGCACACTTGGTGCGTCGAGCACCCCCAAGCCTGTAGGATTGTCCGCAGGCGTTGACGACGAGCTGACCTCTTCAACCAGTGCCCCATCTCACTCGCGTTATGCGTTCGCCAGTCCGACATAGCGTTCACCGTCCCAGCACCGCATTGCGTGCACGCGAACCTTCGGCGCTGAACGCTGGACGGAAATTGCATATCAACGGCAAGATCAAGCGCCGCGAATTCCGCCAAACCCCCGAGCGCGCGGCATTGAGGACGCGCTGGACAAGCCGCGCCGCCCTCCTTTATAACCCCGCCTCTGCCGGCACCCGTGCCGGCTCTGCCCAGGTAGCTCAGTTGGTAGAGCATGCGACTGAAAATCGCAGTGTCGGTGGTTCGATTCCGCCCCTGGGCACCACTTGCCACCGTATCCTTTTAACGTCCGCTGCTCGTCTTCCCGGTAAGGCCCGCGGACCGGTTTCGCGGCTTCGTCGATCCGTTTTTCGCGCTTGGGCTTGGTCTTCTCTTTTCTAGTGGCCTGATAAGCGGAAGCATGACGAAGCTTGCGGGAGAAGTCGGATGAGCGGACCAAGCTCTGCAAAGACGATCGCGGCGCTTCCTTATGTTTTTATCATAGGGTTCAACAAATGCGCCACGCAATCGCTGTCGTCATTCTTCGAAGCGAACGGATTTCCGGCGGTCCATTGGGACCATGGGAATCTAGCTCTTGCCATGATGACGAATGCCGCAGCGCAACGCCCGTTGTTGCATCCCTATGATGCCGATTTCCGTGTGTTCTCGGACATGCACTTCTTGAACGACAGTATTAGTGTTGAGGCCAATGCGTTCTTTCCGACGCTCGATCGCGACTATCCGGGAAGCTTTTTCGTTTACAATACGCGACCCATGGCCGCTTGGATCAAAAGTAGGCTCGCGCATTGCAATCTCGCAGGCGAGTCGCTAGCCGACCGTTACGCGCGCGCGACCGGTCTCGCAATCGCCGACGTCCCGGCGGCATGGGAAGCCGAACGCCGCGTCTTCGAGCAAAGGCTCTTTAGGTATTTTGCCAAATCGCCCCGTCTTCTCGTGCTTGATGTCGAAGCGCCGGAACCCGCGGCTCGCCTCGCGGTCTTCCTGGGCCGCGAAATGAATCTCGAAGCCTGGCCGTGGACTGGTCGTACCCAATTGTCTGGGGAATAAAACAGAGAAGGCATCGAGCCACGCCAATGACCTCACTTCCAAATCAACGGGCACTGACCGCTGGCGTGTGCTTGGTCCGAGATGCCGTCGATATGATCCCCTATCTCTGCGGTCATTATTTGCGGATCGGCTTTGATTTCTTGTCGTTCATCGACTACGGCTCGTCGGACGGAACCTATGAGCGCTTGGTCCGCATTGCCCGCAAATCCGGACGGGTGCGGGTCATGCGCGTCATGCATGACGTCTTGAAGCACAAAGAATGTCTGAATGCCGAAATTAGTTTTCTATCAAATGTCGGATTTGGCGTCGTCCTTCCATTTGATTCCGACGAATTTTGGTATCTGTCGAAAAGTGAACTCACGGCGATCGCCAAGAATCGAACCGAACGCGTCATCCGAGCCTCCTGGACGAATTTCATTCAGAACAGATTTGTCAGAGATACGAACTCATTTGTGGCGCTTCTGCCGACCCGCCGTTTGGAGCCCGCGGAATCCGTGGCGAACAAAGACGTCACGGCCTTCGCCGCGCCCTTTGTCGGTTATCGAGAAAGCAAGGTGGGGTTTGTGTCGTCACGGCCCGTTTCCTTGGGTCTCGGCCAACACAATGTCGAGGGGGACTTGGTCGAGGACTGTCGTCAATACGAGATGTTTCACTTGCCACTTCGCGCCAGAAGCGAACTCATAAAACGAGGACTGAACTACGAGCCTCGCCGCACGCCTCGTCGGCAAGACGCCAACCAGAGTTGGCAATCCGCCTTTCATCGTCGCGTGGTGCTGGAAGGCCGGATTGACGGGGTCTGGGCCGCGAATTCGGTTAATTATCGTGGCCAACTTGATGTTTACGGCAAAACGACTCCTACGCTGCCGGATTCGCGCTTTCGATATCTCATGCTCGCGGCGGGAGGTTATTTTCTTCGAACGTTCCTGGTCGCCCCCAAAAGCGGCATCGCCGACGAATTGAATATCGAGCTTGTCTCCGGCGCTTAACAGAAGGCGCGCTCATGCCTTTTGTTCGACTTTGGGGCCGCCGGCGGCCATCACCTTCTCGACATTTCGGCTGAGCTACATTGCGGACGCCACACACTCTGGCCTAACATTGATCAATAATAGTGAGCCGGGCGAGATTCGCACAATGGGAGCCTTATCCTTTTTGAAGGGTGCATTTGCGCCTGAGGGCGCTGCGTCCCGGCCAAAGCCGCACCGCAAGCCCGCGGCCCTTGTCTACGGCGCAGAGGAAATTCCGCCGACCGCGATCACCGTCGTCAGCGCGATTCAGCATGTAGCCGTTGTCGCGATCTTCATGATCTATCCTCTGATCATCGCGCGTGCGGCCGGCGCATCGCCTGAGGACATCGGCAGCATTCTGCGCCGCGCCATGCTGGTGATGGCGGTTGCTGTTCTTCTGCAAGCCATCCCGCGGGGCCCGATCGGCAGCCGGTTTCTCGCACCGGCCATCTTCACCGGCGTTTTTCTCGGTCCCTCGCTGCTCGCCGTCAAAATCGGCGGCCTGCCGCTCGTCTGGGGCATGACACTCTTCGCCGGCTTTGTCGAAGTGCTTCTGTCGCGCGTGTGGTCGCGTCTGCGCGTGTTCATTCCGCCGGAAACCGCCGGCATGGTCGTGTTTCTGATCGGCGTCATCATCGGCCTCGCGGCCTTGCACATCATGCTGGACGAAGCCGGAGGCAAGGCGATTTCGGGACGCGGCGCGCTTGTCGCGGGCCTCAGCGTTGGAACGATGATCGCGCTGAACATTTGGAACAAAGGCCGGCTGCGTCTTTTCTGCATCCTCGTCGGCATGCTGGTTGGCTATGCGCTCTCGGGTCCGACCGGCTATATCACGCTCGACGATGTGCATAAAGTCCTGGCGCAACCGCTTCTCGCCCTGCCCTCCTTCAACAATGTCCATTGGACCTTCGACGGCTCCATGGTGATTCCTTTTGCCGTGACCGCGCTCGCGGCGGCGATGAGTTCGACCGCGGTCGTGACGACCTATCAACGTCTCAATGACGCGGATTGGGTGCGGCCCGATCCGCATTCCATCAGCGGTGGCATTTTCGGCGACGGCATAGCCAATATGGTCGCCGGCCTCTTCGGCACCTACGGCCTGACGATCTCGACCGCCAATGTCGGCCTTGTCGCCGCAACGGGCGTCGCGAGCCGCCGCATCGCCTTCATCATCGCGCCCATCCTCGTGCTTTGCGCCTTTCAACCGACGCTCGTCGGCTTTCTCACCATCATGCCGCCGCCGGTGATGGCCGCCGCGCTGGTCTTCACCGCCGTCTTCATCATGATCGGCGGCATTCAGATCATTTCGACCCGCGTCCTGGATCCGCGCCGCACTTTGGTGATCGGCGCCGGCTTGATGGCTTTTTTCATGGTCTCGGTCTTTCCCACCGCCTTCACCAACGTGCCGCAATGGGCAAAGCCGCTTGTCACCTCGCCGCTGGTGCTCGCGACGCTCGTCGCTCTTTCCCTTAATCTCGTTTTTCGTCTGGGCATTAGACGCAGCGTGGTCATGAGCGTCGATTCGACGAATGTGCAGCCGGGCGAGATCGTGAATTTCATCGAGCGCGCCGCCGGCACTTGGGGCGCGCGGCGCGATGTCGTCTCAAGGCTCGAATTCGTCGTCCAGCAGGCGGTCGAGGCGATTGTGGAATTCTGCAAGGTCAAAGGGCCGATCGCGCTTGCCGTCAGCTATGACGAATTCGATATCGACGCGAAGCTCTCTTACGACGGAATTGCGCTCGACCTGCCCGAATGGCCGCCGTCGCAAGAAGATTTGCTCGAAACGGCCGAAGGGCCGCGCCGGCTGTCAGGCTTTCTCGTCCGAAGGCAAGCCGATCGCGCCCGCAGCAGCCAAGAGCACGGCACGACCGTGCTGACCCTTCACTTCAAACATTAGCGGGGTCAGGGCGGCTCTCGCGGGAACCGAACTGAAGAAAGAGGCGATTGCGATTGCTGTCGCGCTCATAGCGCATGGCGGTCGTGAGCTTGCGCATGAGCGGCAGACCGACGCCGCCAATCGGCGCCTCTTCCAATGAGTGTGGCGCGGGCCGCTCCGCGACCTTGGTCGGATCGAAGGGGTGACCCTCGTCTTCGAGGCAGAAGGTCAGTTCCGGCGCGCCGCACAGAAGCGTCACGGAAATGAGCGTGCCGGCGCGGTCTTTCAATCCGGCGTGCATGATGATGTTGGTGACTGCTTCTTCGAGACAAAGATCGAGCGCGAAGATTTGATGAGCATCGAGGTTTTCGGCCTCGCCGATCTTCTGGACGAAGTCATGGAGCCGCTCGAGTTCGGCGTAATCGCAAAACAGCTCGAGACGCCGGCGCGGATGGGGTGCGGCGTCGGGCGCCGTCATCGACCGGCCCGGGCTCAGCCGAACACGGCCAAGGCAGCGTCGCGCGCTGGAAAGATCGGGATCAGATTTTCCATGCCGGCGGTCTTCAATACCATCAGCACATTGCCTTCGGGCGCGACGATGACCAGTTTGCCGCCCTTGCGCTGAATGGCCTTGGCGCTGCTCAGCAAAACGCGGATGCCGAGCGAAGCGAGGAAATCGACGTCGGACAGATCGACCAGCACCGCGGATTTCGAGCCGGCGATCACGCTGAAACGCAAATCGACCGATTCGGCGCCTTGTGTATCGAACCGTCCGCGCAGCGCGACATTGGTAACGCCGCCGTCAAGTTCGTCGACCGTCATGTCCATGGAATTCCCCCCGAGACTCGGCCTGTTCGGCGCGGTCCGCCCGCCATCCACTACTCCCATCCCTGTGACGTTTTTATAACATTTGCGGAAGGCCTTGGGCAAAAGGAACTTATCCTTTTTGCCCGTCCATCCGCCGCAGCACTAAGCTTAGGCCAGTGGGTTCGGCCAAGCGGCGTTCTCAAGCGGATTTGGTCAAGTGGACAAGGCACACGGATTCGGCAATTGTGGCGCCGGACCGTTTGGTCTCCAGGCGGTGGAGAGCCCCGGTGCAAGGCCGCAGGCCGCGGTAAGGCGCGACATTGGGCGATCAACTCCTAGCCGAAATCGACAATGACGTGGCCGAGATCGCCGGGCTGACCGCGCGCATGGAAGCGTTCGGCGAGAAACATCATCTGCCGCCTTCCGCCATCTTTCACATGACGCTTGCCTTCGATGAATTCTTGACGAACATCATCTTCTATGGGTTTTCGGATGGTGAACGGCACACAATCACCGTGCGGATCGAGCTTGACGGCGATGCGCTCGAAGCCGAGATCATCGACGATGGCATTGCCTTCAATCCGCTGGCGCGGCCGGCGCCCGACACCACGAAATCGGTCGAAGACCGCGACGTCGGCGGCCTCGGCATCCATTTCATTCGCACGGTGATGGATAAGGTCGAATATTTCCGCGTGGACGGGCGCAATCATCTCAGGATGGTTAAGAAAGTGCCGGCCGCACCGGCCAGTTAGGAACAGAGCCAATGGTACATCGGGTTCTCATCGTCGACGATTCCGGCTTCATGCGGAATATCGTCAAACAGATTTTGGTGGTGGACGAGGATTTGGAAATCGCAGGCGAAGCCGAGGACGGACAGGTCGCTCTCGAAAAGGAAAAGGAGCTGAAGCCCGAGGTCGTTCTGCTTGATATCGAAATGCCCCGCCTCGACGGGTTGAATGTCCTGAAACGTCTTAAACTCACCAGCAAGGCGAAAGTCGTCATCCTGTCTTCCGTCGCGCAGCTCGGATCGCCCGCGGCGCTCGAGGCGCGCCGTCTCGGCGCCTTCGATGTCATCGCCAAGCCGTCCGGCGCGATCAGCCTCGATCTGAAAGCCAAATGCGGTCACGAAATTCTGAAGGTCGTGCGCGCTGCCATCGGCTTGCCGCCGCTCGATGTCGCCGCTATGGCGAAACGCGCCCAGAGCCGCAGCGAAGGGCATTGATCGTGTTGGGTTGCATCAAGGTTTTGGCGGCATGAGCGACGAACGTCTGCGCCCCATCGGCCACGGGCTGATCAAACTGCTGCCCGAGAGCGAACGCTCCGCGGCTCTGCGCGAGTTCGAATCGCAAGCCGACCCGGTCGTGGGGCTTACCTTGCTCACCGAGCGGCTGCATCGCCGCGCCGGCGATCATGAGATCAATCTCAAAGAACGCGGCTTCCAACTCGAACTCGTGCTCGATATTTTGCGGACTCGCGATCGTGCCGCTGCCGAACAGGCGGAATGGGATTTCGCCACCGATCTGCAGCTCGCCGGCCTGCCGCAGGATTTTCCGCCCTTTCCCGACCGCCGCGATTTCGATCTTCACGCCGGCATGGTGACAGCGAAGGAAGTCGGCGGCGATCTCTATGATTTCTTTCTGCTCGGCCCGGATCGGCTCGGTTTTGTCGTGGCCGACGCCGCCGGCAAAGGCCTGCCGGCCGCCATCTTCATCACGCTGACGCGCACGCTGCTGCGCGCCGCGTCGCAAAAGCTCGATGATCCCGGCGGCTGTCTGCGCATCGTCAATGCCATGCTCTGCATCGACAACCCGACCTTGATGTTCACCACCGCCTTTTACGGCATCCTCAACACCAACACGGGCGAACTGCACTACGGCAATGCCGGCCACAACCCGCCTTACGTCTTGCGCACGTCAGGGGAGATCGACACGCTGACTGGGCTCGGTGGCATGGCGCTGGGGATCATGGAGGATTTCAATTACCCGACGCAGCGCTGCCAGCTCGCGCCGGGAGAACTCCTCGTCTGCTTCAGCGATGGCGTCACTGAAGCAACGGACGCTGGCGGCAATCTCTTCGGCGAGGAACGGCTGATCGCTTTGTTCGAGAAGCAGGCGAGCGCCCATCCGACCGAACTCTTCGGTCACATCATCTCGCAGGTTGATGCTTACATGGCGCTCGCGCCCATGGCAGATGATGTGACGCTGCTCGTGATCCGCTACAACGGGCCCGAGCGCGCGTAAGCGTCAGACACCCAGCCGCATTCGAAGCGGATGAACGCCTTCAATCGGGCGCCGGCAGGCGGCGTCGAACGTCTGACGGGCAAATTCGAAGACGGACGGCAGAGCGAGAAATTCGTCTTCGCTCACGTCTGAGAAACTCCCGATCCGATCGACGAGCAAAATATCTGCGCCGCCGGGCATCTCCAGCCCAAGCGCAATGCCTTTTTCACGTGCCGCGTGGCCCTGACGTTGGCGAAGATCGACAGCTTCAACATCTCGGAATTCATCGGGCGCCGGCGTCGAACGCGCCCAGATGTGCCGGATAAGATGCGCGCGTAGCAGAAAGGCGGTGCCGCCCGCCGAACAGAACAGATAGCACTCGCTCACCGTCATGTGTCCGCCGCCGCCTTCGGTTTGTCGCTCGTCTCGCCAAAGCCGAGCGTCGCGAAGCCGCGCGCTTCGAGGACGAGGACCGGCCGTCCGTCGCCCAGAACCGAGGCGCCGCCGATGAGGGGCGAAGCGGCGAGGATTGGATGCAGTTCTTTCAAAAAGAGATCCTGAAAGCGCAGAATGCGATCGACCTGCAGGGCAATCGTTTCGGTTCCGGTCGAAACGATGACAAGACGCACAAGATCGGAGTCGTTCGGCGTCGTCGAGAAGCCGAGTGCGGCGGCGAGCGCATGAACTGGAACCGCGGCACCTCGGTGAAGCACGACCTGCCCGTCGCCCGCCGTCTCGACCATCTGCCGGTCGATCTCAAGCACATTAGCCACTTGGCGCTCCGGCAGAGCAAAGGTCTGCCCATCCACTTCGACGAGAAGCACGCGCAACAGCGAGGCGGAGAGCGGCAGCCTCAGGCTGAAACTTGTCCCCGAGCCGAAGGTGCTTTGCACATCGATCGTGCCGCCAAGGCGATGCAAGGTCGCGGCGACGACATCGAGGCCGACGCCGCGTCCCGAAATTTCCGTAACTGCATCGGCGGTCGAAAAGCCTGGATGAAAGATCAGCCCGGTCACTTCGCTATCGGCGATCTGCTCCGCCTGCTCCGGGGCGAGAATGCCGAGGTCGATGGCCTTGGCGAGAATTCTTGCGCGGTCGAGGCCGCGGCCGTCGTCGGCAATCACAATGTCAATATGATTGCCGCGCTCAAAAGCGGAAATGCTGAGCCGGCCGCGCGCGGATTTGCCTTGCGCAATCCGCCGCTCGCGCGATTCAAGGCCGTGATCGACAGCGTTGCGCACCATATGCATCAGCGGATCGATCAACCCATCGACCATGCTCTTGTCGATCCTGACCTCGCGGCCTTCGATCACGACATCAATGTCCTTGTCGAGTTTTTCGGCAACATCGCGCGCCGCGCGCGACAGGCGCCCGAACAACCCATCGACGGGCACGACGCGGAGCTGCAAACCCGCCGTCCAGACACGGCGGTGCGTCGCTTCCAACGCCTGCTCCAGATCGCGCAGCTCGCGCAGATCCTCTTCCATCGCGTCGAGCTGTTCCTGGAACTGCGGATTGCGCGCAAGGGCGTGCGTCCCAATGCGCCGCCCGGCCTCAACCGCCTTGGCGATATGGCCCTGCTGCAAAATATCGGCGAGACGCGCAAGACGACTGCGCATGTCGCCGATCTCGGCCATGAGTTCGTCGATCGTCTCGCTGCGGACGCGGATGAGCGGCGCGCGTACGGATTGTCCGCCGGTGGGCTCGCTCGCCGCCGCCTCGACGCCTCTGTTGAGATCGGTGATGCCGCGCAAGCAAAGACGCTCCGGATCGAGCGCCGCAAGCTGGCCCGTCACCCATTCGACGGGATGGTCCGAAAGGATCAAAAATTCGAAGCAATTCACGCCGTCGCGGGTGACTGTCCGGCTGGTGATCGTCTCGACCGAGGTCGAAAGCCAGGCGATGATGTCGGCCGCCGTCTCGCGGTGGCCCTCAAGTTCGAGGAGGATTTCATAGGCGCGCCGGCCGTCGGCGAGCGCCTGCTCGAGTTTGCTTCTTTGCTCACTCGAAAGCGTGGCGAGCATTTCCGGGCGCAGCCGTTGTTCGATCGCCGCGAGCCCAACATCGGCAATGGCGGGCGCCTGAAAACTCTGCGTGAAGCGCGCGGCAAGACTGGCGCTTGCCCGGGCTTCAACGTCCTGATCAGCGCGGGCGGCCGATCCGAGCGTCTCCAGGGCTTCGATTGCGAGTGCGGCGAATTCCCCGATGTGCGGGGAGTCGCCTACGTCGGCGCCCCGAAATCTCTCCTCGATCAGCAGCAGCAAGCGCGTGCTTTCGTCGAAGCCGAGGCAGGATGCGAATGTCCGGGCCGTCTGCGCCGCCGCGACGATCGACTCTGGCTCTTGAGGGTTCGCCAAGGCGGCAGCAAGTCGGTTGATGCTATCCGCATAATCGGAGCCGAGCGACATTGCGAGGGCCTTTGAGAAGGCCGCGGAGCCTGCACTTGTGCCCGTCACCTCTTCGATGATCTTGACCTGGTCGCGCAATTCGCCGAGCCGCGCGATGATCGCGTCATGTTCGTCTTCGGTCGCGTCCGCCGTCTCCGAAAGATCCGCAAAGCCGTGCAAAGTGGCCGACAGCGCCTCAAAGCCCATCATCTCGGCGCCATAGGCGAGCGTATCGGCCGTATCCTTGGCCACCGCGCGCGCCTGCGGATCGTCGGTCAGCGCGCCGCAGAGCTCGGGCAGGCGCTGATCCAGAAGCTCGGCGTAGATCGTCAGCATTTCCGGATCTTCGGCAAGCGGCACGGCTGCTTGGGTCGGCGCCGGCGCGGCTTTCGACTCGTCCAGGCGATGCGCCCCATGCGCTTCGAGATCGGTGAGAATGTCCTTCGCCGGCTTGGCGTCCTTGTGCGTATCGATGACGTCTTCGCGCATGCCCTTGAGCCGGTCGACGGCGCGCAATAGGGTCTGCACAAGGGGGGGATCGAGAGGCTTTTTGCCATCGCGGACGAGGCTCAGCACGTCTTCGCAGCGATGCGCCACGGCTTCGACATTGGCGAAGCCCATCGCCAAAAATGTGCCTTTGAGCGAATGGAAATAGCGAAACAGGGCGGAAATCGAGTCTCGGCTCCAGCCTTCAGCTGGCCGCTCCGACAAAAGCCGCTCCAGAGCATCGAGCTGCTCCTCGGTCTCTGCCGCGAATTCGTTCCATAGTGCGTCAAGTTCAGAGGCCATGCGACACCACTGGCTCCGCTGATCGAGGGATGAGGGAATACGCACTCATGGTGCTGCCGCTCCCGTGCCGATATCCTCGCCGCCCCAGACACTAAGACGGTCGGCAATCTCTTCAAGGCTCAGCACCTCGCACCCCGGCGCCGCGGCACAGGCCGCCTGCGGCATTCCGGCAACGATGCAGGTCTCAGGGCTTTGCACGAGAACCGGCACATCTTTTCGGCGCAAGGCTGCGGCGCCCTTGGCGCCATCCTCACCCATGCCGGTCAAGATCACGCCGACAGGGCTCCGGCTGAGCAAGGCCGCGGATTCAAAAAGAGCATCGGCGGAGGGATGGACATGAGCGTCGATCTTGACCAGGCGCAACTCGTAGCCGCCGGATTGATGCAAGCCGATGATGCCGTCGCGTGCGCCAGGGACCAGCGTGACGCTCGATGGCGCGAGAACGCCGCGATGTTCGCCTTCCCGCACATCGGTCTTCGTATCCTGCGCCAGCATTTGCGCGAGGCTCGCGGTGAAAAACTCCGGCATATGCTGCGCGATGACGATGGGCGCGCGGATTTTTCCCATCGTGCTGAGAAGCTTCGTCAGGGCCTGCGGTCCGCCTGTGGACGCGCCGACCACGATAAGATCGGTTCGCCAGTGGCGCGACTGCTTCGCTACTTTTCCCGAGCCGCCACTCGGTGAGACGACGCTACGCCGCTTGGCCCAGGCGCGCAGCTTCGGCCGCAGTTCGGTATCGATATGGGCGAGGTCGGTCTTGGCGAAGGCTGACGACTTCGAGACGAAATCGACTGCGCCGAGACGCAGCGCCTGCACCGCCGCCTCGGCTCCCACCTGCGTATGGGCGCTGACCATGATGATCGCCGGATGCGGCGAGACTTGGCGCATGATTTCTTCACAGGCCTGCAGCCCGTCCATTTCCGGCATTTCGACGTCGAGCGTGATCGCGTCGGGTTTCAGCTCGCGCGCCATGGCCACGGCTTCGATTCCGTTGCGCGCTTCGCCCACCACGCGGATGTCGCCTTCCGCTTCCAGCATCTGGCGAAGCGCAATGCGCATAAAACTCTGATCGTCGACGACGAGCACGCGAATGAGTGCGACCGGCATCTCGACATCGGTTTGCTTCGCATCAGCCGGCATGGGCATCCCCTTGCAGGCTCTGCGCGAGCGACACGGCATCGATGATCCACAGGAGCGACGCACCCTCTTGCGAGACGACCGCACTGATATTGCTGCCGCGTGGCGCCGGCAGAAGCGACGTCGGCGCAATCGAGGAGATGCCGACCACGCGGTCCACGGCAACCGCGAAATTACCGTCGTTGGCCGACGCGAATTCAATGAACTGTTGCCGCTCGGCGCCTTGCCCGAGTCCAAGGCTGTCGGGAAGATCGAGGACTGGCATGACGCGCCCTGCGATCGCGGCGACGCCGATCGGGGCCGCGCCACTCGTTCTCGGCGCGCGGATCACCGCGCTTGCGGCATGGATGTGAACGACGGTATCGAGGCTGAACCCGCACGGCCGCCCGGCCGCCTCGGTAACAAGGAAGCGCGTGCCCTCTTCGGCCGGCGTTTCGGCGGGACGCTGATGGTCCGACACATGCCGCTCCGCCTCCTCCGGCAGATGATCGAGCAGAAGCGAGCGCAGATCGATGATGGGGGCCGGCTCGTTCGACATGCCGACGACGCTTTTGACCGAAAGCGCGCAAAGCCGGCCCGCAACATCGACGATCACGAACACCTTGTCCGCCGACCGCTCCTGTCGTCCTAGCAAACGATCGAGTGAAACGATCGGCAAAAGGTGATCGCGATAAAACGCAGCGCCCAGAAAGAGCGGCCGCGGATCGGGAACGGCGACGCGCGCCAAATCCTCGCAGAGCTCGACGACGCAATAGCGTGGCAGGCGTTCACGGCCGAAGTCCGTCTCAACCACGAGGCTCGCCGCCGTCGCAGCGCGGATTTCGTCCAATCCCGGCAGTTGCGCCGTCTCGGTCGGGCGGTTCGGCTCTATCGCCCGGTTTCTCGCAGGTGCTGGAGGTGGGGCCGATGCGGTCTCTTCAAGCGCGTCCAACAGCACCGCCGCAACATCGACGAAGGTGACGGTCTGCCCGCGCCAGACGAGGTCTTGGCCTTCATTGCGCGCGACGATCTGGATAACGCGCTCGACACGAAGCGCGTAACTTTGCGCGCCGAAAGCAAGGACGAGCAATTCGCTCTCGGGGCTTTCGCTCTCCGGTAAATTGAGCCGTGTGCGCAGATCGAGGAGCGGCAGCACTTCACCCGCATAGGCGACGACACCGCAGAACTGCAAGGGAAGAAAACCCGCCGGCCGGGCCGGCTGATTGGGCAGAACGCGCGCGACAAAAGCCGCGTCGAGTGCCCAACATTTCTTGTCGAGTTGAAACAGCAGGGCCATGGAACGGCCAGCGGGATCGGAGCGCAGCGCGTCAGCCATTCTGCCTCCGACGATAGATGACGGCCTCCTGCCCCCACACGGCATCGAAAAGCGCCGTATCGCTCAGCGTGTCCGTCGGACCCAGAATCAGATAGCCGCCGGGATGAACGGCGCGCGTGAGCTTATCAAGCGCGATGCGCCGCGCGCGACCGCTGAAATAAATGAGCACGTTGCGGCAGAAGACGGCGTCGAACTGGTGTTCCGGCGGGCTGCCGTAGACCAAATTGAACGGCGAGAAGGCCGTGATCTCTTTCAGATGCGGCGCCGCCGCGCGTGCCTTCCCTTTCTCGCGCGTCATCGGAAAATGACGCAGCACAAGCGCCGACTCGGCGCGGAAGGACGACAGAGGTCCGGTCTCATAAAGCCCAGCGCGAGCCCGATCGAGGACGGAATGCGAGACATCCGATCCCAGAACCTCGACCCGCCAGGGTGGAACGAGGTTCATGGCGGTCTCGGTCGCCACGGCGTGGCCCGCCTCCAGCATGGCGTCATAGACAAGCGCGGCGATCGAATAGGCTTCTTCGCCCGTCGCGCAACCGACCGACCAGAAGCTCAGGCGATGCGATGTCTGCGCCTCAGCGATTAGGCTCGGCAATTGCGCCGCGAAATGTTCGAGCTGCGCTGGATCACGCATCACATAGGTTTCGTGAACCGTCAGGCTTTCGATCAAGGCGAGCCATTGCGGATGCGTCGTCGGCAGGATCTCCAGTTCCGACACCCAGCTTTCGATCTCGCCGGTATCGACAGCGGACAAGCCGCGGAGCAGTTTCTCGGCGGGCGCTTGCGCGACCTCGATACCGACGCGCTTCTCGACGCCCGCCAACAACCGCAACACGAGATCGGCCCGCTTGCCGCGCGGCAGAGAAATCGCCGCCGGCGCATTGCTCTGCGGCCCACGCGTTAGCGCCTGCCGATGCGCTGTCATCACGTCATGCAGAAGCGCGAGGGTCGTGTCGATCGGATGCGCCATGAGTGGGTTCGGGCCCGGTCAGGTCCAGATTTCGGCGAATTTGTTGAGTTCGCCGCGCGAATGTTCCGCGAGTTTGCTGAGATCGAGCATGGTGGCGGTAATTTCCTCCGCCGCCGTCGCATTGGATTGACCGATACGCGTCAGCTCATTCAGGCTCGCGTTGATTTCAGAGATCGCGGCCTGTTGCTCCGCCATGGCGGTCGCAATCGACCCCATCAGCTTGTCGCTTTGGCGAACCGTCTCGGAAATGCGGCGCATCTTGTCGCTGACCTCATCCGCCATCGCGACGCCCTGCCCGGCTTGCGAAGTGGAATTGCTAACGAGATCGGCAATCTCCTGCGCGAGAGACGCGGAATTCTCGGCGAGCTTGCGCACCTCTTCGGCAACGACCGCGAAGCCTTTGCCATGCTCGCCGGCGCGTGCCGCCTCGATCGCCGCGTTGAGCGACAACATATTCGTCTGGCTCGCGATGCGAGAAATAGCGTCGGCTATATAGCGGACCTTGTTGCTGCTTTCCGCGATCGCATTGACGATCGCGACCATGTCCGTCATCCGGTTCATGCCGTCGGTGACGAGAACCGCAGCGGAGCCGGCCTGTTCGCTGGCGAGATGGGTGTTTTTCGCCACATCGGAAATGGCGAGGGTGCTTTGATTGACGGCGCCCGCGGTCTTCTTCAGCGAACTCAACTGAACGTTCGAGCCGTCGGAGACCTGGCTCACCGCGCTGCTCGCCTGGCTCGCCGCGAGCGCGATCCGGCCGACATCTTCCGTCACTTGAACGGTAAGCTTATCGGCCGCGACCGCCTGACGTTGAAAGGCGCGCAGAGCTTTTGCCATGTCGCCGATTTCATCGCCGCGATCCGCTGGCACGGGTGCCGTGGTGTCGCCTGCCGCCAGCTTTTTCATCGCGTTGTTAACTTGACCCAATGGCTGGGTCAGAAGCCGGCGAACAAAGAGAATCGCAAGAAAGATACCGCCGAATACGACAAAGAGCGTGACGAGCCCCAAAAGCCAGACATGGGTGTTGTAGTAGGCCGCGACTTCGCCGCTCAACCGATCGATGCGCGCACTGTTCGAGTCTGAAAGGGCGGCGATATCGTCGCGCAGACGTTCCCGGCTGGCACGATTGGCATCGCTGTCGCGATAGGCCCGCGCATCCGCGATGGTGCCTTCACGCGCCAGACGCACCAATTCGGTTCCGGATTGGACGAATTCGTCGATCTCCGTGCTGATGCGGTCCATCGTCGTCTTATCTTCGGGCTCTGCGAGCCCGACCCATTGTTGCCGAAGGTCCCCGATCCGCTGCAAATTCTGCACGATCTGCGGCGCGAATTTTTCGGCGTCGGCATTGGTGGCGGATGTGGTCACGCTGTGCGAATCCATGCCGACCGCATCGATCAGGCCCATGATCTTCTCGCCCATCACGGCGTTGCGTGACGCACGGCTGATGGCATTGACGTTCTGATTGTAGGTTTGGATCGCGTCGACGCCGAGCGCGCCGATGGCTGCCGTCACCAATGCAAGGAGGACAACGACCAGATAGATTTTTGGGCCTAATTTCCAGTGGTTAAGCAGCATTTCCCCCATCTCCCTTGAGCCGCCGCGCTGCGCGAAACCGTCGTCCCCATCGGAGCGGGCCTGCAGCCTTTGCGCCAACCCTACGCCGATCCCACCTTTTAGGACAGGGTGGCGGCGCTTTCTTTCAGCGAAGAAGCCGGTTCGGCGGCCTGTACGCTCTCAATGTCGACGGCGAGCAGACTGCCGTAGCGCCGAAGCATCCAGACAATCCGCTCGAACAGGCTGGTGAGGGTATAGAGCCGGTGCTGATCGCGCGCCGACAGGGCTTTGTCGGCGGCGATAACCCGCTTGCGCAATTGATCGACGAGGCTATCGCGGTCGGCCGTCAGCTTGCGCAGCAGCGCGAGCTCGTCCGGATCGCCGGAGCGCACCGCATCGGCCGCCACCATGAGCAACCCCGCGAGCCCCTCTGACAGATTCCCACTGAGCGACCGCATCGCCGGCGTCTCAAAGGGAACGGCGATGGCGGCGGCGAGTTCGGCAAGCGATTCGTGAACCGACTGAAGCAGACTGTTGCGCGCCTGACGGTTGGCAATCTTGTCGAGCAGCTCGCGGCTCGGCGAGGTATCGGCGAGGTCGCTGAGAAAACGCCCGATGGCGGTATCGAGCGCGGTTGCGGCGCCGAGTACCGTGCCCTCTTTAGGAACGACTTCGCTCTCATCGAGGTGGTCAGAGACACCGAGATAGAGCGGCAGAAAATTGAAGACCCGCGCCTGCTCGCGATCGACGAGAGGAAGAGCGGATTCCGGCTCGCTGAGCGCCTGATGATAAAGATAGCGCGGCTTGGAAGCCGCCTCCTCTTGCGAGGGCGGCGCCAAGCGCTGCAACAGAGGCGGGATCAGCTTCGAAAAAATAAGCTGCGCAATGACGGCTGCGATCTGGCAGGTGAGATAGACATAGGCGACCTGCCGGCTTGGATTGCTGGTCAGCGCGTGAATGGCATGGTTGATCAGGGGCACATGGAACGTGTGCTCGACGATAAAAAAAGGCAGGAGCACGACGATGCCCAGCATTTTAACGATCGCCTGCAGGATCGGCAACTGTCGCGAGGTCCCGCCGATGCCGGAAGCGATCAGAAACGTGCCCACGCCAGAGCCGACGCTGGCGCCATAGACGATCATCGTCGACTGACCCAAGGTGAGCAGCCCGGCCGACACCATGGCGATCACCATCACCGTCACGGTGGCCGACGATTGCGCGATAATGGCGAGCACGACGCCGATGACAAAGGCGGAGGCGTACCATCGCGCGGCAAGATGCAAAGCGTCGCTAACCCAGGCGATTTCGCGCAGCTCATGCGTGCCGCTGCGCATCAGCTCGAGGCCAAGAAACAGCAGGCTGATAGCAAACAGGGCTCCGACCAAGGAACGCCAGCGCGGCGAGCGATCGAGATTGAAATAATAACAGAGGCCCGCTGCCGCCGTGATCGCCAGGACGAACAGATGAATATCGATGGCGACAAGCAGCACCAGAGCCGAGGTGCCGACATTGGCCCAAACGAGGATCGGCGTCGCCTCGTCGAGCGTAATGAGATCGGCCGTCACCAAGCTCATCAAAATCACGGTGACGGCATTGGTGCTTTGCGTCAGCGCTCCTGCGACCATGCCGATGAGCGCGCTCATCGAACAGCTGCCGGTCGATCGCGCGACCCACAGCCTTAGACTTCGGCCGGCCAACTGAACAAGATTTGCAGCGATCCCTTTGATGCCAATAAAAAATAGGCCGAGTCCCGCCAGGATCGAAGCCAAGACATCAAGATTTATCATGGGCCAATGCTATTGGGCCCAGATGACGCTTCCGTGTCACCGGCCGTGAGGATCAGCGCAAGCGTCGCCGGAGTTCAGGCGGCCAGAACCAGCAGTGCCGCATCCCGGGAAGGATGGATATCGAGAATATTACTAAAGCCGCTGATCTCGAACACTTCGGCAATCTGGGGATTGAGCGAGCAGAGCGCCATTTTGCCCCCTGCCGATCTCATCTTCTTGGCGGCAAGGAGCACGATCCTGAGACCGGCGCTACTGATATATTGCAATTCGCCGAAATCGAGCAGCATGCGCAACCGCCCGCTTTCGATCCGCCCCAGCAGATCTTTCTCGAATGCCGGCCCGCTCGCGCTATCGAGACGCCCTTTCGGCCGGACCTCGCAAATATCATCCACCATGGTCGAAACTCAATGCTGTCAGAAGCAAACTCATAGGCCAGCAGCCCCCGGCCCGCAAGCCGCGCAAGCCCCGCCTGGGCTCATGGGCTGCTTGGCCTGGAACCGCGCCGGAGGCAAGCGGTCACATTCCCGCGATAAGGGTTTCGATCCACAGCATCAATGAGTCTTTCCACGCATGCCGCCCGTTATCGAATCGTCCCTTGGTTAACAGGAGAAATTCCATGCGTCTTTTGGTGGTCGGAGCGGGGGCGACCGGCGGCTATTTCGGCGGCAGGCTCGCCCATGCTGGCCGGGATGTGACGTTTCTCGTCCGGCCGGCGCGGGCCGCGCAGATTCGAGAAGATGGGCTGACGATCATCAGTCCGCATGGCGATCTTCATCTTAAGCCGAAGCTCGTAACCGCGGATGCGACTGCCGGCCCCTTCGAGGTCATTCTCGTGACCGTCAAAGCCTTCGCCCTGGCCGCAGCACTTTCTGACTTCGCCGCTGCCGTGGGACCGGAGACGATCATCCTGCCGGTTCTCAACGGCATGAAACATCTCGATGTCCTGGCAGAGCGTTTCGGCGCGCGCGCGGTCATCGGTGGCGTCTGCAAGATCGCCGCGACCGTCGATGCGCAAGGCCAGATCGTCCAGCTCGCCAAATTTCACGAGCTGGCTTATGGCGAAACCGACGGCAAAATGTCAGCGCGGATCGGGGCGCTCGATCGATTCATGCAAGATGCCGGATTCGACGCCCATGCCTCGACGAATATCATTCTTGAGATGTGGCAGAAATGGCTCTTTCTCGCGAGCCTCGGCGTCATCACTTGCCTCATGCGCGGCACCATCGGCGAAGTCGCCAAGGCCGCGGGCGGCAAAGATTTCGTACGCCGGCTTCTCGATGAGATCACCATGATCGTGAAAGCGGCGGACATCACGCCCGATCCGAATTTTCTGGCTGAGATTTTCGCCTCGCTGACGGCCGAGGGCTCGCCGCTGACCTCATCCATGTATCGCGATCTACAGAGAGGTAGCCCGATCGAAGCCGATCAGATCGTCGGCGATCTTCTGGCGCGCGGCCAAGCGCACGGCGTCGAGACGCCGCTTCTTGCCGCCGCCTATACGCACCTCCGCGTTTATCAGAATCGGCTTGCGGCCAAAAATTAGGAGCGCCGCTTGTTTCCCGCATAGGGATTGTCGCTCGTTTTCACCGACAGCCTGATCGGCACGCCGGGCAAATCGAACGTCTCGCGAATCCCATTCATGAGAAAACGCCGGTAGCTTTCGGGCAGATGGTCGAGCTGATTGCCGAAGATGACGAAATAGGGCGGCCGCGCGCGAAGTTGAGTCATGTAGCGGATTTTGATGCGCCGCCCGGCAACGGCGGGCGGCGGCGTCGATTCGATCGCGCCTTCGAGCCAACGGTTCAATCGCGACGTGGAAATGCGCTTGTTCCAGGTCTCATGCACGCGGAAGATCGCGTCCATCAAAGCGGGGATCCCCTCGCCCGTCGCACCCGAGACCGGCACCACGGGCACGCCCCTCACCTGCGCCAAAAGGCGGTTCGCTTCTTCGCGCAACTCCCGCAGGCGTTTGCCGCGCTCCTCGACAAGGTCCCATTTGTTGAGCCCAATGACGATCGCCCTGCCCTCGCGCGCCGCCAGATCGGCGAGAGTCAAATCCTGCTTTTCAAAGGGCGTCGTCGCATCGACAAGCAGGACGACGACTTCGGCGAATTTGGCGGCGCGCAGCGCATCGGCGCCGGCAAGTTTTTCGAGCTTGTCCTCGACGCGCGCGCGTTTTCGCAGGCCTGCGGTGTCGAAGAGTTTCAGTTGGCGCTCGCCCCAGGTGAAATCAACACCAATGGCATCGCGCGTGATCCCGGCCTCCGGCCCCGTAAGCAGACGGTCTTCGCCGAGAATGCGATTGAGCAGAGTCGATTTGCCAGCATTCGGCCGACCGATGACGGCGATGCGGAGCGGATTTGTGACGTCGAGTTCCGTGCCGTCTTCGTCCTCGCCGAACGTCTTTACTTCGTCGGCCTCGTCCTCGTCTTCGTGTTCCGCCAAGATCGGCAACGCGGCAACGAGAGCGTCGCGCAGATCAAGAAGGCCTTCGCCATGTTCGGCGGAAATCGCGACAGGTTCGCCAAGACCGAGGTCGAAGGCCTCCATCGCGCCTGCCGATCCCACACGACCCTCGGCCTTGTTGGCGAGAAGGATCAGCGGCTTGTCGGCGCGGCGCAGAAGATTGGCGAAGGCGCGATCGTCGGGCGTAATGCCGGCGCGCGCATCGATCATAAAGAGAATGACATCGGCGCTATCGATCGCGGCTTCCGTCTGCGCGCGCATGCGGCCCGCGAGCGATTGCGCGGCGCCTTCTTCGAGGCCGGCCGTATCGATAATCGTGAAGGCAATGTCGGCGAGGTGCGCCTCGCCCTCGCGGCGGTCGCGCGTCACGCCGGGACGATCGTCGACGAGCGCGAGCTTCTTGCCGACCAGGCGGTTGAACAGGGTCGACTTGCCGACATTCGGCCTGCCGATGATGGCGACCGTGACCATTTATTTGCCCGGAAGTTTCCCGGCCTGTACGAGAGCAAGAAAAGCATCGGCGCGCCGGCGCAGAGGCTCGGGCGACGTCGGATCGGTGACGATCTGGTCGAGCCAGCGCCCGGCCGCCGCATCGTCCCCGTCCTTGAGTGCCGCCACGGCCAAGAGTTCGCGCAGCGAGTTGTGATAGGGACCGTTCTCCGTCGCGAGGCCGGCATAGCGCTGCTCGAATTCCTTCGGCGTATCGGTATCGAGCCGCAGATAGGCTTCGCGCAATTGAGCAACTTCCTTGAGGTTCGCATCGAAGCTGGCATCGGCGATCAACGCATCGTAGGCCTTGATGCCCGCCTGGGGATCGCGCGCGGCCGTCGCATCGGCGGCGACAAGCCGCGAAAGCGCCGCATAGCCCTTCGGAGCGTCATGCCCGATCGCTTCGAACGCAGCCGCCGCGTCGGCCGTCTTGCCGTCGCGCAAAAGCTGCAAGGCTGCCTCAAATTTCGCGCCGGCCGTCTCATCGGCCTTCATGCGGAAATATTCATTGGCGCGCCAGCCCGCCGTCCCGAGGACGACCAGCAGCGCGGCGCCGATGACCCAATTCTGATAACGCTTCCAGACCTTGAATATCTGATCGCGGCGGAAATCCTCGTCAACTTCGCGAAAGAATTCGCTCATTTTCGCTCTTCTGTCGGCTCTTTTTGTTGGGTCTTCTGGCCTGAAGCCTCGCCCAATCGCTCAGGCGCGCGGCCGCCTTTCCTTTAGACGGCTCCGGCGGTTTTGGCACCCCTTTGTTTCTTGCCTCTTTTTAACTGTCCGGGACGCCCCCAAAAAGGCTCCAGCCCAAAGGATCGCCAGGCAGCCCGCTTGATCGCCGGATTTCCGCGTCCTATTGCTCGTGCAACGTCGTCTCGCCATAAAGGATTCCAGCGTGTTGCTCTTCCTCTCCGGACTTCCGATTTGGGCTGCGCTGCTTTTGCTGGTGGTGCTGCCTGCGATCATCGCGATGGGCGCCCTGATCGTGGTTCGCCGCTTCGTCGCTTTCGAAAGTCTCGCGAGTAACAATGAGATCGCCGGCTTCAAATTCGCGACGGTCGGCGTGATTTATTCCGTTCTCGTCGCCTTCGCTGTGATCGTGGTTTGGGAAAAGTTCAATGAAGCAGAGATCGCCGTGGTGCAGGAAGCCGGCGCCGCGGCAACACTCTATAGGCTGACACAAACGCACGACCCCGACATTGTCGCGACGCGGGCCGCTCTCAACACCTATCTCAAGCTTGCGATCCAACGCGACTGGCCGGCAATGGCGAAGGAAAAGGAAAGCAATGAGACGACGCAGTCGCTCGACGCGCTCTACGCCACCGCTCTAAGGGTCGCACAGAAAGGATCGAGCCCGCCGGCCCTGCTCATCGAGATGTTCAAACAGCTCGACACGCTCACGCAGGCCCGCCGGATCAGGCTGCATTTGGCAACCGGCGTTGTCCCGGGAGTTTTATGGCTGGTGTTGTCCTGCGGCGCCGTGCTGACCGTGATCTTCACCTTCTTTTTCGGCACGAAAAACCTGCCGGCCCAAGTGATGATGACCGGCATATTGTCGTTCCTTGTGTTCATGGCGCTCTTCGTGATCATCTCGATCGATCATCCGTTCACCGGACCATCGAATGTCGGTAGCGAGCCGCTGCAGTCCGTGATGGAGGATCTCGCGCCTTAGAGGGCGGCGCTGACTCAGACTTTCGGCTGATCCTGTTCGAGAACGCGTAGACGGCGCACCGTCAGCTCGTCGACTTCGAGGCTCTTCATCCGCAACCGCCCGATCGCCAAATGGCCGATAGCGAGCCGGCCGATCGCCAAGACGCCGATCGAGACGGCGGCAAGGCTCGCCGCGCCGACGGCAAGGCCAAGCATGCCGCCGAAGGGGATGAACCGCGGCCCGATGACATAAGGATCAAGCCGCAAGGGTCGTCGCGCGTGGCGCAGACTGCGAGTCATGGACGAAAAGCCTCGCGATAAAGCTCCGGCTTGAATCCAACGAGCCTGCGGGGGCCGAGATCGACGATCGGCCGCTTGATCATCGACGGCTGCGCCAGCATGAGCTTGATCGCCTTGGCGGCGCCGAGGTTATTCTTGTCGGCTTCCGGCAGCGCGCGAAAAGTCGTGCCCGAACGGTTGATCAGCGCCTCCCAGCCGAACTCATCGCACCAGACATGCAAGCGCTTGGGATCGACGCCTTCGAGCTTATAGTCGTGAAACTCATAGGCGACATGGTGCTGGTCGAGCCACTCGCGCGCCTTCTTCACCGTGTTGCAATTCTTGATTCCGTAGACGGCAAACATCGCATTCCACGCAAAAGTTGCGGAAAGAGGCGCGCCAGGCGCGCGCGAGCGGAGCCATTATAGCAGCCGCTCCCGGGGCGCCAATGCGACGAAGGCGGCAAAGCCGCGCCCTTGCCGCTTGATGCGGGAGCCTGCCTCGCCCTTGTAACCCTCTGTGAAAAGGGCGTTTCCGCCCTTTGGCAGATCGGCGTAACGGCCCGTTCACCAGAGGCGACGTAGTCTTTGGACTTCACCCTGGACCCGCCATGAATTTTCTCGATTTTCAGATCGGCAAAGTCGAACAGGCCGGCATCTCCCTCGTGTCGCCGGGGTCAATCTTCGGCTTGCCGCAGCTCGCCTGCGCGCTCGCGCTCGGCTTCGCCTTCCTCGCCTGGCGCCAGATGCACCGTCGCGGGTCGCTGCGCCCGCGCGCGCTGATCCGTGCGATTTTTTCTCGCCGTATTCTCTTCAACCGTTCGACCTACGCCGATCTCTTCTATTATGGCATCAACACATTCGCGATCGGCACGCTGATCGGCTGGGGATTATGGTCGGGTTCGACCGTCTCCGATTTTATTGTTCATGGATTGCGTGCGAGTTTCGGCACACCCATGCCCTCGCATGCGCCGGACTGGGTTTTGCGCGGCGGCCTGACGCTTGCGGCCTTTCTCGGCTATGAATTCGGCTATTACATCGATCACTCTTTGAAACATCGCATTCCCTTCTTGTGGGCGTTCCACAAGACGCATCATTCGGCCGAAGTGCTGACGCCGCTCACCGTGTTTCGCGTTCATCCGATCGATACGCTGATCTTCGTCGATATATTGGCGCTCACCATCGGTCTTGCGCATGGGCTCTTCACCTATGCGGCGGGAAAGCCCGTCAATCTCTATCTGATCGACAACACCAATGTGATCACCGTCGCCTTTCTCTTTCTGCTGGCGCAATTGCAGCATTCGCAATTCTGGATTCCGCTGCGCGGCCTGCCGGGACGATTGCTGCTCAGCCCCGCGCATCATCAGATCCATCATTCGGTGGATCCGCGTCATTACAACCGTAATCTCGGAAGCTTTCTCGCCATCTTCGACTGGATGTTCGGCACGCTTGCCATCCCGGAGAAAGAGACGCAGCACTTGACCTTCGGCGTCGCGCAGCAGACAGAAGACCCGCATCGCGTCAGTGCGCTGCTCGTGACGCCTGTGGTGGAGGCAGCCGGCGTCGTTCAAAATCTCGCCAAAAGCGCTCGCCCAAAGCCGCCCGTTCAGCAGCCGGCGGAGTAAGTCTCGACGTCTACAGCAGACCGAGCGCGGCAAGCTCCCGCTTCAACTCTTCCGGCAGTTCCGCACCCGCGCCACGCTTGGTGCGATCGGGTGGCGCGCTCTTGGCCTCGAAATATCGCCAGCCTTGAAAGGCGCGCTGCGCCCGCAGCGCGACCGGTACGAGCTTCGGATCAAGGACCAGCGCGCATTGCGGCACGCCATCGCGGGTCACGGCACGAAAATCGATCAGTCTCTGGCGCGCAGTGATGAAGCCTTTGACGACCCAATAGATCGACCCGCCATTGAGAAGTTCTACGCTGCGCTTCGGCCTATGCCGGGTGATGTGGAGGAGTTCCGGCGTCTCCTTGCGCTTTATTCTCTCAACGAGCCGCTGCTGCTGACGCGCGGCGAGATCGGACAGGGTCTCGACGCCGACGGCGAGCTTGATGAGATGAAGAGGCATGTGTTGGTATTCGAAGCAGCCGATGCGCGCAGGGTGGTGCCGGGACAGAATCCCGGCACCGCACCCTGTCTCGTTCTTAAGTCTAGCTCTTGAGGAAGGTCAACAGATCGGCGTTGATCGTCGCGGCCTCTGTCGTCGGCATGCCATGCGGGAAACCTTTGTAGGTCTTCAGCGTGCCGTGTTTCAGGAGTTTTGCCGACAAGGGTCCCGCCGCGACATAGGGGACGATCTGATCGTCTTCGCTGTGCATCACCAGCACCGGCACGTTGATTTTCTTCAGGTCCTCGGTGAAATCGGTCTGCGAGAAGGCGACGATGCCGTCGTAATGCGCCTTGGCGCCGCCCATCATGCCTTGGCGCCACCAGTTTTGGATTGTCGCCTCAGCGGGCTTGCCCGTCTTGTTGTAATTGTAGAAAGGGCCTGCCGCGACATCGCGATAGAATTGCGAGCGATTGGCGGCGAGCGCCACCATAAAGTCGTCGAACACCTTCTTCGGCAGCCCGTTTGGATTGGCCGGCGTCTGCAGCATCAGCGGCGGCACCGCACTGATGATGGCGGCCTTCACGACGCGGCTTTCGCCGTGGCGTGCGAGATAATGCACCACTTCGCCGCCGCCGGTCGAATGGCCGATGTGAATGGCATTCTTGAGATCGAGATGTTTCGTCACCGCCGCGAGATCGTCGGCATAATGGTCCATGTCATGCCCGTCGCCCGTCTGCGTGGAGCGGCCATGGCCCCGGCGATCATGGGCAATGACGCGATAGCCATGATTGAGGAAGAACAGCATCTGCGCGTCCCAATCATCGGCCGAAAGCGGCCAGCCGTGGCTGAAGACGATGGGCTGACCGTTGCCCCAATCCTTGTAGAAAATTTCAATGCCGTCCTTTGTCGTGACTGTCGGCATGGTCTCATCCTTTCAATTCAGGCGACTGAACGCTTTCAAGAAAAACAGCAAATGCACGCCGCGGCGATCTTAGCCGCGCGTCATGAAACTTCCAATGCAGGATCGAGCAATCGCTAAGCCCGCGCTTAAGCGAGAGGCGTATCAACGTTGCAAGCGCGCGCGGATCGCTTCACGCCAGCGTGCTGACGACACCCGTTTCGAGATCGTAGATCGCGGCGGCGATTTTCAGCTTGCCGCCATCGACCAGTCCGCTGATGAGCGAACTCGCCTTCGCAAGGCGCGCTGCCGTCCGCTTCGCGCTTTCCTTCGCGGCGTTATTGATGAAATCACCGGGAAGATCCTTGACCGCGAGCGCCGCGGGAACGATTGGTTCGATCATCGGTCCGATCGCGCCGGGATAGGTCGCGTTTTTCTTGACGACATCGCAGGCGGCTTTCACCGCGCCGCAAGCCGTATGCGCGAGCACCATGATGACGGGCGAGCCGAGCACGGCCGCGCCATATTCGACCGTGCCGAGCGTCGCGGTATCGACGAGATTGCCGGCATTGCGCGCCACGAACAATTCGCCGACGCCGCGCCCGCCGAAGATCAATTCGGGCGGCACGCGGCTGTCCGCGCAAGAGATGATCGTCGCCCAAGGCGCTTGATGCGCGGAAACCGTGCCGCGCTGCTCAGCGAGATCGATGACGCAGAGGTGCGGTTCATGGACAAAGCGATGATTACCCGCCTTCAAGGCGGCAAGCGCGTCATCGGGCGAAAGCGATGTCGGAGCACCTTCCGCCGCGCGCAAAGGCGCCGGCACATTGGCAAGGGTGAGCGCCGCGAGGCCTGCCGCGCCCAATGCGAGGAAATGCCGTCGTTGCATGCCCGTGAGGACGCAATTCTCGCACATGTCTTCCTCCCTGTTGCCGTTCCTGACGCCAAAGCGTGAGGGGCGCGATTCGGCTGGCGCATCCCACAATGCCGCTTTTCGGCGAGGACGCAAAGACTGTGTCCATGCCGGCGCGCTCGCAAGAGAAGCAAGGTGAAAACAGGTTTGATTTCTTTGCGATCTTTTATCGATTTTTTCGCTGGCGCTCAGGCGCGGCGCGCTTTCAGCGAAGCGCGCGCCACTGCGAGAGAACGTGGGCGATGAGCGCGAGCGCGAGCGCGCCACCGATCGCGATCTTGATCGCGTCGGGGCCCGACGAGGGCGCAAGGCCTGTCGCGACAAGATAAATGCGCCCGAGCACTTCGGCGCCGATGAAACCAACGCCGATCGCCGCGCCCCACTTCCGCAAGGTCAGAATGAACAGGCCGCCGAGGCTATAAAACGCGCCGACGATCGCGGTCGTCAAAGACGGCGCGATGGGATGCGAGAGAATGCCAAGATAGTTTCCCTTGAGGCCGACAATGATCTCGCCAAGCCCAGCGATCACGGCAAAGAGGCCGACGAGGAGAAGGCCGAGGTGGTGTTTGGGCGGCATGGGGCGATTGTCCGAACGGCTGTGATACGTCATCTCGTCTCTGCAATCACAGACGCCAAGGGCGGCCGGCCGCATGGGATTGGGGGATGAAGCCGTAGTATTTTTCAGATTCAAATAGTAGATTATTTATTGATCGATTGAATTCTCGTAAATGCTCGCCCCGAAAGCGAAACGTCTGAATGAATGGTATCGTTGGACCTCTCGCCCCAATTATTGGAGCATTAATCGGGGCCGTCATAGCGGCTGCCGTAACATATTATTTGGTTGTGAAACGAAAGAGTCTCGGATTTTGGATTACGGAAACCGAAGATCTAACGAGTGCGCTTCGACGACACCATCAACAAATTACCGTTTCAGTGGGAAGTCAGCCATTTTTTGACCTCAACCGCTCCACTATCCTCGTCAAGAATCGCGGTAATACAAGCGTCAGTGATTTTAAATTCGACATCGAGATTCCAGGAAATCATAACGGTTATCTTATTGAAGTAATCGAGGGTGACCCTGAGCTTCGGAAAGCCATCTCGATCAAAGGGGAACAGCCTCCTCGAACATATAATCCAGTCTTAGAAGTCCTTGTAGGTTCTTTCCTAAACCCAGGAGAGTCATTCAAAGTCGCAGTTTTCTTTGATGGCGCTCCGGACGCGTGTCAATTGCGATGCCGCATTCCTGATGTAAATTTAACAGTTCGCAGTGGCGAGCCGACGAATCTTCGCGATCTTTTCTTAAATCCTGACTTAGTCTCTATTTTGATTCCGATCCTCGTTGCAACGGCCGGCGCGGGCGCCGCGGTCGCTAAGCTGCCCGAGATATCGTCTAGGATAGCGGAATGGGTCCAACATTTTCTTAAATGAAGCATCTGACCCAAAGCAACTTTTGTCATACCCCCCTCGACTTTGCCGCGATTTAGTCGCTACGCTATATACAATGCGATCGGCTCTCGGCGATTCTCCCACAAACCCCCTTATTATCTTATCCCCGCCGCCTCATCCGAAGCTGCACTTCGGCTGAACTCCCTCTCTCACCGCAACGATCTGAACGCCGCGCGAATCTCGTCGGTAAAAATCTTCGGCTGTTCCCAGGCGGCGAAATGACCGCCCTTATCGACCTTGTTGTAATAAATGAGTTTCGGATAGGCGCGCTCCGCCCAACTCCGCGGCGTGTAATAAAGCTCATCCGGGAAGGCGGTGACGGCCACCGGGATTTTGATGCCCTTCACATCGAAGAACGGCAGCTTGTTTTCCCAATAGAGACGCCCCGAAGAAATCGCCGTGTTCGTCAGCCAGTACAGCGTGATGTTGTCGATGATGTCGTCGCGCGTCAGGCCTTCGGTCTTGCCGTCGAAGACGCGGGCGATGAGCGCATAACTCGCCGCGTCGTGATCGATGATCCAGGCGGCGAGACCGATGGGCGAATCCGCGATGCCGGTCACCGTCTGCGGACGGCCGCCCATTTCGAGCGCATAGCCCACGCCGTGCTGAAAGAAGAACGCGAGCTGGTCGAAGGCGTGTTTCTCTTCGGCCGAAAGTCCTGCGGGCGGCGTGCCGGTTGGCGCCGCTTTTGAGATGTCGGCGGGAACGACGCCCGGCATATTCGAATGAATGCCGGCCAGTTCCGGCGGGGCGATGACAGCCATCTGCTCCGTGACGAGCGCACCCCAATCGCCGCCTTGGGCGACATAGCGCGTGTAGCCGAGGCGCTTCATCAGTTCGATCCACGCGCGCGCGATGCGGACGGCGTCCCAGCCGGTTGTGGTCGGCTTGCCTGAAAAGCCGTAGCCCGGCATCGACGGAATGACGAGATCGAAGGCGTCCGATGCGCTGCCGCCATGCGCCGTGGGATTGGTCAGAGGATCGACAATCTTCAACTGCTCGATGACAGAGCCCGGCCAGCCATGCGTGACGATGAGCGGCAAGGCATTCTCGTGCTTCGAGCGAACGTGAATGAAATGAATGTCGAGCCTATCGATCTCGGTGATGAAATTCGGCAGCGCATTCAGCCTCGCCTCGCATTTGCGCCAGTCATATTCGCTCGCCCAATAGCGCGCGAGGGCCTGCACGGTTGCGAGCTGGACGCCTTGGGAGGCATCGTTGACCGTTTCCTTGTCCGGCCACCGCGTTGCCATCACGCGGCGGCGGAGATCGACGAGTTGGTCTTCAGGAGTGTTCACGCGGAAGGGACGGATCGCGCTGTTGATCGACATCGATAGTCTCCCCGATAAAAAGGATCGCTTCGCAATGAATGGGTTCAGCCGCGGCTGAATGCACCGCCGAGGCCACGCTTCTCGCAGAAGTGCTGAAGCTTGCGGCTTGGAGTTTATTCGGCGAGCGCCAGTCGCGGAAGAGCTAGGGACCGTCCTTTTCGTCGGAGCTCTTCGTCACAGGATCGACAGCTTCGGGCGATGTCGGCATGAAGAGCACAGAGCGCGTGAGCCGATGCGTCGCAGAGTGCGGGACCGCGCGGAAGCGATCTCACCGAGCCGGCAGCCCATTTTCAGAAAATGGCAGAAGCAAAACCTAAGGAAATCAGGCCTGTGTCGGCCACTCTCGACGGCATCGCAATCTGCCCCTAGGCTCGCGCTGGAGGAAGCCAGGAGGACTCTCATTGCTTCGCGACCGGCCCATGACAATCTCACTCGCGGTTCTCGCCGCAGTCTTTTTGATGGCGCGCACTGCCGAGGCCGCGCCCTGCGGCACGTCGGAGGCCGGCTTCGACGGCTGGAAGAGCGCGTTCGCCGATGAAGCCCGCGCCAAAGGCATTGGCGAGGCCGGCATCAGCGCGCTCATGGCAACGCATTATAACATTGCGACGATCCGGGCCGACCGCGGCATGAGGAGTTTTCATCTGTCGCTTCCGGTCTTCCTGGCCAAACGTGGCGGCCCTGCGATCGCGGCGCGCGGACGCAAGCTGAAGCTCTCGAATGCGAGCCTCTTTGCCTCGATCGAGAGCCAATATGGCGTGCCACCCGGGCCGCTGATCGCCATCTGGGGCATGGAGACCGCCTTTGGCGCCGAGCATGGCAATCAAGAGGCGCTCTCGGCCACGGCGACGCTCGCCTATGACTGCCGCCGCCCGGACTTCTTCACCGATCAGCTTTATGCAGCGCTAAAACTCGTCGATGCAGGCCGCATGTCCACCGAGACGCGCGGCGCCATGCAGGGCGAGATCGGCCAGACGCAATTTTTGCCGAAGACGATGCTCGACTATGGCGTCGGCAATCTCGAGACCGCCTCAGGCGCGCTCTCTTCGACGGCGAATTTTTTGAAGGCGCATGGCTGGCAGGCGGGCGCCGGCTATCAGCCGGGCGAGCCCAATTTCGCGGCGATCCAGGCCTGGAATGCGGCGACCGTCTATGAGCAGGCCATCGCGATCATCGGCAAACAGATCGACGGCGGCGACCGCTGAGGGGGCGATGAGGGGGTAGCGATCGCCTCGATTACGGGGCGTTCGCTAACATCCGTCCAGTGCCCGTATGCTCTCGATATAGTATCGTCCGTCACGAACAACCGTTTTGACGATGGCTCGCCCATCGCATTGAAGCTGCGACGAAACGTAATAGTAGCGCACAAGAAGCGCGTC
>Ga0181536_10000521_pt1 | contig 46553 bp, 36 predicted proteins | sample PEATcosm2014_Bin_41_FD_121105 | JGI IMG/M metagenome (GOLD analysis project Ga0181536, IMG submission 121105) | Peatland microbial communities from MTU Mesocosm Facility, Houghton, MI, USA - PEATcosm2014_Bin17_60_metaG | ecosystem: Environmental > Terrestrial > Soil > Wetlands > Peat | place...
CCTCGCTGGACTACAACCGCGAGCTCGGCGTCATCACGGGCGACACCGGGGTGGTCTCCGCACTGGCCTCGCGGATCCGGGAGGACTTTGCCGCAGCCACCCCCTGGACCTCGTAGTCCATCGCCGGCCTGTGCACTGGGGCGATCACGTGATGGCGACTTGCATCTCGACGAATCGCCCCGGGGCCGTTGCCTTGCGTGAGCTCGGGCCGCTACCCGGTGATTATCTGCAGTGAGGTTGCGGTTCTGGCCCCACCGGCGGACGTCCCCGTCGCATGCAAACGGGCAGGGCGCGTTGTCTCCGGCGGACGTGCGGGGATGAGGCTCCGTCGAGACTCAATCCCGACAGACGGTCGCTGGGTCAGGCTGGCCGGCGCGCCAGGATCTCGGCGCCGTACTTGAGCCCCTCTTCGGGCGTGGTGGCTGGCGTGCAGACGATCTCGAAGACATCGCCCCACGTGAGGCCGAGCTCCATGAGCGGTGCGTAGCTGTCTGCCTCCAAGGTGACGATCACAGCCGGGGAGCCGGTGAGCCAGTACTCGCTCAAGACCTTGATCCCCTCGGGGTACTGCCATTGAGCCCGCCGCATCAATGCGGCGTCGCTCTGTTCCCGAGTCACGTTCGGCCGCCAGCTCGCCATCCAAACGTAAACCATTTTCGAACCCCCTCTTTGCGTTTGCTGCCTTCAGCGCGCAACGTACCATTCGCGGGAATCGTGCGCTCCGCCGAAAGGAAACCGGCATTTACAAACGCCGAACAGGCGGGTCGTGGATGAGGTGGTTCTACGGGCAGGAGCGAAGGTAGCGGGTCCTGCAGCGTCAACAGCGTGTCGTGGTGACACCGGAGAGGCCGACGGGCTGGTAGGGATCGGGGCTGGGGTCGTCGTGGAAGCGGTCTGTGAGCCAGTGGACCATGTCGCCCATGTAGTACTTGACCACCCCCATGTGGTTCTGGCCGGGATAGATCCAGCGCTCGGTGTCCTGCCCGATGCTGCAGAAGTGTGTGAAGAGGAGCTTGGTGGACGCCACCGGTATCTGTGTGTCTGTGCCGCCCTGGGGCATGAGGAGGGGGACCTTCGACGGCGTCTTGAAGTTCTCAGGGTCATTCTCGTAGATGAGCTTGTGCCAGGCGGGCTGTGTGAACGGGTTCCCCTTGACCATCCCTGTGATCGAGTAGACGTCGAGGGTCTTCTCCAAGTATGTGAAGCACCCCTCTTCGAGCACGGGGAGGAGCTTTTCGGCGCTCTTGGTCATGACCTGTGTCAACGGCGCCGCCTTGTTGCCGTAGGCGGCGTTCATTCCGGCGGCGGCCATGAAGAGGTAGAAGCGGAACTGGCTCGTCTTCAAGAATGTGTAGACGAGATTGAACTGAGACGGAGCGGCACCGGCCACCACTCCGACGAGGTGGAGTGTCGGGGCGTAGGAGGACGCGATGTGCAGCGAGAACAGCGCGGTCTGCCCACCTTCGGAGTGCCCCCACACCGCGTAGGTGCTCGAGGCGTGGAAGGCCCGCACGTGTTGGGCCGCCCGGACGATGTCGAGGGTGTTGCGCGCCGCGACGACGCCGACCAGGTAGGGCAAAGGGCCCGGCGTCCCTTCGCCCTCGTAGTCGCTGGCGACGATCTCCCAGTTCTTGGTCAGGAGCTGGTCGGGGAACGGGACCGTTGTGAAGGTTGTCGTTGTGTCGGGATGGGCGGACGGCGCGCACTGCGGTGCCATGCCGTTGGTGCCGTGCCCCCACGCCACCACCTTGTAGCCACCGCGCGGCGCAGGGGTGTGGGGGACGATGACCGTGCCCGTGACCGCGATCGGTTTGCCGAGGGCGTTCTTCGAGACGTACATGATGCGGTAGCTCGTCCCGTCCACCTTGGTTGTGTCGATCTTCTGGTAGCGGATGACGGTCCCCGGCTTGTCAGAGGGGAGCTTGGACACGACCCGGTAGAAGGCGGGCAGTCCTGACGGTGCCTTGCTCTGGGACGCTGCGGCCGCGGGCACCACACCGCCCCCTATGGTCAAGGAGGCAAGGACGAGGCTCGTCGTCACGGCTCCCATGGACAAGGTGGACGTGAGTCTCCGCACGGCATCTTCTCCGGTTCAGCGGACGTCGTGCCCGGTCACGACTTCCCCCGCAGGCTAGTCGTCGCCGGTTCGCCGGTGCGGGAGGAAGTGGTGCGTCCGCCCGGCGACCGACCACACGGAGCGACCGCCGTGCCGCGCAGGGCGCTACCCGCGCCGACCGACGACTCAGCGGATTCTGTCGATCACGCTCGCGCCCGGATTGGACACCGACCGGTGCCCTTCGGCGTCGGCGTGGACGGCGCCGTCGTCGAAGTTTCGCCGGAAATCGACCCAGCGTCATCAGCCAGGTCAGCTGAGTCCGCCTTCGCTCCCACTCTTAGTGCCACCGAATCCACGACCTTCGCCCCCTGGCAACGATCGACGCGCCCCCTTTGGACCTCGTCCCTAATGGAAGCACTGGTTGAGGCGTTCGGCACCCACACGCAGAGGTCCAGCTCAGGGCCAAACGTGAACACCTCGCCACCACACAGGGACCCGTGCCGGGAACGGGGACGATGTGTGACAGACGCCAACGGGCGCGCCCGTCACGTCCTGCGGAACATGATGCCGTCCGAACCGCCGGTGAGCCGGACGTTCGAGCGGGTCAGCCTGGACCGGCGAGAGAACTCGACGTCGCCGCCGTGGACGTCGTTCAGCCACAGCACCGGATCGCGCCGACCGAGCAGTTCCACGCCGTCGAGGTGCACGGACTTCCCGTCATCGACGATCAGCCCCGGCCGGGGATCCGGCGCCGGCTGGCGCAGGGTGACACGCTTGAGCGTCAGACCCTCCACGTGCTGGGCGAAGAGGCCGGCGGCGGGCAGCGTCCCGAACATCGCCACATTGGGATAAAAGGTCGGGAGCTCCTGCACCGTTGTGAGGGCCGGGGCGGTCAGGACTGAGTCCGCGTACGACAGGGAGACGTCGGACAGCGTCACATCCCGCACCCGGTACCCCGGGAGGCCGGTGATCGACGAGGTGATCGTCGCACCGGTGGCACTTATGTTGCTGAAGACCACGTCGGACATGCTCCCCGGCGCGGGCACCTTCTGGGCAGTTCCCCGGTTCTCGAGCCGGACGAACAGGGGACCCGCCACGCCATGGATGTCGATGTTGGACACTTTGATGTCGGAAACGTGGCCGCCGTCCGCGGACTCGATCGCCACGCCACCGTGCTCGGCCAGGATCAGCGGGATGCCGGGCGAGGGACGGTTGACGACTACGCAGTCCGTGAAGCGGACGCCGGTCACGTTCCCTTCCGTCTCGGTCCCGATCTTGAGCCCGTTGGTCGAACTGCGGACGTGGCAGCGCTCGACCGTAATGTTGGAGGACTCGACCAGCCGGCCGAGGGCAAAGCTGCACTTGATGACGATGGCGTCATCGTACGTGTCCACCGAGCAGTCGGCGATGTGCACGTTCTTGCAGCCGTCCGGGTCGATCCCGTCGACGGACCCGTCGACGATCCGGATGCCGGTGATGGCCACGTCCTCGCATCCCATGAGCTCGATGTTGCGGTTGGGTGCATGACGAATCGTCAGGCGGTCGATGGTGACGTCCCTGCACTTGCGCAACCCGATGCCCTTCGGACCGAAGCTGCCCTTGCCGTACATGGGCGCGCGGTTCATATCGATGATCCCGGGGCCTGCGATGGTGACGTCCGTCAGGCCTGCTCCGGCCAGCAGCGCATACGAGGCGTTGGCCGTTTCGAGCCCGTCGAAGGTGTCGCCGTAATTGGGAACGTCCGGAGAGAATTGGCTGTCGTCGGGGCTCGCCAAGAGCGTCGCCCCCCTGGCGAGGACGAGCCGCAGGTGCGAACGCAGGTTGATCGTCCCCGACAGGTACCGACCGGGTGGGAAGCGCAGTTCGCCTCCTTGCCGAGATGCCTCGTCGACGGCGTGCTGGATCGCCGCGGTGTCGAGGGTGGTCCCGTTGCCCGAGGCACCGAAGGAACGCACGTCGAGGCCGACCCGGGAGAGGAGCACCGGGCCGGCCGTCGCCTGCCCGGAGGCGCCACCGGCCACGAGCGTGCCGATCGCACCGGCACCCGCCAGTTGCAGCGCGCGCCGCCTGCTGAGCTGGACGCGGGGCCGGTTGGGCACGGCCAGGACCATAGCCCTCCTCGAGTGCCGTCTCTCAGGGTGGCGAGGGAGGCGCGAGGGGTGTCGAGGGCCGCCATCAGGTGCCGGGCACCGAGCGCCAGCGGCGACGGCGGCCACGTACGAAGACCGCTGGGAGCATCAGGCCCTGCAGGAGTCGAACAGATCATCCAACGCTCCTACTAGGGACGATGTCCATGGTGGGAGCGTCGATCGTTTCTGACTGACGTGGGGGCTGGATTCGGTAACACGAAGGGTAGGAGCGAAGGCGGTCGGACCTGCAGAGCTCTCATACAGCGCTGCAATCGAGTTTTCGGACCGCACGCACGTTCCAATACACATGTCACTTCCACTTCGCTCGCCATCAACGAGCGTGAGCTCAGTTAGACGAGCACACCGCTGACCAGGACGAACTCACCGCTCGACGCCGTGCCCGCTCGTCGTCCGAGACGGTCCAGCCGGCCACACACGGGACTTCACCAGGGGCGACGGCAGACGTGGAAAATTTCCGAGCGGGCGACGGGAATCGAACCCGCGTTCTCAGCTTGGGAAGCTGATGTTCTGCCTCTGAACTACGCCCGCGAGCGCCCGTCACACTATCCTCTGGGCCGCCATGGTTCTATCCGACCGCACGATCCGTGAGGAGCTTGAGGCCGGCCGGATCGTCATCGACCCCCTGGGCGAGGACTGCATCCAGCCTTCCTCGGTCGACCTGCACGTCGACCGGTACTTCCGGCTCTTCCGCAACCACACCCAGCGGGTCATCGACGTCCGTGAGGACCAGGAGGACCTGACCGAGCTGGTGGACGCGGGGACCGAGGATCCCCTGGTCCTGCACCCCGGGGAGTTCCTGCTGGGCTCGACCGTGGAGCGGGTCCGGCTCCCCGACGACCTGGTGGCCCGCCTGGAGGGGAAGTCCTCGCTCGGGCGCCTGGGGCTGCTCATCCACTCGACCGCCGGGTTCGTGGACGCCGGCTGGGACGGCCACCTCACCCTGGAGCTCTCCAACGTGGCCAACCTGCCCATCACCCTCTACCCGGGGATGAAGATCGGCCAGATCAGCTTCCTGCGGATGTCCACCCCGGCCGACCGCCCCTACGGCACGTCCGGGCTGGGCTCCAAGTACCAGGGGCAGTGGGGGCCGACCCCCAGCCGCTACTCCGACAATTTTCGCAAGTGACCTGGGTTCTCGGGTCCGTGGCCGCTGTCTCGCGCCCCGGGTCCCGGGTGCCCCTAACGTTCTTCTGACCGACATCACCACCTGACATCGAATCCGAGGAGGATCTGTGCCCGTCAGGATCGCCATCGGCATGGCCGTCACGGTCATCGCCGGCGCCATCGCCGTCCGACGCTTCCACTGGCTGTCGCGCCTCATCCGCTCCGGCAAGCCGGCGCCCGACCGGGTCCGGGGGAGCTTCCTGCCCCGGGCCGAGGCCGAGATCACCGAGGTGGCCGGCCAGCGCAAGCTCTTGAAGTGGACGATCCCCGGGACGGCCCACTTCTTCACGATGTGGGGCTTCACCATCCTGCTGCTCACCATCATCGAGGCCTACGGCGACCTCTTCACAAAGCGGTTCCACATCCCCGGGATCGGGCAGTGGCCGGCGATCGGCTTCCTCGAGGACTTCTTCATCGTGGCCGTGCTGGTGGCCATCGTCACCTTCTCGGTCATCCGGGTGAAGAACGCCCCCAAGCGCAAGGACCGCTGGTCCCGCTTCTACGGCTCGCACACCGGCGCCGCCTGGGCGGTGCTGGCCTTCATCGGCGCGGTGATGGTCACCCTCCTCCTCTACCGCGGCGCCCAGGCGGACACCAAGCCCGACCAGTTCCCCTACGACAACTGGGCCTTCGCCTCGCACCTGGTGGCCAAGGCCCTGCATCCGCTCGGGCACGGGGTGAACAGCGTCCTGGTCACCGTGTTCCTGCTCTTGAACATCGCCGTCATCGTCGGTTTCTTGGTCTTCGTCTCCTACTCCAAGCACCTCCACATCTTCATCGCCCCGATCAACGTGGCCTTCTCGAGGCGGCCCCGGGCGCTCGGCGCCCTGGACAAGACGCCCGACATGGACATGGAGAACGTCGACGAGGACACGGTCTTCGGGGTCGGCATGATCGAGCACTTCACCTGGAAGCAGATGCTCGACTTCGCCACCTGCACCGAGTGCGGCCGCTGCCAGTCGGTCTGCCCGGCCTGGAACACCGAGAAGCCGCTCTCCCCCAAGCTCCTCATCATGGGGCTGCGGGACAACATGTTCTCCTCCTCGGCGCGCCTCCTGGCCACGCCGTCCTCGTCCGACGGTGAGGGGGGCGCGGCGGCGGAGGAGCCCCAGACCCTGGTGCCCTTCACCATCGACCCCGACGTGCTCTGGTCGTGCACGACGTGCGGGTCCTGCGTGGAGCAGTGCCCGGTCGACATCGAGCACATCGACGCCATCGTCGACATGCGCCGGTACGAGGTGCTGATGGAGTCTCGGTTCCCCTCCGAGGCCGGGCTCATGCTGCGCAACATCGAGAACCAGGGGGACCCCTGGGGGCTCGGGCAGTCCAAGCGCACCGAGTGGACCCAGAGCCTCGACTTCGAGATCCCCGTCGTCACCGGCACCATCCCCGACGACGTCGAGTACCTCTACTGGGTGGGGTGCGCCGGCGCCCTCGACGAACGGGCCCGCAAGGGCGTCCAGGCCACGGCCCGGATGCTGCATCGGGCGGGGGTCACCTTCGCCATCCTGGGCCCGAAGGAGTCGTGCACCGGCGACCCGGCCCGGCGCCTGGGCAACGAGTACCTCTACCAGGAGCAGGGGAAGCAGAACGTCGCCACGCTGACCGAGGCGGGGGCGAAGAAGATCATCGCCACCTGCCCCCACTGCTTCAACTCGATCAAGAACGAGTACCCGGCCCTCGGCGGGAACTTCGAGGTGATCCACCACGCCGAGCTCTTGGAGCACCTGGTCACCGCCGGCAAGCTCGTGCCCGGTGCCGGCTACCAGGGCACCGTCACCTACCACGACCCCTGCTACCTGGGCCGGCACAACAGGATCTTCGACCAGCCCCGCACGGTCATCGACGCCATCCCCGGGGCCACCCAGGTCGAGATGAAGCGGTGCCGCGAGCGCGGGTTCTGCTGCGGGGCCGGCGGGGCGCGGATGTGGCTGGAGGAGAGCATCGGCACCCGGGTCAACATGGACCGGACCGCCGAGGCGCTCGGCACCGGGGCCGACGTGGTCTCGACCGCCTGCCCCTACTGCATGATCATGCTGGACGACGCGGTGCGGGCCAACGCCAAGGAGGACGAGGTGCGCGTGCTCGACCTCTCCCAGCTGGTGGAGGAGTCGCTGCTCGCCGGGGTCACCCCGTCGTTCCCGCCGTCTTCGGAGCCGGGGCTCCCAGCGTCAGAGGAGTGACCCCCGGCGCCGGGTCCCCCGGCGCCGGTGCACCACCCCCACCCGGCCTTGCCTACGAGCCGACCTGGCCGTAGGCGCGGGTGGGGCGCAGGCGGACGACCAGGCGGCCGTCTTCGACCATGGCCCGTCGGTACTCGTCCCAGTCGGGGTGCTCCCCCTGGACGGCCCGGTAGACGTCGATGAGCTCGTCGCAGGTGGCGTCGGCCGGTGTCTCGGCCACCGGGGTGAGCTCGACCTCGCCGTCGAGCACCGCGTACTCCCAGAAGGTGTCGCCCGGGACGTAGAGGGAGCCCCTCGGGTCCCGGCGCAGGTTCTTGGTCTTGGCCCGGGAGTCGGTGACCGAGATGCGGGCGGTCCCGTCGTCGCCGAGCGCGTAGGCGATGTTCGAGAGCTGGGGCCGCCCGTCGCGCCGCAGCGTCACCAGCACCCCCTGGTGCCGGGGGCGGGCGAAGGCGAGCGCCTGGTCGAGGTCCACGTCGTCCTCAGTGCGAGAGGAGGGAGGCGGCCTTCTGGTCCGACTCCCGAAGGCGCGTGGCCATGGCCGCCAGGAGCTTGTGCGAGATGGTCGGGACGGCGTCGAGCACCCCGTTGAACTGGCGCTGGCCCAGGACCAAGAGGAGCATCTCGGTCTCCGAGACCACGGTGGCCGACCGGGGACGGCGGTCGAGCAGGGCCAGCTCGCCGAAGTGCTGGCCCGGTCCTAGCGTGGCCATCTTGCGGCCGTTGCGGCTGACCGAGGCCTGGCCGCTCACGATGAGGAAGAACTCGCGCCCGATGGTCCCCTCCTCGCACAGGACGCGCCCGGCCGGGACGGTCACCTCCTCGGTCACCTTGCGGATGGTCTTCAGGTCCTTGCTCGAGCAGTTCGAGAAGAGCCAGATGGTGGAGAGGTCGAGGTCCTTGGTGGAGGTGGCCATGGCGGAAGGCTACCTCCCACCTGCGGTGACGCGCTGGCGAACGTGGCGACGGGGGCGCCCGGCGGCCGCCGGGCCGTTCGCCGGCCCCCGGGGGGGCGCGCTAGCCTGCCCCGGTGCCCACCGGCCCGGAAACCGACGGCCCCGTGGGGGACGACGGGCCCCGCCCGACGCTGCGTGAGCGGCTGAGCGGCTTCTTCTTGAAGCCCCCGCCCCCCGGGTCGGCCCCCGCCGAGGTGGCCCCGCCGCCCAGCGTCGAGGAGCTCGAGGACGCCAACCGGTACGCCAACGACAAGGAACGGGTCATCGGCCTCATCGCCGCCCCGCTCGCCGGCCTCATCGCCATCCTCATCATCGGGGCGCAGCTCTCCAACAACCCCCCGGCGCAGCTGGCCAACGGCAAGCCCAACGCCGCCCACGTGAGCCCCTCCCTCTACCACGAGCTCCTGATCGTCCTCCTGGTGCTGGCGGTGGCGATGCTGGCCAGCGCCTGGTTCCGCAAGCGCCTCTACCTGGGGTTGGCCACCGCCCTCTACGGCCTGGCCGTCTTCAACCTCCACTACTGGGGGTTCGGCATCCCCTTCGTCCTGTTCGGGGCGTGGTTCCTGGTCCGCTCCTACCGCGCCCAGAAGGCGGTGCGCGAGGCGACGGGGGACGTCCGGGGCGGCCCCGGCGCCGGCGCCACCGGTCCTCGGCCGCGGCCCTCCAAGCGCTACACCCCGCCGACGTCCAAGCCGAAGCGCCCGGCGAAGGGCGAGGACGAGCAGAAGGCCGGCTGACCCGCCCCGCCCGCCCTCAGGCGGGCGGGGATGCGGCGGTGCGGGCGGTGCGCCGCCGGAGAACGAGGGCGCCGGCCACCGCGACGACATCGAGGGCCGCCAGCACCGACGGCAGGATGTAGACACCGTTCGAGACCTGCTCCCCTGCGACGATGCGGGCGGTCGAGACGAGCCCGGGGTCGCCGGGGACGGCAACCCCACGGACCCTGGTCCCCGGCGGGTAGAGGGTGTTGCCGGGGATCTGCTCGACGTGGCGGTGGCCGTCGAGGGTGTAGGCGCCCCGGCAGGCGTAGCCGGCGACGTTGCTGCCGCTGCCGCCCAAGAGCCCCAGGCACCCGGTGACGGTCAGCTCGACGGGGACGCCGTGGTCCTTCAGGTCGGCGACCTGTGCGTTCTTGTGGGCGCCGCCCACATAGAAGCCGGCCGAGACGACGGCCAGCCCCACGACGAGGAGCACCAGGGCCACGGCCACCAGCCGCCGGCGGTCGAACTGGGCGACGCCGGCCCCCCGCAGGGCCGAGACCCGCTCGTCGGTTGTCGGTTCTTCGGCGCTCACCCTGCGGGCCTCCCTGGGATCGGCCGATGGTAGCGGAGGGGAGGGGTGGTTCCCGGGCCCCTGAGCAGGGGCGTCGCCAGTTCACGCTCCCGTAACACGGGCGTGACGGTGTGGAAACGACCCTCGATCATGCTGCCCCCTGGCAAGAAGCGAACCGTCGCCTGGCCCTGGCGCACCCCGTTGCGGGTCGCCGGGAGACGGCTCCGTGACGGCGGGAAGCGATCAACGAGGAGGGAGAGCTAGTGCTTGGAGCCATAGTGCAAGTCCCGTATCCCAGTTGGCTGAATACGGGCGACAACACGTGGCAGATCGTCGCCGCCACGTTCGTCGGCCTGATGAGCCTGCCCGCCCTGGCGGTGCTCTACGCCTCCATCGTCCCCAAGAAGTGGGCGGTGAACGTGTTGGCCATGATGTTCGCCGGCTTCTCGCTGGTGCTCATCGCCTGGGTGCTCTGGTCCTACAAGATGGGCTTCGGGGCGACGTCGATAGGCGGGGGGGTGCACACAGGAGTCCAGACCCAGCTCTCGGGGGTCGGGTGGTTCAAGCACTTCTTCGAGAACTTCGTCGGCAAACCCGGGGGCATCACCAACAGCATCGGTGAACAGGGCCAGGCGTTGTCGGCCGCCAACACGGCCATACCGTTCCACTTCCCGACGTCGTCGCTGGCCTACTTCCAGTTCGTGTTCGCGGCGATCACCCCGCTGCTGTTCATGGGGAGCGTGCTCGGGCGGATCAAGTTCAGCGCCTGGTGCCTGCTGGTGCCGCTGTGGTCGACCTTCGTCTACGCCATCGACGCCTTCTTGCTGTGGGGCGGCGGCTACTTCGCCCAGGAGGGGGCGCTCGACTTCTCCGGCGGGTACGTGATCCACATGTCGGCCGGGGTGTCGGGGTTCGTGGCGGCCTGGGTCCTCGGACCACGACTGGCACGAGATCGCAAGAACGCCTTGCCCAACAACCTGGTGATGGCGGCGGTCGGTGCCGGCATCCTGTGGCTCGGGTGGAACGGCTTCAACGGCGGTGACCCCTACTACGCCGGGGCCAGCGCGGCGGCTGCGGTGATCAACACCAACATCGCCACCGGCACCGGCGTGCTGGTCTGGATGGCCCTGGACGCCTGGCTGTCCAAGGCCAAGAAGCCGACCTTCCTGGGCGGGGTGAACGGCATGATCTGCGGCCTGGTCGGGATCACCCCGTGTGCCGGCTGGGTCAACGGCCGGGGTGCCATCGCGGTCGGCCTGATCGCCACCGTGATCGTCTGGGTCTGCTGGAACTACCTCTCCAAGGTGCGGCCGTTCTCCAAGGTCGACGACGCCCTGGGGGTCATCTACACCCACGGCATCGCCGGGTTCATGGGCGGCATGCTGCTCGGCGTCTTCGGGGACCCGAACATGATCGAGTACGGCTGCGGCCACCTGAACTCGAGCGGGCAGGTGATGAACACCACCCAGCAGACGTACCTGTCGGCCGGGGGCCACTGCACGCCCTTCGGGGTGGCCGGGCTCATGTACACCGGCTCGGCCCACCAGCTCTGGGAGCAGTTCCGGGCGGCGATCTGGGTCATCGTCTGGTCGGCCCTGATCACCTTCATCCTGATGAAGCTGATCGGCCTGGTGCTCCGAGGGGCCCGCTACCCAGACGAGATCCTCGAGGTCGGTGACCTGGCCATCCACGACGAGGAGGCCTTCCCCGAGGAGGCGCTCGCCCACCGGGTCGGCGGGTTCGCCATGGCGGGGATCACCTCGTCCGAGTTGCCCCCACGGGGGTCCTCGGGTACACCAGGTGACCTGCCGCCGCCCGGCACATCCGCAGGCAGCAGCTGACCGGTCCCCTCTGAACGCGAAGGAGAACTCTGATGAAGCTCGTGGTAGCGGTCGTGAAGCCGTTCAAGCTTGACGACGTGAAGGAGGTCCTGAAGAACATCGGCGTGCAGGGGATGACCCTCACCGAGGCCCAGGGGTTCGGCCGCCAGCGCGGCCACACCGAGGTCTACCGGGGCGCCGAGTACGAGGTGGACTTCGTGCCGAAGATCCGCATCGAGGTGGCGGTGGACGACTCCCAGGTCGACGAGGTGGTCGACGCCATCGTCAGCTCGGCGGCCACCGGCAAGATCGGGGATGGCAAGGTCTGGGTCATCCCCCTGGAGACGATCGTCCGGGTTCGCACCGGCGAGCGGGGCACGGACGCCCTGTAGCCCCCACTCAGGGTCCGGCAACGCCGGCGGTGCTCCCCGGATGGGAGGCGGTTTCGGCCGGGACGCGGCGAGGCGTCCCGGCCGTGCCGCGTCCCGGCGTCAGCCGGCCTGGCGGGCCACGGCCTCGGCGGCCGCCCTGGCGGCCTCGGCGTCGCCCAGGTAGCCGGCGGCGGTGACCGAGAGGTCGTCGGCCAGGCGGTAGCGGTAGGGGATGCCGGTGGGGATCTCGAGGCCGGGGATGTCGGCGTCGGCGATCTTGTCGATGTGCTTGCGCAGCGCCCGGATGGAGTTGCCGTGCGCCACCACCACGACGGCGCCGCCCCTGGCCCCGGTGGCCAGGAGGTCGGGGACGATGGCGTCGTCCCAGTAGGGGAGGGCCCGGCGGACCACGTCGGCCAGGCACTCGGTCGCCGGCAGCGCCCCGGCCGGGACGTCGCGGTAGCGGGGGTCGCCGGCCGCGTGGCGGGGGTCGCCGTCGGGGAGCGGCGGCGGCGGGACGTCGTAGCTGCGGCGCCAGAGCTTGACCTGGTCGGCGCCGAACTGCTCGGTGGTCTCCTTCTTGTTCTTCCCCTGCAGGTCGCCGTAGTGGCGCTCGTTCAGCCGCCAGTGGCGCCGGACCGGCAGCCAGCTGCGGCCGGCGGCGTCGAGGGCCAGGTTGGCCGTGCGGATCGCCCGGGTGAGGAGCGAGGTGTGCACGACGCGCAGGTCCAGCCCCTCCTCGGAGGCGAGCAGCCGGCCGGCCGCCACCGCCTCCGCCTCCCCCTTGGCGGTCAGGTCGACGTCGACCCACCCGGTGAAGAGGTTCTCGGCGTTCCAGGCGGACTCACCGTGGCGGAGCAGCACGAGGTCGGGCACGACCCGAGCGTAGCAACGCGTCCCCCGGGCCCCCGTGCCCGGGCCGAGCCGCCAGGGCGCCCCGATCGACGACAGATTTATAAGCTAAGCCGCATAAAGAGCTAAAAAACCTATACGGCGCCCCGCCGCACCGAGGAGAGGTCGGGGATCCATCGCCGCATGAACTCGTCGAACATGGGCACCGTGAAGTCGATCTCGCCCCAGCGCGGCGAGTAGCAGAGCGCCTTTCTGATCAGCCCCTCCCGGGTGGGGGCGAGGGAGGTCGCCTTCTTCTCCAAGAGCCCGGCCACGGCGCCGGAGCGGACCGGCCCCGGGCTGAGCTCGGCCATGGCCCGCAGGTACGCCCGCTCGGGGTCGCTGGTCCGTCCGGTCCGCACCCGGAAGAACCCGTCGTCGAGCCGGGCGGTGGCCACCGGGATGCTCCGGTCGACGTCGTCGGCGGTGATCAGGTCGGGGCCATCGGCCACGTTCCAGGCCTGCTTCCCGAACTCCTGGAGGAAGTAGGGGTAGCCCCGGGTCACCTCGACCACCCGGTCGAGCGCGGCCTCCTCCCAGCCCACGCCCTCGTCGAGGGCCGGGACCACCAGTGCCTCCTTGGCCTGGTCTGGGGGGAGCGAGCCGATCAGGGGGAAGGCGAACATCCGCTCGGCGTAGGACTTGGCCTCGCCGGTGAGGGCGGCGAGCGAGGGGAGCCCGGCCCCGGCCACCGTGATGGGCAGGCGGAGCTGGGCGGCCCGGTGGAGCCCCATCACCAGCGCCTCGAGGTTCCGCTGGGCCACGTAGTGGAGCTCGTCGATGGTGAGCAGGACCCCCGTCGCGTGGTCACGGGCGACCCCGCCCACCTCGACGAAGAGGCCGGAGAGGTCGGTGGCCAGGTCGCCCGAGTCGGCCGGGCCGTGGACGGCCTCCACGTCGATGCTGAGCTCGGGCCCGCCCGGGAGCCGGACGCTGAACGCCTTCAGCACCCCGAGGGCCCGGCGGGCCCGCTCGCCGAGCCGGCGTTTGGCGTCCATCGAGAGGAGGACCCGCCGGAAGCCGGCCGCCAGACGCGGGGCCAGATCGCCGTCCTCGCCGACCTCTATGTGCTCGTGGAAGTACCCGCGGGCCTCGGCCAGCTGCTCGAACTCGTTGAGCATGACGGTCTTGCCGACCCCGCGCAGGCCGGTCAGCATCTGGCTCTGGCCGTCACGGCCCAGGAGGAGCCGCTGGAGGGTGACGTCCATGGCGTCGATCTCGCCGTCCCGGCCGACGAGCGCCGGGGGCCGGGTGCCGGCGCCGGGGCTGAACGGGTTCCGGATCTGGTCCACACGGCGAGTCTATGCGGAATTTAGCCATTTATAGAGGGAAGGCCATAAATAGTCGCCGAGTCACGGTGGGCGGGGCCGCCGACCGGGGACGGCTCGGCGATCGGTGGCCGGGCCCCGCCGAGCGACACGGCGGGAGCGAGAGGTTCTTCTTGGGTCCAACCGTTCGCTGTCCCAACGAACAAGGCAGTATCAGAGAACATCGTCTGACATTCGGGGGGACCCGTTCGTCCGGACCGGCGCGCGCGGCCGGGCGCTCAAAGACCGAGCAGCTCCCGCAGGCGATCGGGCCGCATGGTGATCGCCTCCGGCGGGCCGCCTGCGTGCTCGAAGCTGTCGATGAGCCGGACGAGGGCCTCGCGCCGCGACGGGTCGTCGGCGGCCTGGCGGGGCGTGATGCCGCCCAGGGCGGGCACGGGCTCGTCGCACCAGCGCTCCTCGAAGCGGTTCCGCATCTCCTCGAGGAATGCGGCGACCTCCGGTGACCCCTCGGCGGGGCCCGGGATCAGCCCGCCGCCCTCCGGGGCCAGCGCCCGCTCGAGCTCGGCGCGCCGTATGACCGATGCCATGTCCATGGGCCTGCGCCTGTCGGACACCACCCTTGCGCCGAGGTGCGCGGTCCCCAGCGTCGCCAGGACCCGGTCGGCGCGCGCCTCGCTCGTCGTGCTCACCCGCAGTCGGGTCCCGGCGAGCCGCAGCCTGGCCCGCAGGATCTTCTCGTCCTGGTTCAGGGGGAACATCTCGACCCAGCTACCGGTGCGGGACTCGTCCTCGACCTCGTAGGTGGCGTCCAGGAAGGCCCGGGTGGCGTCCTCGTCGGCGACGTCGACGACGAGCTCGCACTCGACCATCGGCTCGCCCTCACGGGTGTACAGCACGGGAGGGCGGGAGAGGGCGGCCACCCAGGCGGCGATGGCCACCGGGTCCCCCTCGTCGAGCAGGTCGAGCAGCCTGGCCTCGCGCCCGGGCGGCACCCCGAAGAGCCCCCCGATGAGCCGGTGGGTCTCGCCGTCGTGCACCGCCCGGCCGCACACCACCTGCCCCGCACGCGCCTCGGCGCTGAAGGTCCGTTCCGCCACGTCCACACGGTCGCCGGTCCTCAGGTCCACCAGCGTCAGCCCCCGCCCCGGCCGGGTCTCGAGCACTTCGTAGAGGGTGCGCGGGACCAGCGCCCATGACTGGGCCAGCAGGGCCTCGTCGGCGGGGAGCAGTGCCCCGCGCTCTTCGAGGAACCGATCGAACCAGCCGCCTTCGGTCAGGGCCAGGTCCATGACGATGGGGTCGTCGAAGGCGTCGGCCAACGACCCGTCGTCGTCGGGGTCGGCGGCCCGGGCGCGGGCGACCTCCATGACGTCGTCGTGCGCCGAGGGGCCGTAGCGCTCCAAGAAGCCGACCGCCTTGCGGCACAGCCACCCGACCCGTTCGGGGAGCGGCGGCAGGTCCGGCGCACCGAGATGGCACTGCTTGTACCGCCGGCCCGAGCCGCACCAGCACGGTGTGTTGCGCCCCAGGGCGGCACGCGGGGCCGAGGCGAAGGGCTCGATGGTCGCCAGGTCCTGGGCGATGACGTCGGTGGGGCGGAGCTGGTGCCACAGTGCCACGGCACGCGGCGCGTCCCCCCGCAGCGACGCGTACCACGCCAGCCGGTCGATGGCCGGGAGGCAGTCGGGGTCGGCCTGGACGGCCAGGGCCAGCTGCTGCTCGGCCACCTGCGGCTCCGACGCCCGCTCGGCCAGGATCGAGGCCAGCAGCCGGGCCGCAGCCACGTGGCTCGGGCGGTTTGCGGCGCCGACCAGCGCGTCGACGAACGCCTCGGCGCGTGTCGGCGCCGCCTCCTCCCCCGAGTCGAAGAGCTCACCGGCCACGGCCGAGAAGACGAACGGGTCGCACAGTTCCTCGAGGGCGGTGCGCAAGGTCTCCCGGTCGGGGGGTCCGTCTGTCTCGGGCTCCTCGGACGTGTCGATCCCCGCCACGCGGTCCGCGACGTCGAGCACCCGCAGCGCCGCCTTGGAGGCCTCGAAGTCGAATCCGAGCGCCTCGAGCACCCGATGCATGCGGCGCATGCGGTCGTCGCTGTGCCAGACGGAGGGGTCGTGCGCCACCCGGTCGAGCCGTCGTTCCAGGCCGGCGGCACCCGCCAGCGCGCCGAGGGTGGCGGTCGGCTCGTGGAAGGTGTGCCCGTCCTCCAACAGGAGCGCCAGGACCAGCTCCTCGCCCTCGACCGGGAGCCACGGCTCGGCGACCTCGGTGTCGTAGGCGGCGCGCAGCCGGGCGACCAGGGCCGGGTCGACGGGCGGCTCGGCGGCGAGCGGTTCGATCCGGACCACCCCGCCGCCGTCGACGCGGACGCAGACCACCGAGCCGGCCGGGAACGGCGCCAGCCACCCGGCCGGTCCGGTCCACACCGGCGGGCCAGGGTCGTCGATGTACGCCTCGACGGGCTCGCCCGAGGGGAGCCGCAGGGCCTCGCGTCGGCAGAAGCCCGACAGGTCGAAGGAGGTGTCGAGCGAGCCCGAATCGCACTCTTCCTCTTGGAGCCGGTGGGTGAGCACGATGCCCTCGGTGATGCCCTCCACGTGCACCATCCGGTCGGGACTCAGCATGGCCAGGGGCCCGGACCGGTCGCAGAGGGCGTCCATGCGGTGGTCGACCATCTCCTCGGCGAGCTTGTCGCCGGGGTCGCGCCCCAGCTCCGCGAGGGTGCGGGTGAGGAGCTCGTCGGCGCCGATGCCCTGGTGGGCCCGGACCAGCCCGGCCATGGTCTCTTCGATCTCGCTCGCCCAGGGAGCCGGGAGGCGTGACAGGGACTCGAGGAAGATGGCCTCGTCGAAGCGTTCCTCACCTTTCGGGGCGTCCCGCCGCAGCGCCCGGGCAAGGGCCAGCGCCAGCTGGACGAAGACCATGTCTCGGTCGAACCCTTCGGCCAGGAGCCGCTGCGCCGTCGCCCAGACCTCGGGCGGGTCGTCGGCGAAGATCCGGTTGGCCAGGATCTCGAAGGGCGCGAGCTGGGCGGCGGGCACCGACCGGTCGAAGGAGCGCTCGAGGAGCCGTGCCCGTACGTCGGCGTCGCCCAGGTCGTAGGCGCCGGGGTCGACCACCTCGCCGAAGAGGAATTCCAACCGCTCCCGCACGCCCTGAACCTACCCCGGACCGCGCCCAGGAACGGCCGGGCGGTGCCGCGTCGCGCCAGTGCGGAGGCGTCCCGGCGCTCGGCCGGTGGACGGGGCGCCCGTCGAGCCGGGAATCCCCCCCGGACGCGCCGAGGCGGCGCGGCCCCCCGAGGGGGAGGGGGCCGCGCCGCCTCAAAGCGGTGCTCAGGACGCGGAGGTCGATCCCGAGCTGGGTGCGGTGCCGCTGGGGGCGGCGGTCCCGCTGGGAGGTGCGGTCCCTGTGCCCATGTGGGTGCAGTGGTGGGTGGCTGTCGTGCTGCCCGACGACGTTGTGCTCCCCGGCGAGCTCTTCGACGACGAGCTTGTGGTGCCCGACGAGCTCTTCGACGACGACGTTGTCTTGGCCGCCGTGCTGGTCGAGCTCGCCGTTGTCGTCGAGGCCGCCGACGAGCTGGTGCCCGCAGAGGTGCTCGTCGAGCTCGCCGTTGTCGACGTCGACGAGCCGGTGGCGGCGTTCGCCGCCACCGCCCCGCCGAACACCAGGCCCGTCGTTAGGGCGGCGACCCCGATCACGTTGCGTACCCGGAATCTCATGGTCTCTTCCTTCCTTGGACTCGGCCCTTCGGCCGTCCCCACCGCTCGGTGGTTGAGGGCAGCTTGAAGGACCCCCCTGTGGCCAACCGATGAGCGCTCTGTGCGCCCGGTCAAAAGGCGCTAAGAGCCGCGTAAGGAGCCCCGGGGGCCTCGGGGGACCGCCGGCGCCGGCCGCCGGCCGGCCCCCGGCGGAGCGGGCCGGGCCGCCCCGGGGGTTCGCCAGGCCATGGATTCCCAGCTCAACCGCTGTTTCTTTCTTCTTGTAGAAAACTTGCCACGTATAGACTCAACTTTGCTATACTTTTCTCTGTAGCCGAACAGGTCCAGGAACGACCGCAGCAGAGAGAGGCAGGAGCACGATGGCCAAGGCCGTGGGAATCGATCTGGGGACCACCAACTCGGTGGTGAGCGTCATGGAGGCCGGCGAGCCGGTCGTGATCCCCAACGCCGAGGGCGGGCGGACCACCCCGTCGGTGGTGGCCTTCTCCAAGACCGGCGAGGTGCTGGTCGGCGAGGTGGCCAAGCGCCAGGCCATCACCAACCCCGAGCGGACGATCCGCTCGGTGAAGCGTCACATGGGCACGTCGTGGAAGATCGACATCGACGGGAAGGGCTACAACGCCCAGGAGATCTCGGCCCGGATCCTGGGCAAGCTGAAGCGCGACGCCGAGGCCTACCTGGGCGACACGGTCGAGCAGGCGGTCATCACCGTGCCGGCCTACTTCGACGACGCCCAGCGGACCGCCACCAAGGAGGCCGGCCAGATCGCCGGCCTGGAGGTCCTGCGCATCATCAACGAGCCGACGGCGGCCGCCCTCGCCTACGGCCTCGACAAGGAGGAGAAGGACCGCACCGTCTTGGTCTTCGACCTGGGCGGCGGGACCTTCGACGTCTCGGTCCTCGACATCGGCGAGGGCGTCTTCGAGGTGAAGTCGACCTCGGGCAACACCCACCTGGGCGGGGACGACTGGGACGACAAGGTCATGGACTGGCTGGTCAAGACGTTCAAGGACACCGAGGGCGTCGACCTGTCCAACGACAAGATGGCCCTCCAGCGCCTGAAGGAGGCGGCCGAGAAGGCCAAGATCGAGCTCTCCAGCGTCCAGGAGACCCAGATCAACCTGCCCTTCATCACCGCCACCTCCGAGGGGCCCAAGCACCTCGACGTGAAGCTGACCCGGGCCAAGTTCAACGAGCTGACGGCCGACCTGGTCGAGTCGTGCCGGGGACCGTTCGAGGCGGCCATCAAGGACGCCGGGTTGAAGACCTCCGATATCGACCACGTGGTGCTGGTCGGCGGGTCGACCCGGATCCCGGCCGTCCAGGACCTGGTCCAGGCGCTCACCGGCAAGGAGCCCCACAAGGGCGTCAACCCCGACGAGGTGGTGGCCATCGGCGCCGCCGTCCAGGCCGGCGTGCTGAAGGGCGAGGTGAAGGACGTCCTGTTGCTCGACGTCACCCCGCTCAGCCTCGGCATCGAGACCAAGGGCGGGGTCATGCACCGCCTCATCGAGCGCAACACCACCATCCCGACCAAGCGGTCCGAGGTGTTCACCACGGCCGAGGACAACCAGCCGTCGGTGGAGATCCACGTCCTCCAGGGCGAGCGCGAGATGGCGATGTACAACAAGACCCTGGGCAAGTTCCAGCTGGTCGACCTGCCCCCGGCCCCCCGGGGCATCCCGCAGATCGAGGTGACCTTCGACATCGACGCCAACGGGATCGCCCACGTCTCGGCCAGGGACAAGGCCACCGGCAAGGAGCAGTCGATGACCATCACCGGCCAGTCCTCGCTGCCCAAGGAGGACATCGAGCGCATGGTGCGCGACGCCGAGGCCCACGCCGAGGACGACCGTCGCCGGCGCGAGGAGGCCGAGGTGCGCAACAGCGCCGACACCCTCGTCTACCAGACCGAGAAGCTCCTGAAGGACCAGGGCGAGAAGTTCCAGGGGTCCGAGAAGGAGGACGTCTCCTCGGCCCTCCAGGGGGTGAAGGACGCCCTGTCGGGCACCGACGTCGAGGCCATCAAGACCGCCACCGAGAAGCTGCTCACCGCCAGCCAGGGGTTCTCCCAGCGGCTCTACGAGCAGGCCTCCCAGGAGCAGTCGGCCGCCGGCGGGTCCGCCGCGGGCGGTGACGGGGCGTCGGCCTCGGAGCCCTCCGAGGACGAGGTGGTCGACGCCGAGATCGTCGACGAGCCATGACCGGGGGACCCGGAGCCGCCCACGGCGACCTGGGGCCCACCGGCGACGAGCGGGCCGACGCGGGCGCCGCCGGTGACGGCGAGCTGACCGTGGTGGCCGAGCCCGAGGTGGTCGCCGCCGAGCCCGAGACCGCCCCGGCGGCCGGCGACGGCGGCGAGGGCGCGGAGATCCTGGCCGACATCGCCGGGCTGGCCGCCGAGCGCGACGAGTACCTGCTGGCCCTCCAGCGCCTCCAGGCCGACTTCGAGAACTACCGCAAGCGGGTCGTCCGCCAGCAGGAGGAGCAGTCGGCCCGCGCCGCCCAGGACCTCGTCGGCAAGGTCCTGGCCGTGCTCGACACCCTCGACCTGGCCCGGGCGCACCTGGGCGCGGAGGAGGGCGCCGAGCCCTCCGGGGAGGCCCGCGCCCTGGAGCAGGCGCGCGCCCAGCTGCTCGACGTGCTCACCAAGGAGGGGCTCGAGCGCGTCGACGCCGCCGGGGTCGAGTTCGACCCCTCGGTCCACGACGCGGTGGCCCACGCCCCGGCCGACGAGGCCGGTCAGAACGGCTCGGGCGACGAGGCGGGCGCCCACCCCGAGGTCACGGTCGAAGAGGTGCTGCGCGCCGGCTACCGGTGGCGGGGCCAGGTCCTGCGCCCGGCCATGGTGCGCGTCCGGGGCTGAGATGCCGCCGCAGCGCGAGTGGTTCGAGAAGGACTTCTACCAGGTCCTCGGCGTCTCCTCGACGGCGACGGACAAGGAGATCACCAAGGCCTACCGGCAGCTGGCCAAGAAGTTCCACCCCGACGCCAACCCGGGGTCCGAGGAGCGGTTCAAGGAGATCTCCGCCGCCTACGACGTCCTGGGGGACGCGGCCAAGCGCAAGGAGTACGACGAGGTCCGCCGGCTCGGCCCGATGGCCGGCGGCTTCGGCCGCCAGGGCGGCGGGGTCCCCGGCGGGGGCACCTTCCGGGTGGAGGACCTGGGCGACCTGGGCGACCTCTTCGGCGGGCTGTTCGGCGGCCGGGGCGGGCGCCGGCGCGCCCGGGGGCCCCAGCGCGGCGCCGACGTGGAGACCGAGGTGCACCTCGAGTTCGCCGACGCCGTGCGCGGGGTGACGACCACCGTCCACCTGGCCGAGGAGGGCCGCTGCCACACCTGCAACGGGAGCGGGGCCGCCCCCGGCACCGCCTCGCACACCTGCGAGCGCTGCGGCGGCCGGGGCACGCTCGACGACAACCAGGGGATGTTCTCCCTCTCCACCATCTGCCCGGTGTGCAGCGGCCGGGGGACCGTGGTCGACACCCCCTGCCCCACCTGCCAGGGGACCGGGGCCGAGCGCCGGGTGAAGCGGGTGAAGGTCCGGATCCCCCCCGGCGTGGAGGACGGCCAGCGCATCCGGGTGAAGGGCCGGGGCGAGCCCGGCCAGGGGACGGCCCCGGCCGGCGACCTCTACGTGGTGGTGCGCGTGGCCAAGGACGCCCGGTTCGGCCGGCGGGGCAGGAACCTGACGCTCTCGGTGCCGATCACCTTCCCCGAGGCGACCCTCGGGACGACGATCACCGTCCCCACCCTCGACGACCAGGTCACCCTGCGGGTCCCGCCGGGGACGGCCCCCGGCACCCACCTGCGGGTGAAGGGCCGCGGCGTGCCGGCCGGCACCCGGAACGGCTCGAAGCCCGGTGACCTCCTGGTCCGCATCGACGTCACCGTGCCCAAGCACCTGACCGACGAGCAGCGGGCGGCCGTCGAGGCCCTGGCCGCCCAGCTCCGCCGCGTGCCCGCCGCCGGGGAGGCCGCGTCGTGAGCGCGGCCGGGGCGCCCCGCCCGGCCGCCGACGGCCCCCCCGACGCCGGCCGGGCCGTCTACGTGATCTCGGTGGCGGCCGAGCTGGCCGGCGTCCACCCCCAGACGCTGCGCGTCTACGAGCGCAAGGGGCTGCTCGACCCCTCGCGCACGAGCGGCGGGAGCCGGCGGTTCTCCGAGCGCGACCTGGCGCGCCTGCGGAGGATCCAGGAGCTGACCACCGCCGGCCTCAACCTCGAGGGCGTCCGCCAGGTGCTGGCCCTCGAGGCCGAGGTGGGGCGGCTGCGCGCCGAGCTCGACCGGGTGCGGGCCGAGGCCCGCGAGGCCGTCGAGCGCACCCACCGCCAGTACCGCAGGGACCTCGTGCCCCTCGACCAGTCCCCCGTCCCCTACGCCCAGGCCCGCCGGTCGCGGGCCGGGAGGTGAGCCCCATGCCACTCGACCCCGAACGCTGGACCAACAAGACCCGGGAGGCCTTCTCCGCCGCCACCGCGCAGGCGGCGGCCGCCCACCACGCCGAGGTGGCCCCGGCCCACCTGCTGGCCGCCGTCCTCGCCCAGCCCGACAACATCTCCCACCCGATCCTGGAGAAGGTGGGGGCGGACCCCACGGCCCTCGCCCGGCGGTTCGGCGAGCAGCTGGCCAAACTGCCGCGCGCCGTCGGCGGGTCCGAGCCCACCTTGAGCCGCGCCGCGCGCGAGGGCCTCGAGGCGGCCGACGGGCTGCGGGTCGACATGGGCGACGACTACCTCTCGGTCGAGCACCTCCTCCTCGCCTTCTCCGACGAGCTCGGGGTGTCGCGCGAGCAGCTGCTGGCCGCGCTGCGCGAGGTCCGGGGCAGCCACCGGATCACCTCCCCGGACCCCGAGGAGACCTTCCAGGCCCTGGAGAAGTACGGCCGGGACCTGACCGAGCTGGCCCGCCAGGGGAAGCTCGACCCGGTCATCGGCCGGGACGAGGAGATCCGCCGGGTGATCCAGGTGCTCTCCCGGCGGACCAAGAACAACCCGGTGCTCATCGGCGAGCCCGGGGTGGGCAAGACCGCCATCGTCGAGGGGCTGGCCAACCGGATCACCGCCGGCGACGTCCCCGAGGGGCTGCGGGGCAAGCGCGTCATCTCCTTGGACCTGGGCTCGATGGTGGCCGGGGCCAAGTACCGCGGCGAGTTCGAGGAGCGCCTGAAGGCCGTGCTGAAGGAGATCACCGACGCCGAGGGCCAGGTGATCACGTTCATCGACGAGCTCCACACCATCGTGGGGGCCGGGGCGGCCGAGGGGGCGATGGACGCCGGCAACATGATCAAGCCGCTGCTCGCCCGGGGCGAGCTCCGGCTGATCGGGGCCACCACCCTCAACGAGTACCGCAAGTACATCGAGAAGGACGCGGCCTTGGAGCGCCGGTTCCAGCAGGTCTTCGTGGGCCAGCCCTCGGTCGAGGACACCGTGGCGATCCTGCGGGGGCTGAAGGAGCGCTACGAGGTCCACCACGGGGTCCGGATCCAAGACGCCGCCCTGGTGGCGGCGGCCGTCCTCTCCGACCGCTACGTCACCGGCCGCTTCCTGCCCGACAAGGCGATCGACCTGATGGACGAGGCGGCCAGCCGGCTGCGCATCGAGATCGACTCGATGCCCACCGAGCTCGACGTGGTGACCCGGCGGATGCGCCAGCTCGAGATCGAGCGCGTGGCGCTCGAGAAGGAGTCCGACCAGGCGTCGGCCGAGCGCCTCGCCCGGCTGGAGCAGGAGCTGGCCGAGCTGACCGAGCAGGCCAACGCCATGACCGCCCACTGGCAGGCCGAGAAGCAGGCCATCGGGGTCATCCGGTCCCTGAAGGGGGAGCTGGAGGACCGCCGGGCCTCGGCCGACCGCCTGGAGCGCGACGGCGACCTCGCCGGGGCGAGCGCCATCCGCTACGGCGAGCTCCCGGACTTGGAGCGCCGGATCGACGAGGCCACCGCCGAGCTGGCCCGCCTCCAGGAGAACCAGCGGTTCTTGAAGGAGGAGGTCGACGCCGAGGACGTGGCCGAGGTGGTGAGCCGCTGGACCGGGGTGCCGGTCACCCGGCTGATGGAGGGCGAGGTCGACAAGCTCGTGCGGCTCGAGGACACCCTCCACGCCCGGGTGGTGGGCCAGGACGAGGCGGTCCGCTCGGTGGCCAACGCCGTGCGCCGCAGCCGGGCCGGCCTCTCGGACCCCAACCGGCCGATCGGGTCGTTCCTCTTCCTCGGCCCGACCGGGGTGGGCAAGACCGAGCTGGCCCGGGCCCTCGCCCAGTTCCTCTTCGACGACGAGCGGGCCATGGTCCGCATCGACATGAGCGAGTACATGGAGAAGCACACCGTGGCCCGCCTGGTGGGCGCCCCCCCCGGCTACGTCGGCTACGAGGAGGGCGGCCAGCTGACCGAGGCGGTGCGCCGCCGCCCCTACGCCGTCGTGCTGCTCGACGAGATCGAGAAGGCCCACCCCGACGTCTTCAACATCCTCCTCCAGGTCCTAGAGGACGGCCGGCTCACCGACGGCCAGGGGCGCACGGTCGACTTCACCAACGCCGTGCTGATCATGACCTCGAACCTCCCCGGGGACCCGGCGGCGTTCTTCAAGCCCGAGTTCATCAACCGGATCGACGACATCGTGCGGTTCCGCCCGCTCACCGAGGACGACCTGGCGGTCATCGTCGGCATCCAGCTGGGGCGGCTGCGCACCCGGCTGGCCGAGCGGCGGCTCTCGCTCGAGGTGACCGAGGAGGCCGAGAAGGTGCTGGCCCACCGCGGCTACGACCCGGACTTCGGGGCCCGGCCGCTGCGCCGGGTGATCCAGCGCGAGGTCGAGGACCAGCTGGCCCTGGCCATCCTCGACGGGCAGTACCCCGAGGGGTCGACGGTGGTGGTCGACGTGAAGGACGACGTGGTCGTCCTGCGGTAGGGGGCGGCGCCCGCAGGGGCCGGCCGCAGCGCGCCCGGCGACGGGGCACCCCGGCGGTGGGGCACCGTCGGGTTCTTCGCCAGGGGGGCGGGCGGCCGGGGGGTACACTGGCCCGTAATCCGTAGCGCAGACGGAGGAGCGACGCGTGCCCGCAACGGTGGTGGTGGGGACCCAGTGGGGGGACGAGGGCAAGGGCAAGCTCACCGACCTGCTGGCCGGGGAGATGGACCTGGTGGTCCGCTACCAGGGCGGCCACAACGCCGGCCACCGCATCGTGGTCGACGGCGAGGCCTTCGCCCTCCAGCTCACCCCGAGCGGCATCCTCTACCCCCACATCACCCCGGTGATCGGCAACGGGGTGGTGGTGGACCCGGCGGTGCTCCTGGCCGAGCTCGACGCCCTGGCGGCGCGCGGCGTGGACACCAGCCGGCTGGTGGTGAGCGGCAACGCCCACCTGATCATGCCCTACCACCAGGAGCTGGACCGGGTGACCGAGCGCTACCTCGGCAAGAACGCCCTGGGGACCACCAAGCGCGGCATCGGCCCCGCCTACGCCGACAAGGCGACCCGGGTGGGGCTGCGGGTCCAGGACCTGCTCGACCCCAAGATCTTCCGGGAGAAGCTCGACGTCGCCCTGAAGGAGAAGAACGCCGTCCTGGCCAAGGTCTACAACCGCCTGCCGCTGTCGGCCGACGACATCGCGGCGCGCTACCTCGACGAGTACGCCCCCCGCGTCGCCCCCATGATCGGCGACACCGTGGGGGTGGTCCACGACGCCCTGGCGACCGGGCGCAACGTGCTGCTGGAGGGGGCCCAGGCCACCTTCTTGGACCTCGACCACGGCACCTACCCCTTCGTCACCTCGTCCAACCCGGTGGCCGGGGGGGCCTGCACCGGGACCGGCCTCGGGCCGCGCCACATCGACCGGGTGATCGGGATCGCCAAGGCCTACATCACCCGGGTGGGGGCGGGCCCGTTCCCCACCGAGCTCCACGACGACGTGGGGGACCTGCTGGTCGAGCGGGGCCACGAGTTCGGGACCAACACCGGCCGGCGGCGGCGGACCGGGTGGTTCGACGCCGTCATGGCCCGCCAGGCCGTGCGGCTCAACTCGCTGTCGGAGATCGCCCTCACCAAGCTCGACGTGCTCGACACCTTCGAGACGGTCAAGGTCTGCGTCGCCTACGAGGCCGGCGGCGAGCGGTTCACCCACCCCCCTTACCACCAGTCGACCCTCCACCAGGTGACCCCGATCTACGAGGAGCTGCCCGGGTGGCGCACCGACCTGACCGGGGTCACCTCGCTGTCGGAGATGCCGCCCGCCGCCCGCGACTACGTGGCCTTCCTGGCGGCCCAGGTGGGGGTGGAGGTGCGCCTCGTCGGCGTGGGACCCGGGCGCGAGCAGTTCGTGTCCTTCGCGACGGCGTGACCCGCCGCCCGCGCCCGGGGCGCATGGTCCCTTGATGACGGCCGGCGCCAAGACCGTCTGCGTGGTGGGCTCGGGCGGGCGCGAGCACGCCCTGGCCCGCGTCCTGGCCCGCAGCGCGGACGTGGTGGTGACCCCGGGCAACCCCGGGATGCCGGCCACCACCCCCGAGGGCCACCGGATCACCGTGACCCCGGCCCCGCCCGAGGAGGTCGCATGCGACCTGGCGGTCATCGGTCCCGAGGGGCCGCTGGTCGACGGGCTGGCCGACCGGCTGCGGGCCAGAGGGACGGCGGTGGTGGGGCCGGGGGCCGACGGGGCGCGGCTCGAGGGGTCGAAGCGCTTCATGAAGGAGCTGCTCGACGAGGCCGGCGTGCCCACGGCCCGGTTCGGGGCGTTCGACCGGGTCGACGAGGCGGTCGGGTTCCTGCGCACCCTGCCCGGCCCCTGGGTGGTGAAGACCGACGGCCTGGCGGCGGGCAAGGGCGTGCTGGTGGCCACCACGCTGGCCGAGGCCGAGGCCGACGTCGAGGCCAAGCTGAGCGGGGCCGCCTTCGGCGACGCCGGCCGCCGGGTGATCGTGGAGGAGGGGCTGACCGGCCCCGAGTGCTCGCTGCTGGTGCTCTGCGACGGCCGCCGGGTGGTGCCGCTCGCCCCCTCGCAGGACTTCAAGCGGCTCTTGGACACAGACGCCGGCCCCAACACCGGGGGCATGGGCGCCTACTCGCCCGTGCCCGAGGTCGGCGACGACCTCGTCCACGAGCTCGTCTACGGCGCCGTCGAGCCGCTGGTGGCGGTGTTGCGGTCCCGGGGGATCGACTACCGCGGCGTCCTCTACGCCGGGCTCATGCTCACCCCCGAGGGGCCCAAGGTGCTCGAGTACAACGTGCGCTTCGGCGACCCCGAGGCCCAGGCCGTCCTGCCCCGCCTCGACGAGGACCCGGTCGAGCTGCTCCTGGCGGTGGCCGAGGGGCGGCTCGACGACGTGGCCGACCAGGGCGTCGCCTTCACCGACGACGCTGCGGTCTGCGTGGTGGTCTCGGCCGAGGGGTACCCGGCGGACCCGCGCTCCGGCGACGCCATCTCGGGGCTGGCCGACGACGGCCAGCTGGCCGAGCCGGTCGAGGGGGTCACGGTCTTCCACGCCGGCACCCGGCGGGACGGCCCGGGCGCGCCGTTCGTGACCGCCGGCGGCCGGGTGCTGGGCGTGAGCGCGCTGGCCCCGACGATCGCCGAGGCCCGCGCCCGCGCCTACCGCGCCGCCGCCTCGCTCGGGTGGGAGGGCGCCCACTGTCGCAGCGACATCGCCGCCGCGGCGGCCCTGGTCGCCCAGGGCGGCCCGGTCGGAGGTGGGGGCCGGTGATCCCCCGCTACAGCCCGGCCGACATGGCCGCCCTCTTCAGCGACGAGGCCCGGCTGGCCACGTGGCTCGAGGTGGAGGTGCTGGCCGTCGAGGGGCTGGCCGAGGCCGGGGTGGTGCCGGCGGCCGACGCCGCCGCCGTGCGCCGCCGGGCCCCGGTGGTCGACGCCGCCTTGGTGGCCGAGGTCGCCGAGCGCGAGCGGGTCACCGACCACGACGTGGCCGCCTTCGTCGACGTGGTCCAGGCGAGGATCGGCCAGCCCGAGGGGTCCTGGGTCCACTACGGCCTCACCTCCTCCGACGTCGTCGACACCGCCCAGTGCGCCACGCTCGCCGCCGCCTGCGACCTGCTGCTCACCGCCGCCGACGAGCTGGTGGCGGCGCTGGTCGCCCGGGCGCACGAGCTGATCGACGTCCCGGTCACCGGGCGCACCCACGGGATGGCCGCCGAGCCCACGACCTTCGGGGCCAAGTTCGCCCTCTGGGCCCTCCAGGCCGACCGGGACCGCGAGCGCCTCCGGCGGGCCCGCCGGGCGGTGGCGGTGGGGAAGCTCTCGGGGGCGGTCGGCACGTACTCGAACATCGACCCGTCGGTTGAGGCGTTCGTCTGCCGGTCGCTCGGGCTGGCGCCGGTGCCCGCCACCCAGGTGATCGCCCGCGACCGCCACGCCGAGTACCTCTACGCCTGCGCCTCGGTGGGGGCCACGGTCGAGCTGATCGGCACCGAGGTCCGCCACCTGGCCCGCAGCGAGGTGGGCGAGGCCGAGGAGCCGTTCGCCGCCGGCCAGAAGGGCAGCTCGGCCATGCCCCACAAGCGCAACCCGATCCTCTCCGAGCGGCTGTGCGGCCTGGCCCGGGTGCTGCGCGGCTACGCCGGCGCGGGGTTGGAGGACGTGGCCCTGTGGCACGAGCGGGACATCTCCCACAGCTCGGTCGAGCGGGTGGTCCTGCCCGACGCCTCGCTGCTCACCCTCTACCTCCTGCGCAAGGCCACCGGGCTCGTCTCGGGGCTGGTGGTCCACGCCGACCGGGCGCTGCGCAACCTCACCGAGGGGACCCGGGGGCTGGTCTTCAGCCAGGCGGTGCTGCTCGCCCTGGTCGGCTCGGGGCTCTCGCGCGACGACGCCTACCGCATCGTCCAGCGCGACGCCCGGGCCGCCGTCGAGGGGGACCGGCACCTGCGCCAGGTGCTGGCCGAGGACCCCGACGTCACGCTCTCGGCCGCCGACCTCGACGCCGCCTTCGACCTCGAGCACTACCTGCGCCACCGCCGCCGGTTCCTCGAGGCCCTGGAGCCGCTCGAGGGGGGAGGGGCGCGGTGAGCGGGACCGAGGGGCTGGCGCTCGTCCACTCGGGCAAGGTCCGCGACCTCTACGACGCCGGCGACGGGCTGGCGGTCATGGTGGCCTCGGACCGCATCAGCGCCTACGACGTGATCTTCGCCGAGCCCATCCCCGAGAAGGGGCGGGTGCTCACGGCCATGACCGCCTTCTGGTGCGAGGAGCTGGCCGGGGTGGCCCCGGGCTCGGTGGTCACCGCCGACCCCGACGAGCTGAGGGCCCGGGCCCCCGGGGCGGCCGCCCTCGACGCGGCGTACCCGGGGGGGATCGACGGCCGGGCGCTGCTGGTGCGCCGGGCCACCATGCTCCCGATCGAGTGCATCGTGCGCGGCTACCTGGCCGGCCAGGCCTACGACGAGTACGCCGCCTCGGGCACCGTCCACGGGACCGCCATGCCCGCAGGGCTGCGGCTGGCCGACCGGCTGGCGGCGCCGATGTTCACCCCCTCGACCAAGGCCGCCGAGGGGCACGACCTCAACATCGACCTGGCCGAGGCGGCCCGCCTGGTCGGGCCGGAGGCGGCGCTCGCGGCCGAGGCCATCTCGCTCGCCCTCTACCGGCGCGCCGCCGAGCGGGTGGCGGCGGCCGGCTTCGTCCTGGCCGACACCAAGTTCGAGCTGGGCTACATCGACGGCAAGCTCTCGCTCTGCGACGAGGTGGTCACCCCCGACTCCTCGAGGATCTGGCCGGCCGACCAGGTGGTGCCGGGCACCACCCCGCCGGCCTTCGACAAGCAGCCGCTGCGCGACTGGGCGGCGTCGGGGGGCTGGGACAAGCGCCCGCCCCCGCCGCCCCTGCCCGACGAGGTGGTGCAGGCCACCTCGCAGCGCTACGTGGCCGCCTACGAGCGGATCACCGGGCGCAGCCTGGGCGACTGGTACGGTGCCCGGCGATGAGGTTCGCGGCGCGCGTCGAGGTCCGGCTGCGGCCGGGGATCGCCGACCCCGAGGGGGCCACCATCGAGCGGGCGCTGCCGGCGCTGGGCTTCGACGAGGTGGCCGACGTGCGGGCCGGCCGCTCGTTCCGCTTCGAGCTGGAGGCGGCCGACGAGGCGACGGCCCGGCGCCGGGCCGAGGAGCTGGCCCACCGCCTGCTGGCCAACCCGGTCATCGAGGAGAGCACCGTAGAGATCGAGGCGCTGGCCACCGGGGGGGCCGGCTGATGGCACCCAGGGTCGGCGTCGTCGTCTTCCCCGGCACCAACTGCGAGCACGACGTGGTGGCGGCGGTGGCGTCGCTGGGCGGGTCGGCCGAGCTCCTCTGGCACGGCCGGGACGACCTCGCCGGCGTCGACGCCGTGGTCCTGCCCGGGGGGTTCGCCCACGGCGACTACCTGCGGCCGGGGGCGCTCGCCCGCTTCTCCCCGGTGATGGCCGCCGTCGAGCGGTTCTGTGCCGACGGCGGGCCGGTGGTCGGCATCTGCAACGGCTTCCAGGTCCTCTGCGAGGCCGGGCTCCTGCCCGGGGCGCTCCAGAGAAACCGTCACCTGCGGTTCCTGTGCACCACCGTCGGGGTCCGGGTGGAGTCCGAGCGGTCGGTGCTCACCCGGGGGGTGGCCGTCGGCACCGAGCTGCGCGTCCCGATCAACCACTTCCTGGGCAGCTACGTCTGCGACCCGGCCACCCTGGCCGAGCTGCGCGGGGAGGACCGGGTGGTGCTCCGCTACACCGAGAACCTGAACGGCTCGGTCGACGACATCGCCGGCGTGGCCAACGCGGCCGGCAACGTGGTCGGCCTCATGCCGCACCCCGAGCGGGCGGTCAGCGACCTGGTCGGCTCGACCGACGGCGCGGTGCTGCTGGGTGCCCTGCTCGACGCCGTCGCCGGCGCCCGGGCCGCCTGAGCCGGTTCCCCCGGAGAGTCCGGCCGGCTCGGCGGCGTCGGGAGGTCTAGCCCCTCGAGCGGGCGATGTTGGCCTTCTGGAGCACCGCCGCGCTGACCCCGGCGCTGCGCCAGGTGCTGTAGCTGATGCCCTTGCGCTCGCCGTAGGACTTGGCGACCTTCACGAACTGCTTCTCCAGTCCGGTCAGGTCGTGGACCTCGCCGGCGCGCGACAGCTCCTCTTCCAGGTCCTTCTTCTCCTGGAGCAGGTGGAGGCGGGAGAGGGGCTCGGCCCCGTCGAGCTGCGTGTCGATCGCCACCAGCTTCTTCTCGATGGAGGCGGCGGTGCGCCGGCGGCCGCGGCGGGGGCGGGAGGACTCCAGGGCCTCCAGGTAGCGGCGGACCGCCAGACCCTCCTCACGGCCCTTGGCCAGCGCGGCCTTGTGCTCGTCGGACATTGACCGGTTCTGTACTTTCGTCTTTGCAGTTGCCATGGATACATCTTGGCTCATACAACGCTGAAATGCAAAGCAGCTCGTTGTTTATTTATGAGATTCTTCGGGGACCTTGTCCGGAACCTTGCTGGCAATCGCCATCTGTTCGGGGTACGACGCAACCCGAGATGCACCGAGCCATTGCCGACGGGGCGACTCGATCCGCAGGTGACCATTGTTTTCGCTGCACCTTTGGTGGTCAATTCCCACCAGTGCTCGGCCAGAAGCCCGCTGTCGGGACCGCAGGGATGCCTCCGGCGGCCCGCAACTAACGAACGATGGATAGGCCGAAAATTGCCCCAGGAGTGGGGCGAACACCCCAAGCGGACATCCCTATGACGGCCCCGAGCCCGGACAGTGCGCGGGTGATTCTGCGCGCTGAACTGGGGATTTGCACACAATCGGGACCCGGGGGGGACCCTCGGCCGGCCGATGACCCCGCCAGGCGGGCGCGCCGTCCGTCGCCGGCCCGCCGGCGCAGGCAACGGGGGGTCGGGGGCTCGGCGGGCGCCGGGGGTGTGGCGACGGAATCCGGCGCCTCGGCGGCGCTCAGCCGAGGCCGGTGAGGTCGTCGGGGATCGGGGACTCGAAGAGCCCGGCTTCCTGGGCGCCGATCCAAACGGTGTAGGCGCAGCCCTCGCAGACGACGGGGAACACCCCGCGGATCAGGTCGGGGCTCGGGGCCGGTTGGAGGCGGGGGACGCCGAAGAGCCGTCCCTCGGCCCGCCAGCTGTCGGTGCCGCAGACCGGGCAGGGTCCGTGCTTCCAGTGGCGGGCCATCCACTGGTGGACCTGGGTGGAGTAGGGGAGCGTGTCCGGCGAGTCGTCGATGCGGTAGGCCACGGGCCGATGTTACCGGCGGCCCTTCGCCGGGCCGGGGGCGCGGCGGGCCGCGCCCGACCACAACAAGCCACGGTGGGGGCCCTCCCACCGCCCGGCGCGCCACTACGGTGTCGGGCATGCCGCCGGACGTCGCCGAGAGCGAGCCGCTCCACCGCGCCCTCGGGCTCACCGACGACGAGCTGGCCCGGGTCGAGGCCGTCCTCGGCCGGGAGCCCAACCATCTCGAGCTCGCCCTCTACGCCGTCATGTGGAGCGAGCACTGCTCGTACAAGTCGTCGCGGGTCCACCTGAAGCGCCTGCCCACCGAGGGGTCGCGGGTGCTGGTGGGGCCGGGGGAGAACGCCGGGGTGATCGACGCCGGCGACGGCATCGCCGTGGCCATCCGCATCGAGAGCCACAACCACCCCTCGGCCATCGAGCCCCACCAGGGGGCGGCGACGGGGGTGGGCGGGATCCTCCGGGACATCTTCACCATGGGGGCGCGCCCGCTGGCCGTGATGGACCCCCTCTTCTTCGGCCCCCTCGACGAGCCCCGCCAGCGCTGGCTCTTCGAGGGCGTGGTCGGCGGCATCTCCGCCTACGGCAACTCGGTGGGGGTGCCGACGGTCGGCGGCGAGCTCACCTTCGACCACTGCTACGCCCAGAACCCGCTGGTGAACGTGCTCTGCCTGGGGGCGCTGCCGGTCGACCGGCTGGTGCTCGGGCGGGCGTCGGGGCCGGGGAACCTGGCGGTGCTGCTCGGGTCCACCACCGGGCGCGACGGGATCGGTGGGGTGAGCGTGCTGGCCTCGGCCGGGTTCTCCGGGGAGGGGGGCGGCGGACCGGCCGACGACGCCAAGCGGCCGAGCGTCCAGGTCGGCGACCCCTTCGAGGAGAAGCGGCTGATCGAGGCGTGCCTGGCCCTCCTCGACGAGGGGCTGGTCGTGGGGATCCAGGACCTCGGTGGGGCGGGGCTGGCCTGCGCCACCAGCGAGACGGCGGCCCGCGGGGGGGTCGGGATGGACGTCGACGTCAACGCCGTCCCCCGGCGCGAGCCGCACATGGAGCCCTGGGAGGTGATGACCAGCGAGAGCCAGGAGCGGATGCTGGCCATCGTCACCCCGGAGTCCTGGCCGGCGGTGGCCGAGGTCTGCCGGCGGTGGGAGGTCCGGGCGACCGTGGTGGGGCGGGTGACCGCCCCGGCCGAGGGGCCGGGCGGCCCGGTCGGGCACCTCCGGGTCCGCGACGGGTTCGACGGCCCGGTGCTGGCCGAGGTGCCCGCCGCCTCCCTGGCCGACGAGGCCCCCCTCTACCACCGCCCGCTGGCCGCGCCGGCCGACCTCGAGGCGCGCCGGGCCGACGACCCCACGGCCGACGAGCCGGCCGGTGACGCCGCGGCCGACCTGCTGGCGCTCCTCTTCGACCCGGCCTGGGTCTACCGCCAGTACGACCACCAGCTCTTCTTGAACACCGTCGAGGGCCCCGGCGGCGACGCCGCCCTGCTGCGGCTGGCCGGGCCGGGGCTGCCGCCCAGCGGCCGGGGGGTGGCGGTGACCACCGACGCCAGCCCCCGCTGGTGCGCCATCGATCCCCGCGCCGGCACCGCGTTGGTGCTGGCCGAGTCGGTGGCCAACCTGGCGTGCGTCGGGGCCCGGGCCGTCGCCGTGGTCAACTGCCTCAACTTCGGCAACCCCGAGCACCCCGAGGTGATGTGGCAGCTCTCCGAGGCGGTCGACGGGCTGGCCGAGACCTGCCGGGCGCTCGGGCTGCCGGTGATCGGCGGCAACGTCAGCCTCTACAACGAGTCGGCCGGGCGCGACATCGACCCGACGGTGGTGCTGGGGGTGCTCGGCCTGGTCGACGGGCTGCGCCACCGCCCGCCCGGGGTGGGCTGGGCCGACGGGGCGACCGTGGTGCTCCTGGGCGCCCGCAGGGCCGCCACCGGGCCGCCCCACCCCCTGGCCGGGAGCCGCTGGGCCGTGGAGCGCCGGGGGCGCCGCGCCGGGGCGCTGGCCCCCCTCGACCTCGACGGCCACCGCCGGGTGGTCGACCTGGTGGCCGACCTCGTGGCCGAGACGGTGACCGCCGGCGGGGGGCTTCTGAGCGGCGTCCACGACGTGTCGGCCGGCGGGCTGGCCGTGGCCCTGGCCGAGATGGCGGTCCGCTCACAGGTGGGGTTCGAGACCTCGGCCACGGCGGGGATCGGGGGCCACGCCGAGCTCTTCAGCGAGCTGCCCTCCCGGGTCGTGGTGGCCACCGACCGGCCCGACGACGTGGCGGCCCGGGCGGCGGCCGCCGGGGTGGACGCCGCGGTGCTCGGGCGGGCGGGCGGCGACCGGCTGGTCCTGGGGGCCCTGGTCGACGTGGCGCTGGCCGAGGTGTCCCGGACCCGGTCCGGCGCCCTCGCCCGGGCCCTCGGCGAGCCCGAGGACGAGTAGCCGCGCGGCGCGCGGCGCGCTGAGCGGGGTTCGTCGACCGCGCCGGCCGGGTTTCCCCGCTGGGGAGGCCGGTGCGACCCTCAGCCGGTTGTCGCGGGCCCCGGAGGGAGGGTCAACCGCACCCCGGCGGCCTCCGCGTCGGTGGCGTCACGCAGGGCGTTGGTCCCCTCGAGGTCGGCCTCGGCGCTCCGGCGGGTGGAGAAGTCGACCTGGGCCGTGTAGCGCCGCGCGAAGGCGAGCATGGCGTAGAGGGCGGCGTAGTGCCCGGTGTGGGTCGCGCCCCGCAGCGCGGCGAGGTAGTTGGCGCGGTAGACGGTGGGCACGATGATCCGCACCTCGCCGGCGGCCACGAGCTCGGCGTTCATCATGATCCTGGCCAGCCGTCCGTTGCCGTCGGTGAACGGGTGCACCTCGGAGGTGACGAACGAGAGGTACACCGCCCGGGCGAACGGGCTGGCGAGCCCGGCACCGATGTCGAAGCCGCGCCGCAGCGTCCCGATGACGAGCTCGGGAGCGACGAACTCGGTGCCGCCGGCCCGGTTCGCCCTCGTCTTGTAGCGCCCCGGGAGCGTCTCGCCACGCACCGCCATCAATCGGGCATGGCGGGAGGCGAGCAGCGCTTCGAAGTCGTCCGCCGACGCAGGCACCCTGGCCATCTCGGCGGGGTCGGAGACGATCTCGTACGTGGCCAGTACGTCGTGGGCGTCGGCCGGGCGGCCCCGGGGGACCGCGGCGTCGAACACGATCGACGCCGCCTCGTCGAGGGTGAACTCGGTGCCCTCGATGTCGTTGGAGAAGTACGCCTCGTAGAAGGGGAGCAGGCGTCGGCGGGGCTGGTCGGCTGCCAGCGCGGGCACGGTGTCGGGGGCGCGGGCGGAGAGGTCGGCGGCGAGGGCCTCGAACGCGGCGACCCGGTGCGCATCGAAGGGGCGGCCCGCGGCCCGTGCCCTCAGCCGCTCGGAACCGAGCGCGGACACGTCGCCCGTCCCCGGCGCCGCCCGGATCATCACCTCGAGCCGGGCGAGCTCCCGCCCCCGCCCGAGCGAGGGTGCCAGATGCCGGGCCTGGTCGAGCAGGCGGTACAGGGCCCCCGCACCCCGTGCACCCGCCAGCGTGTCCACCCACTCCTCGACCTCGGTGTCGGTGAGGGTCCGCCGCGCCGCACCGCGGGACCGGTCGAGGTTGTCGAGGAGCTGGCGGGCCGTCGAGGCGATCCACAGGCCGTCGGGCAGCTCCATGTCGCCGGGAACGGGACCGGGGCCCCGCCGGGCGAGGACCGTCACCCCGGGCAGGGAGAGCGGCCGGGTGCGCGGGTGGTCCACCACGAGGAGGCCGTCCACCGGTCCGGCGCGGCGGGCGGACCGATCGACGATCACCGCCCCCGGCAGTCGGTGGCCGACGATCCGCCAGAGGTTGCGACGGACGACCTCGGCCGGGTCGAGGTGGACGGCGCCGGTGTACACGCCACTGGCGAGGCGGCGCAGCGTCCCGCGTCGCGCGGCGCGGCTGAGCACGGCGGGGTCGGCGTCGCCGCTGAACACCACCTCCGGCCATTCTTGCCGCGCCACGGGACCTCTAATCGCAGATAATTGACTATGCAGGCACTAGATGATCAAGTATTTGCGATTATAGCGCTGCGGTGGGTCACCCTCGTTTTTTTCACTGCAGAAAGTTGACCGAATGCAGCCCGACGGTCAAGTTTCCGCTCGAAAGCCCATCCCCGGTCACCTGCGCGCACTGTGGGGCGGCGTCGTCGGGGACCGGGGAGGAGCGGGCGGGTCCGCCGGGGAGTCCCCCCGCCGGTGCGCGGCGGTGGGGGGGCCCGACCGTCGGGGCGGCCGGCTCAGGCGGACCGGCGGGCGGCCAGCTCCTCGAGCACGGCGTCGGGGACGTGCAGGTCGCCCTGGCCGGTGCCGACCGAGAGGCCGGCCTTGACCGTGCCGTGGTAGTCGGAGCCCCCGGTCGCCACCAGGCCGAACCGCTGGGCCAGCTCGGTGAGCTGGGCCCGCTGCTCGCGGGTGTAGCGGGCGTAGGTCGCCTCGATCCCGGCGAAGCCGGCCCCGGCCAGCTCGCCCACCGCCGAGGCGAGCTCGCTCGGGGTGAGGTTGAGGGTGAGGGGGTGGGCGAGGACGGCCACCCCGCCCGAGCCCCGGGCCAGGTCCGCCACCTCGGCCGGGGTGACCCGGGCCTTGGGGACGTGGGCCGGCCGGCCCTTGGCCAGCCAGCGGTCGAAGGCGTCGGGGATCGAGTCGGCGGCGCCGTGGCGGACGAGCACGGCGGCCACGTGCGGCCGGCCCACGCTCTCCTCGCCGGCCGCCTCGGCCACGAACTCCTCGTAGGTGACGGGGACGCCCAGCTCGACGAGCCGCTCGGCCAGCCGGCGGTTGCGGGCCACCCGGTCGCGCCGCAGCCGGGCCAGCTCGTCTTGGAGGGGGCCCTCCCCCTCGTCGACGAAGTAGACGAGCACGTGGGCGCTGCCGTCCCCGAAGGCGCAGGAGACCTCGCACCCGCCCACCAGGCGGACCCCCAGCTCCTGGGCCCGCCGGCGGGCGGCCGCCAGGCCGGCCAGGGTGTCGTGGTCGGTGAGGGCCACCGCCGAGCACCCGGCCGCCGCCGCCAGCTCGGGGATCCGCTCGGGGGGGTCGGTCCCGTCCGAGCAGGTGGAGTGGGTGTGGAGGTCGATCACGCTGCCCGCACGTTAGTGGCGTGCCGCCGGGGGGCCGCCTGTGCGAGACTGGCTCGTCAGCAAACCGGGGTCCGGGAACGGGCGCGCCTGCGGGGCGCCGGGGCCGGGCACGAGCGCAGTGGGACAGAGGGCCGACGGTGAAGGAAGCCTGCGGGGTCTTCGGTGTGTACGCACCCGGCCGGGGTGTGGCCCACCTCACCTTCGACGGCATCTACGCACTGCAGCACCGGGGCCAGGAGTCCGCCGGGATGGCCGTCAGCGACGGCGAGACCATCACCGTGGTGAAGGACATGGGGCTGGTGACCGCGGTCTTCGACGAGCGGACCCTGTCGGGGCTCTCGGGCCACCTGGCCATCGGCCACACCCGCTACTCGACCCACGGCTCGTCGGACTGGATGGCCGCCCAGCCGGTCTACCGGCCGGTGGGCCGGGCCGGCTTCGCCCTCGGCCACAACGGCAACCTCACCAACACCGCCGCCCTGGCCGAGGCGGCCGGGATGCTGCCGGGGATGGTGGGGACCGACAGCGACGTGGTGGCCGAGCTGTTGGCCCAGGCCTTCCCCCACGCCACCGGCCCCGACGCCCTGGGCGGGGCGCTCCGGGCCGTCCTGCCCAAGGTGGAGGGCGCCTTCTCGCTCGTCCTCCTCGACGCCGCCCGCCTCTACGGCGTGCGCGACCCGCAGGGGTTCCGCCCGCTGTGCCTCGGCCGGATCGGGACCGCCGACCACCCCGAGGGGTGGGTGCTCGCCTCGGAGACCCCGGCCCTCGACGTGATCGGGGCCACCTTCGTGCGCGAGATCGAGCCGGGGGAGCTGGTCACCATCGACGCCGACGGGGTCCGCTCCGTGCAGCTGTTCGCGCCGGGGCGGGTCGAGCCCCACCTGTGCATCTTCGAGTTCGTCTACTTCGCCCGGCCCGACGCCAGGCTCTACGGCCGCGAGGTCCACGGCACCCGCCGGCACATGGGCGAGCTCCTGGCCGAGCAGGCCCCGGTCGAGGCCGACCTGGTGATGGGGGTCCCCGACTCGGGGGTCCCGGCCGCCGAGGGCTACGCCCGGCGCAGCGGCATCCCCTACGGCCAGGGGCTGGTCAAGAACCGCTACATCGCCCGCACCTTCATCGACCCCGACCAGCAGACCCGCGTGAGCACCGTGCGGCGGAAGCTCAACCCGCTGCGCGACAACATCGGCGGCAAGCGGGTGGTGGTGGTGGACGACTCGATCGTGCGCAGCACGACGGCGCGGGCGGTGGTCGCCATGCTGCGCGACGCCGGGGCCACCGAGGTCCACCTGCGGATCTCCTCCCCGCCGTTCAAGTGGCCGTGCTTCTTCGGCATCGACACCCCCAACCGCGACGAGCTGATGGCGGCCAACCACACCCTGGCCGAGATCGAGCGCCACCTCGGGGTGGACTCCCTCGCCTACCTCAGCCTCGAGAACCTGAAGGCGGCCATCGACGTGCCCGGCGGCGGCTTCTGCGACGCCTGCCTCACCGGCCACTACCCGGTGCCGGTGCCCGTGGGGGTGCGGGGACTGGCCGGGGCGACGGTGGTCGGGCGGCCGGCGCCGGTGGCCAGCGACGAGCCGGCCGCCGCGGCCGCGGCCGGGGACCACCCCGAGGCCGCCCTGCAGGCGGCCTTCCCCGGGGTCTGAGCGACAGTGGCGCGGCCCGAGGCCGCCACCTACGCCGGGGCGGGGGTGGACATCGAGGCCGGTGACGCCGCCGTCGAGCGGCTGAAGTCGGTGGTGGCGTCGACGCGGCGCCCCGGGGTGCTCTCGGGGATCGGCGGCTTCGGCGGGCTCTTCGCCCTCGACACCGCCCGCTACCGCCGCCCGGTGCTGGTCTCCTCGACCGACGGGGTGGGCACCAAGCTCGAGGTGGCCCGGGCCACCGGCCGCTACGCCACCATCGGCGTCGACCTGGTGGCCATGTGCGTCGACGACCTGGTCTGCACCGGGGCCGAGCCGCTCTTCCTCCTCGACTACCTGGCCGTGGGGAAGCTCGACCCCGCCCGGGTGGAGCAGGTGGTGGCCGGGGTGGCCGAGGGGTGCCGGCTGGCCGGCTGCGCCCTGATCGGCGGGGAGACGGCCGAGCACCCCGGCGTGATGGCGGCCGACGACCTCGACATCGCCGGCTTCGCCGTCGGCGCCGTCGAGGCCGACGAGATCCTGGGGCCCGATCGGGTCCGCCCCGGCGACGCCCTGGTGGGCCTGGCCTCCCCGGGGCTTCGCTCCAACGGCTACACGCTCGCCCGCCACGTGCTCATCGAGCGCGCCGGGCTCGACCTCGACGGCCCGGCGTGGGAGGGGGCCGGCCACACGCTGGCCGACGAGCTGCTGCGGCCCTCGGTCGTCTACGCCCGGGCGGTGCTGGCCGCCGCCGCCACCGGCGGGGTCCACGCCGGGGCCCACGTCACCGGGGGCGGGATCGCCGGCAACCTCGCCCGGGTGCTCCCTGAAGGGTGCGACGCCGTCTTGGACCGGGCGGCGTGGGAGGTGCCGCGCATCTTCTCCGAGATCGCCCGGCTCGGCCCGGTCGACCCGGCGGAGATGGACCGGGTCTTCAACCTGGGCCTCGGCTTCGTCCTCGCCGTCGACCCCACGGCGACCGGCGCCGTGCTCGGGGCCCTCGAGGGCGCGGGGCAACCGGGCGCGGTGGTCGGCGAAGTCGTGGCCGGGCGCGGCGGGGTGTCGATCCGGTGACCGGTCCCCTGCCCGAGACCGCCTTCGGCGAGCTGCGCGACCACCTCCTCGCCCACTCGGTGCGCCGGGGGGAGTTCGTCTTGAAGTCGGGGAAGCGCTCGAGCTGGTTCATCGACTCCAAGCAGACGGTCTGCCGCCCCGAGGCGATGGTGCTGGTGGCCGACGCCGTCCTCTCGGTGGTGCCCGAGGAGGCCACGGCCATCGGCGGCCTCACCATGGGGGCCGACCCGGTGGCCTTCGTCACCGCCGGGGTGGCGGCCACCCGGGGCCGGGCGCTCAAGGCCTTCAGCGTGCGCAAGGAGGAGAAGGACCACGGGGCGGGCGGGCGCATCGCCGGCGCCCTCGACCCCGGCGACAAGGTGGTGGTCACCGAGGACACGGTCACCCGGGGCACCTCGCTCTTGGAGGCCGCCCGCGCCGTGCGGGCGGCCGGGGCCGAGCCGGTCCTCCTGGTGGCGGTGGTCGACCGCGGCGGGACCGCCGAGGCCATGGCGGCGGCCGAGGGGCTCTCGTTCAAAGCGCTCCTCACCGCCCCCGACCTCGGCTTCGAGTACGAGGGCGGCTAACCGGGGCCCGGCGGGGTGTCGGCGGCCACCACCGCCCCTCAGACGCCGGCCACCACCCCGGAGGGTGGCCTCCCTCCGTCGACCCCCTCCCGGCGGCCACGGGTCAGCCGGGAGCCCGGGCCGGGCTAGTGGGCGGGCTCCTCCACCTCGATGAGCGCCACCCGGTTCCCGTCGGGGTCGGTGTAGGAGGCCTTGCGCCCCGCCCCGGCCACCGTCTCGGTGGCCGACGGGTCGACCCCGCGCGCCGACGCCCCGGCCACCGCCGCGTCGAGGTCACCGACGGCGAGGGAGACGAGGGCCCGGCCGGCCCGGGCGGGGTCGGTCACCACGTAGAGCCACCCGGCCGCCGCCACCTGCCACATGACCTCGCCCTCGTGCACCACCACGTCGGGCGGCCGGCCGAGGAGCCGTTCGTAGAAGGGGGCGGCGGCGGCCAGATCGCAGACGGCCACACCGGCGAAGAGGACGTCGACCTCCACCCTCACCCGCCTCCCGTGGCGAAGGCCGCCACCACCGACGCCCGCCACCGGCGCAGCTCGGGGTAGCGGTCGAGCGGGGTCTCGCCCAGCCGGACCACCACCAGGTCGGCCGCCGGGCAGACGGTGACCGACTGGCCGGCGTAGCCGGTGGCGGCGAAGGTGCCCCACCCGTCGGCCACCACCCACCAGTGGTTGGCGTAGTGCTGCCCGTCGGCCGGGTCGACCGAGCGCGCCCGGCGGGCGGTGTCCACCCACCCCTCGGGGAGCACCCGGCGGCCGTCGAAGACGCCGTCGCGCAGGTAGAGGAGGCCGAAGCGGGCGAAGTCCCGGGCCGTGGCGTGCAGGAAGGTCGAGGCGACCCAGGTGCCGGCGTCGTCGAAGCCGGGGTCGGCCGAGGCGGCGCCGATGGGGCCGAAGAGGCGGTCGGAGAGGAAGCGGCGGTAGGGGTCGCCGGGGCCGAGCTCCCGGGCGACGACGCCCGAGACGATGTTGGAGCTCCCGCTCGAGTAGCTGAAGCGGGTCCCGGGCGCCGCGGCCGGCGGGCGGTCGGCGGCGAAGCGGGCGACGTCGTGGCGGCCCTCGCCGAAGAGCATCTCGATCACGTCCGACGGCGCACCCTCGGCGTACTCCTCGGCGAAGAGCAGGCCGTCGCGCATGGCGAGCAGGTGGTCGAGGGTGATCCCTTGGCGCGGGTCGCCCGCCGCCCGCCACGACGGGACCGGGGCCGGGGCGCCGAGGTCGAGCCGGCCCTCGGCCGAGAGGATCCCCACCGCGGCGTGGAGCATCGACTTGGCCATCGACCACGAGAGCAGCGGCGTGGAGGGGCCCACGGCGACCCCCGGGCCGTCGAAGCGCTCGAGGGTCCCGGCGTAGCGCTCGGCCACCACCCGGCCCCGGTGGACCACCACCACGGCGAAGGTGCGCCCGAGCGGCCCGTCCCCGGCGAAGACCTCGTCGAGCAGCGGCTCGAGCCGGACCCCGGCGGGCACCGTCCCCTCCGGCCACCCGCCGCCGTCGGGGGCGGGCCAGGGGGTGGCCGGCGGCTGGGCCGGCAGCGGGACGAGCGGTTCGGGGGGGAGGTCGGCGCGGGTCAGGCGGCCAGCTTCGCGCGCCCGTCGCCGCGCCGACAGGCCCGGCGCGCCGGCCCGCCGATGCCGGTCTGGCGGCGGGGGCGACAGGTAGCATCGCCGGGCACGGCGCGGATGGGCACGGCCCACCGGACCAGCGGAGGGAGGCAGTCGATGGCTGGCGAGGTGGCGAGGGGCCCGCGGGTGCGGCGGCGGATCGGACGGGGACGCCGGGCGCTCGCCCCGGTGGCGGCGTGTGCCCTCCTGTGCTCGGGCGGCGCACTGGTGGCTGCCGGGGCGCCGGCGACGGCGGCGGCCCCGCCGCTCGTGTCGGTGGGCTCGTCGGCGCGGGTGCCGGCCGGCGCGACGGCGGTCGGGCAGCTGCCGTCGTCGACCTCCCTCGACCTCGCCGTGGCCTTCAAGCCGTCCGACCCCGGGGCCCTCGACCGCTTCGTCCGCCAGGTCTCGGACCCGTCCTCCCCCGACTACGGGCGGTACCTGGCCAAGGGGGCGTTCGCCCGGCGGTTCGGGCCGTCGCCGGCCGTCGTCTCGGCCGTCCGCAGCCAGCTCGAGGCCGACGGCCTGACCGTGGGGGCCGAGAGCGCCGACGGGCTCCTCCTCCACGTCTCGGGCTCGGCCGCGCAGGTGTCGTCGGCCCTCCACGTCTCCCTCGACCGCTACCGGCTGCGGGGCGGGCGGACCGGCTACGCCGCCACCTCGGCGCCCGAGCTCCCCTCGTCGCTGGCCGCCGGGGTGGTCGGGGTCACCGGCCTGAGCGACCTCGAGCGGGCCCACCCCCTCCTGGAGACCCCCGGCCACGGCGGGTCGGCGGCCACCACCACGGCCGCCGCCACCGGGGCGGCACAGCCGTCCAAATCGACAGCGACCGGCTCGACGGCGTGCGCCGCGGCCAAGGCGGCGGCGGCCAAGTACACACTGCACACCTGGACACAGCTGGCCAAGGCCTACGGCTTCACCACCGCCTACGGCGACGGCGACCTGGGCAAGGGGACGACCGTCGGGATCTTCGAGCTCGAGCCGTACCTGACGAGCGACGTGGGGGCCTTCGAGTCGTGCTTCACCCTGCCCACAGGCGAGCACTACGGCAGCGTCCAGAACGTGCCGGTCGACGGCGGCGCCGGGGCGGGCGGCGGGTTCGGCGAGGCGATCCTCGACGTGGAGGACGTGCTCGGCCTGGCACCCGAGGCCGACCTCTTGGTCTACGGCGCGCCCAACACCAACCTCGGGCTGCTCGACGAGTACGACGAGATGGTGACCCAGGACGAGGCCCAGGTGATCAGCACCAGCTGGGGCGAGTGCGAACAGGTCGACACAACGACGGTCGAGGGGCTGGAGGGCGAGATCTTCGAGGAGGCGGCGGCCCAGGGCCAGACGGTCTTCGCCGCCGCCGGCGACACCGGGTCCGAGGACTGCCACCTCTCGACATCGACACCCGGGGTGACAGCGACAACACGGTACACACCGACACCGGCCCGGACAACACTCGTCGCCGTCGACGACCCGGGCAGCCAGCCCTACGTCACCAGCGTCGGCGGCTCCCAGCTGACAGTCACAACCGCCCACGGGACAGCGCCCACCGAGGTGGTCTGGAACAGCGACACGGTGGCCACACCGTCCAAGCGGCGCCAGATCGGCGGGGCCGGCGGCGTCTCGTCGCGCTGGGCCAAGCCGTCGTGGCAGACAACAAGGAGGGCGGCGACAGCCGTGCCGGCGCCGGCCACAGGGACCTGCACCCAGACACCGGGCTCGACAGCGACGACCGCCGAGTGCCGCCAGGTCCCCGACGTGGTGGCGACGGCCGACCCCACAAAGGGCGGCGACGCCGTCTACTGCAAAGGGTCGCGCCTGTGCACAACATACCGGGCGAAGACAACGACATACTGGGGCGCGGTCGGCGGGACGAGCGACGCCGCGCCGCTGTGGGCGGCCTTCACGGCGCTGGCCGACGAGAGCTGCGGCGCCGACGTCGGGTTCTTGAACCCCCGCCTCTATCAGCTCGGTGACAAGAGCGGCGACTTCCACGACATCACCTCGGGGACAAACGACGCCACCGGGGCCCACCCCGGCACCTACACCGCCGGCCCCGGCTACGACAACGCCTCGGGGCTGGGCTCGCCCGACGGGCAGAACCTCCTCGCCGCCCTCTGCCCCGGGAAGGTGGGCGCGCCCAAGGTGGCCGTCTCGGACCCGGCGGCCGGGGCCGCGTCGACCTACACCGTGACCTTCACCGCCACCGGCGCGCTGGCCGGGGGCGACACCGTCACCTTGGTGGGCCCGCCGACGACGGCGTTCCCGCCGGCGGCGGCCGACTACTCGGTCTCCTCCCCCTCGGCGAACGCGGTGGAGCGGGTGTCGGTCTTCGGCACCGGGTCGACAACAACAGCCAATGCGGCGACCGTGACCCTCTCATCGCCGGTCGCCGGCACAGCCGACGTCACCGTCACGGTGAAGACAGTGGCCAACACGACCCAGGCCGGGACATCGACACTCGGCGTGGAGACCACGGCCGACACGGACGCCACGGTCGCCGCGCCGCTCAGCATCGTGGCCGGCCCGGTGTCGGCGACCGAGTCGACCGTGACGGCGGCCGAGCCCTCGGTCGGTATCACCCCCACAGCGGCCGACGCCGTGACGGTGACGCTGCGCGACCAGTACGCCAACCCGGTGCCCACAGCGAAGGTGACGCTGAGCGGGTCGGCGTCGCCGGCAGCGAGCAGCGCCGACGTCAGCACACCGTCACAGACGACCGCGGCCACAGGGACGGCCACCTTCAAGGTCACCGATGCCGACAGCCAGGTGGTGACCTTCTCCGCCACCGGCGACCCGACAGGGGAGGCGCTGAGGATCGGCCAGACGGCGACGGTGGACTTCACCGCGCTGAGCTCGTGGTCGGCGACGCTCAGCACACCCGACGCCGGCGCCGCCGACGACCTCTCGGTGGCCTTCACCACCCCGACCGCGCTGGCGGCGGGGTCGACGTTCACCGTTGCCGCCCCGCCGGGGGCGGTCGTCCCGGCGACGATCGCCGACTACACGGCGACGGCCAGCTCCAAGGCGCTCACCCTGGCCTCGCTGTCGACCGGCAGGGGCCCCGGCAGCACCACGGACAACCAGGCGACGGTGACCGTCGAGAACGCGGTGGGGGCAAGTGCCGCGGTGAAGGTCAAGATCACCGGGTCGACCAACCCGGGCGCGGTCGGCGCCACCGTCGTGGCGGTGTCGACCTCGCTCGACACGGTGCCGGCCGAGGCCGTCGTGACCATCGTGCCCGGTGCGGTCGACCCGGCGAACTCCACCGTGGTGGCGGCGTTCCCCTCCGGCCCGGCCGACGGGTCGAGCCCCGGCGTCATCGAGGTCACCCTGCGTGACGGCTCGGGCAACCCGATCCCCGACCGGTCGGTGACGCTGACGCCGTCGGGCACAGCCAAGGTGGTCACATCGACCATAGTCACCGACGCCACAGGCGAGGAGCTCTTCGCCGTGGAGGACGCAGCGCCGCAGACGGTCACGCTGACGGCGACGCTGACAGCCACCGAGGTCGGCACGGCGACCCTGTCGTTCACCGGGATCAGCGGCCTCAGCTACGTGCCGCTCAGCGGGCTGACAACAGCGGCGGTCACAGACCTCACCGCCGGCGCCAAGGTCGACGTCGAGGCGTTCGCCCAGCTCTCCGGGCAGGTCACAACAGGCGGGAAGGCTGGTGGCACCCTCACCCTCACCGCACCGGCCGGCACCACCCTGCCGAAGTCGTCGTCGGACTACGTGCTCGAGAACGGCTTCGACAAGATACAGACCTCCTTCACCGTGGCGCTCAGCGAGGGCCCGGGCAGCACGACCGACAACGAGGTCACCTTCACCCTCGGGGCGGAGTCCAAGTTCCGTCACCCGGTCGAGTTCGCCGTCGTCGAGGTGACCGGCGCCACGAACCCCCTGGTGCCGGGGACCGGCTACGCCACGCTGAGCGCCTCGGGCACCTTCAACGCGGCGCCCTCCTACTCGGGGCCGATCACCTTCATTGTCGGCCCGGCGTCGAAGGGGAAGTCGACGGTCGTGGCCACACCGGGATCGGTCACCGTGGGCGCCCGCGCCACCGTCACCGTGACGGTGGAGGACGCCGCCGGCAACCGGCTGGCCGGCCAGGTGGTCAGCCTCGCGGCGTCGTCGACAACGGCCACGGTGGCCGGTGACGGGAGCACATCGACACCGCACCGCTCGACGACCTCGGCGGCCGGGGCGGCGACCTTCACCGTCTCGGACACGGCCGCCCAGACGGTGACCTTCGCGGCGCGCGACGAGACCGAGAGCGTCGGGCTCGACTCGACGACGGTCGCCTTCACCACGCCGGCGACGACACCGCCGCCGCCGGCGGCGGCCACCGGCTACGACCTGGTGGGGTCCGACGGCGGGGTCTTCGTCTTCGACGCCCCGGGCCAGACCGGCGGCTTCTACGGCTCGCTGCCCGGCCTCCACGTGGTGCCGAACAAGCCGGTGGTGGGCATGGTGCCGACCACGACCGACACCGGGTACTTCCTGGTGGCCGCCGACGGCGGGGTCTTCTCCTTCGGCA
>Ga0181536_10000522_pt1 | contig 46535 bp, 40 predicted proteins | sample PEATcosm2014_Bin_41_FD_121105 | JGI IMG/M metagenome (GOLD analysis project Ga0181536, IMG submission 121105) | Peatland microbial communities from MTU Mesocosm Facility, Houghton, MI, USA - PEATcosm2014_Bin17_60_metaG | ecosystem: Environmental > Terrestrial > Soil > Wetlands > Peat | place...
AAGCCTCCAACCCGAGGGGATCGCCACCGTCGTCGCCGCCGGCAGCGCGTCGACCTCGGCCCAGCTGTTCCCCTACACCTCCGATTACACGGTGTGGTACGGGGACTGCGGCACCATCTCCGGTGTCACCGAGGAACAACCCGCCGTGCCGACCGACGTGGCCGTCACACCGAATAGCACCTCCTCGGTGACGATCAACGGGTTGGACACGCTGGCCCTGACGATCACTCGCTCGTCGGGCAATTTCTCGGCGGCGCCGAGCGCGACGGCAACGGTGCGCGACTCTGCTGCCCCGGGCGACGGGTGCCCGGCGAACGATGAGCCGACGGCGTCGGCGCCCGAGATCTACGGGCTGGCCGCGTCCACCGGTTCGGCCAACGTCTACACGGACCAGACCGGGATCCTGGCCCAGACCTACACCGTCAAGATCACCGACCCCACCAACGCCTCGACGACCTCGTTCGCCATGACGGTCGGCGCCAGCGGGGTCACCTACAACAGCACCCTGTACCCCTACGGCACCCCCGTGCCGGTGACCGTGCCATGAGGGCGCCGACCCTGTCGCGCCCGCGCCGCTGGCATACCCGTTCGCAGGACGGGTTCACGTTGGTCGAGACGATGATGACCTGCGTCGTCATGGCGATCGTCATGGCCGCGGCGGTCCCCACGGTCTCCATCGTCTACAGCTTGACCACGACGGTGCAGAACACCTACGAGGCCGTCAACCAACTCGTCCTGGCGTCTGAAGCCGTGACGCGCTACATCCACGAAGCGGTGGCGTCGTCGCCGGCGAACACCCCGTTCGTCTCCGCCACGGCCGACACCGTCACCTTCTACTCGGATACCGGCAAGGCGGGGCCGGAGAAGGTGGCGGCGGCGGTGTTGACTGCCGGGGCAACCCGATCGTTCGACCTGACCATCACCCCGGCCCAGTCGGCCAGCTGCCCACCGTGCACCTACGGTGCCTCTCCCGCCGGCTACGTGCTCATCAACTACCTGACCAACGGCACCGGCGCCAGTCCCGTGTTCACCTACACCTTGCAGGGGGGCGGTACGTGCGGTGGGCCCCCGCCCTCGTCGCCGACCACCACACTGGCCACGACCGGGGCGCTCACGTCGGGCACGGCCTACACGAAGCTCTACGTCACCGGCACCGCCTTGACGGTCGCGTCGGGTGACTCCATCGTCGTCGGGTCGGGATCCACCTTCCAGACGTTCACCGCCACCGGGGCGGAAGTGACGGGAGCGTCCAGCTATATCCCGGTGACCAGCCTCGTCGCCAACCACTCCTACGCCTCGGGCACGTCGGTCTACGACGACGCCTGCACCCCCACCCAGGTGAGCGAGATCACCGCCGTCTCCCTCGACTTCGAGGCCACCAAGAACCCCGGTGGCCAACCCTCGGGGTACAAGTCGATGGCCTACATGTTCGCGCCCGGCTACAGCGCCACGCTCGGATGATGCGACCCGTGCACCGGAAGGTCCGCAGGGCGCTCCTCGTCGCCGTGGCCCGGCGCCACGGCGACACCCGGCGCGGCGAAGCCGGGCAAAGCATGGCGATCATCCTGGGCGTGCTCCTCACCTTGTCGCTCGGGACGGCGCTCATGGTGCAGTCCAGCTTCGAGGAGTTCCCGCTCGTGACCGGTGACGTCCTGCAGCACGCGGCATATCGCGCCATGGAGGCGGGCCTCGACGAGTACCTCTACGCCGTGAACGCCAATCCCGACTTCGTCGCCTGCTCCGCCAAGTTCTATACCAACGCCGGCACCCTGGTCGGGACTTCGCCGCTCACCGCGGCCTCGCCGATCTGCGGCGCGCTCAGCTTCGGGTCGTGGATCTCGATCCCGGGGGAAGCGTCGGCCAACGGCCCGCCGTCGTGGTTCTTGCTCAGCACCCCGAGCATCAACACCTCGAACGGCTATCTCTCCTTCGACGTGGTGGGTGCGGCCGGTTTCGCCCCCCGCTACTACTACCAGAGCGCGGTGGTGACCCTCGATCCCACCAACAGCTTCCTGCTCAACGTGTCGTGGGTGAACTACAACCAGGTGGACCCGGCCGTCGTGGCCCAGTACAACCACGTGACTGCGCCGACGTGCACCTACTACTGGGCGGGAACGCCGTCGGACACACTGGGTTCGGGCTGCGAGGACATCGAGTATGCCAACGCCGACGCCCTCACCGGCAACGTCTTCGCCAACGACTCGATCTGGGTTTGTGGCAGCCCCACGTTCCAGAACGTGCAGACGGCCGACACCAAGCAGAACAACGTCCAGGCCTGCTCCGGAAGCCCGACGTCCACCTCGTGGACCAGCGGCGTGGCGGTGCAGCCGATCCCGACCGACAACACGACGCTGAACACCGACGCCAAGTACAACGGCTGCCTCTACGAGGGACCGACCACCTTCCTGCTCGACGGCACCTCCATGGGCGTCTACAGCCCGAACACGCCCACCGGTCCGCCCACCGGCGCGCCCGGCACCTCGGTGTCGAACGACGCCTTGAACGACCCCGCCAACACAGCCAACGTGTGCATGCCCGCGGCGGCCGCGTCGACCACGCTGGGCTCCGCATCGGCGGACAAATTGACGTCGGGGAGCAGTTACACCTCGCTCAAGGTGACGGCACTCGGTTCGGCGGTGGCCGCCGGTGACTACATCGAGATCGGCTCGGGGGCCAACACGCAGATCGTCACCGCGTCGGCGGCCGCCGCCGTGGGCGCCACGACGATCTCGGTCAACAACTTCACCGCCAACGCCAATTACGCGAACTCCACCACGCCCGTCACCGACATCATGGTGGCCGTGCCCACCGCCGGCGTGGTCTTCACCGAGAACTGCCTGAACACCACCACCTGCAACACGACGGCCTACAACCCCCTGACGGCGGCGGGGGAGACCGGCGTCGGCGGCGCCACGGTCGGCGACGCCATCGTGCAGGGGCAGGTGTCGGGCCCGGTGACCGTCGGGGCCCAGAACAACATCGTCGTCGACGGCAACCTCTGCTACAGCGACGACGTGTCCGGGTCTCCCTCCAACTGCACCAGCGCGCCGTCGACCACGCCGGCCTCGGTCGACGTGCTGGGGTTGGTGGCCCTGAACTACGTCGAGATCAACCACCCGCTCAGCGGATCCAACAATGCGGCGACGTGCCCGACCGGTCTGGGCAACGGCAACCCGACGTGCGACCTGTCGAACCCGATCATCGACGCGGTGGTCCTGGCCCTCAACCACTCGTTCATCGTCAACAATTACTCGTCGGGAACCGGCCTCGGCACCCTTACCGTGAACGGGACACTCGACCAGGACTGGCGCGGGCCGGTGGGGACCGTGGACGGGGGCGGGTCGGTCGTGAGCGGCTACAGCAAGAACTACGTCTACGACGCCCGCATGAAGTACCTGGCGCCGCCCTATTACCTGAACCCGGGGACGTCGGAGTGGGGCATCGAGTCGTTCACGGTGGTGGCCGGCGCGTGCAAGCAGCCGACAGGCCAGACCTGCCCGGCGGGCAATCCCTGACCGTCCCTACTTCTTCGTGGCCCAGAAGACCGAGTCGATCTCGCCGATCGAATCGAGCAGGCGCTGGGCCACGGCCACGTCGGTGGTCTTCTTGGCCTCGCCCGCGGTCTTGGTCGCGCTCCAGAACAACTCGTGGAGGCCGGGGTGCTTCTCGAGGTGCTCGGGCTTGAAGTAGTCGGTCCACAGCACCCACAGGTGGTGCTTGACCAGGTCCGAGCGCTCCTCTTTGATGGCGATGGCCCGCTCCTTGAACACCGGGTCGTCCGAGGCGTTGAACTTCTCCATGCAGGCCTTGACCGACTCGGCTTCGATCCGGGCCTGAGCGGGGTCGTAGACGCCGCAGGGGAGGTCGCAGTGGGCCCGGACCACGGTGGTGGGGGGGAGGATCCGATCGAGGGTCGACAGCAGGCGGTCGGCGATGCGCATGAGGGGGGCTCCTTCGTCCAGAGCGGGACCATGGATGACCCGCCCACACTACCCAGGAGTCCGGGGCGGTGAACCGGAGCCCGCTCCGCGTCGCCGTCGCCGTCGGTGTGGCCGTGGCCGTGGTCGGCTCGCTCGTCGCCTGGCGGCCACGACGGGTCGTGGTCGAGGGGGCCAGCATGGAGCCTGCCCTGGCCGAGGGCGATCGCCTGCTGGTCGTCCGCCGCCGGCGGGTCGGCCCCGGCGATGTGGTGGCCTTGCGCGACCCGCGCCACCCGAGCCGCCTGCTGGTCAAGCGAGTCACCTCCGTGACCGGCGACGAGGTCATGGTTCACGGCGACAACGCCTCGGCGAGCACCGACAGCCGCGCCTTCGGGCCCGTTCCCCGGCGGGCCCTGCTCGGGCGGGTCGTCCGTCGTTACCATCGGGGGCGGCTGCGGCCGCCGGGGTAGCATCTTCGCCATGGCATACCTCGCTTCCGAGCTCGAGCGGCTCTTCGCACCCGACTACCTCGACGGGCTGTCGCAGCGATCGCTCGAAGAGGTGCGCGCCATGCGTGACGAGTGCCAGGACGCCGAGACGGCGGTGTCGTACCTGCGCCGGGTGGCCCAGGGCCGCCTCGACATCGTCCACGCCTACCTGAAAGACGGCGACGGCGGCGGAGACCTGGCCTCGCTCGTCGAGCGGCTCCCCGACATCATCGGGGCGGGCCCCCCACGCCCTCCCGGTCCCGGTCGCCTGCCCTCCCAGATGGGCCCGGACATGGGCCACGAGGACCTCACCGCCCGCATCGACGAGGTCCTCGACGGCGCGCGCATCGGCGAGCTGCCGACCATGGCGCGCGCCGAGCTCCAGGGGATCGCCGACAGCCTGAGCGAGATCGAGGCGAAGATCTCCGACGAGCGCCGGTCGCTGCACGAGAGGATCGACACGCTCCAGGCCGAGATCGTCGACCGCTATAAGCGCGGCGAGGTCGACCCCGACCGCCTGCTCACCTGAGCCGCCGGGCTTCTTCGGATCCGAGGCCACCGATGCCCAAGCAGCTTCCCGACCGATGGCACGAGCTCGGGTCGTTCATCCGTGAGCAGCGCAACGGGGCGCGACTGAGTCTGCGTCGGCTCTCGGAGCTGGCCGGGATCTCGAACCCCTACCTGAGCCAGATCGAGCGCGGCCTGCGAAAGCCCTCCGCCGAGATCCTCCAACAGATCGCCAAGGCGTTGCGGATCTCGGCCGAGACGCTGTACGTCCAGGCCGGGATCCTCGAGCCCGGCAGCGGCGAGCACGACCTGGTCCGGGAGATCCTGGCCGACCTGCACATCACGGAGGATCAGAAGCAGGCCCTGGTGCGCATCTACCTGTCCTTCCGCCACGAGCACGATGCCGCCGGCAATCACCGGCCGCCGCCGGCGGAGACCGACACGGCCGGATCGGTGTCCGGGCCCCTGGGTGAGTCGGAGGATCCTGATCTCGCCGATCGGCTTTCGGAGGGCGCCGGGTAGGATTCTCGCTGGTGCGACGTCTGGCGGTCCTCTCCCTGCACACATCGCCCCTGGCCCAGCCCGGGACGGGCGACGGCGGGGGGATGAACGTCTACGTCCGCGAGCTGTCGACGGCACTGGCCCGGGCCGGGGTGGAATGCGACGTCTACACCCGGGCCTGGTCCGACCGATTGCCCGCCACCGTGGCCGTCGAACCGGGGCTGCGCGTGCACCACGTGCCCGCCGGCCCCCTCGGTCCGGTGCCCAAGGAGCGCCTACCCGAGCTGGTCGACGAGTTCACCGACAACGTGCTCGGGCTCATGGTCGCGGGGACCGGGCGCGGACCGGTCGACGCGACGCCGGGGGAGCCGGCCCGGTTCGACGCCGTGCACGCCAACTACTGGCTCTCGGGGTTGGCCGGGCACCGCATCAAGCACGAGCTCGACCTTCCGCTCGTCTCGACTTTCCACACGCTGGCCCGCGTCAAGGCCGAGGCGAGCCCGGAGGAGGTCTCGAGTGACGAGCCGCACCGCCGGGCCGAAGCGGAGGCCGCCATCATGGCCTGCTCGGAGGTCGTACTGGCCTCGTGCTCGGTCGAGGCGGCGCAGCTCGCCGACCTCTACGACACCGATCCGGCGCGCGTCCGGGTGGTGGCGCCCGGCGTGGATCACGCCTTCTTCGCGCCGGGGCACCGTCCCCAGGCGCGTCGCGCCCTGGGACAACCGGCGGACGTCCCCATCTTGCTCTTCGTCGGCCGGATCCAACCGCTCAAGGGTGTCGACGTGGCCGTGCGCGCCCTGGCGGCGATGCAGACGCGGCGCGACGCCCATCTCGTGGTGGTGGGCGGCCCGAGCGGGCCCCGGGGCGAGGCCCATCTGGCCGACGTCGAGAAGCTCGTCGCCCGCCTCGGCGTTTCCGAGCGCGTCCACTTCGTCGACCCTCAGCCCCACGAACTGCTCTCTACCTTCTACCGGGCCGCCGACGTGTGCGTCGTTCCCAGCCGCTCGGAGTCCTTCGGCCTCGTGGCCCTCGAGGCCGCCGCCTGCGGCACGCCGGTGGTGGCCGCCGCCGTGGGCGGGCTGACCACACTGGTGGAAGACGGGCGCACGGGGTTCTTGGTCGAGGAACCCACGCCCGGCGCCTTCGCCGCCGCGGCCACCGCCGTGCTCGACGACACGCTCCTCGCCGAGCGATGCGGCACCGCCGCCGTGGTCCGGGCCCGGCACTACACCTGGGCCCAGTCCGCGGCCCTGTTGCGGGCCACCTACGAAGAGCTCGCCGCCGAGCGCCTCGTGGCCTGTCGCTGACCTCGTCGAGCACCGCGCCGACCGCACCGACCACTCCCACCACCGTGCCGATCGCCGACATCGCCTCACCCGAGGAGCGAGCGGCCTGCGACGCCGCCATCGAGGCGTGGTCGAGCGCCCGACTGGCCGAGGCGGACGGGGTCCTGGTGGCCGTCGACCGCCAGCCCGATGCCGGCCGGTGGTACCTGCGCCTGCGCGGCGAGGAGAAGGACTTCGTGACCGTGTGGCTCACCGTCCGTCAGCGCACGCTGCACCACGAGGCGCAGTTGATGCCCGCGCCCGAGACCAACGTGGCCGAGACCTACGAGTACCTGCTGCGCCGAAACGCGGACGTGCACCAGATGTGCTTCGCGCTCGGCGCCGAGGACGCCGTCTACCTCGTCGGCGAGCTTCCCGTGTCCGCCGTCGGGCCCGAGGAGCTCGATCGCGTCATCGGATCGACGCTGTACTACGTCGACGCGTGCTTCCCGACGGCCATGACCATCGGGTTCGCGGGCCAGTACCGGCGTCGGCGTCCGTCGGTGGACTGAGGCGCGTCGATCGGCGCGAGGTGGCGCCGTTCGGGTCGGCGATCGCGCCGGCGATCGCATCGGCGCGGTCGACCGGCGTTGGCTAGGGTGCGGAGCGGCGCGGCCCGAGGGGCAGGCGAAACCGACCGATCGGGGAAGTGCGGTCGGCGTCGCACGGTTCCTCGGGCCGTGTCGCGCCGGTGCCGGGTACCCTTCGGGCGATGCAGCCCAGACTCGTGGTCGTCGGCGGCGGGCGGATGGGTGGCGCGCTGGTCGGCGGACTGCTCGCCGCCGGATGGTCGCCGCGGGTCATCGCCGTGGTGGAGGCGAGCGCCGGTCGACGCGACGAGCTCGCCGTGGCCTTCCCCGGCGTCGAGGTGACGGCCGACGTCCGGTCCGGCGACGGAGCCGTCGTCGCGGTCAAGCCGGCCGACGCCGAAGGGGCGTGCCGCGCCCTCGGCGCCACCGCCACCCCACGGGTGTTGTCGATCATGGCCGGGGTCACGTTGGCCGACTTGTCGACGTGGCTCGGCCCCGGGACCGTCGCGCTGCGGGCCATGCCCAACACGCCGGCACTGGTGCGCGCCGGGGTCTCTGCCCTCGCCGGCAGCGAGCAGGCCACCGAGGCCGATCGGGCCTGGGCGGAGGAGATCCTGGGCGCGGTGGGTCGGGTGGTCCGGGTGGACGAGGGCGACCTCGACGCCGTGACCGGGTTGTCGGGCTCGGGACCAGCCTACGTCTTCTTGGTGGCCGAGGCCCTCGTCGACGCGGGCGTGGCCGCCGGGCTCTCGCCGGAGGTGAGCGCGACGCTGGCCATCGCCACCCTGGCCGGCGCCGGGCGCCTGCTGGTCGAGACCGACGACGGCCCCGCGGCCCTGCGGGCCCAGGTCACCTCGCCCGGGGGGACCACCGAGGCCGGACTCCGGGTGCTCGAGGAAGCGGGTCTCCGTCACGCGCTGTCAGCCGCCGTGGCGGCGGCGACGGCCCGCTCCCGGGAGCTCGGAACCCGCCCCTGACCCAACGTCTTGGGCCTTTTTTGGGCATTTGGCTTCAGCAATTTTTGCGATCCCTCTTCCCACAATCGCCACATTGGCGTACAGTCGCATCAGGCGGAGAGGGGTGATTCCACTGACAACCGAAGACAGCACGAGCGCCCGGTACTTGACCGTGCGCGAGGTCGCGGGCACGTTGCGGGTGTCCAACATGACCGTGTACCGACTCATCAACGCGGGCGAGCTTCCGGCCGTCCGGGTCGGCAAGTCGTTTCGCCTTCGCGAGGACGACGTCAACCGCTACCTAGCGGACCGTTACACCCAGGCCGGCTGAGCCCACCGGGCTCGCCGACGGGGGTGTCGGGTCGGTGACGGTGGGCGCCGGTAGTGGCGCGGTCTTCTTGCTGACCGATTACGGCCATGCCGACGAGTTCGCCGGCGTGGTGCGGGCGGTGGTCGCCCGCGACGCGCCCGGCGCCCCAATCGTCGACCTCACCCACGGGGTCCCCGCCTTCGACGTTCGCGCCGGCGCCCTGACGCTCGTGCGCTGTGTCGGCCATCTCGGGCCGGGCGTGGTGGTGGCCATCGTCGACCCCGGCGTGGGCACCGACCGCCGGGCCCTGGCCGTCGAAGTGGCGGGCCGCGGGGACGACGCCGGTGGGCCGAGCCACCTCCTCGGCCCCGACAACGGGCTGTTGCCGTGGGCCGTCGACGCGCTGGGCGGTCCCCGGCGAGCCGTCTCGCTGCCCGCGCACGGCACCTTCGACGGCCGTGACGTGTTCGCCCCGGTGGCGGCGCGCCTGTGGCGCGGGGAGCCGCTCGAATCGGTCGGTGAGCCGGTGGAGCTCGACAGTCTGGTGCGCCTGCCTCCGGCGCGCCTGCTCGTCGGCGACGCCATGGTCGACGCCGAGGTCTTGTGGGTCGACCGTTTCGGCAACGCCCAACTCGCCGCCGCACCCGCCGACGCGTCGCGGGCCGGGCTCGGCCCGCAGGTCGACGTCGTCTTGGAGTCCGGGCGATTCGTGCCGGCCCGTCTGACGTCGTCGTACGCCGAACTGGGCGACGACGAGATCGGCGTCGTCGAAGACGCCAACGGCATGCTCGCGCTCGCCTGCAACCGCGCTCCGGCAGCTACCGTGCTCGACGTGCGGGTCGGGGACATGGTCGGGCTGCGCGGTGGCGGGCACGGCACGGTGATCGGCCGCATCCAGCCCGGGCGGCACCCGTGAACCTGGCGTCGCTGGTCGACGGGCACCCGGCCGAGGGGCGGGCCCTGCACGACGCGTCCGGGTGGCACACCTGGGGTGACGTGCGCCGCCGGGCCCGGGCTGTCCGTGACGGGCTCGTCGCCCTGGGCGTGCATCCCGGCGACCGTGTGGGTATCGCCTGGCCCACGTCGGTCGACTTCGTCGTGGGCTATCTCGGCGTGCTGGCGGCCGGGGCGGTGGCCGTACCGCTCAACCCGAACAGCCCGGCCGCCGAGTTCGAACGAGAGCTGGCCGTGGTCCAGCCCGCCGTGGTCCTGGCCGGCGGGGCGGCCGTCGACGCCGCCGTGGCCGCGGCGACGGCGGCCTCGGTGGTCGTGCCCGGTGGCACGCCCGGCACCCCCGTCACCTGGGAGGAATTGTCCCGGCCGGCGGGCCACCGCGAACCCTCGCCCGGCGCCGCGGCTTCGACCGAGGGCGAGGCGCCTGCCCCCGACCTGCTCGCCGCGCTCGATCGCCAGGACGACGACCCGGCGGTCCTGCTCTTCACCTCGGGGACGGCCGGCTCGCCCAAGGCCGCCATCTTGACCCACGGCAACCTGGTGTCGAACCTCCGCCAGATGCTGGCCGCGCCCGGCGAGATCTTCCGGTCCGACGACGTGGCCCTCGCCGCCGTACCCCTGTTCCACATCTTCGGCCTGAATGTGGCTCTCGGCCTCGCCCTCATCACCGGCGGCGCCGTGGTCCTCGAAGAACGCTTCGACCCCGAGGAGTCGCTTCGTCTGGCTCGCGACCTCGGCGTGACGACGCTGGCCGGTGTGCCGGTCATGTTCGCCGCGTGGGTGAAGGTGGCGGCCGCGTCGGCCGCGGCGGCCGCGTCGGCCGGGGGTGACGGCGCCGGCGAGCCTCCCCGACCCCTGGTGGCGGTCCGCCGCGCCGTGTCGGGCGCGGCCGCGCTCGAGCCCGAGGTGGCCCGGCGCTTCGAGGAGTTCTTCGGGGTGCCCGTGTGGCAGGGCTACGGGCTGACCGAGGCGTCGCCGGCCGTGGCCACGTCCCTCGGCACGGGCCGCAACCGGCCGGGCTCGGTGGGCCGCCCGCTCCCCGGCGTCGAGATCCGCCTCGTCGACGACGAGGGCGACGACGTGCTCGAAGGGGACCCCGGCGAGATCTGGGTCCGCGGCCCCAACGTGTTCGCCGGCTACTGGCGTGACAGCGAGGCCACCGCCGCCGTGCGCAGCGACGACGGATGGTTGCGCACCGGAGACGTCGGCGTCGTCGGCGACGACGGTGACCTCTTCGTCGTGGACCGCCAGAAGGACCTCGTCATCGTCTCGGGGTTCAATGTCTTCCCGGCCGAGGTCGAAAAAGTGGTGTCGGGCATGGAGGGCGTGACCGAGGCCGTGGTCGTCGGCCGACCCGACTCCGACACCGGCGAGGCCGTCGAGGTGGTGGTGGTGACCAGTCCCGGGGCCGTCGTCACCGAGGACGACGTGCGCTCGTACTGCCTGGCCCGATTGGCGCGCTACAAGTGCCCGACCACGGTGCGCTTCGTCTCGGAGCTGCCCCGGGGGCTCGTGGGCAAGGCGCTGCGCCGGGCCCTGCGGGGCGACCCCGGCTGAGATGGCGACGGCCGGCCGCCGGCCGACTTGGTGTCGGTCCGTCGGTGCTCGATACGATCCGCGGCCATGGCCGACAATCCCGCGCGACGGATCCCCGAGGCGACCGTGGCGCGCCTGCCCGTGTACCAGCGCATCCTGCTCGAGTCGGTGCGCGCCGGCACGACCACCGTCTCCTCCGAGCAGCTGGCCGAACTGGCCCGGGTCAACGCCTCCAAGGTGCGAAAGGACCTGTCGTTCCTGGGTTCGTTCGGGACCCGGGGGTCGGGCTACGACGCGCCCTTCCTGTTGTCGCAGATCGACCGCGAGCTCGGCTTGGACGGCGACTGGCCCGTCGTGATCGTCGGGCTCGGCAATCTCGGCCGCGCCCTGGCCAACTCGCCGGGGTTCACCTCCCGGGGCTTTCGGATCTCAGGCCTCTTCGACGTGGACCCGACCCTCGTGGGCACCGGCATCGCCGGCATCGAGGTTCACGGCATCGATGAGCTCGAGGCGCGCTCGGAGGCCGACCCCCCGGCGGTCGGCGTGATCGCCACCCCGGCCGACTCGGCCCAGGCGGTGGCCGATCGGCTGGTACCCACCGGGGTGGGCGCGCTGCTCAACTTCGCCCCCCGGGTCCTCCATGTCCCGCCCCACGTGCTGCTGCGGTACGTCGATCTCTCCATCGAGCTCCAGGTCATGAGCTTCTACCTGTCGCATCGTGACCACCCCGGATCGGCGGCGGCCTCGTCGCCGATGCCTCACGCCGTTGGCTTGTCCACCGTCGACCCCGGGTAGCCTGGGAGCGAGTCCCCGAGCGCGGGGGTAGACGGCGCCGTGGGCGTGGCCCGCCCACGCCAGAGCGTCGTCGGGTCCAATAGGCCGAACGAGGAGCGATCCGAGCCGTGTCCGTCGTCGTCATCGGGCTCGAACAGCACCAGACGCCTCTCGACCTGCTCGAGCGGGCCACCATCCCCGAGGACGCGATGGCCAAGGTCCTCGCCGACCTGCGGGATCGGCCCAACCTGTCCGAAGTGGTGATCTTGTCCACGTGCCTGCGCACGGAGATCTATGCCGTGGTCGAGCGCTTCCACGAGGGCGTGGCCGACATCCAGGACCTCCTGTCCACGGTGGCGGACACCCCGCTCGACGCGCTGGCCGAATACATGAACGTGCAATACGACGACGGCGTGGCCCTCCACCTGTTCGAAGTGGCGGCCGGGTTGCGCTCGGCCGTGCTCGGCGAGACCGAGGTGCTCGGACAGGTGCGCCGCGCCCTCGAAAGGGCCGAGGCCGAGAAGGCGGCCGGGCCGGTGCTCTCGGGGTTGTTTCGCCGCGCCGTGTTGGCCGGGCGCAAGGTCCGCTCGTCCACCGCCATCGCCCGGGGTGCGACCTCCTTGGCCCACGTGGCCGTCGATGTCGCCGCGGCGCGCCTCGGCGGGTCGCTCCAGGGCAGGCACGTGCTGGTCGTCGGCGCCGGCGAGATGGGCGAGGGTGTCGTCGACGGGCTGGCCAAGCGCCACGACGGCGCCATCGTCGTCGTGGCCAACCGCACCGCCGACCGGGCCCGTACGCTGGCCGAGCAGGCGGGTGGGTCGGGCATCGCCCTGGGGGGCCTGCCCGATGCGCTGGCGACGGCCGACGCCGTCATCGTCTCCACCACGAACCGGCTCCACCTCCTCGACGCCGACCTCCTCGGGCGTGTGGCGGCGGCCCGGGCCAGCGCCGGAGCGGGGGTGCTCGTGGTGGTGGACCTCGGTGTACCGCGCAACGTCGACCCGGCCGTGTCGGGCATCGACGGGATCGACCTTCTCGACATGGACGCCCTCGGCGCCTACGCGGCGCGCAACTTGGAGGACCGTCGGGCGGAGGCGGCCGTGGCCGGGGTCATCGTGCGCGAGGAGGTCGAGCGCTACCGGGCCGACGACCGGGCCCGCGGTGCGGCGCCGGTGGTCGCCGCCCTCCGGAGCCGGCTCGACGAGGTCCGTGGCGCCGAGCTCGACCGGCACCGGTCCCGTGTGGCGGGCCTCGACGACGTCCAGTGGGACGCGGTCGACGCCGTGGTGCGCGACGTCCTGGCCAAGGTGCTGCACCAGCCGACGGTGACGCTGAAGGAGGCGGCGGGCACAGCGCGTGGCGAGCGGCTCGTCGAGGCCGTGCGGGCCCTGTTCGACCTCTGATCTCGTCGTGAGTGCCACGGCCGGGGGCCGAGCACCGCACCGCGTCCGTCTGGCCACCCGCGGCTCCCCGCTGGCGCGCTGGCAGGCCGACCGGGTGGCGTCGCTGCTGGCCGCGGCCGACCCGGCCACGCGCTGCGAGGTGGTGGTGGTCCAGACCACGGGCGACCAGCGGCTCGACGTGCCCTTGCACCGCATCGGCGGCCAGGGCGTGTTCGTGAAGGAGGTCCAAGGTGCGCTCGCCGACGGTCGAGCTGACGTGGCCGTGCACTCGGCCAAGGACCTTCCCGCCTCGACGCCCGACGGGCTCGTGCTCGCCTGTGTGCCCGAGCGCGCCGACCCGCGCGACGCCATGGTGGGCTCGACGCTGGCCGGTTTGGCCACGGGCGCCATGGTGGCCACGGGGTCGGTCCGACGCCGAGCCCAGCTGGCCTGGCTGCGACCGGACATCACCTTCTGCGAGTTGCGGGGCAACATGGCCCGGCGCATCGAGCTCGCCCTGGAGGTGGGCGCCGGGGTCGTCGCCTTCGCCGCGCTCGTCCGCCTCGGCCTGGAGGCGCGTGCCGCCGAGGTGCTCGACACCGATGTGCTGCTCCCGCAGGTCGGCCAGGGGGCCCTGGCCCTGGAGTGCCGGGCCGACGACGACGCCGTGCGGGCGCTCCTCGCCGGGATCGACGATCCGCTGGCCCATCGGGCCGTGCGCGCCGAGCGGGCATTCCTCGAGGCCCTGGGAGGCGGGTGCACCCTGCCGGTGGGGGCGTTGGCCACCGGTGCCGGTGGCTCGGGCGCTCGTGGCGGCGCCGGTGGGGCTGGTGAGATCCGCCTCGACGCCATGATTGCCGGCCGCGACGGCCACGTCTTGTTGCGGCGCCGAGCGGTGGGGACCGACCCGCTGGCGCTCGGGCGCGAGCTGGCCCGCACCCTCGTCGACGAGGCCGGTGGACGGGCCCTCGCCGACTGGCTGCCCGAAGGGCCCGGGCCGTCGGCCCCGGCCCCGGCGGGCCCCGGCGGTCGCCGGTGACCGTCTATCTCGTCGGGGCGGGGCCCGGGGACCCCGGGCTGATCACCCGGCGCGGCGCCGAGGTGCTGGCCCGCGCCGACGTCGTGGTCTACGACCGGCTCGTGCCCCGGGCCCTCGTCGAGCTGGCACCGCCCGGGGCGCTGCGCCTCGACGTGGGCAAGCGACCGGGGGCCTCGACCGCCGATCGCCAGGAGGCCATCAACGCCGTCTTGGTCGAGCACGGCCGAGCCCGGGGAACGGTGGTGCGCCTCAAAGGCGGCGATCCCTTCGTGTTCGGCCGCGGCGGCGAGGAGGCGTTGGCCTTGCGCGATGCGGGGGTGGTCTTCGAGGTCGTTCCCGGCGTCAGCTCGGCGTTCGCGGTGGCGGCCTACGGCGGCGTGCCCGTGACCCATCGTGGCCTGTCCTCGTCGGTGACGGTCGTCACCGGCAAGACCGGCGACGGCGACGCCGGTGGGGTGGCGTGGGAGGCGTTGGCCGCTGCGGGGGGGACGATCGTGGTGCTCATGGGCATGGAACATCGGGCCGAGATCGCCCGGCGCCTGATCGGTGGCGGGCGCGACCGGGCCACGCCCGTGCTCGTGGTGCACCGGGGGTCGACGCCCGCCCAGCAACGGGTTCGCACCACGTTGGCCGGTCTCGGCGCAGTCGAGCTCGGCCCACCGTCGGTCATCGTGGTGGGGGCCGTGGCCGGCCTCGACCTGGATTGGTTCGCGCCGGGACCTCTGACCGGCGTCTCGGTGGTCGTGACCCGGGCCGAGTCGCAATCGGCCACGCTGGGCGCGGCGTTGTCCGATGCCGGCGCGTCGGTGCGGGACCTGCCCCTGATCGCCATCGCCGCGCCCCCCGACGGCGGCGCCGCGCTCCGAGCTGCCGCCGACCGTTTGCGTGCCGGTGCCTATGACTGGGTGGTGTGCACGTCGGCCAACGCCGTCGACCGTCTCGTCGACTGCCTGCGTGACGGGCGCGACCTCGGACGCACCCGCATCGCGGCCGTGGGGCCGGCCACCTCGGCCGCCTTGGCCCGCCGTTTCCTGGTGGCCGACCTGGTCCCCGGTCGCTCGACGGCGGAGGGCCTGGTCGAGGCCATGCCGACCCCCGGACCGAGCGCCGGTACCGAAGACGGGCGCGGCGCCGAGGCGACGGGCGGGACCCCCGGCGGGACCCTCGGCGGGACCCCCGGCAGCGGGCGGGTCCTGTACCCCCGGGCGGTCGGGGCGCGCCCCGTGCTGGCCGCCGGGCTCCGGGCCAAGGGCTGGGCGGTCGACGACGTCGACGCCTACCAGACGGCGTCGCTGGCGGCCACGACGATCCTGACCGAAGAGGTGCTCGAGGAGATCTCCACCGGGGTCGTCACCTTCACCTCGCCGTCGACCGTGCGCGCCTTCGTCGACCTCGTCGGGGGAAGGACCCCGGCCGTCGTCGCCTGCATCGGCCCGATCACGGCCGAGGCGGCTCGCCACGCCGGGTGGCGCGTCGACGTGGTGGCCGACGAGCACAGCGTCACGGGGCTCGTCGACGCCCTGGTGGCCCATCGTGGCCCGGGCCCGCCGTCCCCGCCCGCGTAGGCTGGTCGGCGTGGAACCTGCGCCATTCCCGCTCCGGCGCCTGCGCCGGTTGCGCCGGACGCCGGCGTTGCGGCGGCTGGTGGCCGAGACCGCCGTGTCGGTCGACGACCTGGTGGCCCCGGTGTTCGTGCGCGAGGGGATCGACGAGCCCGTTCCCATCGCGTCGCTGCCGGGCCAGGTGCAACACACCCGGTTGACGCTCGTGGCCGAGGCCAAGCGCCTGTCGGCGCTGGGCGTCCCGGGCATCGTCGTCTTCGGGGTGCCCCTGGCCAAGGACCCGACGGGTTCGGGGGCGTGGGACCCCGACGGCATCGTGCAGGTGGCGCTGGCCGAGGTGAAGGCCGCGCTGGGCGACGAACTGGTGGTCGTGGCCGACCTGTGCCTCGACGAGTACACGGACCACGGTCACTGTGGCGTGGTGCGCCCCGACGGGTCGGTGGACAACGACGCCACGCTCGACCTCTACCGGCGGGTGGCGGTCGCCCAGGCCACGGCGGGTGCCGACCTGGTGGCGCCCAGCGGGATGATGGACGGCCAGGTCGCCGCCATCCGCGGCGCGCTCGACGCCGCCGGGCACGAGCAGGTCCCGGTGCTGGCCTACGCGGCCAAGTACGCGTCGGCCCTCTACGGGCCGTTTCGCGACGCCGTCGACGTGACCATCGCCGGGGGCGGGGATCGGCGCACCTACCAGCAGGACCCACGCAATCGCCGCGAGGCGCTGGCCGAGGTGGCCCTCGACGTCGCCGAGGGCGCGGACATGGTGATGGTGAAGCCGGCGCTGGCCTATCTCGACGTCATCGCCGAGGTCGCCGTGTCGGTCGACGTGCCCGTTGCCGCCTATCACGTGAGCGGCGAGTACGCCATGGTCAAGGCGGCCGCCGAGCGAGGCTGGATCGACGGCGACGCGGTGGCCCTCGAGCACCTGACCGCCATCAAGCGGGCGGGCGCGGACGTCATCCTCACCTATTTCGCCGGCGAGGTGGCCGAGCTCCTCCATGGATGACCCGGCCTGTCGATGACCCGGCCCGTCGATGACCCGGCCGATGGGTGACTCGCCCATGGACAACGCGGCCTGGTTCGCCCGGGCCCGACGGGTCATCCCCGGAGGCGTGGACTCGCCGGTCCGGTCCTTCGCCTCGGTCGGCGGCACGCCGTACACGGTGGCGCGCGGGGAGGGTGCCTATGTGTGGGACGTCGAAGGGCGCCGCTACATCGACCTGGTCCAGTCCTACGGCGCGGTCCTGCTCGGCCATGCGCACCCGCTGGTCACCGAGGCCGTCGTGGCGGCGGCGCGTCTCGGCACCTCCTTCGGCGCGCCGACCCCGGGTGAGGTCCTCCTGGCCGAGAAGATCGTCTCGGCGGTGCCGGGCTGCGAGCAGGTGCGCCTGGTGTCGTCGGGCACCGAGGCGGCCATGAGCGCCATCCGCGTGGCCCGCGGGTTCACCGGTCGCGACCGGATCGTGAAATTCGACGGCTGCTACCACGGCCACAGCGACACGGTGTTGGCCGGTGGCGGCAGCGGGGTCGCCACCCTCGGCATCCCCGGGTCGGCCGGCGTTCCCGTGGCGGCGGTGGCCGACACCTTGGTAGTGCCCTACAACGAGGTCCCCGAGCTCGACGAGCGTGTCGCCTGCGTCATCGTCGAGCCCGTCGCCGCCAACATGGGGTTGGTGGCCCCGGCGCCGGGATTCCTCCAGGGGCTGCGCTCGGCGTGTGACGCCGCCGGCGCATTGCTCGTTTTCGACGAGGTCATCACCGGGTTCCGGCTCGGTACCGGTGGCGCCAGTTCCCTCTTGGCGGTGACCCCCGACCTGTGGTGCTTCGGCAAGGTCGTCGGTGGTGGCCTGCCGGTCGGTGCTTTCGGCGGCCGAGCCGATGTGCTCGACGTCCTCGCCCCGGGCGGGCCCGTGTATCAGGCGGGCACGCTCTCGGGGAACCCGCTGGCCACGGCCGCGGGCCGCGCCGTGCTCGAGGCGGTCGGCCCCGACGAGTACGCCGAGCTCGGGGCGCGCGCGGCGCGACTCGCCGAGGGGCTCGAGGACGCCATCGCCAGCGCCGGGGTGCCGGTGCGCGCCCCAGTGGTCGGCCCGCTGGTGGGATTGTTCTTCGCCTCCGAGCCGGTCACGGCGTTCGCCGCGGCGCGCCAGGCGGTATCCGGCGGGCGCTATGCGCCGTTCTTCGCCGCCATGCTCGAGCGAGGCGTCGCCATGGCGCCGGGGCCCTACGAAGTGATGTTCCCCGGGCTGGCGCACACCGACGCGGATATCGACGCCGTCGTGGCCGCCGCCGCCGCCGCCGCCTCGGAGCTGGCCCGGGCCCGCTGACCGCGCCGTCGCGCCGCGGCCGACGGCCGACCGGGCGGGCCGCCCCCGGAAGGGCCGTGCCCCCTGCCGCGCCCGTGCGCCCATGGTTCGCACAATTGCCGTCGGTGCCCAAGCCCCGAGCAAGATCGCAGGTCAGCACCGTCGTCACGCGACCGGAGTACGGGAATCGAGATTCAGGTTCCGACGATCACGTGCCGAGACCAATGAGACGACACGCGGCGTCAGGCGACCGCGATGGCGCGACAGCGGATGGGTGGGTTCTATGACGACAATTCCGGTGACCGGCGGGCAGCGCCTGCGAGTCGACGACGTCCTCCTGGCCGGAGAGACGCCCGATGGACCGGCCCTCGTCAGCATCGAGGCGCTCGTGGTCGACGAGGCGGGCCTCACCATCATCGGGCCCCGGCCCGGCGTCGAGCGCCTGGTGGCGTGGTCGGACATCTCGGGGTTCGGCGGGTTCGCCCCGGCCGCCTTGCCCAACGGGGCCGCTGCCTCCGCGCTGGTCGTCGACGTCCGGGGTCGGTCACTGCGCTTCCTCCTACCCGACGCCACCGTGTCGACCTCGACCATCGACGGCCTGGGTCGCGAGATCCACGCCCACCTGGGGCAGACCCCGGATGCGCCCCCCGAACCCCCGGTCGCCCCGGCTCCGACTCCGGTGGCGCGGCCCCGGGTCGTCGACGCACCCGTCGCCCACGCGTCGCCGACGCCCCAGATGCCGCCGATCGGTGCGCTGCGCCCGGTCGGCGACGGGCGGGATGCGGTGCCTGGCGCGCCGGTGCCGCCGCGAGCCGTGGCCGTCCCCCCGAGCGCCGCCCCCGTTCCCGTCCCGAACGCGGCCGAGTCGACGATGCCACCCGACCCGTCGGCGGCCACCGACGCCGCCCCCGTCGGCGGAGACCTCGACGGCACCGAGGACCTCGCCGTCGTCACGGCGCCCAAGCGTGACCGGCGCCGGCGCGGCGTGCGCAGTTCGCGTTCCACCGTGGCCAGGCCGTTGCTCGCCGCCGACGAATTCGAATTCTCGTCCGATCCCGACCTGCCCCGCGGTGGCCCACCACCGGGCGCGGTTATCGAAGTCACTCGCCGTCACCCCTCGACGCGGCGGATCCTCGCCCTGTCGGTCGCGCTCGCACTCGTGGTCGTCGGCGCCGGTGGCTGGTACTACTCGAAGCACCACTCCCTGCCGTTGTTCGGGAGCTCGGGGCCGCCGGTCAACGGGGCCCGGGACCTGAGCCTGGCCACCACGACCGTTATCCAGCCGTCGGACCTCTCGGGGTGGACGGCCCTGCCGGTCACCGGCAGCGAGTCGTTCGCCATGGGGGCGACGAGCTCGGTCGCCGCCGACCAGGCGAGTGCCGGCGCGTCGACGGTCCTGGCCGTGTGCCTGCGCGTCTCGCCGACCACCTTGTCGGCGGCCACCGGGGTGTCAGGCACGACCGTCCCCCAGCGCACCGCGGTGGCCAACTCGCGGGTCTACGCCGACTCGGTCGGTGACGCGGCGAGCTCGGAGACCGACGTCATGGACTCCTCGTCGGTGGTCACGGCCGACGCCAAGGTCTTCGCCAACGCGGCGCTGTTCTCCACCTGCTACCAGCCCTACGTCCAGGCCATGCTCCCGTACCTGTCGACACTGTGGGGCGGCAAGCAGGTCTTCGACACGGCCACCGTCGCCCCCACGAACGTGCCGAGCCCACCGCTGCCCGGAGAGCGGGCCTACGGGTTCGAGATCACGCTCTTCGGACACAGCGGGGACGCGGGGACCACCGCCTCCTTGACCGACGTCGCCATCTTCGGCGGGCGCTTCCAGTCCACGATGTCCCTGTACAGCAACCTCGTGTTCCCGGTGAACGCCCTGGCCTCCCTGATCGGGTCCACCGAGTCCCGGGTGGCCGCCGTGGCCGACCGCTGAGGCCGGCCGCCGGGCCTCAGAAGTCGGGGACGAGCCGGGCGAGCGTGGCCAGCGTGCGGTAGGCGGCTTCCGCCGCGCCGACCTCGTCGGGCCGCAGCAGGTTGGCCATGATCCGCAGCAGCATCGACATGACCCCTTCGGAGTGCATCCCGGTGCGCACACAGGCCCGCATGAGCGCCGGCCGGCTGATCAACTTCACGAAGTCGCGCCCGACGAGGTAGTAGAGCCCGTAGGCCTCCTCCAGCCGCGTCTCGTAGTCGGCCAACGCCTCGGGGCCCACACCGGTGAGGGCGCGCCCCAGGCAGGCCGCGGCCAGGCGGCCGGTCTCGTACCCGTAGGCGATGCCTTCCCCGTTGAAGGGATTGATGGCCCCCGCGGCGTCGCCCACGCACAGCACGGTCGGGCCCACCCGGGGGCCCACGGACAGGCCCATCGGCAGCTTCCCCCCGGTGGCCGGGCCGCAGGCGGCCTCGGACGAGAGCCCCCAGTATCCCGGCGCGCCGTCCACGAACGTCTGCAGGAGCCGGGTGGTGTTCACGCCCTTCCACCGGCCCTCGACGGACAAGAGCCCGACGCCGACGTTCACGCGGCCGTCGCCGAGGGGGAAGATCCACCCGTAGCCGGGAACGACGTTCCCCTCGTGGTCGCGGATATCGAGGTGCGACTCGATGAAGGTGTCGTCGTGGCGCGGTGACCGGTAGTAGCCGCGCAGCGCCATCCCGAGCGGGAACGACCGGTCCCGGGCGGTGCCCAGGGCGCGACCGAAGCGTGAGTTGGCGCCGTCGGCGACGACCACGTAGCGGGCCCGGATCTCCCGGGTGGCGCCGCTGCCCTTGTCGCGGACGACTGCCCCGACGCACGCCGGCACGGATCCCGTCCCTTGCGCGGTCGAACCGAGGCCGTCCGCGGTCGGACCGAGACCCTTGGTGGTGGCTTCGGTGGCCACGATGGGTGCGATGGCCTCGACGCCCTGGAGCACCGTCGCCCCCGCTTTGGCGGCGCGATCGGCCACGATCTGGTCGAGGTCGTGGCGGGTGATGACGTATCCCAGCGACGGGAAGGACGGGTGCGCCGGCCATGGCATCTCGATCGCCATCCCATAGGCACACGAACGCAGTCCCCGGAACTCGTGGGCCCCGGTCAAGGCGTCGACCAGGCCCATGTCCTCGAGCTGGCGTACCGAGCGTGGGGTGAGTCCGTCGCCGCACGTCTTCTCGCGTGGGAAGTGCTTCTTCTCGATCACGACCACGTCCCATCCGGCGTCGGCCAACCAGTAGGCGCAGGCCGAACCCGACGGGCCGCCGCCGACGACGAGGACGTCATGGACCCTTTCGTCCGGGTGCGTGGCGCGTGATGACGGTCTGCGAGTCGAGCGCGCTTCGGACTTGGCCACCGTTTTCGCCGATCTCGCCGATCTCGCCGATCTCGCCGGCTTTGCCGGCTTGGCGGCCGGCTTGGCGCCTGACTTGGCCGCCGCCTTGGCTGGACGCGCCGCCTTGGCTGGACGCGCCGCCTTGGCCGCTTCGCCGTCGGCTCCCGATCGATCCGTCGGGGCCGGGAGTGGGGCGGTCGGGATCGGGGGCAGGCCCGAGGGGGCCAGGGGTGGATCCGAGGGGGAAGGTGGCACGGGCAAATGGTAGGTCGCCCCGGTGCCGGCGGCACCTCCGGAGAATGTGCTGCGGCAAAGGGTGCCGTGGTAGAACCGGCGAAGCCATGGACGACTACTTGCCCATCGTGTTGATGTTCTTCCTGGGCGTCATCTTCGCGGGATTGTCCCTCGTGGCGTCCGGCCTGCTCGCTCCGCGCAAGCGGCGGACCGCGGCGAAGATCGCGCCCTACGAGTGCGGGATCGTTCCCGACCGCGAGCCACCCCAGCGCTTCCCGGTGCGCTTCTACCTCGTGGCCATGCTCTTCATCATCTTCGACATCGAAATCGTGTTCCTCTACCCCTGGGCCGTGATCTACCGCTCCCTGCGCACCTTCGGCCTGATCGAGGTGCTCGTGTTCGCCGTCGTGGTGTTCATCTCCTTCATCTACGTGGTGAGCAACGGCGCCCTGGACTGGGGCCCGGCCAAGCGACTCCGTCCCGCCATCTCGAAGCGCACGACGGCCTCGACCATCGCTCGCGTCGGGGTCGCCCCCGGCCCGACCTCCGGTAGTGACCGGGGCGCGGGCGAGGCGGCGTAGCGGAGGCGTCGGTGGGGCTCGAAGATCTCCAGCACAACTTCCTCACCGGTCGGATCGAAGACCTGGTCAAGTGGGGACGTCGGAGCAGCGTCTGGCCGGTCACCTTCGGGTTGGCCTGCTGTGCCATCGAGATGATGTCGGTGGGCGCGGCCGACTTCGACATCAGCCGCTTCGGGATGGAAGTCTTCCGGGCTTCGCCCCGCCAGGCCGACCTCATGATCGTGGCCGGCCGCGTGTCCCAGAAGATGGCGCCGGTCCTGCGCCAGGTCTACGACCAGATGATGGAGCCCAAGTGGGTCATCTCCATGGGTGTGTGCGCGTCCACGGGGGGGATGTTCAACAACTACGCCATCGTCCAGGGGGTCGACCAGATCGTCCCGGTGGACGTGTACGCGCCGGGGTGCCCGCCCAACCCCGAGACGCTCCTACACGCCATCCTCACCCTCCACGAGAAGATCCGCGCCGGGGAGATCACCCGTCGCCCGACCGCCGCGGCCGGTGGCGAGGACCTCGCCGGTTGGGTTCCCGAGCGCCCCGAAGCCGTTCGTCTCGGAACCCCGAAATGAGCGGCGACACGGAGATCGACCCGGGCGACCCGGGCGCCGTGTCCGCGCCGGGCCCTCTGCCCCCGGCCGGTGTGCCCACGGCCCGCTCCACCGGTGGCCAGGAGGTCGTCTTCCCCGACCGCTCCCGCTACCACGAGGTGGTGGCCGCCTATCGCGACGGCGGCTTCGAGATGCTGTCCGACCTCTGTGCCACCGATTACCTGACCCATCCCGGGCGCGTGCTGCCCGACGGGGTCGTGCCCGAGCGCTTCGAGGTGGTGGTGGAATTGCTCTCGTTGTCCGCTCGTCGGCGTGTCCGAGTGCGCGTCCAGGTGGCCGAGTCCGACCTCGTCATCGATTCGCTCTTCGACCTGTTCGCCGGGGCCGAGGCCATGGAGCGCGAGGTCTTCGACATGTTCGGCATCCGCTTCGACGGCCACCCCGACCTGACCCGAATCCTCATGCCCGAGGATTGGGAGGGGTTCCCGTTGCGCAAGGACTACGGCGTGGGTCGGGTCCCGGTGCAATTCAAAGAAGCCCCGGGCCCGAGATGACCGGAACCGCGCCATGAGCGACGACACGTTCGTCGAAGAGACCTCCGAGGGCGCCCAGGAGCTGCGTCCCCGGGCGTCGACGCCACCGGTCGAGATCGAGCGCGAGATCGGCTCGGTGCTCCGGCTCCCGGAGGGTCATCACGTCGACGTCAGCGACATCGACATCGAACGGCCCGACGACGAGACCATGATCATCAACATGGGGCCGCAGCACCCCTCCACCCACGGCGTGCTGCGACTCATGATGGAGCTCGACGGCGAGACGGTGCTCCGGACCAAGCCGGTCATCGGCTACCTCCACACGGGCATGGAGAAGACGGGCGAAGAGCTCACCTACCAGCAGGGCGCCACCAATGTGACGCGCATGGACTACCTGTCGCCGCTCAACAACGAGCTCGTGTTCTCGCTGGCCACCGAGGCGCTCCTCGGCATCGAGATCCCGCCGCGCGCCGTGTGGATCCGGATGTTGCTCTCCGAGCTCCAGCGGGTGTCGTCGCATCTCATGTGGACGGCGACCAACGGCATGGACGTGGGCTCGACCACGATGATGATCTTCGGCTTCCGCGAGCGCGAGATGCTGCTCGCCTTCTTCGAGAAGACCACCGGGCTGCGGATGAACCACAACTTCATCCGTCCCGGCGGTACCGCCGCGGACCTCCCCGACGGCTGGGAGGACGACATCGACCTCATCTGCGAGAACGTGGCTCTGCGCCTCGACGACTACGACCAGCTCCTGACCGGGCAGCCGATCTTCCACCGCCGCATGGACGGGGTCGGCGCACTGGACGCGGACGAGGCCCTGGCCCTGTCGGCCACGGGGCCCATCCTGCGCTCCACGGGGATCCCCTGGGACCTGCGCCGGACCCTGCCCTACCTGGCCTACGACCAGGTCGACTTCGACGTGATCGTCGGCACCTACGGCGACAACTTCGATCGCTACGCCATTCGACTCAACGAGATCCGCGAGTCGATCAAGATCATCCGTCAGGTGGTCGAGCGCATGCCGCTCGGGGACTACCGGGTGCAGGACAAGAAGGTCACGCCGCCGCCCCGGGCCCGGATCGACGAGTCGATGGAAGCCCTCATCCATCACTTCAAGGTGTTCACCGAAGGCTACAAAGTCCCCGAGGGCGAGGTCTACGTGGCCGTCGAGTCGCCGCGCGGAGAGCTCGGTTGCTACATGGTGTCCGACGGTTCGGCCAAGCCGTATCGGATGCACATCCGGGCTCCGTCGTTCGTGAACCTCCAGAGCCTCCCGGTGATGCTGCGCGGGGGGATGATGGCCGACGCGGTGGCCACCATCTCGTCGGTCGACCCGGTGATGGGGGAGGTGGATCGATGAGCGACCGCCACCTGTCCGATGACGTCGTGGCGCGCGCTCGCTCCCTGGTGGGTCTTTATCCCCACCCGCGCTCGGCGCTGATCCCCATCTGCCACCTGGCCCAGGAACAAGACGGCTGGTTGCGCCCCGAGGCCATCGGCGAGATCGCGGAGATCGTCGGGGTCACGCCGGCCGAGGTGTTGGGCACGGCTTCGTTCTACGACATGCTGCACACCGAGCCCGTCGGTCGATACCTGGTTTCGGTCTGCACCAACATCGCCTGCATGTTGCGCGGCGCCTACGAGTTGCTCGACCACGCCGAGTCGCGCTTGGGTGTGCGTTGCGGGGCCACCACGTCCGATGCGCTGTTCACGCTGGAGGAGGCCGAGTGCCTGGCCGACTGTGGCCGGGCCCCGTGCCTGCAGGTGAACCACCGCTTCTTCGGCGACGTCACGCCCGAAGTGTTCGACGCCCTGATCGACGACCTGGCCGCCGGGCGCCTCGACGACGACGTTCCCCGTCACGGCACGCTGGTCCGCATTCGGCGCGACGGCGGGCTGCGGGTCGACGCCGACGTGCTCGTCGCCGAGCGCGACCGCAGCCGGGCCGCGGCCGCCGAGCGAGCCCGCCGGGCCGAGGCGACCGGCGCCGGCGCGTCGTCCGGTGGGTCGGGGGGCGGGTCGTGACCATCACCGACGCCCCCAAGATCCTCACCTCGCGCCTCGGGCGCGACGACTCGCACACCCTCGCCGGGTACCTCGACAGCGGCGGCTACGCGGGCTTGCGCAAGGCCCTGACCATGACGCCCGAAGCGGTGGCAGCCGAGGTCGACGCGGTGAGCCTCCTCGGCCGCGGCGGCGCGGGGTTCCCGGCCGGGCGCAAGTGGGCCATGTTGCGCCAGGCGCCGACGACGTACCTCGTGGTCAACGGCGACGAGAGCGAGCCGGCCACGTTCAAGGACCACCTCCTGCTCGAGCGCGACCCCCACCAGCTGATCGAGGGCGTGGTCATCGCCGCCTACGCGCTGCAGGTGACCCAGGCCTTCATCTACGTCCGCGGCGAGTTCGCCCTCGGTCTCGAGCGGGTGACCGCCGCCGTCAACGACGCCTATGCCCACGGCGCGGTGGGCCGCGACATCTTCGGTTCGGACTTCTCGGTCGATGTGGTGGTGCACCCGGGGGCGGGCGCGTACATCTGCGGCGAGGAGACGGCGCTGCTCGAGAGCCTCGAGGGCAAGCGCGGGTTCCCCCGCATCAAACCCCCGTACTTCCCGGCCGCCGTCGGCCTCTACGGCGAGCCCACGGTGGTGAACAACGTGGAGACGCTGTCGAACCTGCCGTGGGTCATCACCAACGGGTCCGCCGCTTTCGCCGCCCTCGGGGCCGGGCGATCGACCGGCACCCGGCTGTTCGCCCTGGCCGGGCACGTGCGCAATCCCGGCGTCTACGAGGTCGAGATGGTCAAGACCACCTTTCGCGACCTCATCTACGCCCCGGTCCTCGGTGGCGGCGTCCTCGGCGGGCGCGAGCTCAAGGCCATCATCCCGGGGGGAGTGTCCGCTCCATGGTTCGGGCCCGAGCACCTCGACCTTCCCCTTGGCCAGGACGAGGTGGCCGAGCAGAATTCGATGCTCGGGTCAGGCTCGATCGTGGTCATGGACGAGTCCACCTGCGTGGTGCGGGCGGCCTGGCGCATCACCCGGTTCTTCTGGCGAGAGTCGTGCGGGCAATGCACGCCCTGTCGTGAGGGCAGCGGCTGGCTCGAGAAGATCCTGCGGCGGATCGAGGACGGATCCGGTCGTGAGGCCGACCTCGACCTGCTCATGGACGCGTGCGACAACATCGCCCCCGGCTTGTCGTGGCCGCCCAAGCAGACGACCATCTGCGTGCTCGGGCCGTCGATCCCGTCGTCGATCGCCTCGGCCCTGCGCATGTTCCGCGACGAATTCCTGGTGCACGTGAAAGAAGGTGGGTGCCCCCGTGGCTGACCCCGTCGTCACGTCGCATCACGCCATCGCGCCGGCCCCGCCGGCCGACCCCGACGCCTCCGTCGCCTTCACCATCGACGGCCGCCCGGCGAGCGCACGGGCCGGCGAGTTCCTCATCGCCGCAGCCGAGGCGGCCGGGACGTTCATCCCGCGCTTTTGCTACCACCCGCGCCTCAAGTCGGTCGGCATGTGCCGCATGTGCCTGGTCGAGGTGGCCGGACCGCGCGGGGCGACGCTGCAGCCCGCCTGCTACGTCCCGGTGGCCGAGGGCATGGAAGTGGTCACCGAGTCCGAGGCGGTGCGCAAAGCCCAAGACGGCGTGCTCGAGTTCCTGCTGGTCAACCATCCGCTCGACTGCCCGGTGTGCGACAAGGGCGGTGAGTGCCCACTGCAGGACCAGACCCTCGCCTACGGCCCGGGTGAGTCCCGGTTCGTGGAGGAGAAACGCCACTGGCCCAAGCCCATCCCCATCTCCGAGCTGGTCCTCCTCGACCGCGAGCGCTGTATCCAGTGTGGTCGCTGCGTGCGCTTCGCCAACGAGATCGCCGGGGAGGCCGAGATCGACTTCCTCGGGCGCGGGGACGCGATCGAGGTCAACATCTTCGACGAGCAGGCCTTCTCGTCGTACTTCAGCGGGAACACCGTGCAGATCTGCCCGGTGGGGGCGCTGACGGCCACGCCCTACCGGTTCGCAGCCCGCCCCTGGGACCTGGACCAGGTCGAGTCGACGTGCACCACCTGCGCGCTCGGTTGCCGGGTGGCGGTCCAGTCCTCGTCCAACCGGGTCACCCGCCAGCTCGGGATCGACGCCGACCCGGTCAACCAGTCCTGGCTGTGCGACAAGGGACGGTTCGGGTTCGAGGCGGTCAACTCCGAGGACCGGGTGACCGAGCCCCTGGTGCGCGGCGACGGCGGCGACCTCGAGCCGGCGTCGTGGGCCGAGGCGCTGGGGCTGGTGGCAAAGCGGCTCTCCGCCGTGCGCTCGGGGCGCGGGCCCGGGGCCATCGGCGTGATCGGCGGCGCCCGCCTCGCCAACGAGGACGCCTACGCCTGGGCCAAACTGGCCAAGGGGGTGCTCGGCACCGACTCCGTCGACGCCCAGCTCGGCGACGGGCTGCCGGCCGAGATCGTCCTCGGGCTGCCGCGGGCGACCATCGACGAGGCGGCGGCGGCTTCGTGCCTGATCGTCTTGTCGGGCGACATCCGCGAGGAGCTGCCCGTCCTCTACCTCCGCCTGCGCAACGCCTGTCTCGACGACGCCGTGCCCGTGGTCGAGCTCTCGCCCACCGCCGGCGCCCTGACCGAATGGGCCACCGCCTCGCTCACCTACCGCCCGGGCGAGCCCGCCGCGCTCGTCCGGGCGCTCGCCACCGGGAGCCGGCCCGAGGGGATCGCCGCCACCACCTGGGATGCCGCCGTCGGCGCGCTGGGCCGGGCCGGCGAGGGTGGTGCCGGCGTGGTGGTCGTGCTCGGGCGCCCGTCGCTGGCCGAGCACGAGTCCGTCGTGGCCGACGCCGCGCTGGCGGCGGCGCGGGCCTGGCCCGAGGCCACCTTCCTGCCGGCGCTGCGGCGCGGCAACGTGATCGGGGCCCTCGACATGGGGCTCGCGCCCGGGACCCTGCCCGGCCGGGTCACGCTCGAAGCCGGCTCCTCCTGGTTCGCCGACGCCTGGGGCGCGGTCCCCGCGGCCCGCGGCCGGGACACCGCGGGCATCCTCGGGGCCCTGGCCGACGGCGACATGGACGCCCTCGTGCTCCTCGGGTCCGACCCGCTGGCCGACTTCCCCGACGCCGCCGCCGCGGCCGCCGCCCTGGAGCGGGCGCCGTTCGTGGTGGCCGTCGACACGTTCTTGTCGGCGTCCTCGGCCGGGGCCGACGTGGTGCTCCCGGCGGTGATGCACCACGAGCGCTCGGGCACGACCACCAACATCGAGGGACGGGTCACCCGGGTGGGCCAGAAGATCGTCGCCCCGGGCCAGTGCTGGCCCGATTGGATGATCGCCACGGAACTGGCCGAGCGGCTGGGCGCGGACCTCGGTGTGGCGAGCGTGTCCGACCTGTGGGACGAGATCGAGCGCCTGGCCCCCTCCCACGCCGGCATCACCCGGGCCGCCCTCGACGCGCCCGGGGCCCGTGACGGTGTGGTGGCCCCGCTCAAGGCGTTGCCGGTCCACATCGCTCGCCGTTCCCGGGCCCAGATCGACCCGGTGGCGACGCCGGGCATCGAGGCCGTCGAACGCCAAGGTGCCCCGCCGCGCGCCGGTTCGGCCGAGCCCGTGAGCTCGACCATCGCCGCCGTGAGCGCCGCCCTCGGCGAGGCCGCGGTGGACGCGGCGCCCTCGAAGCGCCCGGCGCTCATGGGCCCCCCGGCCGCGGTCGACGTGCCGCACGCGCCGCCCGCCGACAGCTACTCGTTGCGCCTCGTGTCGGGCCGGCGCCTCTATGACAACGGGTGCCAGCTGACGGCGTCGAGCGCCCTGGCCGTGCTGGTCGGCGAGGCCGTGCTGCGGGCCAATCGCGGCGAGCTCGAGCGCCTCGGCGTCGGCAGCGGCGGACGGGTGCGCGTGCGATCGGCGCGCGGGTCGGTCGAGCTCGAGGTGCGCGTCGACGACGGCGTGCCCCGGGGCGCGGCCGCGGTCGACTTCAACCTCGACGGCCCCGACGGCGCCGGCGCGGCGGCGCTGATCGACGCGGCCGAGGCCGTCGTCGACGTGCGACTGGAGACGCCGTGACGTCCGCCGCCTTCACCCATCTGGCCGGCGACCCGCTCTATGCCAACGGGGTGGGGTGGTGGGTCCTGATCGCTACGGTCATCAAGGTCCTCGTCGTGTTCGTGGCGTTGTTGGTGGCCGTGATGATGATGATCTGGTTCGAGCGCAAGGTCATCTCCGACATGCAGGCCCGCATCGGGCCCAACCGGGCCGGGCCCTTCGGCCTGCTGCAGTCGATGGCCGACGGGATCAAGCTGTTCTTCAAGGAGGACCTGCTCCCCGAGCGCGCCGACCGGTTGGTGTTCAAGCTGGCCCCGTACCTGTCGATCGTCCCCGCCCTGGTCGCCTTCACCATCGTGCCCATCGGCGGCTTCGTCACCGTCGCCCACCACACCTTCGAGCTCCAGCTGGCCGACCCGCCCATCGGCATCCTGCTCCTGCTGGCCATGAGCTCCGTCTCGGTCTACGGCGTCATGCTGGCCGGGTGGTCGTCGGGGTCGAAGTACCCCCTACTCGGCTCGGTGCGAGCCTCGGCCCAGATGATCTCCTACGAGGCGGCGCTGGGCATGACCGTGATCATGGTGGTGCTGCTCACCGGGTCGCTGTCGACCCGGGCCATCGTGATCTCGCAGTCCCACGCGTTCTTCCTCAGCTGGAACTTCATCCGGCTCGGCCTGGTGCCCTTCTTCATCTTCCTGATCGCCATCACCGCCGAGCTCACCCGACCGCCGTTCGATCTGGTGGAGGCCGAACAGGAGCTGGTCGGCGGGTTCAACACGGAGTACTCGTCGATCCGTTTCGCCTTGTTCTTCATGGCCGAGTTCATGAACGTGATCACCATGTCGGCCATCATCGTGACCCTTTTCCTCGGTGGCCCCGACGGCCCCGTGCTCCACCAGTTCCTGCCCTGGTTGTGGCCGATCCTGTGGTTCTTGGGCAAGACGATCGTCTTCTTGTTCGTCTACGTGTGGCTGCGCGGTGCCCTGCCGCGGCTGCGCTACGACCAGCTCATGGACCTCGGGTGGAAGGTCCTGATCCCGTTGTCGCTCGGCTGGACGCTCGTGGTCGCCGCCGCCATGGTGGGCGTGTGGTGGTCGCTCGGTGTCGTCGCCGCCCTCGTCGTGGGTGGCGCCGTGCTGTTGCGGGCGGTGCACGTGGGCGGCGAGCGCGGGGACAGCACGGTCGAGGCCGTCGTCCGGCCCGACGACGTCGGCGACCGCAGCATCGACCGGGGGACGACCCGCTGATGGGATTCGTCGACGACCTGCGCGGGGCCTTCTCGTTCTTCGGCGGCTTCAAAGTGACGCTGGAACAGATGGCCAAGCCGCGAGTCACGGGCCAATACCCGCGTGACAAGCGCGAGAAGCCGGCGCGCCTGCACGGCCGCCACGTCCTCAACCGCTACGAGGACGGCATGGAGAAGTGCATCGGGTGCGAGCTGTGCGCCGGGGTGTGCCCGGCCGACTGCATCTACGTGCGCGGCGCCGACAACTCCCCGGAGGACCCGGTGTCGCCGGGGGAGCGCTACGGATTCGTCTACGAGATCAATTACCTGCGCTGCATCCACTGCGACATGTGCGTGGAGGCGTGCCCGACCGAGGCCATCACCGAGTCCAAGCTCTTCGAGTTCTCGTTTACCAACCGCGCCGATGCCATCTACACCAAGACCGAGCTCCTGGTGGACGACGACGGCAAGCCCCAGCACCTCCCGTGGGAGGACTGGCGCCCAGGCGACGACCGCCACACCTCGGCGTGGATGCGGGCCACCTCGCCGGGCGGCAACGCCGCGTACGAGGGTCGCGTGCAATGGTCTGGAGAGCTCGGCTACGGGGTCCGGCCTCCCGAAGGGGGCCAGAGCGCCAACCGCGACGACGCGGCGACGGGGACGCTGGCCCTGCGCGACCTGATGGCGTCCCATCTCGACGCCTCCGAGCGGCCCGCCGACCAGCGCGGCGTGCGCGGGGCCGTGGACCGGGCCAAGCGTCGCCTTCCGGCCGCCCGACGCTCCCGGGCCGAGGCACGGACGTCCGAGCCCGCGCCCGAGGCCGCCGAACCCGAAGTGCTCACCCCTGGGCCCGAGGCCGCCGAGCTCGGCCCCGACCACGCCGAGGTCGGCGAATGACCCACCTCGTGCCCGTGTTGGCGGCCACCACGGTCGACACCGTGACCTTTGTCATCGCCGCTTCGGTCATCGTCGTCGGCGCCATCGGCGTCGTGATGAGCCGCAACCCGGTGCATTCGGCCCTGATGTTGGTCATGACGCTGTTCGGGGTGGCCGTGCTCTTCGTCGAGGAGGACGCCGGATTCCTGGCTGCCGTGCAGGTCATCGTCTATGCCGGCGCCATCGTGGTCCTCTTCCTGTTCGTGATCATGTTCCTCGGGGTCGACCGCGACGAGAACATCGAGGAGGAGCCGCTGCGCCTGCAACGGCCGATCGCCGTCGTGCTCCTCGTGCTGACCGTGATCGGGCTGATCCTGGTGGGCGTCAACGCCAAGTGGGCCGTCGGTCCCCATTCCGTGGCCGGCCCGGTCACCGGCCAGCCGGGCGGGGACGTGGCCGTCCTCGGCCGGTCGGTGTTCACCACCTACCTGTTCCCGTTCGAGGCCACCGCGGCATTGCTGGTCATCGCCGTCGTGGGCGCGGTGGTCCTCGCCCGCCGACCCCGCCTCGACGAGCGCGCCGGCGGGGACGCATCCACCGACGAGCCCGGGCCCACCGACGAACCCGGAGACGCCGAGGAGGTGGCTCGATGAGCCTGGGAGGCCAGCCCTACCTGGCGTTGTCGATGGTGGTGTTCGCGCTCGGTGCCCTCGGGCTCCTCGTGCGGCGCAACGTCCTGGTGATGTTCATGTGCGTGGAGCTGATGCTCAACGCGGCCAACATCGCCTTCGTCACCTTCGCCCGGATGCTCGACGACATCGGCGGCCAAGCCCTGGTGTTCTTCGTCCTGGTCGTGGCGGCCGCCGAGGTGGTGGTGGGCCTCGGCATCGTGGTGGCCATCTTCCGCCGCCGCCGGGGCGCGACCGCCGACGACCTGCACATGTTGAAGGGCTGAGGAGCCCGGGAGCCGACGGGAACGCCTACGACGATGCTGCACCTCGCCTATCTCATGCCGGCCCTGCCCTTGGCCGGCTTCGTCGTTCTCGCCTGCTTCGGCCGTCGCCTCGGCGACCCGGTGGCCGGCTGGCTGGGGACCGCCACCATCGCCGGGTCGTTCGTCATCGCCTGCCTGGTGACCTCGGGACTGCTGGCCCGGCCGAGCGGGGCGTCGCGCGAAGTGACGCAGAACCTGTTCACCTGGATCGCGGTGGGAGGGCTCCAGGTGCACGCCGCCCTGCTCGTCGACCCGTTGTCGATGACGATGGCCCTGTTCGTGACCGGCATCAGCTCGCTGATCCACCTCTATTCCATCGGCTACATGAAGGGTGACCCGGACTACCCGAAGTTCTTCGTGTACCTGAACCTGTTCGTGGCCTCGATGCTCATCCTCGTCCTGGCCAACAACCTGCTGTTCACCTTCGTGGGCTGGGAGGGGGTGGGGGTCTGCTCGTACTGGTTGGTGGCGTTCTGGTTCGGGCGCGACTCGGCGGCCAGCGCGGGGAAGAAGGCCTTCATCTACAACCGTCTGGCCGACGTCGGGTTCCTCCTGGCCGTGTTCATGGTCTTCAACAGCACCGGCACCCTGAATTACCTGGGGGTCTTCTCCCACGTCGGGGCGCTGAGCTCCTCGACGGTGACGGCCATCTGCCTGTTGTTGTTCGTGGCCGCCGTGGGCAAGTCGGCGCAGATCCCCCTGTTCCCGTGGCTGGCCGACGCCATGGAGGGCCCCACACCGGTCTCGGCGCTGATCCACGCCGCCACCATGGTGACCGCTGGTGTGTACCTGATGTGCCGGATCAACCCGCTGCTCGCCGCCTCGCACACCTCGCAGGTGGTCATCGCCACCCTCGGTGCCGCCACCGCCCTGGTCGCCGCCACCATCGGCTGCGCCCAGCAGGACATCAAGAAGGTGCTCGCCTACTCGACGGTCTCCCAGCTCGGCTACATGTTCCTGGCCGTCGGCACGGGCGCCTACGAGGCGGCCATCTTCCTCATGGTGGCGCACGCCTTCTTCAAGGCCCTGCTCTTCCTCGGCGCCGGGTCGGTCATCCACGGGCTCGACAGCGAGCAGGACCTCAAACGCATGGGCAATCTCCGCCGGTACATGGTGCTCACCTTCGCCACTTTCGCCGTCGGCTGGTTGGCCATCTCGGGCATCCCCCCACTGTCGGGGTTCTGGGCCAAGGGCGACATCCTCACCAACGCCTTCGCCCGCTACAAGGTGCTGTGGTTCGTGGGGGTGGCGACGGCCGGGTTGACGGCGTACTACATGAGCCGGCTGACGTCGCTGGCGTTCTTCGGGACGGACCGGTGGCGGGGAGACGACGCCGGGGCCGGGGCCAGCCTGGTCGACGACGGCCGTCACGCCGACGCCGCCGGGCACGGGTCCGCGCCCCACGAGTCGCCTTGGGTCATGACGGCCCCCCTCGTGGTGCTGGCCGTGCTGGCCGCGGCGGGTGGGGTGCTGCTGCTCCCGTGGAGCGGGTCCTGGAGCCCCTTGGCGTGGATCGGCCCGGTGTTCGGGCAGAACCTCTACCACGCCCACCTGTCGACCGGTACCCAGTGGGCGCTGGCCGCCTTGGACAGCGTGGTGGCCATCATCGGCGTGGCGGTGGCCATGCGCCTGTGGGTCCCGCGCCCCGACATCCCGAAGCTCGAACCCGAGGTGCTGCAGCGCTCGTACTTCATCGACGACTTCTATGACCGGCTCATCGGCCGCCCGGGCGAGGCCCTGGCCCGCTTCAGCGCCACCGTGGTGGACATCAAGGTCATCGACGGGGCGGTCAACGGCGCGGCGCGCCTGGCCCGGGCCACGGGGTCGGGGCTCCGGCGGGTGCAGACCGGGTTCGTGCGCCAATACGCCATCGGCATCGTGCTCGGACTCGTCGGGCTGCTGGCCTGGATGATCACGAGGGCGTGGTCATGACCCAGAACCCGGTCTTCCCGTTCCTCACCGTCCTGGTCCTGTTGCCGGCGGCCACGGCTCTGGTCGCCGCCGTCATCCCCGCGTCGTTCGGCGCCGCGCTGCAGCGGCGCCTGGTGCTCGGCATCGGCCTGACCGGCTCGCTGGCCACACTGGCCCTGGCCATCACCATCGCCGTCCGGTACCAGGCCGGTGACGGCAGCTTCCGCATGGTGAGCCAGCACCAGTGGGCGCCGTCCATCGGGATCACGTGGCACCTCGGCATCGACGGCATCTCCGTCTTCTTGGTGCTGATGGCCGCCTTGCTGTTCCCCTTGGTCCTGCTCGGGGCGCGCGAGAAACGTGACCCCCGCGGCTACGTCGCGTGGCTGCTGCTGCTCGAGGCCGGGTGCCTCGGGAGCTTCGTCGCCCTCGACCTGATCCTGTTCTTCCTCTTCTTCGAGCTGACCCTGGTCCCGGTGTACTTCGTCATCGCCGGCTGGGGATTCGCCCGACGCTCGAACGCGGCCATCAAGTTCTTCATCTACACGTTCCTCGGCTCGGCCTTCCTCCTGGTGGGGATCGTGGCGGTGGCGATCATCCACGACCAGCAGACCGGGGTCCTCACCTTCGACCTGCCCGCGCTCATGCACACCCACCTCACGACGACGACCCAGGTGTTGTTGTTCTTGGCTTTCACCGCCGCCTTCGCCGTCAAGGCACCGATCTTCCCGTTCCACACCTGGTCGCCCGACGCCTATTCCGAGGCGCCCACCGGCGGGGCGGTGATCCTGGCCGCGGTCATGGCCAAGATGGGCACCTACGGCATCATCCGCTTCGACCTGAGCCTGTTCCCCCGGGCCGTCGTCGACCTCGCCCCGCTGCTGCTCACGCTCGGTGTCGTGAGCATCCTCTACGGGGCCCTCGTGGCCTGCGCCCAGCGGGACCTGAAGCGCCTCGTCGCCTACTCGTCGCTCTCGCACCTGGGCTTCGTGGTGCTGGGCACGTTCGCCCTCACCACCCAGGGACTGGCCGGCGGCGTGCTGCAGATGGTGAACCACGGGCTCGTGATCGCCTTGCTGTTCATTCTCATCGGCTGGATCTACGACCGCCGGCGCACCTGGCAGGCCAACGAGCTGCGTGGTCTGCAACGACCGGCACCGGTGCTGGCCGCCGCCTTCACGGTGGCCATCCTGGCTGCCGTGGGCCTGCCCGGGCTCAACGGGTTCGTCGGCGAGTTCCTGGTCCTCATCGGCACCTTCGTGGCCCACCGGTGGTGGGCCGTGGCGGCCACCGCCGGCGTGGTGCTGGCCGCGCTCTACATGCTGTGGGCGTACCAGCAGGCCTTCCACCACGAGCCCGACGAGGAGACGGCCAAGACCCGTGACCTGTCGTGGCGTGAAGGGCTCGTCATCGCGCCCCTCGTCGTGCTCATCATCGCCCTGGGTGTGTACCCCAAGCCCGTGCTCGACCGCATCACGCCGTCGGTCAACCTGCTGGTGCACCAGGTGCACCTGCAGACCGAGACCCACCAGCCGGCGCTGTCCACGGGCGGGCCCGGGTCGCCGGCCCACACGACCGCCGGGAGCAAGCGATGACCGCGTTCGCGACCGCCACCTCGACACTTCCTCACCTGGCCATCCCGCACATCGACTACTTCGCCATCTGGCCCGTCCTGGCCCTGCTCGGCGGGGCGGTGCTCATCCTGGCCGCGTCGTCGCTCAGCCGGCGCCCGCTGGACCTGTCCGCCACCACGTCGCTCGCCATGTTGTCGGCCGCCGTGGCCTTCACCTTCGGCTTGGTGCAGTGGTTCGACGTTCGTCATCACGGCCCGTACACGACCATTGCCCACTCGGTCGTCTGTGACGGCTTCAGCGCCTTTTTCACCCTGACGATCTCGGCCGCGGTGCTCGTGGCCAGCATGGTCGGCGACAGCTGGCTGCGGCGCCAGGGGGTGCTCGGGCCCGAGTACCACGTTCTGACGCTGGTGTGCGCGGCGGGGGCGGTGATCATGGCCTCGGCCGATGACCTCATCGTCATCTTCCTCGGCCTCGAGATCCTGTCCATCGCCTTGTACGTGCTGGCCGCCATGAACGCCCGACGGGCCGAGTCCGGGGAAGCGGCGCTCAAGTACTTCGTCCTCGGGGCCTTCTCCTCGGCCGTCTTCCTCTACGGCATCGCCCTCGTCTACGGGTCGACGGGAACGACCAACCTGCTCCAGATCGCCGACTACCTCGCCCGCAACGTCCCGTTGCACAACGGGATCTTGCTGGCCGGGCTGGCGTTGTTACTGGTGGGCTTCGGATTCAAAGTCGCCGCGGTGCCGTTCCACTTGTGGACACCGGACGTCTATCAGGGCTCCCCGACACCGGTGGCCGGGTTCATGGCCGCCGTGGCCAAAGCCGGGGGATTCGCCGCCCTCTTGCGGGTGTTCGTGTCGACGTTCGGGGTGCTCGGCGCGGATTGGCGTCCGGCCGTGTACGTCCTGGCCGCGTTGACCCTGGTGGTCGGCGCCGTGGTGGCCCTCGTCCAGCGCGACCTGAAGCGCATGTTGGCGTACTCGTCGATCAATACCGCCGGCTTCATCCTGCTGGGCCTGCAGGCGGCCAACGGGCGCGGCGTCGAGGCGTCGCTCTACTACCTCTTCGTCTACACGTTCATGGTCCTCGGCAGCTTCGCCGTGGTGAGCGTGGTGGGCGGGCGTGACGACGACCGCCACGGCCTCGAGCGCTACCGCGGCCTCGCCGCGCGTCAGCCGTGGCTGGCCGGATCGCTGGCCGTGTTCCTCCTCGCACAGGCGGGCATCCCCTTCACCACCGGGTTCCTGGCCAAGCTCGAGGTCATCACCGCCTCGGTGAGCGCGCATTCGACCCCCCTGGCCGTGATCGCCATGGTCACCGCCGCCATCGCCGCCTTCTTCTACCTGCGGGTGGTCGTGATCATGTACGCCCCCCTGGCCGACACCGCGGCCGACGATTCGGCCGGCCAGGTCGAGGACGCGTACGGCATCGGGCCGGCCGAGTCGCTCGCCACCGCCGCCGCCGGAGCGCCCCCCGGCTCCCGCGGCGAGGAGGGCGCTATCGCCCTCGGTGGCGCATCGGCGGCCGGACCGGAGCCGGCCCTCGACGGCACCGAGGACGACCTGACCGGGATGCACGTCCCCCTCGGCGCGGCGTCCGCCATCACGTTGTGTGCGGTGGTGACCGTGCTCTTCGGCCTCTGGCCGGCTCCCATCGTCGACCTTGCCCACCAGGCCACCTTGTTGTTCATCTCGGGCCACTAGCTGCCCGGCGAGCCCGCACCCCAGCGGGCCAGCGCCGCTCGATAGCGGCCGTCCCAGGCGTCGTAGACCCGGCGCAGGCGCGCCCCGGGCCATCCCCGTCCCACGAGGTCGTCGGGCAACAGGGGGTCGGCCTGCAGGTGACGGAGCACGGCGGCGGACAGGACGAAACCGGCGGCGAGATCGGCCGGCTCGCTGGGGGTCACGGCCTCGAGCCGGTCGAGGAGGTCGGTGGCGCGCACCGTCCACCCCTCGAGGTCCCAGAGCGCCGCGGCGAGGAGCTCGGGCTCGGCCGGGACGGCCCCGGTGAAGACGGTCACGTCGCCGGCCGTTTGGTCGTCGAGGCGGAGATCGAGATTGTCGGGGCGCGTCCACACCCCCTCGCGCAGCTCGGCCAGTCGGGCGAGGCGTAAGGCGTGCCGGCGCCGGGCGCGCACCTCGGCCGGGCTGCCGGTGGTGGTGACCACCACCAGGTGCCAGGTCCCGGTCCACGGCCGGGTCCGCCCGGCCCGGCTGGCGGCCTGGCGCCGCTGGCGCTCGAGCAGATGCCCGGCGAGGCGATAGCGCCCGGTGCCGTCGGTGGTGGCCTCGCCCGAGGCCACCATGCGGCTGAGCGCCACGCGGGCGCGATTCTCGTTGACGGCGAACAGCCCGGCCATGTGCACCAGAGCGGCGACCGACAGCTCCGGGGGGTCGACCCCCAACAAGGTGCTGGCCAGGACCGATCGGGCGGTGAGCGGGGGGTCCGACCCGGCCGATCCGGCCGTCGTCTGGGGCGAGGTCGATACCTTACGAAATTGCATCGGTTATCATAATTACGTAATATAGCGAGATGATCGTCTCGCTGGGGAGCATGGTGGCCGACCCGTCGGCCCGGCCCGACGTGTTGCCGACCGAGCGGCTGCTCCCCACGGGCGTGGCCCGACCCGAGTGGCGACGGGACCTGCGCCGGATCGCCGATAGGCGCAACGCCCTCACGGTGGTGTCCGTCTGGGCCTCCGTGGCCGCCCTGGTCGCCGGCGCGGTGTGGATCGACGCGTGGTGGGCCTATGGCCTCGCCTTCGTCCTCATGGGACCGATGTACGCGCGCTTTGCCATCCTCATGCACGAGGCCGCGCACAAGCTGTTGTTCACCAACAAGCGGGTGAACGACTGGGTGGGGACGTGGCCCATCGCCTACCCGGCGCTCACGCCGATCGGGCTCTATCGCCGCGGGCACTTCTCGCACCATCGCCAGGAGTTCGGGCCCGAGGAGCCCGATGTCGACTTCTACGGCGGGTACCGCTGCGACCGGGCCACCTTGCGCCGCCGCCTGCTGCGCGACGCGGTGGGCATATCGGGATGGAAGAACTTCAGCGCCTTGGTGCGCGCCGCGCGGGTGCCCGACGCCCGGCGGGTGGTCTGCTCGATCCTGGGCGTCCAGGCCGTGCTGTGGCTGGCGTCGTGGGTGGCCACCGGGCGGGTGTGGGTCTACCCGCTGTTGTGGTGGCTGCCGTGGATGACCCAGTGGCGGGTGCTCAACCGGCTGCGTTCCATCGCCGAGCACGGGGGGCTCGAGGCCAGCAAGGACCGGCGGGCTACCACCCACAACGTGGCCCAATCGCTGGTGGCCCGATTCTGGTTCGTCCCCTACAACACGGGCTGGCATCTGGCCCATCACGTCGACATGGGCATCCCGTGGCGCAATCTGCCCCGCTTTCATCGCGAGCTCGAGGCCGCGGGGTACGTCACGGGCGAGCTCACGTACCCGAGCTACTTCGCCTTGTGGCGAGCGCTGTCGTCGGCCTAGGTGCGACGGTGGACTTCTCGTCGATCCGCTACGACGTGGACGGACGCGTCGCCACCATCACCCTCGATCGTCCCGAACGCCTCAACGCCATCGACCAGGCCATGCCGGGGGAGGTTCGCCGGGCGGTGGAGGCGGCCAACGATGACGCGGGGGTCCACGTCATCGTGCTGGCCGGCGCCGGGCGGTCGTTCTGCGCAGGCTACGACCTGAAGGAGTTCGCCGAGGCGGGACGCGGCACGCAGGCGGCGGTGTGGGACCCGATCAAGGACTACCGGGTCATGAAGCGCAACACGGACGACTTCATGAGCCTCTTCCGTTCCCTGAAGCCGACCATCTGCAAGGTCCAGGGTCACGCCGTGGCGGGGGGGAGCGACCTGGCCTTGTGCTGTGACCTGGTGGTCATGGCCGACGATGCCCGCATCGGCTACATGCCGGCGCGCGTCTGGGGGTGTCCCACCACGGCCATGTGGGTCTACCGACTCGGAGCGGAGCGGGCCAAACGCATGCTGCTCACCGGCGACACCATCGACGGCCGCCAGGCGGCGGCGTGGGGGCTCGTGCTCGAGGCCGTGGCCGCCGAGCGCCTCGACGAGCGGGTGGCCGAGCTGGCCGAGCGCATGGCCGGCGTACCCGTCAACCAGCTGGTCATGCAAAAGCTCGTGATCAACCAGGCCCTCGAGAACATGGGCCTGGCCGGGTCCCAGATCCTGGCCACCGTGTTCGACGGGATCACGCGTCATTCGCCCGAGGGTCGGTGGTTCCAGGAGCTGGCCGAGGCCCGTGGCTTCCACGAGGCCGTCGAGTGGCGCGACTCGGGCCGTTGGATCCCCGAGGGGGGCGGCCCGGTCGGCTGATCCCGGGCTCGGGCCGGGACCAATTGCCCTAGGTCGTCGTCGTGCCGCGGCGCACGGTGGGGCCAGAGCGTGAAGGGGGCCCGAGATGACACAGGTTTTGGTGCCACCAGGAGAGATCGAGGACAGCCCGTCGACCTGGGGCGACGATCCGCGGTGGGCGGCCATCGTCCGGCAGATCGAATCGCCCATCACCACCCAGGCGCCGCCCCCGGCGCCGGTGCGTACGCCGCTGTTCTCGGCGGCGACACCCTCCGCCGGCTGGTACCCCGACCCACACCGATTGCGGTTCTGGGACGGGTCGGAATGGACGAACGAGACCCGTCCGCTCGGTACGCCGGCGCCCGTCGCCGGTCGGGTTGCCGGGCGGCTTGCGGCGCCGGTGGTCGTGGTCGACGAGCCGGGGGCGCGCCCCGAGGCGGCCAAGGCCGGGCACCTCGCCCATGAGCTCGTCAAGCTCCTCCTGGTCCTCGGGGTGGCGCTGGCCGCGGGCGCACTGGTCGCCGCCATCGGGATCGTCTTCACCGTCTGATTCCTCCCACCTGATTGTTCCTCCACCTGATTGCTTCCGGTGGGCCGGTCCCACCTTTCGCTCGCCATCGTTGGCCGAGCATTGACGGCTCATGGGGGGCCCGGTGAGTTCCACCTGTCACCGTTGGGGCAGAGGCCACCGGCGGTCGCGCACGGTCGGGGCCCGTCGCTCAGCCCGACACGGTCGGGGACCAAGGTCATGGACACCACGCGAGGCAACAGCACCGGTACACCCACCGAGCACGACGACCCGGTCGACGTGCTCGGTGTCCGCGGTTTCGCCGCGCTGAAGCCCGCGCTCGAGCGCTGCGCGGCCACGATGAGGGCCTGTGGTCTCGACGCCAGCGTCAGCGAGACCCGGGGCGACCCGCCGCCGCCGATGGGCCGACGTGACGGTCTCGTCCTGCGCCTCCAGAAGTCCGAAGGCAAGGGTCCGGGTCTGCTCACCATCACGGCGGTCGAGGGTCGTGACCTCCTGCGTGTCGTCATGCGCATCGGCCCCAGCGCCATCGGCGGCGGCTGGCGCCAGCACGACGGGCTGGTGCCCGTCGACAGCGTGACCGACGACGTGGTCGGCGGGCTCGTCGCGACGTTGGTGGAGCAGGTCTTCGGGTAGCCGGCCCCGCCCACATCGGACCCGGGGTCAGCGGGTCGGGGTTCCCGGCTGTTCGTCGACGCTGTCTCCGGTGTGGGGCAGCAGCGACGCGCCGCTGTCGTCTCCGGATCCGCCATAGGGCGCCGTGCCGTCGATGTCGGGTTGGGCCTGGGCCCTTCGGGCCGACGGGACGAGCATCCGACCGATCACGGGGACGTCGGCCAGGGCCTCGGCGCGCACGATGGCGAGTGTCACCGGCACGAGATGTTCGGCGGCGTCGTAGACGACATAGCGAGGCAGCCATTCGGGCTCGTACTTGGCGTTGAACCGCCACAGGGTCTCGATCTGGAGGAAGTTCGACATCTTCTTGAGTGCCCAGCGCTCGACGCGCTGGGTCACGCCGTCGCCCCGTTCTCCCTCGAGGATCGAGCGCATGGCGGCGAAGTTGAGGCTCAATCCCCGCGACCCGACCTCGCGCAGGTGCTCGATCGTCGACACCAGCGCGAAGTCGATGAGCCCGTTGGGATGCTCACCGCGATCGCGCCGCATGAGGTCGAGGGAGTAGCCCTTGATGCCGTTGGCCGGGACGAACTGGCAGAACGCGGCCGGCTTCCCCTCGGGGTCCGTGACGACGCACAACAGCATCCCCTCGTCGCGGGGGTCGAAGACGCGCCCGAGCATCATCGAGAAGCCGCGTTCGAAGTCGCCGCGTCGGCTTTGGGACATGAGCGGGACGAGCGATTGGGCCGTGGCGCGATCGAGGCGGCTCGGGTCGTGGAACGAGGCCCGGTAGCCGTACTTGGCGATCCGGTTGAAGGCCTGGCGGAGGCCCTTCATCTGGCCACCGGCCAAGGAGAAGGTCTGGACGTCGACGACCGCCTCGTCGCCGATGTAGATGTCGTGCATCCCCGCAGCCCGATACAGCGGGAGCCACTCTTCGGACGCCCCGGTGACGGCGACGACCCAGCCGTGCCCGTCGGCGAATCGGCGGAACGCCCCCCAGGCCTGCTCGCGCTCGGCGAAGGGGCCGATGGGGTCCGGGGCCACCAGGCAGATCCCGCCCTGGATGGCATAGGCGATGAGCGAGTCGCGGTGGAAGAACCACTGCTTGTCCGACCGCAAGGCGAAATAGTCGAGGGTCCCCGCACCGTGCCGGCGCACGATGTCGCGGGCGCGTGCCTGCGCGGCCCGTCCGGCCGAACGCCGCCGGTCGACCACCGGCCTCGTGGCCAGGACGGCGGCGACCGCCGCCAGGGCGAGGCCGATGGCCAAGAGGCTCGGGGCCAAGAAGTCGTCGAGCCGATCGGGGAGGGCGATGTTGTCGATCCCGACGAGCCGCTCGACGACGGCCTCGCCGGCGCGCCACAGCGACAGCGGCTGGTGCCAGCTGTGGTCGAAGTGCACGGTGATCGCCACCAGGATCGTGGTCACGACAGTGATGCCCACGAACCCGATCACCAGCGCCACGATCGCCGATCGCAGCGCCGGACGGTCGGACTGGGCGCGGAACTCGTCCCGGGTGACGAGCAGGAACATGAGCACCACCGCATGCAACAGCGATGCCTCGAGGTCGCCGCCGCGAAAGAGGTGCAGGACCAGCGTGCCGGCCAGGAACCCGATCGAGATGGCCCAGGCCCGCTGCTGGCCGCGTCGCACGCCGCGCGCCAGGATCAGCAGACCGACGCCCGAGAGCGCAACCAATGCACCCGCCGCCTGCGTCACCCCGAGGGGGACGATCTGGAGCACGACGTGGAGCCGCTCGCGTAGCGGGGGTGTCACCGCCGAAAGGAGGTTCACCGCCCCGGCGAAGGCGATGGCCCCCGCCGCCCATCGCCGGATGCGCCGCGACCGCCGACGCAACGCGGCCAGGTCCGGCGGCGGTGGCCAGGCCGTGCCGTAGGGCTGGGCGGCCACGACCACCGGGTGGCTGTCGTGGACGCGCCGGTAGCGACCGGCGAAGCGTTCGAGGAGGGTGGCCGGCGCGTCGTCGAACCGGGCCAGGAGGAGCCGAGCGTGGAGCTCGGCTCCCGTCTCGAGCTCGACCCAGGTCAGTTGGCGGTGGCGCAGGAACACCGGCGGCAGGCCGAAACGGCCGGGATGCTCCTCGATCACCTCGCCCGTCGCACCGGCACAGGCGAAGAATCCGGTGCCGAGGTGAGTGAGCTCCGCCTGCAGCGAGCTGCCGGTGACGACCCCGGCGTAGCCGTGCTCCATCCGGGTCCGGGCCACGTCGCGGGCCGCGTCGTTGGCCGTCGACCCCCCTTCGTCGAACGACTCGTGGAACGGGCCTGGCAATCGGCCCCCACCGAGGGACTTCCAGGCGTGGCGGGCCAGGAGCCCGAGGATCCCGGCCAGGAGGACCAGCTCGATGGCCGAGACGATGCCGACCACCAACAGCCGCGTCCCCCACGTCGCCGAACGCGCCCGGTGCAGGGCGTGCACCGTGCGCCCGCTGGAGCCGAAGAGGTGCAGGAGCCCCGTGGTGACGAACGGCACAGCCAGGACGAGCGCCACACCGAGGGGGGCGAGGAGCCACCACGCCAGCTTGGCGAATCGCCGGTACAGCACCCGTGAGGTCACGAAGAGCTGCAGGGTCCCCGGGTCGGCCAGCGCCTCGGATCCTTCTTGCCACGGCGCGCTCTCCCGTTGGGCCACCACGGGCCGCGGGGTGCTGGGTCCGGGAGCGGGCGTCGAAGGCGGGTTGGCGTCGGGCGGGTTGGCCTCGATTCGTACCAGACGATCGCCGGCGGCCGTGGAGAGCTTGACGTCGAGGTGGTCCGCCACCGAAGCCCCGATGGCTTCGACCTCGGCGCGCACGGCGTCGTCCTGGCCGAGGGCGGCATCGGCGTGTCCGGGCAGGACGACGACCCGGCGCTCGGGACCGGCGGCGAAGGCGGCGAGCGACGAGGCCAGGCGCGGGTGGGCGGCGAGAGCCCCATGGGCGCGCCGGCCGGGGTCGGCAACCCCGTCGAGTTCGAAGAGGTTGCCGGCCACCACCACGAGGCCCGGGCCCTCCCAGGCATCGAGGGCGCGGGCGAACCCCGTCGTCGCCCAGGTCGACGTGGTCGTCGCCTCGTCGGTGATCAACAGGTTGGCCACCACGACCACCCGTCGGCCGACGTCGACGTCGATCGTGGGCGGGTCGTGCCGGGCCGTGGGAGCGCCGACAGCCATCGAGCCCCATCTTGCCAGTGATGGGATGGGACCGGGCCCTTCTTGGTCCCACCCCCGCTGCTGACCAGGGCTGTTCGGTAGGCTCGGGGGCGACAGCGGGCCCGGGGTCGACGGGCCGCCGAAGGGGAGCATGGCGATGCCGGAGTCCAGCGGCCACCACCAGTCCGAGCCGCCGGCTCCCAAGGCGGCGATCGACGATTTCTACCTCGAGGAGCGCCAGTTCCCGCCGACTGAGGAGTTCCGGGCCAGCGCCGTGGTGGGCGACCGCTCCCTCCACGACCATGCCGAGGAGGACTGGGAGGGCTTCTGGGCGTCCCAGGCCAGCGCCCTCGACTGGTTCGAGCGCTGGCACACCGTGCTCGAATGGGACCTCCCCTTCGCCAAGTGGTTCGTCGGCGGAAAGCTCAACGTGTCGTACAACTGCTTGGACCGCCATGTCGCCGCCGGCCTCGGCGAGCGGGTGGCCTATTACTTCGAGGGCGAGCCCGGCGACACGCGCACCATCACCTACGCCGAGCTCCTCGCCGATGTCGAGCGCTTTTCGAACGTCCTGCTCGGGCTCGGGGTCCGGCGGGGGGACCGGGTGGCCATCTACATGCCCATGATCCCGGAGCTCCCGGTGGCCATGCTGGCGTGCGCACGCGTGGGCGCGGCGCACTCGGTCGTCTTCGGCGGGTTCTCTCCCGATGCCCTGCGCGACCGCATCAACGACGCCGAGGCCAAGGTGCTGATCACCGCCGACGGCGGGTGGCGCCGCGGGGCGGTGGTGGCGCTCAAGCCGAATGCGGACGAGGCGCTGTCCGACACTCCGAGCATCGAGCACGTCGTGGTGGCCCGGCGTACGGGCGATGCCGGCGACGGTCCGGCCCCCATGGCGCCCGGACGCGACCACTGGTGGCACGAGCTCATGGCCGCCGCCGAGCCCGAATGCCCGCCCGAGCACATGGACGCCGAGGACCTCTTGTACCTCTTGTACACGTCGGGGACCACGGCGAAGCCCAAGGGGATCATGCATACGACGGGCGGCTATCTCACCCAGGCCGCCTTCACCCACCGCGTCGTGTTCGACCTGCACGCGGACACCGACATCTACTGGTGCGCGGCCGACATCGGGTGGGTCACCGGGCACAGCTACATCGTCTACGGCCCGCTGGCCAACGGCGCTACCAGCGTGCTCTACGAAGGGACGCCCGATTTCCCCGACAAGGACCGCTGGTGGGACGTGATCGAGCGGTACCGGGTCTCGATCCTCTACTGCGCCCCGACCGCCATCCGCACCTTCATGAAGTGGGGCGCCGAATACCCCGGGCGTCACGATCTCTCGTCGCTGCGCGTGCTCGGATCGGTCGGTGAGCCGATCAATCCCGAGGCGTGGGTCTGGTACTGGCGTCACATCGGCGGCGGCCGGTGCCCGGTGGTCGACACCTGGTGGCAGACCGAGACGGGCGCCATCATGATCTCGCCTCTGCCGGGGATCACCGTGTGCAAGCCGGGGTCCGCCACCTTCCCGCTCCCGGGGATCGGCGCGGAGCTCGTCGACGACCAGGGCGCGGTGGTGGCGCGCGGCGGCGGGTACCTGACGCTGACCAAGCCGTGGCCGTCGATGCTGCGCGGCATCTACCGTGACCCCGACCGGTACGTGGAGACCTACTGGAGCCGATTCCCGGGCCGGTATTTCGCCGGTGACGGGGCCAAGGTCGACGACGACGGGTACCTCTGGCTGCTCGGCCGCGTCGACGACGTGATGAACGTGTCGGGCCATCGGATCTCGACCACCGAGGTGGAGTCGTCGCTCGTGAACCATCCGGCGGTGGCCGAGGCGGCGGTGGTCGGGGCCAAGGACGACACCACCGGTCAGGCCATCGTCGCCTTTGTGACCCTCCGGTCCGGACACGAGCCCTCGGTGGAGCGCGGCGAGGAGCTGCGCGCCCACGTGGCGCGCCATATTGGCCCGATCGCCCGGCCCAAGACGGTCGTCTTCACCG
>Ga0181536_10000525_pt1 | contig 46462 bp, 39 predicted proteins | sample PEATcosm2014_Bin_41_FD_121105 | JGI IMG/M metagenome (GOLD analysis project Ga0181536, IMG submission 121105) | Peatland microbial communities from MTU Mesocosm Facility, Houghton, MI, USA - PEATcosm2014_Bin17_60_metaG | ecosystem: Environmental > Terrestrial > Soil > Wetlands > Peat | place...
AGGCGATGTTCCACCTGCAGGCGGCGGAAATGAGCTACTGCACCGGTCCCTGCATGTGCGAATCGTTCCTGAAGCGCCCGTTCGACGTCGACGATGTCAAGAGCGCGATCACCGCCCTCTACAGCGAGCGCCTGAAACTGCACGAAGGCACCGTGGAGATCGCGCCCGGCATCACGGTTCATCTGATCGGCGGCCACTCCGGCGGCATCCAGTCGATCCGCGTGCCCACGGCCCGAGGCACCGTCGTGCTGGCCGGCGACGCCGCGCATATGTGGGGCAATATTCGCCAGCGCAATCCGTTCCCGGTGGTCGTCGATGTCGCGCGCATGCTGAAGGGTTTCGACATCATCAACGGCCTCGCCGATGGGCCGGACCACGTCATTCCGGGTCACGACCCGTTGATCCTGAAACGATTCCCCACGCACAACGGCAATCCGGAGATCGTGCGCATCGATCTGCCGCCGATCGCCTGACACAAAAGCCCTCCGCCCGATAACCCCTTGGCCCGGCGCCGCCGCTTCGCACCGAGACCGGACTTCACCGCCGAGCCGCGCGCGCGCCGGCGGTGGTTCCGCGGTCTGCTGCTGAGCCTTGTGGGTCTGGTCCCTTTGCTGGGGTTCCTCGCGTTCGGCGTGCTCTGGCTGACCGTGCCGCCGGACAATCAGACCCTGCGCATTCCCGGTCTGTCCGCCCCGGTCGACATCACCATCGACGGCAACGGGGTGCCCAGGATCCGCGCCGCGAATGAGCGGGACGCCGCCGCCGCGCTGGGCTATGTCCAGGCCCGCGATCGCATGTTCCAGATGGAGCTGATGCGCCGCGCCGCCTCCGGCCGCCTGTCGGAACTGGTGGGTTCCGCGGCGCTGCCGATCGATAAACAAAAGCGGGTCTTCGGCCTCGCCCGCCTCGCCGAGGGCGACGTCGCGGCCCAATCGCCCGAAACCCGCGCGCTGCTGGAGGCGTACGCGACGGGCGTAAACGCCTGGATCGCCAGCCGGGGCCGTTTCGCCGCGCTGGAGTTTCTGTTCTTTGGCGCGCCCGACCCCTGGCGGCCGGCCGACAGCCTGCTTTGGGGCCGCACCATGGGTCTGTGGCTGTCGATGAATTACCGTACGGAACTCGCTCGCCTCGCGCTGCGTGACAAGGTTCCGGCGCGCCTGCTGCAGCAGTTGTGGCCGCCGCATCCCGCACCGCTCCCGCCGCAAGCCAGCCTGACGGACACGCCACAACGCGTTGCCCACGCGATCCATCCTCCGATCGAGCTGGCGGAAGGCGGTAGCGGCGCGGCCGGTGTCAGGCTATCGGCGGCCACGGCGGCCGCGGTGCTCGCCGCCCTTCCCAGTTTTCCGGCTCCATTCACTCTCCCGTCCTCCGCCTCCGACGCCTGGGCGGTGGACGGGCGGTGGACGGTTACCGGCGCCCCGCTGCTGGCCGGCGACCCGCATCTGAGTTTCGACTTTCCCGGCCTTTGGTACCTGGTACGCGTCGAAACCCCTGGGCACGTACTGGTCGGCGCGACCGGGGCGGGCGGGCCGTTATTGGTCCTGGGGCATAATGGCCGGATCGCCTGGACTTTCACCACCACCGGTGCCGATACCCAGGATGTCTATCTGGAGCCGTCCAACGTCGCGTTCGCCTCGCACCAGGAGCGGATCAAAGTCCGCGGTCAGCCCGACACCGTCCTGACCGTGCGGGAAACCCGCCACGGCCCGGTGATCAGCGACCTGATGCCAGGCAATGGGCCTATCCTGGCGGTCGCGATGGCAAACCTGTCGCCGCGCGATACCGCCGCCACCGGCCTGCTCGCGCTAAACCACGCGCGCACCGTCGAGGAAGCCGGCAAGGCCGCCGCCCTGATCACCTCTCCGGTGCAAAACCTGATGGTCGCCGATCGCACGAAGATCGGCCTCTTCGTCACCGGCCGCGTGCCGATCCGCCGCGCCGGCGACGGTTGGGCGCCAGTTCCGGGGACCTCGGCCCCTACCATGACACCACCCGCGGAACTTCAGGCTCCAGCGGTCCTGAACCCAACTGGCCAGACTCCCTCGGCCGAGGCGTCGCCGGCTCCAATCCCATCGGCTCAGACCTCGTCGGCGCCGGCACCAGCGACCCAGGCCCCATTGACCCAGACCTCCTTGGATCAGGCTCCATCGGGCCAAAATGGCGCGGCGCCGAGCGGGAATGACGACCCATATGGCTGGATCGGCTTTGCCTCGGGCGAGGCGTTGCCGCACATCGTCGCACCCCCCAGCGGCCGGCTGGTCAACGCCAATGAGCCGGTGGCGCCACCGAATTTCCCGGTGTTCATGGGCCGCGACACGTTCACCGACTGGCGCGCCCGGCGCATCCGGACGCTGCTCGACAGCATACCCAAACACTCCACCAGCGATTTCGCGGCGATGCAGATCGACGTCGTCAGCACCTATGCCGCCGCGTTGCTGCCTACGTTGCGCGTCGTGCCGGGCGCTCCGCAGGTGTTACGCGACTGGGACGGCGCGATGAGCGAGAACGCCCCGCAACCGCTGATCTTCTCCGCCTGGATGGACGCGTTCCACCGCGCCGTCCTGGCCCGGGCCGCCATCCCGATCTGGGCCAGCGCGCCGGTGTTCGAGTTCGTGCCTTTCGTGCTGTCGCCCGAGGGCGCGTCGTGGTGTGGCGGCGATTGCGCGCCCTTGTTGAAATCGACGCTCGACAGCACGATGTCCTCACTCGCCGAGCGGTTCGGACCGGATCCGGCGGCCTGGCGATGGGGCGCCGTGCATCAGGCGGTGTTCGCGCATCCGCTGCTGCGCTCCGTCCCAGTGCTGGGCGCGCTGACCACCTCGCGCATCGCGGTGCCCGGTGACGGCACCACGCTTTACCGGGGCGGCACGAATGAGGCGTTGGAAGCAGTGCATGGAGCAAGCTATCGTGGCGTCTACGACCTCGCCGATCTGGATCGCAGCCTGTTCATGATGACCCCAGGACAATCGGGCAATCCGCTCAGCCGCCATGCGCGGGATTTCCTCACCCGCTGGCGCGATGGGGCGATGGTGCTGCTGGCGCGCGAGCCGGTCGAGGTGTCCGGAACCATACGGCTGGACCCATGAGCGGCGCCGCTCAGATGGTCCGGGATGAAGAGTTCATCGAAGGCGTGATGGCAAGGCGCTGCCTCGCGTGGCTGTTTGATCTCGTGCTGATCGGCCTGATCCTCGCCGCGCTCTGGACGCTCCTGTTGTTGTTTGGTCTGCTCACCCTGGGCCTCGGCTTCGGCGCCATGGCGGTGCTGCCCGCGGTGCCGTTCCTGTATCATTTCCTGAGCCTGCTGCGGTCCTCCAGCGCCACGCCGGGACAGGCGGTCCTGGGGCTGACGGTGCGGCGCGACGAGGATCTGGGCCCGCCGACCGGACTGCAGGCGCTGATCTTCACGGTGGTGTTCTATCTGACGATGGCGACGTCCGGCCTGCTGCTGCTGATCGCGCTGTTCACTGTGCGGCACCGGACCTTGCACGATCTGGCGAGCGACCTGGTGGTCGTGCGGCGGCGCACGTTCGAGAGCTGGTGCCGTCAGACCGGGGCCGCCTGGCGTGTCTGACCCTCAGATCCTGGTTGACCCCGCGCCCGCGACGCTGGAACATGTCCAGCGGAACGTCAGCATGAATTTCAAAGCCCCCCGCCGCCCGCAATTCTTCTACACCACCGCGCCGCTGCCGTGCCCGTACGTGGCGGGCCGGACGGAGCGGAAGGTCGTGACCGAGATCACCGGCCCAGGAACGGAGGCGTTGCACGATCGGTTGTCGCGGGCGGGGTTCCGGCGCAGCCACAACATCGCCTATGCGCCGGTCTGCCCGTCCTGCCAGTCCTGCATCCCGATTCGCATTCCGGTCGCCACTTTCCAGCCCGGCACCACGCTACGCCGGATCGCCAAGGCGAACGCGCGGGTGGAGGCGTTCGTGGTGGCGCCCCGGGCGACGGCGGAGCAGTTCCAGTTGTTTCAGCGCTACCAGCAGGCGCGGCACGGCGGCGGCGACATGGCCACCATGAGCTTCTACGACTACCGCGCCATGGTGGAGGACACGCCGGTCGAGACCTTCCTCGCGGAGTTCCGCGACCCCGACACGCGGCTGATCAGCGCCTGCCTGACCGACCGGCTCGGCGATGGGTTGTCGGCGGTGTACAGCTTCTACGCCCCGACGCCGGAGAAACGGTCGCTCGGGACGCACGCGATCCTGTGGCTGATCGAGCGGGCGCGCGAACTGGGGCTGCCGTATGTGTATCTCGGCTACTGGGTGCCGGAGAGCCGCAAGATGGCCTACAAGGCGCGCTTCCGGCCGTCGGAAGTGTTGGTTTCGGGCACCTGGCGGACGCTGACCGACGCGGATATGGATGTCCCGGGCGGGACGGTCACCGAACCGGCGCTGGTCACGGAGCCGACGGTCTGAGCCCCCGTGTCCCCTGAACGCCGTCATGGCCTGGCTTGGCCGAGCCACCTGAACCGGCGCGGTGCCCCGAAATGTGGCCCGGGCCATGCCGGGGTGGCGGCGCGTCGGTGGCAAGGGCCGGTGGCATGACCGGTCAATCCCCAGGTGGATCACCTGGACGCCCCGAAAGCACCGACCCGGACTGGCTGATCTGGGCGCGCGAACTGCTGGCGACCGCGCAGACCGGCCTGACCTACACCCAGGATCCGCACGACAAAGAACGTTACCAGGCGTTGCGCCGTCTGGGTTCCCACATCATGGCGGCGCACACCGGGGTCGACAGCACCCGGATCGAAGCTCTGTTCGCGGGCGAGGTTGGTTACGCGACCCCAAAAATCGGCGTCCGCGGCGCGGTGTTCGACCGCGAAGGCCGCGTGTTGCTGGTCCGCGAGGTCGCGGATGATCACCGGTGGTCCCTGCCCGGAGGTTGGGCCGAGGTCAACCAAACGCCGGCGCAATCCGTGATCCGGGAAATCTTCGAGGAATCCGGCTACCACGCCCGCCCGCTGAAGTTGGCCGCCGTGTGGGACCGCGCGCGTCAGGCCCAACCACCGGCGCCATACTCCGTCATCCGGCTGTTCTTCGTCTGCGCGCTGGCAGGCGGCGAGGCCCGGACCAGCCTGGAAACCAGCGGCCATGGCTGGTTCCACGAGGCGGAGGTGCCGCCCGATCTGTCCCTCGGCCGGACGTTGCCGCATCACATCGCCCGGATGTTCGCGCACTGGCGGGAGCCGGAATTGCCCACCGAATTCGATCATCCATGACCGGCCTGAGCGAGGCCGCGCGCGCGTTCTGCGAACGGTCCCGTGTCGCCCGGCTGGCGACCGCCGATGCCAGGGGCGTGCCGCATCTGGTGCCGGTTTGCTACGCGATCATTGCTGATTCGCTTTACATCACCATCGATGAAAAGCCGAAACGGACCGATATCCCGTTGAAACGCCTGCGCAACATCGCCGAGAATCCCGAGATCGCCGTCACCGTCGACCGCTGGGACGAGGACTGGCGCCGCCTCGCCTGGGTCATGTTGCGCGGGCGTGCCGAGATTCTTCATGACGGCGAAGAGCATGACCGGGCGCAGGCGCGGCTACGCGATCGCTATCCGCTATACCGGACGATGGACCTCGCGGCGTTACCGGTGATCGCGCTGCGCATCGCGCGCGTGTTGACGTGGGGCGATTTGGACGGCTGAGGCGGAACATTCGGCGACGGAGAAACGCACGCGGAGACTGACGGGCTAACGCGCGATCGTCCCCGGCGGCGGCAGCGGGATCGACCGCGCGTCGGTGGAACAATCCGCCGCCGGGGACGATCGCGTTTCCGCTGTCAGACGATGCCTCTTATATCACCGGGCAGACGATTTCCGTTTCCGGCGGTGTGACAATGGTGTGATATCGATGTGCGAAAATTATGATATACTGCCGGACCCGTCGAAATTCCATGCCAATCATGGACATGCCAACAGAGATAAACACGGCCGTCGCGGGTTCTGGTTTCCAACTGATTGGCCGCGGCGTATGAACGCCTAAGCAAGGATTCATTTGAGAGGAACAGAGGGTCAGAGGGCCAGAGGTTCTTCGCGGATGGATCGACCGCGCCACTTGTTACGATGGCGCCGCGCATCCGCCTGAGTAGCGCACGGCGCTGTATCGGTCCGGTTGCTCGGTTCCTCTGTCCCTCTGTTCCTCCCAAATGAAACTTTCGCGGTGCCCGCCGACGAGGTCTGCCATTCCGGTGGCGGCGAAAACGGCCGTCTCGCTTGCCCAGGCGCGTGCGATTGAAGCAGGTTACGGCACCAACGGACTGGCGGCCGGTCTAATCGCCGCTCGCGTCATATCACGGCATCGAACCAGGAGACTTCAACCATGACGGAAATCGGCGGCTACGAGGTCCTCGGCCTCGGCATCTACTTCGAGGGTTTGCCCATTGGCCGCAAATTCCGCACCATCGGCCGCACCCTGACCGAGGCCGACCTGGTGAATTTTATCAGCGTCACCGGCCTGACCGAGGTGCTGTTCTCCAACATCGAATTCCTGAAGGAGGAAAGCGACATCAAGCAGCGCGTCGTGCCGGGCGCGATGGTGTACTCGTTCTCCGAGGGGTTGCTCACCCACGCCACCATGCAGCACACCGGTTTCGCCTTCCTCAACATGGAACTCAATGTCCACGCGCCGACGTTCGTCAACGACACGATCCACGTCGAATGCGAGGTCGTGGAAAGCCGCCGCAGCAAAAGCCGTCCCAACCGCGGCCTCGTGCGCACCATGAACCGCGTCGTCAAACAGGACGGCACCCTGGTCCTGACCTACAATCCGTTACGGATGGTGAAGGCGCGGACCGAGGGATAGCGCCTACCGCCGCTCCTGCCCGCGCAGGAAGTCGATGAACCGCGCGGCGAGGGTGCCCGTTGCCCGCGCCCACCCCTCGAAGTCCACGTCGGTGTCGACCTGCTGGGTCAGCACTTCCTGATACACGCTGTTCGGCAGCAACCGGTGCGCCGCCTGGCCCGGCGCGGGCGGATGCACCCGGTCATTCCCCGGAATGACGATGGCGGGCAGCGTCATCTCGCGCATGTCCTCCGGGCTCAGGCCGGCCACCGGGTAATCGCACCCTTCGCGGAACCCGGCGAGCCAGCGCCGCATCGCCACGGTGAATGCTTCGGCGCCCATCCGGCGCAGCGTCTCGCCGTTCACCGGGTTGGCCTTGACCATGGCGGCGAAGTGCTCGGTCGCGAGCACCGCCTCGATCCCGCCCGCCGCCACCGCGTCGAGAAATTGCTCGTAGTAATTGAACGCCAGCCGTTGCGCCGCGTACGGCCCGCCGGTGACGCGCCACAGCAACAGAGCCTTCACCGCGTCGGGGTGATGATGCGCCAACAGCAACGACATCCGCGCGCCGGAGGACGATCCCGCGACATAGGCCGGACCCGCCCCCAGTTCACGCAGCAACGCCAGCAGGTCCTCGGCCTGTTCGTGACTTTCGTTGTCACCCGGGAACGCGATGCCCGAGGCACCCATGTTGCGGCGGTCATGGATCAGCACGCGATAGCCGGCTTCCGCGATCAGGCCGGCGAGCACCCGTTCGCCCACCAGTCCTCGCCGCCCGCCCGGTGTGACCGTGACCCAGGGGCCGCTGTCGCCAAGCACTTCGTAAACGATATCGACGCCGCGGATGTGTTTTACTGGCATGGCCGGGTCCCTCCCGTTGGGTCCCGGCGAGCTTAGCGGGTTTTCCGCCGGGAGCGAGAGGACGGGTTCCCACCGGGCCATCAAAGCAGGAGGCCAGTGTCACCTGGGAGTGCCGGTTTGCCATGGCGGTGGCGTTGCACACCCTGAGCGGCCGCCGAAACCCTTCGCGATCAGCGCCAGAAACCGACGCCGGCGCCGACCTCGCCGTTCGTGTGGATTCTGACGGTCCCTGGCGCGGGCGCCGCGCAGCACGGCGCCTCACCGGCTGGGGGCGCGTCGGCGCATCCAGTCAGCACGGAACCGAGCAACAGCAATCGTATCAGAACCATCATCGGCGCCATAAGAGCAAGGGCGGGCCGGCGGTCGCAAGCGATTTCCACCCGGGCGGCTCGCCACGCGGATCGCCGGCACTTCCCGCGGTGGCACCCTGGGATTGCAAGCCACCGCGACCCGAGTGCCCGTCCAGGAAAACACCAGCGTCACGCCTCGATCGGGATCCAGATCTCGACGCCGCCCAGGCCGGTGTTCGCGCCGAAATCGTCGGCGTAACGGTCAAAGTTCAGAGCATCCGCCATGCGGCATCCCGACCGCGGCAACCAGTCCTCCATGATCGCCCACCAGGTCGCGGGGATGCCGGAGATATGCCCTCGATGCCGGAATACGAGGTAATCGCGCGCGGGAAACGGGACATACCGGCTTCCGTCCGGGTCCGCTTGATCGATCTTGCCGGCCCGTCGATCCTGCCGGCCCGCCATGTCGATCCGCCATGTCGATCTTGCTGGCCGCCGGATGAGGGCGTAACCCGGGAAAAACCGGGTCCACCCGGACCGCCAGAACCACCGGGAGCGAACGTGACCCGCACGGACCCGCACGACCGCGCCCCGGCCGGGATCGCCATGCGTCCTCCTCTGGCAACCGCCGCCGACAAATTGAACCGCGCGGCGCCGCTGCTGTTCGTGCTGCTCTGGAGCAGTTCGTTCCTCGGTACCCGCGTCGGCCTGCGCCACATGTCGCCGCTGTGGTTCGTCGCGCTGCGTATGATCCTCGCGGCGGCGATCATCGCCGGCACGATGACGGTCCTGCGCCGGCCCTGGAACCTGTCGCGCGCCGCCTGGTTGCATTGCACGGTGGTCGGCGTGTCGACGCAGGCGATTCTGCTGATGACCGCCCATGTCGCCATGACCCGCATCGCGGCGGCGCCGATCGCTTTGATCCAGACCCTGAACCCGCTGCTCTGCGCCTTGCTCGCCTGGCCGCTGCTGGGCGAGCGCTTGCGGCCGGCGCAAGTCCTGGGGCTGTTGCTCGGGTTCGCCGGCGTGCTGCTGATCCTGGGTCTGGCGGCACTGCACGGCCGGGCGGAGCTGCCCGGCCTGCTCGGAGCCATCGCCGGCGTGGGCACGCTATCCGGCGGCACGCTGTATTACCGGCGCTTCTGCCGCGAGGTGCCGGCACTGCCTGGCGCGGCCGCGCAGTTTCTCGCCAGCGCCATCGTCTGCACCGGATCGGCCGCGCTGCTGGAACCCTTTTGGACGGACTGGGACCCGGGCGCGTTCGCCGGCATCGCCTGGAACACCGCCGCGGTCTCTATCGGCGGCATGGCGCTGTACTTCCTGATGCTCACTCGCGGCACGGCGGCGCGCGCCACCGTCAATTTCTACCTTGTCCCCGGGGTTACCTCCGTCCTCACCTGGGCCGTGCTGGGGGAGCGGCTAACGGCGATCATGATCCTTGGGCTGGCGATTTCCTCGGCTGGCTGCTGGCTGGTCGGGCGCCGCCCCCGAACCGGCTGAAGTTTGCCTTGATGCCGCCAGGATCGGCCTTTATGCCTAACGCTCGAACTTGAATTTTTTCCCGTAGGAGAGTGCACGATGCGTCATGGTCTCGCTCTGGTGGCACTGCTGCTGCCACTGACCGGCTGCGTCGTGCCGGCGCAGCCGGTTGGGTATGGTTACGGCGGCTACCCGCAGCCTGGCTACCCACAGCCGGGTTACCCCGGCGGCGAGTATGGCTATCCGGGTTTCGCCTACTCCGACGGCTCGCCGACACTGGCCGTCGACGGCGCCATCCTGCCGCTGATCTTCCTGGGCGGCGGCTGGGGATACTACGACTCGTATCACCGCTGGCACCGGGCGCCGGAGGGGGTGGAGCGCCACCTGAACCAGCGCTTCCCGGGCGGCGCCGGCTATCGCCCCTGGGGTGGCGGCCAGGCGGGCCGTCCGACCGGACTTCGGCCCGAAGGATTCCGCCCGGAAGCGCCTCGCCCAGGAGGATACCCGCCCGGAGGGAACCAGGGGGCGTACCGGCCAGCGGGACCGTCTCCCGGCGGCGTCCGGCAACCCCCGGTGCAGGTGCAACGTGCCGCCACGCCGCAGCCTCGCCCGGCGGCGCCAGCTCCACAGCGGCATCGTGAAGATGAGCATCATTGACGTCCCGGGTGGGATGAACCGCGGCGCCGCGCGTTCGGGCGGCCGCGGGAGGACGGTCCCCCTGGCGATTTCGCTGCTGGGTCTCGGCCTGGCGCATACCGGACGGGCCGGTCGCGGAATCCGCCGCGCCGTTCGCCGAGCCTCCGCGGTCGGTTGGCTACCCATCACGGGATCCCGACACGGCGCCACCGAACCGCGACCTCGCCGCCCTCCCGGCCGAGCCGGCACGGGCGGCTGAGAACAGCCCACCCGTCCAGTACGTCCTGCTCGATGGGGTCTGGGGCTTCTGGGACCGCGACCGGCACTTCCACGCGGGCGCCGCCTCGGTCTCATACGAATCGGTGGACCGGCCATCCAATGCCGTGGCGCTCCATGCCGGAGACAGCGTGCACCACGCCAGCGCGGAAGCGCACGGCGCGACCGTGGTCCGGGGTTCCGCCGGCTTGCCAAACACCTCCGCCGGCGGCATCGTCGTGCGACCGCCCAGGCCGCGGGACCGAAGCCCGGCGCGCTGAAACGAGCGGCGATCAACGACCGGGCACCGATAAGGACAAGCCAATGAACGTCGACACCATCAAGGCCATGGGCCGCCCAAAAGGCCTGCCATTCCGCATCGGGAAGATCGGCCATGTCGGAATGTATGTGAAAGACCTGGAGCGCTCGACCCGGTTTTACACCGACATCCTCGGCTTCCAGGTCAGCGACGCCATCGCGCCCGGCGAGCTGCCCGGCGGCGCGGTGTTCCTGCGCTGCGGCACCGACCATCACGCCATCGCCCTGTTCGGCGCGACCGAGGACCACCCCGCCGGCACCGGCCTGCACCACGTCGCCATGGAAGTGCCGACCCTGGACGAAATCGTTCGCATCCGGGAACACCTGCGCGAGCACCAGATCCCGATCAACCTCGACGGCCGCCGCGGCGCCGGGGTGCAACTGGTCGTCGAGTTCCGCGACCCCGACGGTCATCTGCTGGAAATTTACTGGGGCATCGATCAGATCGGCTCCGAGGGGATCGTCCGGCCGGAGGAGCAGTGGAAAGCGGTCCGCTCGCTGGAAGCCGCGATCGCCAACCCGGTGGAGGGCCAGGACACCACGGTGCACGCCGCCAAAAGCCTGTTGAGCCAGCCATGAGTGTACCGCTGCCCGCCCTGAAGCGTCCGCGCGGGACGCCGTTCCAGTTGCGCAAGATCGGCCACGTCGCGCTGTTCGTGACGGACATCGAGCGCTCGGTGCGGTTCTATGTCGACGTGCTCGGGTTCCAGATTTCCGATCTGTATCAGGAGGACATGATCCCCGGCGGTGCCGCGTTCATCCGGCTGAACACCGACCATCACGGCATCGCATTGTTCAAGGCGACGCAGGATCGCGACCCCGGCGCCGGGCTGCACCACATGGCGTTCGAGGTCGGCTCGCTGGACGAAGTGTTCCGGGTGCGTGACCATCTGCGCGAGCATGGCGTGCCGATTCACTTCGAGGGCCGCCGTCGCGCCGGGGTGCAACTCGCCGTCGAGTTCCGTGACCCGGACGGGCACAACCTGGAGATCTACTGGGGCATCGATCAGATCGGTTCGGAGGGTAAAGCGCGGCCAGCCAACCAGTGGAAGGGCGCGAGCAGCCTGGAGGCGGCGATCGCCGATCCGGTGATCGGGCAGGATACGACGCTGCTGGATCCGTCGCTGGCACGGAGCCGCTGAGGGGGCCATCCCTGGTTGGAGCCGCCCCGCGAGGTCCATAGGCGCGGGCGGCGTCTTACCGTCGGCCAGAATGAGTGACCAGCACTCACGAAACTCCGTCATGGCCCGGCTCGACCGGGCCATCTGGCGCAACGCGATGTTGGTGCCGATGGCCCGATCGAGCCGGGCCATGACGGATGGTGACTGAAGAATCAGCGATGGCCGCCGATGGTATCACGCCTCCGGCGCCTCGATCTCCCGCATCCGGCCACCCTCGATATGGAGAAACCGCGTGCCGATCGCGCGCACAAAAAACCGGTCGTGCGACACCAGCACACAGGTCGCCTCATGCGCGAGGATTTCGGCTTCCAGCCGCTCCTGGCCCGCGATGTCCAGGTGGTTGGTGGGTTCGTCCATTAAATAGACGTTCGGTTCCGTCAGACGCAGCGCCAGCAGCCCGAGCCACGCCTTCTGCCCAGGGGACAGGCGGGCGATCGGCCGGCGTTGGGTGTCGATATCGAAGCCGGCGCCGGCCAGCACGCTGACACTCCGTTGGTCACCCAGGCGGAACTGTCGGGTTATGAAAGCAAGCGGCGCCTCCGTCGAGGGCAGCCGCGACATTTGCTGATCGACATAACCCAGGACCACGGCTGGGGCGACGGTGATGCCGGAAACCACGTCATCCTCCGCCGCGCGGCGCACCAGATGAACAAATAGCGATTTACCGACGCCGTTGGCGCCCGTCACCACGATGCGGTCGCGCTGAAACAGCTTCAGTACGCCGGTGCGAAACAACACCTGACCCTCCGGCGTCGCGACCGGGACATCGTCCAGCGCGATCAGCACCTTCGCGTGGGTGCCGCGGTTGGTCAGGCGGATCTCGCCGGCACGGGTCCGCGCCAGAGGTCGCGGCGACCGCTCGATCGCCTCGGCGCGTTCGGCGAGTTGTTTCGACTTCTTCAACCAGGTATCGCTGCCGCTATTGATGCCGACATTGCGCAGATGCCCGGCGCCGCGGCGCAGCCGGTCGGCCTCTTTCGCGTCACGCGCCAGTTTTGTTTCGCGCGCGGCATCGTCCTCGGCCAGCAGCGCGCGGGCACGGCTGAACGGATGCGCATAAGCCCGCGACTCATCCTGACGCAGAAACAATGTGCGGTTGGTGCAGTTGTCGAGGAACTGCCGGTCGTGACTGGCGATCACCATGGCCACGCCCTCGGTCGCGTGATTGATCCAGTCCTCCAACACCGCGAGCCGTCGCGCATCGAGATGGTTGGTCGGTTCATCGAGCAGCAGCACATCCGGATCGGTGACCCACACGCGCGCGAGCAACGCCAGGCGTTGCCAGCCGCCGCTGAGCGCGGACAGTTCGCGCGTGCGCATTTCCGCCGGTGTGTCGAGCATGTCCAGCACGACGCCGATCTTCCACGATTGCGCCTCCCGCTCCGCCGCCGGCAGCGCGCGGCGAATCGCCTCCGTCATCGTCAGATCGAGCAGGTTGGCGGGGACGTCCTGCGCCACGAAGCCGACACGCAGACCGCGGCGGTGCGTGATATCGCCGATGCCCGGCTCCGCCTGCCGGGCGAGGCAGCGCAGCAGTGTGGTCTTGCCCGCGCCATTGCCGGCGATCAGGCCGATGCGGTCGGTCGCATGGATCGTCAGTTCGAGGCTCCGAAACAGCGGTCGCGGCGAAACGATGCCGACACCGCGCAGATGGATCAAACTCATGGGATTTCTCTTGTCCGGTCCGGCCGCCGGAGCGGCGCGGAGTCATGCCAAAGGGCAGGCGGCGCGATCGCCGGACAGGCGAGGCTTGATAGAAGCTGTCAGGTCCAGCGTTCGGCCCGCCCCGCGAGGTGATATCGCGGGGCCTTCCAGGGTCCGCGCGGGTGATGCTGATTATACGCGACCGTGCATCCCTCCGGCGCCTGGACGTGCAAGAGAATCACTGGATAAAGCCGAATGGCCGCGGCATGCAAGCTGGTATCGCGGCTGATGATGAAACGATGTTTGCCCGGCCAACAGTCCACGGATCGCCTTGCCCCCGCGCCGGGCGTTCGATCGCTTCCGGCAACGGTCGCGGCTGTTGTCATGCTCCGGCTCGTGGCCGGGACCTGACGGTGGTCGGCGGTGTCACGATGCCCGCCGCGTGAAATTGGCGCCCGCGCGATCCCACCGGCGTGCCCCCCGGCGATCGCGTGCCGGTGAGAGCCGAGTGAGCCGCTTGTCGCCCCCGCGCGCAATCTCTACGGTCCCGCCGCTTCCGTTCCATCTCAATCTCGTCCCGGAGGAGACACGCCATGGTGGATGTACCCAATCGCCCCGAATATCAAAGCGAACTTTTCAGGAAGGGCCTCGCCGTGCGGCGCGAGGTGCTCGGCGCCGATTACGTCGATGCCTCGCTGGCCCGCGCCGACGACTTCAACGCGGCGTTTCAGCAGATGACCACTGAGATCGCCCAAGGGGACCATTGGGGGGCATGTGCTGGACCCGGCCCGGCATCGACCGCAAGACGCGCGGCATGATCAACCTGACGATGCTGTCGGCGCTGAACCGCGGCTCGGAGCCGCGGCTGCATCTGCGCGCGGCGCTGACCAACGGCGTGACGCGCGACGAGATCAAGGAAATCCTGATGCGGGTCGGCGCCTGGTGCGGCATTCCCGCCTGCCTGGAAGCGTTCAAGATCGCCACCGAAGTGTTCAAGGAAGTCGATAATGCCCAATAAACCCACGGTAGGCTTCATCGGCGTCGGCAACATGGGCTGGCCGATGGCGGCCTGCCTCGTGAAGGCCGGCTTTCCGGTACTGATCAACGATGCGCGGCGCGAGGTCGCCAACAACTTCGTGCAACAGCATGGCGGCACCGCGCCGGACACGCTGACGCAACTCGCCGCCGGGTCCGACATCGTCGTTACCATGCTGCCGACCAGCGTGATCGTCGAGCACGTGCTGAACGGCGGTGACGACAACGTGTTCGCCGGCATGAAGCCGGGCACCATCGTGATCGAAATGAGCTCGGGGGTGCCGTCGGTGACGCAACGCCTCGCCGGGCAGGTGGAGGCTTTGGGCGGGCACATGATTGATGGGCCGGTCTCGGGCGGCGTGCCGCGGGCGAGGACCGGCGAACTGGCGATCATGGTCGGCGGCGACTCGGCGATCATTGATCAGGCGATGCCGGTGCTGGCGGCGATGGGCAAGGTGTTGAAGACCGGCGCGGTGGGTTCGGGTCAGGCGATGAAGGCGTTGAACAATCTGGTCAGCACCGGCGGTTTTCTGATCGGGATCGAGGCGTTGCTGATCGGGCAACGGTTCGGGCTCGATCCGGCGGTGATGACGGATGTGCTGAACGCGGCGACCGGGATGAACAACTCGACGCAGAAGAAGTTCAAACAGTTCGTGCTGTCGCGTGGGTTCAACGCCGGGTTCACGATGGGGCTGCTGGCGAAGGACCTGTCCATCGCGTTGCAGGTCGGGCGGGAGACCGGCACGGCGGCGCCACTGAGCGCGCTGGTGAAGGAGATGATCGTTTCCGCCGAGGCGATGTTCGGTTCGGACGCGGATCATACCGAGATGGCGAAATGGGTCGAGACGCTGGTGGGGGAGGAGTTGAAGCCACACAAGTGAGCGTTGTTGGCGCGTCCGGCACCTCGCCAATCGTCATGGCCCGGCCTGATCGGGCCGGGCCATGACGGATGGGGCTGTTTCCTGGCCATTTCAGGCGGTAACGGTGGCCGCCGGAGCATGATGCTCGCGCCGTCATGCGGGCTTTAAATTGCGATCGGCACTTGGTTGCGTCACCTGGGCGGCATAACGGACTGAAACGTTTGGACCGGTTATGACAATACCGTCAACGATATCGCAGCAAGAAACGATCGCCGACATGGCGGGGGACTGGGCGGCGCCAAACATGCGTTCGCGATCGGCACCGTGGGTCCGTGGGCGCTCACCCCGCCCAGACTGACGTTCATCGGGGCGTTCTCCAGCGGGTCCCCAATCGACGCCAAACCGAGCGAGACGTTCCCGATCGGATCGGGGGCCGCGGCGACGATCGCCGATTTCTCGCTCACGGCCGGCGACAGGTTGAATCTGACCGGCTTGCTCGCGGGCGCGCCACTGGCGCATGACCTGTCGAACCTCGGCGCGTTCGTGAGTGTCACCTGGCAGGGGCCGGACCCGAACGGAGGCACCGACACGACGCTGTCCTGCAATGGCCCAGGAGGGAGTGCGACGGTGACGTTGGTGACCAGCAAGCCAATCGCGGTGGCGGATCCGCTGAACGGCAACGCTTTGATCCTGCCCGCGCACTGATGGCGGCGGGCAGCATCGGCGGCAGTGCGGGTGCCCGCGGATAGGGTTTTAATATCGTAACATATTTCGTGCCCGATCCGGCGGTCCGCTGAAGGATGAGTTTTGACGGCCCGCGCGGCGATATTGCTTCGTGCGATCGCCTGATCACGAAACCGCGATTCGCTCCGGCCGGCACCGCGGTTGTTTTCTGTCGCTCGTTACGCGGCCCGCTTCTACCCGATCGCGGAGCAGCTTGGGTCGCGCAGCGGCCACGATCAGCCGCGTGCATCGGGTCCCTTCAACCAAAAGCGGCGGGATCGCCCTGCGCTGCCGGGCGCAACCAGGTAATTTCCGAGGGTAGACACCGTCGGACCGATCCGGGATACCATTCCTCCGTCGCGCCGCCGCGGGGAGATGCGGGGAGAGATGCCAGCGCGGATCGCCGGTGCGGGTACTCGTCAAGACCCTCGGCGTGAGCGAGACGGTGGCGCGAGCGGCGCCCGGAACTCGTAAGACGTGCCACCGGGCGAATCCTGGTATGATAAAACCGAAGAAGGTGGGGACCACGATGCATGCGCGACGCAGATCACACCCGATAAACCCACTCGCACCGGAACCGGCCCGGCCGCGGCGCGATCGAGCCACGCGCTTTTTAGCGCGGGCCTTGCTCGCCGCGAGTCTTGGCGTCGCGTGTGCGCCGGCAATGGCCGCACCGCCGCGGCTACCAGCGATTGTCGAGCCCGCCAGCCAGGAGCATCACGCCGGCAAGGTTATTTTCGTGGAACTGGTGACGCCGGACATCGCCGCCGCGAAACAGTTCTACGCGGGATTGTTTGGCTGGACCTATCACGATCTCCAGGCCGGCGGGATCACTTACGCCGAGGCAACCTTGGACGGCCACCCGGTCGCCGGGCTGGTCCAGCGGGATATACCGGCGGGCGAGCATCGGCAGCCGGCGTGGCTGAGTTTCCTCTCCGTGCGCGACGTCGACGCGACGAAAGCATCCGCGTCGCAGCATGGCGCGAAGGTGCTGTTCGAGCCGCGCGACTTCCCCGACCGTGGCCGGGAGGCGGTATTCGCCGATCCGCGGGGGGCTGTCTTCGCGGTTCTCGCGTCCACCAGCGGCGATCCGCCCGACGTCCTGGCCGCACCTGGAGAATGGATCTGGAGCTCGCTCATCACCAGCGATTCCGACACCGCCGCGGCGTTCTACCAGGCGCTGTTCGACTACGAAGTCTTCGAGTTGCCGGCTGAGAACGGCGCGCAACATCTGCTGCTCGCATCCGACAACTATGCGCGCGCGAGCGTGAATTCGCCGCCCGCGGACACGCCAAACACCCATCCCCACTGGCTCAATTACGTGCGCGTCGACGATGCGGCCAAGATGACCGCGAAGGTCGTGGCACTGGGTGGCCGCGTGCTGGTGGAGCCGCGGGTTGACCGGCATGGCGGTAAGGTCGCGGTCGTCGCCGACCCTCAAGGGGCCCCCTTCGGACTGCTGGAATGGCCGTCCACCGAGAGCAAAGAGGTGCCCCGATGAATATTTCATTGCTACGCCGGCGGGCGATCGGTTGCGCGATCGGGCTGTGCGCGGTGCTGCTGTCCGGGTGCGTTGTCGCGGATGGCGGATATGGCGGGGGCGGCTGGCCGGGATATTATGAACCCGCTGGTGCCGTTTATGGCGGCTGGGGACCCGGCTTTCTCGTCGGGCCGGTTGGCGGCGGGGGATATCGTGGCGGCCGTGGTGGCATCGGTGGTGGCCAGCATGCCTTCAGAGCCGCGCCCGCATCCCACGCGGCGCCGTCCATTCCGGGTGCGCGCGGTGGTGGTGGCGGCGGTGCGCGTGGCGGTGGCGGCGGCGGTGCGCGTGGCGGGGGACGGCGCTAAAGCGGAAGTGCGGCACCACGCCGCGGTCCACCACCCTTGCCGTCCCCATCGCGGGGCGTCGCCGCGAGATCGCGCGTCAGTCTGTCCGGTGCTGGCGGATCGGGCGTGTCAGCCGGAAATAAACCAATCCAGAATCGCACCGTTCTCATCGCGTGGATACGTGTGCGACAAATCGGCGATCTCCCGGAACACGACATGCGCCCCCGCCATCGTCAGCGCCTGAGCAGCGGTGCGTCCGGTCTGGATCGGAAACATCCAGTCCAGCGCGCCATGCACGAGGTAAATCGGCAACCCGCGGATCCGTTCCGGCTCCGTCATCGTCACCAGCAGCGGATGGAACGACGCCGCCACCGGCGCCAGATGCGTGAACGGCGACTCGCCGCCGAGCCCGCTCAACAGCGTGAACGTGCCGCCATCGCTCATGCCACTCAGCAGCAGTTTCGTGGGATCGACGGTCCAATGCTGCCGGATATGTTCCAAAACGCGTGACAAATGCGCACTGTCGACGTCCGGCTGCATCAGCGACCAGGTGTCGCCGGTGGCCGTGGGCGCGACGACGATCACCCCGCGCGATCGCGCCTCACGCAGCCAGCTCCAGAGGAAAATTCGCCCGTGGCCTGAGCCGCCATGCAGCGCGAACACCACCGGCGCCGGGGCATCGCGCGGCAGATATTCCGGTACGTAAACGGAAAAGCCACCGCGCGAGCCGGTTTCGTTACCGAAGTGATACACGCCGGTGCCGGGCTCGGGCCGCCGTGCCGCCTCGATCCGGGCCAGCAATGCCGCATCGTCCCGGCGCGCGGGCTCGATGAAGAACCGGCTGACCGAGGGCAACGCCGGGGCCAACAGATACAGCGCCTCGATCGCCCGGTATTGCTGGCGCGTTGCCCGGTATGCGCCGGCTGCCGCGGCGGGCGAACGGCTGGCCTCGCGCAGCCCGGCATGGGCGCGCAGCACGCTGTCGGCCGCCAGAACGATCTGATCGCGGAACGGCACCAGTTCCTCCGGCCAGGCCGCGTCGCGCACGCGGGCCAGCGCCGCCGTCAACGCATCGTCGCCGGGGCCGAGGGAAGCGGCGAGCTCGGGCAAATGCGGTGGATGCATGTGCCGGGTGATCGCTTCCAGATGATTGAGCGCACCCAACAAGCGCGGGATCAAGGCGACCAGCGACTCCTGCAATTCGTCCGGATCCTCGCCTGCCTCCGCCATGACCACTCTCCCGACTGAGCACGCCCAACTGAGCACGCGGTGAGGCGGCTTCTCCTCGCCGCCCCGATCCCGCATCCTGATCCGAACAGCGGGGAGCGACAACATGAGCCAGCAACCGACCCTCACCGAACGGCTGGTCTCGCTATGGGACCATCTCGGCCTGACGGCGGCGCATGTGGCGACGCAGATGGCCGGTGATGTCGCGGACCTCGCCCGTCTGCATCCCGGCCGCATCGCCGGGTTGCTGCTGTGCGTGCCGTCACGCCTGGACCCCGCGCCGTTCGCCGCCGTGGCCGCGCGGACGGTGATGCTCGGGGGCGAGCGCGGCATGACCGCCGAGGTCACCGCCCGCGCCGAGCCGCGTCTCCCGGGATCGCGCCGCGTCGTTCTGCCGGACTACGACGCGCCCGGCTGGGCTGATGTGGTCGCCGACCGCACCGATGCCATCGCCGGCGCACTGCGCGGCCTGAGCGGCGAGGCGACCGTGCCCGATCTCGCCGCGGGCGCCGGAGTCCACGCCGGCATCACGTACCAGGTGCACGGCAAGGGGCCGGCGCTCCTGCTGTTGCCGTTCTTTCTCGCCCCGTCGCAGTGGGAGCCCGCGATCCCCGGCCTCGCCCGGGATTTCACCGTCGTCGTGCTCGGCGGCCGGCATTTGGGCGGCGTCGCGCGGCTGGAAGACCGCGCGCGGGGGCCCAGTTACGCGGGGATGATCAATACGCTGTTCGACGAGATCGCGCCGGCGGCGGGCGACACCATCCTCGATGTCGGCTGCGGGTCCGGCGCGCTCGACCGCCTGTTGGCGCGGCGGTTCGGCGGCGGCAACCCGATCACGGCCACCGACGTCAATCCGTTCCTGCTGCGGGAGGCCGCCGCGCTCGCCGCCGAGGATGGCGTCGCGGACCGGATCACCTTTCGCAATGGCAACGCCGAACGCCTGCCGTTCCCGGACGCCAGCTTCGATCATGCGTTCACCGTGACCGTGTTCGAGGAATGCGACGCCGACCTCGCGCTGCGCGAACTGTTCCGGGTCGTGCGGCCCGGCGGCCGGGTGGGCGTGATCGTGCGGGCGATCGACATGCCGCAGTGGTGGCACGTCGACCTGCCCGAGCCGGTGCGGCGCAAGGTGGACATTCCGCCGCAATCCGTGGGCCCGCGCGGCGTGGCCGACGCCAGCCTGTATCCCCGCATGCGCGCGGCGGGGTTCGAGGCGCTGACCTGCTTTCCCACCCTGGTCACGTTCGACCGTCCCGAGGGCCCGATCTGGCGCTACCGCGAGGATCACGTGCTGTCGCAACTGACCGATGCCGAGACGGCTGTCTGGCGCACCGCCACGAACGCGGCGCGTGAGGCCGGGCTGCTGTTCATGGCCAATCCGCTGCACCGCGCCGTGGGCCGCAAGCCCGTCGCCTGATCGCGGCGATCATCGGTAACGCGTGAGCCGACCACCGCTGGCAGAACCACATCGTCAGGGCGCGGTTCGACGGGGCATGACGAAGACAGGGTCATTGCCGGAACCGGCCCATATCTTAACCGGTTGGAGAGGTTTTGCCGCGACAAAGTCGCGATGATCTTCAACTCCTACCAGTTCCTGTTCGCCTTTCTGCCGGTGGTGCTGGCCGGCACGTTCCTGCTCGCATGCTTCGGCGCCGCCGCGGCACAGTTCTGGCTGATCGCGGCCTCGCTGTTCTTTTATGCCGCGTGGAACGCCGCCTACCTGCCGCTGCTGCTCGGCTCGATCGTGTTCAACTATGTGATCGCCGCGCGGATGGCCAATGTCGAAAACCCCGGAACGCGATCGTGGTTACTGGGTCTCGCCGTGGCGGTCGATCTTGGATTGCTCGGTTATTACAAATACACCGGGTTTTTCCTTGAGACGGTGAACGCTGCGGCGGGCACGGACTACATGTGGCGATCGCTGATCCTGCCGCTGGGGATTTCGTTCTATACGTTTCAGCAACTGATGCTGCTGGCCGATATCAGTTCCGGGCGGATCAAGGATTTCCGGTTCCGCGATTTCCTGCTGTTCGTGACGTTCTTCCCGCATTTGATCGCCGGCCCGATCGTCCATCATCGCGAGATGATGCCGCAATTTCAAAAGGCCGATTACCGGCTGAACTGGGAAAACCTCGCGATCGGTTTCGTGCTGTTGTCCGTTGGTCTGTTCAAGAAGGCCGTGCTGGCCGATGGCATCGCCGGCTACGTCGCGCCAATTTTCACCGATGCCGCCGACGGCAAACCGATTTCGTTCCTCTTCGCCTGGGCCGGGGCGATCGGTTTCGTGTTGCAAATGTATTTTGATTTCAGCGGCTACTCGGAGATGGCACTGGGCCTCGCGCGCATGGTCGGCATTAAACTGCCGATGAACTTCAATTCGCCGCTGAAAGCACTGAGCGTGGTGGATTACTGGTCGCGCTGGCACATCACGCTCACGCGTTTTCTGACCGCCTATATCTACAATCCGATCGCCATCCATCTGGCGCGCCGGCGCGCCGCCGCCGGGAAGAGTGGCCTGGCGGGCGCCCGCACCACGTGGCGCGCGTTTTTCGGGGTCATCGCCGTGCCCACTTTGGTGACCATGTTTCTGTCCGGCCTGTGGCATGGGGCGGGCAATCAGTTCCTCCTGTTCGGCGTGCTGCATGGCGTCGCTCTGGTCGTCAACCACGCCTGGCGCCTGGCGCGGCCACGTTTCTGGCCGGACACCGCGCATTACCAGCGCACCACGCGGCCGATCGCCTGGCTCCTGACCTTCCTGCTGGTCACCGTGGCGCTGACCTGGTTCCACGCCGCCTCGGTCGCGGCCGGCGGGAATATCGTCGCCGGATTGACCGGGCGGCACGGGCTGGTGCTCCCCGCCGCCACCGCCACCGGTTTCCCTGGGCTCGCGGCCGCTCTGGGCCATCTCGGCGGCAGCTTCACCGGCGGCGACATGGGCGACCTGGCGGTCCTCTACGGCTGGATCGTGGTGCTGTTGGCCATCGCCCTGGTGCCGCCAAACCTGCTGGAGATTTTGCGCCCCTGGCAACCGGCGGTCACCATGCCCGCCGCGACGCCGTCCGGCCGTCTCGATCTATGGCGCGGCCTGTCCGGGCGACTGCGTCTTTCGTTGTCCCCGATCTGGGCGTTCGCGACCGCGCTGATCATGACGATTGGCGTGTTGGGCCTGAACCGTGTCTCGGAATTTCTCTATTGGCGGTTCTGAGCGAAACCCAACCCGGGCGGCCGGCGGCGGGGTACCGTGTTGTTACCATTGATCTGGTTACCAGCAGCCCAGGAGGCGGTGGAGCGCGCCGGTCACGGCCCCCGCGGCGCGAGGATCAGGAGAACATGACTAGGCCGGCCCAAGGGATCATGGCGAAGCGGGAATTGCCGATTGAACGCGCGATGGACACGGTTCGCGGCGGCATGCCAGAACAGGGCAGCTTCACTCATGAGGACTCCATCTTGGCGGCCGACAGGCAAATCGCGGTTGGATTTCGCGGCGCCGCCCCGCGCCGTTTCCCCGACATGACCGCGACCCGCCACGCCGGACGTTCGCGGTAGAGTGCACGGCCCATGCTGTTTAACTCCTACGAATTCATTTTCGGCTTTCTGCCGGTCGTCCTGATCGGATTTTACGTTCTTGGCGCGCGGCGCCGGGACTGGGCTTTGCTCTGGCTCACGCTCGCGTCGTTGTTCTTTTACGCGTGGTGGCGGCCGATCAACGTTCTGTTGATCGCGCCATCGATTCTCATCAATCTCGGCCTGGCCCGCCTGATGGAGCGATACCGCGAATCGCGGCCCGCTTTGGCGCGCGCGGTGCTGATTTGCGGGATCGTGTTCAATCTGTGCTTCCTGGGATATTTCAAATACACGATGTTCTTGCGGGGCGCCGTCAACGACATATTCGGCACCGACCTGGTACTGACGCACATTATTCTGCCTCTGGGTATCTCCTTCATCACGTTCCAGAAAATCGCGTTCCTCGCCGACGTGCACGCGGGGCGCGTCACATCGTTCACGTTTCGCGACTACGCGCTGTTCGTGCTGTTTTTCCCGCAACTGATCGCCGGACCGATCGTGCATTACCGGGAAATGATGCCGCAGTTCCGGGCGATCTCGACGCGGTTCAACGCCGAGGATGCCGCGGTCGGCGCGACGTTGTTTTTCATGGGGTTGGCGAAGAAGCTGATCCTCGCGGATCCGATGGCGCTGGTGGTTTCACCGCTCTATGCGCGGGCGGCGCGGGGTGAGGCTCTGGGCTTCGTCGACGGTTGGATCGCGGCACTCGGGTTCACGTTGCAGATCTATTTCGATTTCGCCGGCTACTCGGACATGGCGCTCGGCCTGGCGCGATTTTTCGGCATCAAATTACCGGTCAACTTCAATTCACCGCTGAAAGCCGCCAGCATTATCGAATTCTGGCAGCGCTGGCATGTCAGCCTGACGCGGTTCCTGACCGCGTATATCTATAACCCGTTGAGCCTGTTCCTGGCGCGTAGGCGGATGGCGGCGGGCAAGCCGGGCTTCGGCGGGCGAGACACCACCGCGGCGTCTTTCGCCACGCTGCTGCTGATGCCGACGATGCTCACGATGTTCGTGTCCGGCCTGTGGCATGGCGCCGGCTACACCTACATCGTCTGGGGCCTGATGCATGGGGCGATGATCTCCCTCAATCACGCATGGCGCCTGGTCCGGCCGCGTATCTGGCCAGGCGCCAAGGACCATCCCGGCCTGCTCGCGAGCACCGGCTTCCTGCTGACATTCGTGTCCGTCGTGGTCGCGATGGTGATGTTTCGCGCCCCGACCGTCGGGGCGGCGGCATCGATCTGGGGCGATCTGGCGGGCGCCAACGGGGTCACCCTGCCGGAGGGATTGCTCGCGCGTCTGGGCCCGGTGGCGCATTGGCTGCACACGATCGGGGTTCAGCCCGATGCCTCCAGCGGGTCACAGATCATGCAAGGCGTGCTGCGCGTGGGCGTGCTGCTGCTGATCGCCCTGGGGTTGCCCAACACGTTGCAAATTCTGGCGCCATATGAACCGGCCATCGGCATCAGGCCGGCCAAGCGGGAGCCCATGCTGGTGCGCGCGGCGCGATGGACACCGTCCGGTTCGTGGGCCGTCGGTCTGGCGGCGATTTCGGCGGCGGGGATCCTGTCTCTGGGTCAGCTCAGCGAATTTCTGTACTGGCAATTCTGATGCCACGGCAATCGCGTTTCCTGTTGATCTGGTCAGTGGCTTTGCTGGTGATTCTGGTGCTGGCGGCCGGCTTCAACGCGGTCATCAACCCCTATGAGTTGTTCGCGTGGCAACGCATCCCCGGGTTGAATGAATATAAACCGGGGACCAGGAACCATGTGGCTCTGGCCAAGGCGTATCAGGTTGAACGCGCGCGGCCGGTCACGGTGATCCTCGGAACGTCGCGCGCCTATCTCGCGATGGACGCGGCGAGCCCGGTGTGGCCCGAGGCGGATCGTCCCGTCTACAACTATGGCACCCCCGGATCGAACATGTCCGAGGTGCTGTTTCGCGAACTGCGGCAGGCGTGGGGGACGGGCCGTCTGCGCCATGCGGTGGCGATCCTGGATGTGCCCGCCTTCCTCGCGCCGGATCCGCCGCTCAGCCGTGGGCCGGACCAACGGCGGCTGCTGTTTCTGGACGACGGCGGGCCCAATCCGGACCGCCGGGCACAATACCTCAACGACGCGTTTCTCTCGGTGCTCACCATGGGGGCGCTGGTCGACAGCGTGAGCACGGTGCTGGCCCGTAAAGGCGGCGACACGGTGCTGGACTTGCGTCCCGACGGCACGGCGACCGCGGCCGATTTCATCAACGTGGCGCGGGCCGAGGGCATGAACGCGCTGTTTACCCAAAAGGACGAATACGACCTGTCACGGATCGCCGGTTTTAAGCGCGTCCTGGCGGACTGGCACGGCCCGATGCCGAACATGGGCATTCTGCGCGACATGATTCAGTTCTGTCTGAAGCACGATGTGACGCTGACATTGATCCTGGGGTCCTCGCATGCCGATCAGATGGAGATTTACCGCCAGGCGGGGCTTTGGCCGTACATCGAACAACTCAAGATGGATCTCGCGAAACTCGTCGCCGACGCGCACAGCGATAGCATTACCGCCTGGGACTTCGTGGAATACGGCCCCTACACCACCGAGCCCGTGCCGCCGCGAGGCGACAAGGTCACGCGGCTGAAGTGGTTCTGGGAGCCGGTGCATTTCCAGCGGGCGCTGGGCGAGATCATGTTGCAACGGGTGTTTCACGGCAGACCCGCCGACTTTGGCGCGCCCCTGACGGTGGCCACGGTCGAGGCCCGCAATCAACTCGTGCGCGATCAGCAACGCGCGTTCGTGGGCTGGCGCCTCGCCTGCGAGGATAACCGTGAGGCCAGGTGCACGCCGCCGCATGAAGTGGCGGCGGAGGCCTCGCGGTGACCAGCCCCTGTCATCGCGAGCAAAGCGAAGCAATCTCCATGCGCGGGGCCGCCGAGATTGCTTCGTCGCCGCGCGCCTCGCGATGACAAGTGGAGGGATTCGGGCCGGCCTCGACCCGGTCGAAAAACCCTTTACCGCCGCGCCGCGGCCACCTTTTCCCGCACCAATGCGGCCAGTTCGCCCACGTTCTTCAATTCTTCCATTTCGGCGGCCTGAAACTTCACGCCGAAGCGTTTCTCGATCTCGACCACGATGAAAATGTGGTTCATCGAATCCCAGCCCTCGACGTCCTCGGCGGTCATCGACGGGGTCAAAGTGATCGTGTCGTCATCCAGAACCTGGCGGAAGATTTCGTTCAAGCCGGCGTAAAGTTCTGGGTCGGTCATGGCGTCCTCAAAGGTGCTGGCGTGGCGGACCGCGCCTTCACGAGGGCGGCTCCGCGCGGCGGGGCAATTTTCATCGGGCGACGGCCTCGCTGACGATGGCGGTGGGTAATTCCGTCCAGCCGTCGAGCGCCAGCACCCATTCCGTGCCGTCATCGTCCGCCGGTGTGCCGTTCGGAGTAAACCCCAGCTTCTGATAGTGCGCGCGCACCATGCCGTTCTTCGCCGTGGGGCGATACACACCGATCAGCCGCTCCGCCCCCAGCGCGCGGGCCTGTCGCACCACGAGGTTCAGCGTCTCTTCCTCCATCCGGCGGCCCAGTACGCGGCAGCTCATCAGCCAGGTGTCGATGCGGATATCCCCTGTGCCAGGCTCGAACATGCCGATGACGATGGCGATGATCCCGTTGTCGCCGAACGTATCGGTCAGCCGGATCTGCAAAGTCAGCGCGCGCTCGTCGTCGATCAGCGCGGCGATTTCCTCGTCGGTGACCCGCCGCGTCGTCAAATTGAACTGGTTGGTCTTGTTGATGAGTTGCACGGTGCGCGCCTGACCGACCCGGTCGAAGCGGCTCCAGATCGCCCGCATGTCGAGACTGCGCAGATAGCCGTCGAGGTCGGTCGCCGATGCCATCAGGCCGCCGCGCCGCAGGTTCGCCTGATATTGTCCGGAGCGTTCGAGGTCTTCCTTGGTCAGTCGCAACGACTCGAAGTACCCCGCCGCGGCCAGGGTTCCGGGCCACAACGTCGGATCCTCCGGCAATTCCGGCACGGCGACCATCGGCAGTTCGCGCCGCACGATCGCTCGTTCCGCCGGGTTGTCGTCGGCGAACACCAGACTGTCCAGGCCGATGTTCAACCGCGCCGCGATCTCACGCAGATTGGCGGCCTTGTCGGTCCAGTTGGCGACAAAGCAGGCGATGTCGGAGCGTTTCAGCACCATCTCGGGGTGCTTTTCGAACGGCTCGATCGCGTTGGCCTCGTCGTTCTTGGAACAGACGGCGAGGATGACGCCGCGCCGGCTCAGGTCGCGCGCGTAGCGTTGAAACGTGACGAAAGCCTCGCCCAGAGCGCTGCCCTGGCCGAGTTTTATCCCCTCCATGCCATCGTCGCCGATGACGCCGCCCCACAGCGTGTTGTCGAGGTCCAGCACCAGCGCTTTGGAGGATCGGCCCAGTGCCGCGGCAAGCAGCCGGGCGACGCGATCGCCATAGCCGGGGGCGGCGGAGGGGTGCACCTCCTGCTTGGCGCGATGCCACAGCGCCGGGTCGTGCCACGCAGCCAGGCCATCGCTCGCCACGACGGCATCGAGCGCGAGAAGGTCAACCCCTTCCGCGTCCGCCAGTTGCCGCAGCGTGGCATTGAGTTGCTGCACGGCCCAGTACTGGGAACCCGGCAGGCGGTGTTCGTTGCTGCCGAACAATGGATCGAACACCGGCAGCAGGGTTTGCTGGATGACCTGACAGCGGAATGCCTGCCGCGCCCGGGCCCACTGCGCCGCCAGATCGTCGCCGATCTGGGTGATGCGGCGCTCGATCTCAGTTGGGTCGCCGCCGGGTTCGATCCCCGCCAGCAAGTGATGCGAGTCGAGCGCGAACAACACCGCGGTCGGACGAAACGCATGCAATGGCGAGGCCGGATCCATCAGCGCCTGGGTGTACTGGCCATAATCCGGTGTATACGTCTCGATCCACAGGTCACGGCGCAGGCCGCCGACGCGAATCGCCGGCAGCAGGTGGTCCACGGTCGAAGAGGCGAGCACGGCCAGGCGGATCGGCGGTGCGACCAGGCCTGGCGGCGCCTCGGGAACCAAACGTTGCCGCTTGCGGTCAAGGGTTCGGGTTTCCAGCGCGTCGATGCGGGACCGTGCGAGGGCACACAAGGCTGGCCACGCCGCCTCACCGGGCACGGCCGAGGCCAGGGCCTGCGACCAGGTGGCCTGCCGAGGCAGCCAGTGGAGCTCAGGGCCGCGCATCATAAACATCCTGATAAACGGCGCCGCGCCGCGTGCCGGGCTTCTATCCTGAGCGACCCCGGAAGGCAAGAAAACATCGGGTTTCTCGCGGCGGGCGAGGACTGTGACCGGTCATCACGGTCGTCTGGAGCGATGCCGATCCCGCCGTCCGCACGGTGCCGGTCACAAGCCGGCGGTACTGAGCGAACCGCGATGATCAGGGATCCGATCGCCGGCCGGCATCATGCCGTGGAATTTCTCCATCGCAGGGTCGCCCCCTGAACGGCACGTGTGCCGCTTTTCATCCAACGAAACGATCCGGGCCTGCATCGTGCGGTGGAGGCACGGATCACTTCGCGGCTGGTCGGCTACGTCACGGCATACCACGTTCATTACATGAGCCGGTTGCCGCGCACCGAGACCGGGAAGGTGCGACGCAACCTGCTTAAACAGTCACTCGCTCGCAGATCTTGAAAGCGGGACAATTTCTCTGTGACCACCAATCTCTCTTGGCAGATTCAATTCAGGCGGCGAGAGGTACGGGAACCCCGACCGCGACGCTGAGCCCTACCACCGCGCCGATCAGCACCAAAGTTGGCCCATCAAATCCAGCCGCGGCCAGTTCGGCGGGAAGCGCCGCGATCGTGCCGAACAGCCGGCGTTCGTTCGCGCGGCTGGCGTTTTCGATCGCCACCGCCGGTGTCGCGCCCGCCATGCCGGCCGCCATCAGCCGCGCGGCCATCAAAGGCAGCGTGCGGCTCGCCATGTAGGCGGCGATCGTGCCGCCGGAACGCACCAGGGCAAGCCAGTCATGCGCCGGGATCGCGCCGTCCGCGCCGTGGCCGGTCACGAAGTGTACCGAACGGGCGACGTCGCGATGCGTGAGCGGTACTTGCAGGCTCGCGGCGGCGGCGCAGGCGGCGGTCACGCCGGGTACCACGGTGACCGGAACGCCGGCGGCGCGAAGGGAAGCAAGTTCCTCGCCGCCGCGGCCGAACACGAACGGATCGCCGCCTTTCAGCCGCACGACATGAGCGCCCGCGCGCGCCAGCCGCACGATCAGCGCGTTGATCGCCGCCTGGTTCATCGCGTGGCGGCCACACCGCTTGCCGACGTCGATCCGGCGTGCCTCCGGGCGAGCGAAGTCGAGGATCGCCGGGTCAATCAGCGCGTCGAACAACAGCACATCCGCGCTCTGGATCGCCTTGACCGCGCGCAACGTCAACAGATCCGGATCGCCTGGACCGCAGCCGACCAGAGTGGCGTGACCTCCCCGGAGGCCGTCAGGACGCGGGCATGCGGACATCGCGCAGAATCTCCTCGAGTTCGGGGACGCAGGAGCCGCAACTCGTTCCGGCCCCGAGCACGACGCCGATTTCCGCGCAGCTGCGCAACCGGTGGGTCACGACCGCATGGCGGACCGCGTCGCGGGTGACGCCGAAACAGGCGCAGACGCGCGGCCCCTCAGCGGCGGCCTTGTCGTATAGCTTACCCGCGAGCAATCGGCCCCGCGCGCTATCCGGCACCGGCGCGCCCAGGATGGGGGTAAGCGCGGCTTCGGGGGGGAGCGCGGCGGGATCGCGGGCGAGGAACAGGGCCGCCTCGACCGCGCCGTCCTGTAGCGCGGCAATCCGGAAAATGCCGCGTTTCGGATCGGCGACCTCCATCCACTCGGCCCCGTCGGGCGCGGCGAGCAGGGCGGCGGCATAACTCGTGAGTTCCTCGCCCTCGGGCATCGGACACAGGCCGGTGAGGCGATACAGTTGGCCTTCGGTCAACGGGATGCGAACCCAGTGGCAGAGATCAGCCAGGGCGCTGTCCAATGGGCCGGCGACGGGGATCAGCGGGCCGCTCCGCCGGCGTAACAGTGTGCCGTGAAAGCAGGCCGGCACGGCTTCGACATTGGCCGGGGTTGCCTTCAGCTCCGGCTGGCCCGAGAGCGGGTCGCGTCGCGCGCCAACCACGCGGGCCAGCGGACCGGCGGAGTTGAACCGATCCGTCCAGTGCATCGGTGCGTAAATCTCGCCGTGGCGTTGGGTGTGCTTCACCTCGGCGCGCAACAGAATGTCGCCTTCATCGGTGGAAACGCGTGCCAGGCTGCCATTCTCGATGCCGGCGGCGGCGGCGTCGGCGGGGTGCATGGTAAGCAGCGGTTCCGGCGTGTGCGTCATCAGGTTCGGCGCGAGACCGCTGCGCGTCATCGTGTGCCATTGGTCGCGCACGCGGCCGGTATTCAGCAGCAATGCACGGGCGCCAAGGTCCGGCCGGCCGCTCCAAACCACCGGCACCACCCGAGCCCGCCCGTCCTCGGTGGGAAACCCTCCCTGGGCGAACAACCGGCCGCCGTCGCCGACGGTGCCGGCGGGCAGCGGCCAGCGGACCGGCTGGAGCGCGTCGTAAGCCTCGTCATCCAGGCCCGCCAGGGCGCCGATGTCGAACACGCGGCGCCCGTCATTGGCATGGCCGGAGAGCGCGGCGTGCTCGCGAAACACGGCGGCGGCGGAGGTCCAGGCGAAGGCTTTTTCCCAGCCCATGCGGCGGCCGACCTCGGCGAACTGCCACCAGTCGGGGCGCGCCTCGCCCGGAGCGGCCCGGAACGCGCGCTGGCGTGAAATCAGGCGCTCGGAGTTGGTCACCGTGCCATCCTTCTCGCCCCAGCCGGCGGCGGGCAGCAGGACATCGGCGAAACCGGTGGTGTCGGTGGGCCAGCAGTCCGAGACAACGACGAACGGGCAGGCAGCCAGCGCGGCACGCACCTTGTCGGCGCGCGGCATACTGGCGGCGGGGTTGGTGGCGACGATCCAGATCGCTTTGATACGTCCGTCGGCGACGGCATCGAACATGTCGATGGCTTTCAGGCCCGGCCTCGGCGCGAGCGCCGGCGCGTCCCAGAACTCGGTCAGCACGGCGCGGTCGACGAGGTCGTCGAATCGCATATGCGCGGCGAGTTGATTGGCCAGCCCGCCCACTTCCCGGCCGCCCATGGCGTTGGGCTGACCGGTGACCGAGAACGGACCCATGCCGGGCCGGCCGATCCGTCCGGTCGCGAGATGCACATTGATGATCGCGTTGACCTTGTCCGTTCCGGCCGTGGACTGGTTCACGCCCTGCGAGAACACCGTCAGCACCCGCTCGGTCTTCGCGAACATGTCGTAGAAGGTTTCCAGCAATTCAGGATCGACGCCGCATTCCTCGGCGGCCCAGTCGACCATGTCCCAGGCGGGCATGTCCCAGGCGGGCATGCCGGTAGCGGGACGCGTGGCGGCGGCGATCGCGGCGTCCAGGCCGGTGGTATGGTCGCGGACCCAGAGCCGGTCGATCTTTCCGGTGGCGTTCAGATACGCCAGCAGACCATTGAACAGCGCGATATCGCTGCCCGAGGCGATGGGCAGATGCAGATCGGCGGCGTCGGCGGTGGCGGTGCGGCGCGGGTCGATGACAACGATTTTGGTGCCGTGCGTGGTTTTGGCGGCCATCAGCCGCTGGTGCAGGACCGGGTGGCACCAGGCGGCGTTGCTGCCCACCAGCACGACGAGATCGGCGTCGTCCCAGTCCTCATAAACCCCGGGGACGACGTCTTCACCGAACGCGCGCAGGTGGCCGGCGACCGAAGAGGCCATGCAGAGCCGCGAATTGGTGTCGATGTTCGCGCTGCCGATGAAGCCTTTCATCAGCTTGTTGGCGACGTAGTAATCTTCGGTCAGGCACTGGCCGGAGACATAGAACGCGACGCTGTCGGGGCCGTGCACGGCGATGGTTTGCCGGAACCGCGCCGCGACCAGACCCAGAGCATCGTCCCACGACGCGTCACGCCCGCCGATGCTGGGTCGCAGCAGCCGGCTACTGTCATCGAGCGTGGCACCCAACGCCGCGCCCTTGGAACACAGCCGGCCGCGGTTGGCGGGATGCAGCGGATCGGCGGCGATGGTTCCGTCTGATTTCGCGACAACACCGCAGCCGACGCCGCAATACGGGCAGGTGGAGTGAATGTCCGTCATGCCACGATCGCCAGCATGATGTCGCGTCCTTCAAGTTTCACCGGGACGGTACGGACGCAGCCTTCGTCGGGATCTTTCGCGATTCCGTCATCCAGACCGATCACCCAGTTGTGCAACGGACAGGTGACCGAGGTGCCATGCACGATGCCTTGCGACAGCTTACCCTGTTTGTGCGGGCAGCGGTCGAAGATGGCGAACACGCGGTCATCGGCGGTGCGAAATACCGCGATGTCCTCGGCACGCGCCTGGACCACGCGGGATCCGAGGCGAGGAATGTCGTCCAACGTCCCGACCCGGATCCAGGTGGTGCCTTCTTCGTCATGGCGCGGCTCGATCGGGCCATCGCTCGCGACATCGTGTTGAGGCAGATGGCCCGGTCGAGCCGGGCCATGACGATCGGAGTTCGGGCCATGACGATCAGAGCTCAGGGGAGGTCGCGGTGAGGCGCCAACGGGAACGTTACCGTCCATGCCGGTCACTCCACCACCGCGAGCGAGCGGAACTCGTGACTTTCGACGCCCGCCGCTCGTTCCGCCCAGGGATCGTGTTGGGCGTGGCGCTGCGATTCATGGAACCGGGCGCTCAGCAGCCGCCGGCCGCCGGCATCGCTGAGCCGGTCGCGCACATAAGCGATCCCGACGCGTTCGATCCAGGGCGCGGTGCGCTCCAAGTAACGCGCCTCCTCGCGGTAGAGCTGCATGAATCCGGAACAATATTCCAGCACCTCGGCCTCGGTGGCGACCTTGGCCAGCAGGTCGGTGACGCGGACGGTGATGCCGCCGTTGCCGCCGACATGCAGGTCCCAGCCGCTCTCGGTGGCGACGACACCGAAATCCTTGATCGTCGCCTCGGCGCAGTTTCGCGGGCAGCCGGACACGGCCATTTTGGTTTTGTGCGGCGTCCAGGAGCCCCAGGTCATTTTCTCCAGCGCGATACCCATGGCGGTGGAATCCCGCGTGCCGAAGCGGCACCATTCCGAACCGACACAGGTTTTCACCGTGCGCAGCGCCTTGCCGTAGGCGTGGCCGGAAACCATGCCGGCGGCGTTCAGGTCGCGCCAGACATCCGGCAGTTGCTCCTTACGGACCCCCAACAGATCGATGCGCTGGCCGCCGGTGACCTTCACGGTTGGGATCTGGTATTTATCGACGACGTCGGCGATGGCGCGCAGTTCGGATGCGCTCGTCGTGCCGCCCCACATGCGCGGAATGACCGAGTAAGTGCCATCCTTCTGGATGTTGGCGTGCATCCGCTCATTGACGAAGCGCGAGCGGGAGTCGTCGACATATTCGCCGGGCCAGGCGCAGAGCAAATAGTAATTCAACGCGGGCCGGCAACTCGCGCAACCATCCGGTGAAGCCCAGTCCAGGGCACGCATCACCGCCGGAATGGACTTTAAATTCCGTTCCGTGATCGCCGCGCGCACCACGTCGTGCCCGAGCGATGTGCACTTGCATAGTGCCTTGACCTTCGGCGTTGGGTCGTATGCGGAGCCCAAAGCGAACGCCAACAGCTTTTCCACGTTGCAGGTGCAGCTGCCGCAGGATGCCGAGGCCTTGGTGCGGGCCCGTACCTCATCGACACTGGTGAGTTTCAGCTCGGCGATGGCGGACAGGATGCGGCCTTTGGAGACGCCGTTGCAGCCGCAGATCTCCGCCGTATCGGGCAGGTTTTCGACGCTGGCAGCGCCGTCGCCGGCGGCATCGGGACCGAACACCAGCACATCGCGAAGCGCGGCAATGTCGGTGCCGTTGCGCATCAGATCGAAATACCAGGCGCTGTCACGCGCATCGCCGTACAGCACCGCGCCGATCAGCTTGTCGCCGCGCACGACAAGATGTTTGTGCACACCGCGCGCCGCGTCGCGGAACACGATGGCGTCGGTCGTGTCGTCGCCGGTGAAATCGCCGGCCGAGAACATGTCGATGCCGGTGACCTTCAACCGCGTGCCGGTGACGGCCGGGTTGTACTCGCTCTCGGCGGTGTCGGTGGCGCGATCCGCGAGGATCTTCGCCATGTCGAACAAGGGCGCCACGAGACCGAACACCGCGCCCCGATGTTCCACGCACTCTCCGACGGCATAGATCGCCGGATCGGAGGTGCGCATCCCGTCATCGACCTGAACGCCGCGGCCGACAGCGAGACCGGCGGCTTTCGCCAGCGCCGTGTTGGGACGAATGCCGACCGCCATCACCACGAGATCGGCCTTCAGCATGCGTCCATCGTTCAGTTCCACGGCTTCAACCTTGGCTTCGCCGTGGATCGCTTTGGTGTTGGCCTCGGTCAGCACCATCATGCCGCGCCTGGCGAGATCCTGCTTCAGCAATTCCGCCGAGACCGGATCGAGCTGGCGTTCCATCAGCGTCGGCATCAGATGCAGCACGGTGACGTCCATGCCGTTGCGGGCCAGCCCGTTCGCCGCCTCGAGTCCCAGAAGACCGCCGCCGATCACGACGGCATTTTTGTGGGTGCGGCTGGCGTCCAGCATCGTTCCAACATCGGCGATGTCGCGGAAAGCGATGACACCGGGAAGGTTATGACCGGGGAACGGAATGATCACCGGGTTGGAGCCGGTGGCCAGGATCAGCACGTCATAGGGCCGCATCGTGCCGTTGGCGCCGGTCACCAAGCGGTTGTCGCGGTCGATCGCGGTCACCGCCTCACCGGCGATCAGTTCGATGCCGTTTTGCTCGTACCAGCCGCGGTCATGCGTCACGATATCCTGAAACGTTTTCTCGCCGGCCAGGACAGGGGACAGCATGATGCGGTTGTAATTGCCGTGCGGCTCGGCGCCGAACACGGTGATGGCGAACAGGTGGGGGGCGCGGGAGAGGATCTCTTCCAGCGCGCGGACCCCGGCCATCCCGTTGCCGACCAGAACCAGGCGGCGACGAGCGGGAGCGATCATGTTCATGGTCAGATCCGCGCCGCGCCGTAGAGTTCGGCCCAGGTGGAGCGCCAGCGGCCGCGGACTTTGGTGAGGCAGACCAGGGCGGCGGCGGCGAGCAGGGCGAAGATCAGGAAGCCGAGCCCGTAACCTCCGGTGTACTGCTTGGAATAGCCGAGGCTGGAGGCGAGATAGAAGCCGCCGACGCCGCCGGTCATGCCGACCAGGCCGGTCATCACGCCGATCTCTTTGGCGAAGCGCTGCGGCACCAGTTGGAACACCGCGCCATTGCCCATGCCGAGGCAGAGCATGCCGAGGATGAACACCGGCAACGCGAGGTAAATGGTGGAAAGCCCGGTGGCGATGGTGGCGAAGGCGGCCGAGGCGACCGCGTAGAGCACCGTCAGGGCGCGCACGCCGCCGACCCGGTCGGCGACCGCGCCACCCAGCGGACGCACCAGCGAACCCACGAACACCACGGCGGCGGTGCAGTAGCCGGCGACGACGGGGGTCAGTCCGAACTGGTCGTTGAAGTAGATCGTCAGCGACGAGGCAAGCCCGACAAAGCCGCCGAAGGTCACGCTGTAGAAGAACATGAACCACCAGGCGTCGGGAACCCGCAAAATATTGCCGTAATCGGCCAGCGTTTTGCGCGCCGACGTCTGTGGACTGTCCTTGGCCATGGCGATGAACACGCACAGCGTCAGGGCCAGCGGAATGGCGGCCAGCCCGATCACGTTCTGCCAGCCGAACGCCAGCGCGAGGCCCGGCGCGAGCAGCGCGGCCAGCACGGTGCCGGAGTTGCCCGCTCCGGCGATGCCCAGAGCGGTGCCCTGATGCTCGGACGGATACCACGACGAGGCGAGCGGCAGCGCGACCGCGAAGGACGCGCCGGCGAGGCCAAGCACGCAGCCCAGAAGCAAGGTCTCGCCGAAGCTATGAATGCCGGTCGTCCAGGCCGTGATCAGGCCGATGATGACGACGATCTGCGCGCCGATCCCGACCCGCTTCGGCTTGTAGCGATCGACCAGCACGCCGAGCAGGACGCGCAGGGCGGCGCCCGCCAGGACCGGCGTGGCGACCATCAGCCCCTTATCGGCCGGGGAAAGATGCAGGTCTTTGCTGACCGCGACCCCAAGCGGGCCAAGCAGCACCCACACCATGAAGCTGAGGTCGAAATACAGGAACGACGCGAACAGGGTCGGCAGATGGCCGGCCGTGAGGAAACCTTTATGCATGATTGGTCACACTGATCAGATGGATCGCCGTTGATCCACCGGTCCTGCCGCGAGAGCGGGCTCGCCGCTCCAGGGTCCGGTCCCGCTCGTCATTGAGGCGGTACCGTTGGCGTCCAATTTCCAATGGGGCGCCTCTGTGAGCGTATGTAGCAAGAGGGATGCCAGGTTACGGCGGGATGGAATGACTGGAAATTGGGCGATTCCGCCGGGATGGAATTGATTAATTTATATGCATGACTGAGAAATCGGCAATCAACAGGCCATTATTTATGCAATTCATGGATCCAATGCGCCGGTTTTCGAAGCGGGTTCGGCCCAAACTGCCTCGGGAATGGGAATATTGCGTGCAATACCCGGCGGAATGTACAAATCTTCCATTCTCGCCGCCAAAGAGAACAGATCCGGTCGATAGACCGCGGCCGCCGCGTTGACGATGTTGGTTTCGGCGTCCAGCCAGCCCCAGCGGCGCATCTGCCGCAGGAACCAGATCGCATGCGGCGGCGCCGGAAAGGCCGCCCCCGCGCCGTGGAAATGGATTTGCTCGTGGCTCGACCCGCCCGGCAGCGCGGCCCGTGCCGCTTCGCGCGGCAGAGCCAGCCCGGACTCATCCGCCAGCGCGGAGACGACGCCGTCCGCTGCCTCCTGTTGGTCGCAAATGGCCTGCGCCCGCATCAGCGCGCGCAGCAAGCGGGTCAATGCCTCCGGGTTCGCGGCGGCCCAGTCGTCGCGGACCGCGAGGCATTTTTCCGGGTGAAACGGCCAGATGTCGGAGGTGCCGATAAGCACGCTGCCGGCGCCTGCCATCTCGGCCGTCAGGCCCCAGGGCGCGCCGGCGCAGAATCCGGCGATCTGGCCACTGGCCAGGGCGGGCACGACCTGCTCGGGCGGCACCACGACCGTTTCGATGTCGCGGTCCGGGTCGACGCCGGTCAGCGCCAGCCAGTAGCGCAGCAGCAGGTTATGGGTGGAAAACCGGTGCACGACCGCGATGCGCGGCCGGCCGGTCTGGCCCGCCAGCCAGGCGACCAGACGTGCCCCAGGGGGCAGGCCGGCGGACTCCTTGATGGCTTCGCCTCCGAGGACAATCGTATTCCCGCCTTGCGATAACCCCATGGGGACGATCAGCCGCGCCGCCGGGCCTCGCAGTCCCAACGCCGAGGCGAGCACCAGCGGCGGCAACATCACCGCCGCGTCCAGCAGCCCGTAGGTCAGCTTGTCCGCGATATTGGCCCAGGATGGCTCGATCGAAAGGACGGCGTGGATGTCGAGGGGGCGGAAGATGTCGTGTGCTTTCGCCACGACGACCGGGGCTGAGTCGGTCAGCCGCAACATTCCGATCCTGACATGCGTACTCATGGTGCCCCCTTCTCCCTGGCCTCGATGCCCCCGTCATTGCTCCCCGGGGTCTTCGCGTTTTCCGGCGCGCCGGGCGGATCGCCGGCCTGAACGATCGTTGGCGGCATCACGCTCTCCCGCGCCCCGAGGTGCCGGGCCACGATCTCCTGGGCGACGTCTGGAATCCGCCTGGCGCTGGACATCGCGCGGGTGCGGAGCCAGCGGTAGGCATCCGGTTCCGACATGCGCCGCTCCTTGATCAGGATCGCTTTGGCGCGGTCCACGGTCTCCCGCTCCCGCAACCGCTTCTCGGCCTCCCGCAATTCGGCGCGGGCGGTCTGGTGATGGCGGAACATGGCGGCGGCGGCGCGCAGGATCGGTTTGACGTCCGGCGGCGGCACTCCCAGCACATTATAGGACGACACCCCGGCGCGGATCGCTTCCTCCATGAACGCCGCGTCGTCCTGATCCACGAACAGCACGATCGGCCTGGGCGCGTTGGAGGCGACGACGCGAATACCCTCCAGCGCGTCGCGATCGGGACGTGCCATGTCGACCAGCACCACATCCGGCGCCAGGGCGGCCACCGCGTCCGCGAGCAACTCGCCCGGTCGGGGGCGGAGGATCGTCAGGCTCGGGTCGGCGGACAGAACCTTGGTCAATGCCCCGGCGCGCGCGGTGTCATCGTCGGCGAGAAGAATTCTCACGGCCAGGGTTCGTTTGTGATCCGGTTGACTGTCATCCCTTGGACCAGCAGCAAGAACCGTGCCGGTTGTGCTGCGCCGCAACATGCGATGAATGCGCGCCGCTGCCCAGACAAGAGGCAGTGAGATTTCGGCCGTTGGGCGGCGCTGCGCGTGTCCGGATCCGCGGTCCATTCCGGACGCCGTACCCGGGGAGGGAGTTTCGCGACCGCGGTGACGGCAGCCTGACCGGTGGGCCATCCGCGACCGCCAGCGCGAGGAGCGACCGGCCGGCTGCCCCGGGCCAAATCCGTTCCGATGTCCGCGAGAACCAAAGACCTTGTGCTCGACGCCGCGGCCTCGCCGGCGCTATCGTTGGACGACTGTCAACGCCAGCGCGAAGTCAACACAAGCGGCGACCGGCGCGGCGATGGGGGAGTGCGCCCGCATGCGGCTGAACTGGCAAGACCTGGGCTCGGCGCGGGCTGAGACCGCCGATGGAGCGACCGTCGAGATCGACGGCTTTCCCGCCACCGTCGGGGCCTCGGCGAGTACGGCCCACTTCATCCTGACTTTTGAACCAGGCTGTTGCCCAGGGTGTTTTCCGCGCGATCGCACGGCGTCCGTCGAGGTGTTCGCCGCCGCGCCGGTTCCGGTGCGCGGCCGATCGCTGCGGCTGACCGGTACCTGGTGCGTGCGGCATGACGATCCCACCGGCTGGCGATACCAACTCCACGGCGCGCGGTTGCTGGAGCCGCCGGGATGGACGGCGGTGACCCGGCGCGGGGTGTTGGCGACGGGGCCGCTGATGTGTCTGGCGGCGTGCGCGGGTGCCGACACGCCGCGCGGGACGTCGCAACGCCAGGCGGACGCGCGGCGCGCGATCGAGGCCGCGCCGTCAGTGGATATCCACAGCCATGCCGGCGGCATCGCCAATTCGCGGCGCATGCGCGAAGGGCGGGCCTTCGGCGCGGTGGGGCAACCGATGCGGCAGGGCGGGATGGCGGCGATTTGCCACGCGGTGGTGTCCGATGGACCGACCCATCGGGTCATGGCCGACGGTCGCATTCATCCTTATCGCGAGCCGGATCCGGGCGAGTTGTACCAGTACGCCCAGTTGGCGTTTGGTCGCGTGCACGATCTGGCACGCGACCAGGGTCTTGCCATTATCAAGGACCCGGCCGGGCTGCGAGCCGCCCGAGCGGGCACGGCATCCGCGATCATCGCCGCCGAGGGCGCGGACTTTCTGGAGGGCAAGGTCGATCGCGTCGACGAAACCTACTCCAGGTGGGCGCTGCGGCATCTGCAATTGACCCATTACCGCGTCAACGAACTGGGCGACATTCAGACCGAGCCACCGGTCCATGGCGGTCTGACCGATATCGGGACCGAGGTCATTCGCCGCTGCAACCGGGTCGGGATCGTCGTTGACGTGGCACATGGAACCTACGATCTGGTGCGGCGCGCGGCGTCGGTCACCACGAAGCCGCTGGTGCTCTCGCACACGTCGCTGTCCGACACTCCGGCCCGGTACAGCCGGCTTATCACACCGGCGCACGCGCGTGTCATTGCCTCGACCGACGGCGTGATCGGCGTCTGGCCGCCGGTGTCGCAGTTCGGGTCACTGACCGCGATGGCGGCGGGCATGGCGCGGATGGTTGACGTCGTCGGCGTCGATCACGTCGGTCTGGGCAGCGATATGACCGGACTGGTCGGACCCAGTATCTTTCCCGAATACGACCATTTGCCCGGCCTGGCGGAGGCATTGATCGGAGTGGGCTTCACGGTCGCCGACACCACCAAAATTCTGGGCGGCAATTACGCCCGGGTATTTGAGGCCTGTATGGTGTGACAGCCATGCAACGCCGTCACCGTCCCGCCGCGGCATGCCAAGGTCACCGGTGGCAAGCGCGTGGGATTAACGGCCCTTCAACACCAGCAGGTTCTTCTCGACGTTAAATCCCGACAGCCGCGCCAGGAACGTTTGCCCGAGCAGATTCTCATGCAACATCCCCTGCTTCGCCACAAACCCCGGCACGTTCCGTAGCGTGATGTTGCCAATCACCATCGTATCGAGCGTGACGGGTGCGACGTCAGCGGTTCCGTTGGCGGTTTTGATCTTCACGGAATAATTGAGCCTGGTTACCGGGATGCCCAGGCGCGCGGCGTCCTCCGCGCGCAGTCCCACGACTGACGCTCCGGTGTCGAACAGCATCCGCACATGGCTGCCATTCACCACCGCGTCGAATGCGAAGCCGCCGTCGTTACCGCGCTCGGAGACCGCTTCGTTGGGGCCGCTGATCGCGCTGCCCGCCTGCACGCTGGCCGATAGCTCACTGGGCCGCTGCACGGCGGGCAACGGCGCGGCCGACACGGCATGCATGTTCGCCAGGGGTAAGGCTGGCGCGGCTTGCGCGGCTGGCGTGGGAACCGGAGCACCCGGTTTCGCGCCCGCTCCCGCCCTGGCCGGACCGGCTGCCACATCCGGCGCCGTTTCGTGTTTGGCCCGGCCGAGGCCGGTATGGCGGCTCCAGGTGAGATAAGCGGTGCCCACTCCGACGATCACGCCGATCCAGGTGATCGCGTAGAGAACTTTGACCGCCGGATTCTCCCTGGGGCCAGCTCCCAGGCCTTCGAGTTGCCGTTGCGTCTGCCAGCCCCGAAAATCGGCGGTTTGCTGGAAATACACGTCCTGTGCGTGCTGCGTCTGACTCTCCCGCCGGATGGAAAGCGCATCCCGGGCGGCGATCAGGCGATCAGCCACGTCGCCGTGGTCCCGCAGCCCGGTCCACAAGGCTCTGAGATGAAGGAGCAACGCCAGGCCGCCCGCGGCGAGCGCGGCTTCCTGGTCGAACGACAGCCAGTCGGTTCCGGCCAACATGCTGTCGGGCACGAAGTCTATCAGCAGATAGGACAACTGGAGGGCGGCGAACGCCCAGACCGAAATCGCGACGGCGGAGAGCAGCACGAAGCCTTTCCGGACGGTCAGGAACCGGTCGGCGACGAGCAGCACAAAGACATACGGCACGATGCCGGCGATCGTCACCGCGGCCCAGAAGATCACCTGGCTCGGGAGTCCCAGCGTGTCACCGAAGGGCGACAGCGCGGGCACCAGCCGCTGATCGACGAGCGTTCGAACCGGCTCGGTCTCGCTGGCCAGCCGGAGCGCGACCGGAAAGAACAAGACGGCTTCCAGACGCGCGAACAGCGGCCATCGAACCGTGAACAATTGGGGCATCAGCGAAATTTCTCCGGGCGGCCCGGCCATTTCCTAGGCGGCGGCGTCTTACAAAATGGTAGCAATTGAAATCAGGCATTTGGCTCAGGTTCGCTGGATGCGCGCCGGTTTTCGCGGCGAGCGGTCGATCGCTGACACCGCGTGGCGAATCGTGTCGGGCACGGCGGTAGCTGGGATGTAATCCTGCTTCGGGAATGGCAATGAATCGTGGTCCATCGAAGTTTATTTCGCCGTGCGGTTTGGCGCATTCGCATTTCGCGCGATGACCGTTACTGGCGCACGAGCGATCGCGGCGAATTCCGCGTTGCCGGACGCCGCGGTCACTCGTGCGCCAGGACCCAGTCGTTGATGAAGCTCGCCAGACCATTGGCGTGGAAATCCCGGCGCAGCGCGGCCTCGTCGTAGTCCTGATCGAGCCATTCGAGAAATGATTTGCGGCCTTCGCCCTCGCGTTGGTAGCGCAGGAAGAAGGCGTCCAGGATGCCGGTGCGGGCCTGTTTGATGTGCCCGTAACGCCAGGAGAGTTGCCGCAAGGCATCGTTGGCCGAGCGGCCCTCGAACAACAGACACAGCCCCGCCGCCAGTCCCGCCCGGTCGGCGCCCGATTTGCAATGCAGCAGGGCCGGGCCGGGCAACGCGCGGTAAATATCGAGCAGCCGCAGGATGCGGTCGCGATGCGGGGCGCCGCGGCTCTCCAGCGACAGGTCGTGGTAGGCGAGGCCGAGTTTCACGGCGGCATCGCGGGAGAGGTGGTACGATCCGGTCCCGGTTTCGCCGCGCAGGTTGATCACCGTCGTCAGGCCAAAGCGCCGGGCGAGCCGGCGGATCCGCATCGGCGTCGGATGGTTGCAGCGATACAGTTTGCCGGCGATCACCGTGCCAAAGTTGCTGTGTGTAAGCCGAAGAATCGCATGATCGACAAACAGCGAATCAACCCAGGCAAGCGCGCGGCCCTTTGCGGTGTTCAAATCGCCTTTAAAAATCGAGTCCATGGAAAGTGGAAACGTTCCCCGCCAGCCGCCGCGATTATGCGGGCCGCCCCGCGTTATCCGCAACCTGAGCCATGACATCCGCCAGATCGGGGTGGCCGTCGGCGCGCAGGCCAGTGATCACCCCCACGCGATCGGCCTCGGGGCGGTTCTGGCTCATTTTCCATTTGCCTTGCAGCCGGGTGATCGTCAGCTCGAAGCCGATGATGCCATTCAGCATTGCCTCGATAAAGTCATCCGGCGCGTCGGAGACGGCCCAGGGCGCGGCGTGTTTGCCTTCGTGCTGGTCGGTGAGGCGGGTGACGATATCCAGCTTGCGGTCGTGGTCGTCGAAGAACCGCAAGGTCCCATAGGCATGGATCGCGGCGTAGTTCCAGGTCGGCACGACCTTTCCGGTCTGCCGTTTCGTCGCGTAGTACAACGGCGTAATATAGCCTTGCGGCCCCTGGAAGATCGCCAGGGCCTCGCCGATGGCGTCTCGCGCCTGCGGATTGGGGCGAGCGAGGTGGCCAATCAGCGTGCCATACGGCGCTGGGTCTGGTTCCACCATCAGCGGCAGATGGCTGGCGATCAACCCATCCGGTGTCAGGGTGACCAGCGTCGCGAGGCTGAACTCGCGGATCGCGGCGTGCAGCACAGGGATGCGATCTTCGGCGAAGGCGGCGGGGACGTACATGGTTGGCGGTCCAAAGCAGGGTGTTGGTCAGGACGCGTGCGCGTCGTCGTGCCGGGTCAGCCGGGTTCGGCCAGGATCGCACGCACCGCCGGTAACGTCATCATGAGCGTCATGGGCTGCGACGGTGACCCGACAAATCCTCGCGACAGATAGAAGCGTTTGACCGGTTCGGACAGGGTGTGCGGCAAAATGGCGAAGCCGCCGGTGCCATGGGCAACGCTGATGGCTTTTGGCGCGAATGTTGATGGAGACGGATTCGAGGGCGCGTGGTTGAGCCATGGTGGCCGCTCACGATACGCACCCAATGGGCACGGCACGGATTCCTCGGGCCAGGCCCGAGGACGACAGCGCGGCCCGGCGGGGCGGTGAGCCGTTCTGAGCGGCCCCCTTACGCCGCCGCCCGGATCGCCACCGCCCGGACATCGTCACCGACGCCGCCTTCGAAACTGGCGAAATTCTCCTCGAACCGCGCCACGAGGTGCTTCGCCATCGCGTCGTAGGCGGCTTTGTTGGGCCAGGTCTGGCGCGGGTCGAGGACGTCGTCGGGAACGCCGGGGACGTGTTCAGGGAACGACAGGCCGAAGAACGGATCGCGGCGGAAGCGGGAATTCAGCAGCGTGCCGTCCAGGGCGCCGCGCAGCAAAGCGCGCGTGTGGCGGATACTCATGCGCTTGCCGACGCCGTACTGACCGCCGCTCCAGCCGGTGTTGACCAGCCAGCACTCGGCGCCGTGGCGAGCGATCAGGTCGGCCAGCAGGCGGCCATAGACCTCGGGCCGGCGGGGAATGAACGGGTGGCCGAAGCAGGTGCTGAAGACAGCCTTCGGCTCGGCCCCCAGGCCTTTCTCCGTCCCCGCCACCTGTGCGGTATAGCCGGACAGGAAGTGATACATTGCCTGCGCCGGCGTCAGCCGGGAGATCGGCGGCAGCACGCCGAACGCGTCGCAGGTCAGCATGACGACGTTCTTCGGCTGGCCGCCGCGGCCGGACAGCTCGACATGCGGGATGAACTCGATCGGATAGCAGGAACGGGTGTTCTCGGTCAGCCCGCTGTCATCCAGGTCGAGTACGCCGTCGTCGTCGCCGATCACGTTCTCCAGCACGGTGCCGAAGCGGTTGGTGGCGGCGTAGATCTCGGGCTCGGCTTCCTTCGACAGGTTGATGACCTTGGCATAGCAGCCGCCTTCGAAATTGAACGTGCCGTTCTCCGACCAGCCATGCTCGTCGTCGCCGATCAGGCGGCGGTGCGGGTCGGAGGAGAGCGTGGTCTTGCCGGTGCCGGACAGGCCGAAGAACAGCGCGACGTCCTCCTCGGGGCCGATATTGGCGCTGCAATGCATGGGCAGGATGCCCTTGGCGGGCAGGATCCAGTTCATCACGGTGAAGATCGATTTCTTGATCTCGCCGGCATATTCGGTGCCGGCGATGACGATGATCTTCTGCTCGAACGACAGCGCGATGCTGGTGGACGAGCGGGTGCCGTCGATCGCCGGATCGGTCTGGAACAGCGGCGCGTGCAGGATGACGTAGTCGGGCTCGAACCCTTCCATCTCGTGCGCCGGTGGGCGGATGAACATGTTGCGGGCGAACAGCGCCGTCCAGGCATGCGTGGTGACGATCCGCACCCGGACGCGATGCGCCGGGTCGGCGCCGGCATACAGGTCCTGCGTGAACAGCTCCTGACCCTGCAAATACGCCTGCGTGCGAGCCTTCAATACCGCGAACTTCTCGGGCGCGTAGCGCTGGTTGATGTTGCCCCACCAGATGTCGCGCGTCACCGAGGGCTCGTCGACCACGAACTTGTCGCGCACCGAGCGGCCGGTATGCACCCCGGTTTGCACCATCAGGGAGCCGTCGATCGACAGCCTGCCTTCACGCCGGCGCAGCGACTCGGCCACCAAAGCGGGCGCGGTCAGATTGGGGTGAACCGGGCGCCCGGCGTGCACGCCCGTGCCGGCAAGCGCCGCGGCGGCGTGTTTCGAGACTTGGTCCGATGAATGTTTCAATGTCCGTTTCCTGTCCACGAGCCCGGCCAGCTTACCGGCCGGTAGAAACCCTTTTTCTGGCCGCACGCGCAAGGGAGCCGCTTCGCAGGTGCGAGATCGCTCTCGCGACGTCGCGTCCGATCAGACCACGCGTCTGGCACGCGGTGTATTACCGTATGGTGACGCACCTATCCCGCGGCAAGGCAAGCAATTTTCAGGCCGACATTGCGGCCAGATCGTGGCACAAGAGGGCGCCACCGGACGATCCGGTTTCTCGCGCCAAGGCCGCCTTCCGCCCCACGCTTTCCCCTTGGGGCGATCCGCTTTAAGCACTTCCCGACAGCCCAGGAGAGCCCGACGCGTGAGTACGACCATCGCCAACAGCCTGCGCACCGGCCCCAACGAGCGTGGCCGCTTCGGCGACTACGGCGGCCGTTTCGTGGCCGAGACGCTGATGCCGCTGATCCTCGAAGTCGAACAGGCCTACGACGCCGCGAAAGCCGACCCGGCCTTCCATGCCGATCTCCAGTATCACCTGACGCATTACGTCGGCCGGCCCAGTCCGCTGTGGTTCGCCCGGCGGCTGACCGAGCGACTGGGCGGGGCGAAGATTTACTTCAAGCGTGACGAACTGAACCACACGGGGTCGCACAAGGCGAACAACTGCATGGGCCAGATTTTGCTGGCGCGCCGCATGGGCAAACGGCGCATCATCGCCGAGACCGGCGCCGGGCAGCACGGCGTCGCCACCGCCACCATGTGCGCGTTGTTCGGTCTGAAATGCGTCGTCTACATGGGCGCCACCGATGTGGAGCGGCAGAAGCCCAACGTGTTCCGCATGAAACTGCTGGGGGCGGACATCGTGTCCGTGACCTCCGGCGCCGGCACGCTAAAGGACGCGATGAACGAGGCGATGCGCGATTGGGTCGCCAACGTCGAGGACACCTATTATCTGATCGGCACCGTCGCCGGGCCGCATCCGTATCCGATGATGGTGCGCGACTTTCAGTCGGTGATTGGCGAGGAAGCCAAGGTGCAGCTGCGCGAAGCCGAGGGGCGGCTGCCCGACGCGGCGGTCGCCTGTATCGGCGGCGGATCGAATGCGATGGGGCTGTTTCATCCGTTCCTGGACGATGCCTCGGTGCGTCTGATCGGCGTCGAGGCCGGCGGTCACGGCATTGAAACGGGTCAGCACGCCGCCAGTCTGATTGGTGGCCGGCCTGGCGTTTTACACGGCAATCGCACATATTTGTTGCAGGATGACGACGGTCAGATCATCGAGGCGCATAGTATCAGCGCCGGCCTCGATTATCCTGGCGTCGGGCCGGAGCACGCCTGGCTGCACGACATCGGCCGTGTCGAATACGTGTCGGCGACCGATCAGGAGGCGCTGGACGCATTCCAACTTTGCACGCTGACCGAGGGGATCATTCCGGCACTGGAACCCGCGCACGCGCTGGCGCATGTCCGGAAGCTGGCGCCGGCGATGAGCAAGGACCAGATCATTCTGATGAATTTGTGCGGGCGCGGCGACAAGGACATCTTC
>Ga0181536_10000528_pt1 | contig 46350 bp, 53 predicted proteins | sample PEATcosm2014_Bin_41_FD_121105 | JGI IMG/M metagenome (GOLD analysis project Ga0181536, IMG submission 121105) | Peatland microbial communities from MTU Mesocosm Facility, Houghton, MI, USA - PEATcosm2014_Bin17_60_metaG | ecosystem: Environmental > Terrestrial > Soil > Wetlands > Peat | place...
CTCTCGCGAGCGCCGAAGGGTCTGCAGGCGTCGCGACTGTACGAGTCGGCTGAGAGGCGGCCACGCCACCGGTGAAAACACAGGGGATAGACCCTCACTTTTGCGCCGGAAAGTAGCTAGCTAGCGGCGCGTCAGGCGCGGTATCTGTCTCGCAGCACGGTCTTCTGCACCTTCCCCGTCCCGCCCTTCGGCAGCGTATCCATGAAATCCACCGACGTTGGGCATTTGAAGTGCGCCATGCGCTCGCGGCAATAATCGATCAGCCCCTGCTCGGTGAGCGTGCTGCCCGGCCGCCGCACCACCACGGCCTTGATCGCTTCGCCCCACTTCTCATCCGGCAACCCGATGACCGCGACTTCCAGCACTTCCGGATGCGAAGCGATCATGGACTCCACCTCGGGCGAGTACACGTTCTCGCCGCCGGGCTTGATCATGTCCTTCTTGCGGTCGAGGATGTACAGATAGCCGCGCGCATCGAACATACCGATGTCTCCGGTGTGCAGCCAACCGCCGCGCAGTGTCTCAGCGGTGATGTTTGGCCGGTTCCAATAGCCCTTCATGATGCTGTCGCCGCGCGCCACCACTTCGCCCACCTCGCCCGGCGGAAGCTCGCGATCCATCAGATCCACGACCCGCACCTCGACGCCCATCATGGGACGGCCCGCCGATTTCACCGGCGCAAACCGCTCGCCGGCATTCTCCAGCGTGTGGTCCTCGGCTCCCAGATAGGTCAGGGTGGGGCTCGCTTCGGTCAGCCCATAGCCCTGCGCGAACGGGCAACGCAGCTTCTCCTGCGCCCGCCGCAGCAGATCCAGCGGCATGGGCGACGCGCCGTAGACCATCATGCGCAGGCTCGACGTGTCATAGTGGTCGAAAGCCGGATGGTTCACCATGGCGTTCAGCATAGTCGGCACAACAAACATGTGCGTGACCCGGTAGCGCTCGATGGCTCCGAGGCACGCTTCGGGATCGAACGCGGGCACGAAGCAACTCCGGCCGCCCTGCATCACCAGCGAATAGACCACCGTCGCATCCGCAACGTGAAACATGGGAGCGGCGTGCAGCCACACCCAATCCTTCGTGACTGCCAGCGCCACCATGCCGTGCAGGGCGTTCGCGTAGAGGTTCTTGTGGGTCAGCATTACGCCCTTGGGTCCGCCGGTGGACCCGCTGGTGTAGAACAACGCCACCACGTCATTGTCGTCCGGCAGCGGCCCGTCCGGCGCCACCCCTGACGCTGCCGCCAGCCGCGCTTCGTGATCCGCCATACCCGCGAGGCAGGCGCCATTTCCGGCGAACAGATATCGCAACTCCGGCAGGCTGGCACTCAGTGCGGGCGCAACACGCGCAAAGCAATCGTCCACCACCAGCAAGCGCGTGCCGGAATCCGAGAGGCCGAACACGATCTCCGCCGGGTTCCATCGAATGTTGATCGGCACGATGACAGCGCCCGCCAGCGGCACGGCATGGTACAGCTCGAAGTAGCGTAGCGAATTCAGCATCAGCACCGCGACGCGGTCTCCCGGCTGCACGCCCAGATCGCGTAGCGCATTGGCTGTGCGCGTCACGCGATCGGCAAATTCCGCAAAGATGATCGAGCGCTCGCCGTCGTAAGCCGCGATCGCATCCGGGTGAAGCTGCCTGGCGCGCCGCAGCGCATATCCCACGTCCATCCCTACTGTCTCCCCAGCACGATCACGCAAGCCACCGAACCCGGCCCGCCCAGATTATGCACCAAGCCAAGTTCAGCGTCGCGCACCTGGCGCGCGCCCGCCTGCCCGCGCAATTGCGTCACCACTTCGTAAATCATGCGCACGCCGCTCGCGCCGATGGGGTGCCCAAACGACTTCAGCCCGCCGCTCGGATTCACCGGCAGATCGCCGGAGAGCGCGCTGCGGCCCTCGCCGATGAAGTGCATGCCCTCGCCTTTGCGGCAGAATCCCAGGTCTTCGTAATTGCTGATCTCGGTCCAGGTGAAGCAGTCGTGCACCTCCGCCAGATCGATCTCCGTGACCGGATTCTGAATGCCCGCCATGCGGTAGGCCTGTTCGGAAGCCGCGCGCGTGGCCGCGAAGCCGACATATTCATTCGCGGAATCGTACCACGGCCGCCCGCTGGTGACGGCCAGTCCCAGGCCCTTCACCAGCACATAATCGTCGCGGAACTGGCGGGCCATATCGGCGCGGCAGATCACCGCCGCCGCTGCGCCGTCCGTGGTGGGGCAGCAATCGAACAGCCCGAAAGGCCACGCCACGATGGGCGCTTTTAGCACCTGCTCCTCGCTCACTTCCATCTGGAAATGCGCCTTGGGATTCATCGCGCCGTTGTGGTGGTTCTTCACGGAAACCTTGGCCAGCGCCTCGCGGCCCCCGCCGAAGCGATGGAAGTAGCGGTTCGCCGACAGGGCGAAGACGCCCGGCGCGGTGACGCCGTCGTGCTGATAAGGATGGCCGCCTTCCCAGCCGAGGCCGCGCATGGGGCGGTCCTTGAGTTTCTCGGCGCCGGCTACCAACGCCACGTCGTACATGCCGGACGCCACGGCCATAGCCGCGTTGCGGAAGGCGTCCGTGCCGGTGGCGCAGTAGTTCTCCACGCGCGTGATGGGCTTGCCATATAGGCGTAGCGCGTCGGCCAGCGAGACGGAGGCTTTGCCATTGCCCGCATAGGGCGAGAACGTGCCGAGCCACGCCGCTTCCACGCGCTCCGGCTCGATGCGCGCGTCCGCGAACGCCGCGAATCCGGCCTCCACCAGCATGTCTTCGAAGCTCTGGTCGAAGTTGTCGCCGAACTTCGTGCAGCCCACACCAATGATTGCTACTTGGTCTTTAATCGATCCCGCCATACGTCCTCCATAGACAGGCCAGGAGGCCTGTCCTACACCGGCCGACACTTCCAGTAATAATAATGGTCGCCGGTGCCTTCGCGCATCCGGCGCAGCACCAGCTCGACTTCCATCCCGAATTCCACCGCCGCCGGATCCACGTCCGTCATCTGGCACAGGAAGCGTCCGCCGCCTTCGAGATCCACCACGGCCATGACCGTGGGCTCGACCGGTCCACTATATAGAAAGTCCTTCGTGAACGTGAACAGCCGGCCGCGCCGTGCGAGCGGCTTCTCGATCAGACCACCGTGATGATGACACGATGCGCACACCTTCGCGATGGGGAACTGCAACGTGCCACACTGCGGGCAGGCCGACCCATGCAGGCGCACGTTCTGGGTCTCCTCGCGCCGCAGCAGGACATTGGAAATCTCCGCGCCTCCGGCGGTCGCGCGCCAATAATCGCGCAGCTTGCGGTAGACCTGATAGGTCGGATACTCCATCGTGGGGCTGTCCTGGCGGAGCCGTCCGCCGCCGCCCAACGCGCGGAACAGGAAGCCGTCGGCGCCGTCGCCATAAGCGATTGCCAGAACTAGATCGCCGGGCTTGGCGCGATCGAGCGCCTGCGCCAGCAGAAACAGAGGCATGGCTGCACCGGTGATTCCGATATCGCCCGCGCGCACATCCTCCACACGCGCCGCCGCAATGCCCAGAGCCTTCGCCGCCGCGATGTGTGCGCGCCCATCGCTCGATGTCAGCGCCGCCCGCGCGATCTGTTCCGGCTGCACGCCTGCTTTCTCGAACAACGCGCGCCCCACCGCCACCACGTTTTCGGTATAGCCGCGCGCGAGCGAGTATTTCGAAGCGAACGAACGCACCTGCGTGTCGGTATCGCGACGCCATTCGTCCGGAAAATCGTCGGAGCGCGAAACCGATGCTACCAGTTCGGCGGACAAGCCGTCGCGGCCGACCGCGACCGCCGCGGCGGCATCGCCGAAAAGCATCTCCTCGGCCGATTCCGGCGCGCCATCGCGGCAATCGGCGGCCGTCACCAGGGCGGTCCGGACGCTGCCGGCGGCGACCGTGTCGAGCGCGGTCCGCAGCGCGGTGGTTCCCGAACGCAGCGATCCGCCGAAATCCGCCGTCGCTGTTTGCGCGGGCAGGTCGCACGCGGCCGCGATCAGGCTGGCCACCGAGCGCTGCCAGTAGGGCGAAGTGGTGGAAGCGAACGACAGCGCTTCGGCGCCGCCCGATTGGGCCAGCGGCCACGCTGCCGACTGCGCCATGGTCAGTGAATCTTCATCGAAGTTCATGACCGCTTTCGAGCCGGGCATTGCCGGCCCACCCCAAGCCGCTGCGATCGTTTCGCGTCGCATCCGGCGGCGGGGAACATACACTGAGTAATTCGTTATCCCGATCATCTATAGCGCGTCAAAGGCGCCTTTGTTATTGTACCTTCATCTCCTCGAGCACCTTCTCCGCCGTAGCCACCTGCCCCACCGTCCCGCGCACGGCCATCGCCCCCAGCGCATTGTAAACGAACAGCCGGCGAATTCCGCTGTTGGCGCGTACCTGGGCAACCATCTTCTGGCGGTCTTCCGCCGACTGAGAGCTCGGCAGGTAGAAAACCCGTACCAGATTTGCAGGATCGTCCGATAGCCGGTATTCGTGCGGCGCGGTGCTGTCGTGCGCGGCAGCTTGCCCGTCCACCGGTTTATCCAGTTCGCTCACCAGCCAGGCAGCCAGGGCAACCCGCTCCGCCGTTGCGCGCAAGATCACGGCGCGCCGGTCGTTATAGATAAACAGCCTCTGAATATCCCCGATAGAACGAATCAACGTTACGATCTCCTGCAACTGCTGCGGAGTCTCAGGATAGGTTAGCTCGAAAACCCGCGCCACATCGTCGCCGGGGAGCGTGTATTCGTGCGGCGACGGAGCGGCCGCCTTTGGGGGCAGATTGAGCTGATCCACCATCCACGCGGCCAGCGACATTTGCTGGTTTGTTCCCCGCGCTGCCACTGCTCTCAGTGCGTTGTAGACAAACAGCCGCCGGATATCCGCCACCGAGCGAAGCGTCGTCGCGATCTCTTGCAGTTCCTGTGGCCGTGCGGCCTGGCTGACATAAAACACACGCAGCACATCATCGCCGCCGCCCGTCGGCCGGTACTCGTACACGCGGGAGAATGGTCCATTCGCGGGCTGATCCATTTGGTGGACCAGCCAGTCGGCCATGGCGATCTGTGCGGCCGTTCCTTCCACGGCCACAGTTCCCTTCAGGTCGTCAACGGACACCTGCCGAATGTCCGCTGTCCCGCGAAGCATCGTCGCGATTTCTTCCAGATCCTGCTTGTTTTCGTTTTGCGTGAGCTGAAACACCTGATTGGTTTGCCCGAAAGCCACGGATGCGGCGAAGGCGATTATCACGAAGCGCATAGCAACTCCTCTGACACCATGACGCGCGCCGCCGGCCAGGCGTGTATCGTCTTTGAGGCTAGACCGAACTATTGAGGCTGGCATAATACAGTGACAGTTAACTTGGACCTTGCCCGCAACCGGCTTTCAGCCGGCCTGAGCCGCCTAAAAAGGCGTCCCCAGAGGGGACCCCAGGCCAAGATTGGCCGCCCCACATCAGCCCCGATGCAGAGGGGCACATTTGCCGCAAAAAACTGTCACTGTATTACGCGAGACTCAATAGACTGCCTCATCATCCTTCAAGATCTCGCGCGTTTGCTCCCCTAAACGCGGCGGCGCCCCGCCGAGCCGACCGGGCGTCTCACTGAGCCTGGGCGCGACCACGGAATCGCCGCGGCCCAGGCCAAAGTGCGCGGCCACTTCCGCCACGTTGCTGACCGGCGTCACGCAAACATCCGCCGGCCGCAGGCGCTCGAACCAGTCCGCCGCCGTGCGCGTGCGGAAGATGCGCGCCAACTCCGCAACGATCTCCTCGCGCCGCGAACCTTCGGCGAACTGGTCCGGGATGAACTGCTCGCAACCGAGCGCGCGGCAAAGCTCCTGCCAGAACTTCGGCTCCAGCGCGCCGACCGCGATCCAGCGCCCGTCCGCGCCCTCATAAGCGCGATAACAGGCGTAGCGGCCTGTCAGCACGCCATCGCCGCGCGCGGGCAACTCACCCGTCGCCGCATGCAAACCCAGTGCGACGGGCAGCAGCGAAGCCACGCCATCCACCATGGAAACGTCCACCGCCTGACCCCGGCCCGTCTTCGCGCGCGCAGCCAGTGCCAGCAGCACGCCGGTCACTGCCTGCATGGCACCGCCCGCCAGATCCGCAATCTGAATTCCGGGAATCGCCGGCGGTCCGCCGCACGCACCGTTCCCCTCCAGCGCTCCGCCCAGCGCCATGTAATTGATGTCGTGCCCCGCCATAGCTGCCCACGGCCCGTCTTGCCCATAGCCGGTGATCGACACGTAGATGAGCCGCTCGTTCGAGGCGCGCAGCGTTTCGTAACTCAGGCCCAACCGCGCCATCGTGCCGGGCCGGAAGCTCTCCACCACCACATCCGCGGTCTTGGCCAGCTTCAGAAACGCGCCGCGCCCGCTGTCGCTTTTCAAATCCAGCGCGACGCTTTTCTTCCCGCGATTCACCATGTGGAACACGGCGCCCTCGCCATCCAGATACGGCGGAATCCACCTGCCGTAATCGCCCCGCTCCGGCTCTTCGATCTTGACCACCTCCGCGCCGAAGTTGGCAAGCTGCATGGTGGCCGCCGCGCCCGGCAGCAATCGCGTCAAATCCAGCACCACGAGGCCGTCGAGCGGTCTCATTTCCTTCGCTTCACCAGCAGCTTGTCGGTGTAAACGATCACCGGCTCGTTATTCTGATTCAGCACCTGCGTTTCGAACGTGACGATGCCGCGCTCCGCGTCCTTCTCCTTCAACTCGATCACGCGCTTCGTAACGCGCACAGTGTCTCCGATGAATACCGGACCCGTGAACCGCAGCTTGTCGATGCCGTAGAACGCCAGCACGGTGTCGTTGATCAGGTTCATCTGCGTCATCAGCCCCGTGGAGATGCTGAACACCAGCGCGCCGTGCGCGATGCGCCGCCCGAACGGGGACTTGCGCGCGAATTCCTCGTTGGTGTGTAACTCCACAAAGTCGCCGGAGAGACCGGCGAAATTCACGATATCGGCCTCGGTCACCGTGCGCCCGCGCGATTCATGCACGCCGCCGGTGGCGAAGTCTTCATAATAGTAGCTCATGATTGCTCCTTAATGTCCTGGAGAGAGAAATGATACCAAAGCGCGGCGCGAATGTAACCCACGGCGGCAGACATCCGTAGGAAGCAACATGCGACCAGTGCTGCTGCTCCTGCTCGGATCCGTATCCGTTTTCGCGCAGCCCTTCTCGGCGGGGATCAAGGCGGGCATACCTCTCACGGATTTCCTGAACGCCGCCGGCAACGGCACGTTCGACTACACCTCGCCCACCCAGCGATACATTGTCGGCGGAATGGCGGAGGTCCGGCTTCCGCTGGGTCTCGGCGTGGAGTTCGATGCGCTATACCGGCGGCTGAGCTACACAGGCTCCGGCACTCTGGCGGGTGTCTTTACCACCAGCAGCACGACCGGGAGTAACTGGGAATTTCCGCTGCTGCTGAAGTACCGTTTCCATCTTCCGGTGGTGAAGCCTTACCTGGACGCGGGCGTGGCATGGGACACCTTGGCCGGGCTGAAGCAGACTATTTCGGAAGCCAGTTCGGCCGTGCTGGGATCGTCGGCTCCCGTAGTGAAGCAGAACACCACCATGGGATTTGTGGTAGGTGGGGGCGTGGATATCCACACCGTTTTTCTGCACATATCGCCTGAGATACGCTTCACCAGATGGAACTCCACACAAATCAGCGACGCGCTCGGCCTGCTGCACTCGAATCTGAACCAAGGGGAGTTTCTGGTGGGCTTCACGTTCTGAGCGGATGTGAGGGCCCGCAAAGCGCGCCACCGTTTCGATTCAATCGCGGATGAGAGAAAGGCTGCAATTATCCCACCCTTTTCCCGGACGGCTGGCGCATTCTCATGCAGGATTACGACGTCGCCTTGAAGCTGCTGTTACAAGGTTCAGCCTCGCTTACCATACGCGAGTTGACTGGCACGGCGGTCGCGAAGTGGCTGGATGTGGAGTTGCCAAAGGTGCAAAACCTCCGGCTGGACCTTCTCGGCGAGACGATCGACGGCGGTCTGGTCCACGTGGAATTGCAGAGCGGCAACGACGCCGCCATGCCGCTGCGCATGGCCGAATACAGTCTCGGCGTGTACCGGCTGCTCGGACAATTCCCGCGCCAGGTCGTGCTGTACGTGGGCGAAGCGCCCATGCGCATGGAGAGCGCCCTATGCGGCCCGGGTCTTTCGTTCGAGTACCGGCTGATCGACATTCGCGCGCTGGACGGCGACAGCCTGCTGGAAAGCGAGGACGTCGGCGATAATGTAATTGCGATCCTGGCGCATTTGCGGGACCATAAAGAGGCAGTCCGCAGGATCGTAGAGCGAATCGCGGGTCTGGCGATGGCGGAACGGGAGACCGCCCTGAGCCAACTGATGATCCTGGCTGGATTGCGGCACTTGTCGAAAACGGTGGAGCAGGAGAGGCGAAAAATGCCGATTCGGATCAATATTCTAGAAAACGAAGTGTTGGGGCCAATGTTCCAGAAGGGCTGGGACGAAGCGCGTCAGGATGGCGAACGGACCATCCTTCGACGGCAAATTGAAAAGCGCTTCGGCGCACTGCCTGGTTGGGCCAGCGAAAAACTGTCGGCACTGCCGGCATCCGAACTGGAAGATTTAAGTGAGCGGGTGCTGGATGCCAAGAACGTGGAAGAGTTGCTGAGGTAAACCGCGCCAGCCTGCGGAAAACGCCGATTTCGGATCGAGGCCCGCTCTCCATTTTTGCACCATTTTCATCATGCTATTCTCGTCTGTTCCATGTCCCGCCACCCGCAAGCCGCACGCCTCTACCTGGTGCGCGGGCGCGTGCAAGGCGTCGGCTATCGCGACTACGCGCAGCGCGTAGCGGACGCGCTGGGAGTGATCGGCTACGTGCGCAATCTGGACGATGGGCGCGTCGAAGTCTACGCCGCCGGGCCACCCGATAAGCTTTCCGATCTGGCCGCGGCCCTGCGCAAAGGCCCGCGTTTCTCCGACGTGCGCGGCGTGGACGAGCAGGAAGCCACACTCAAGCACTATTCCGATTTTCAAATCGAGGTCTGATGGATAACCTGAAGTTGCTGATCCGCGAGGTGCCTGACTTTCCCAAGCCGGGCATCCTCTTTTACGACATCACCACGCTGCTGAAAGACAAGGCCGGGCTGCGCGGCGTCATCGACGCGCTGTGCGACCACTACCGCGGCACCCGAGTGGATATGGTGCTGGGCATCGAAGCGCGCGGCTTCATCTTCGCGCCCGCGCTGGCCTACGCGCTGGGCGCGGGCTTCGTGCCCGTGCGCAAGCCCAAGAAGCTGCCATCGGAAACCCTGCGCGTCAGTTACGATCTGGAGTACGGCACCGACAGCCTGGAGATGCACAAGGATGCCGTCGCGCCGGCCAGCCGCGTATTGATCGTCGACGATCTGCTGGCCACCGGAGGCACCGCGGCCGCCGTGGCGCGGTTGGTCGAGCAGGCCGGCGGCCAGGTCGCCGGCCTGGCCTTCGCCATCGAACTGTCGTTCCTGAACGGCCGCGCCAGACTGCCGGGCTACGACGTCTTCTCGCTGCTCAAGTACGACAAATGAGTGTCCCCCTGAATCAGCTTGGATTGGAGGGCGGCCAATCTTGGCCGCAGCCGCCTTTTAGGCGGCCAGGGCCGGCTGAAAGCCGGCTGCGGGCAGAATTGCCCGCCCTCCAATTTAGCAGAGATAACAAATGAGCCAGACCCGCCAGGCCAGCCTGCGCGCCCTCGCCAAGATCAACCTGGATCTGCGGGTCCTCGACGCGCGCCCGGACGGCTACCACGAAATCCGCACCATCTTCCAGACCATCTCGCTGGCCGATATCATCGAGGTCGAGTTCACCCGCGCACGCGGCACCACAATTCAAATCGACGGCGAGGTCACCATACCGGACAACCTGATCGCGAAGGCCGCCACGCTGGTCTTGGATGCCATGCGCGTCACCGCCCGCGTCCGATTCCGGCTGCGCAAGCGAATCCCCATGGGCGCCGGCTTGGGAGGCGGATCGTCGGACGCAGCCGCCGTTCTGCTGGCGCTGCCCGCCTTAGCCGGACGCGGCCTGGCATTGCCGCGGCTCATGGAACTGGCCGCCGGACTGGGCAGCGACGTGCCGTTTTTCCTGCTGGGCGGAACGGCCGTCGCGCTGGGCCGCGGAACCGAACTGTATCCGCTGCCCGATTCGCCCGCGCGCCACGGGCTTCTGATCGCGCCTGCCGTACACGTTTCCACCGCCGCCGCCTATCGCGCCCTCGCTCCCCAATTGACAACCGAATCGCTACAAAATAAAATAGTTAGTTTCCAGTCGCGGGCCTGGGGTGAGCTTGGGGATGGGTCCTGCGGGCCCAAAGGGCACCCCGGTGTTAACGATTTTGAAACAGTGGTCTTCGAGCAGTTCCCCCAACTGGCTCGGTTGAAACGGCGGCTCGTTAAGCTGGGTGCGAATCCGGCAATGATGACCGGAAGCGGCTCGGCGCTCTTCGGTTTGTTTCGTACCCGGGAACAGTTGAATCGCGCTGCAAAATCATTTGACGATGAATGTGTTTTTCCGATTTCGCTGGTCAGCCGGGCGCGCTACCGCAGTCTCTGGTGGCGCACGCTCCGGCCGCACATTGAAGAAAAACTATGGCCGCCGCTAAGCCGATCCGGGCGCTGACTCCCGATCGTTTGAAAATCTTCTCCGGCACCGCCAATCCGTGCCTCGCGAAAGAGATCTGCGCCTCGCTGGGTCTGGGACTCGGCGACCTGATGCTGGAGACATTCTCCGATGGCGAGGTGTATCTCCAGTTCCAGGAAAACGTCCGCGGCGCCGATCTTTTCCTGATCCAGCCCACCTGCCGCCCGGTCGACCATCACCTGATGCAATTGCTGCTCATGATCGACGCCGCCAAGCGCGCTTCAGCGGACCGCATCACGGCAGTGTTACCCTATTATGGATACGGTCGGCAGGATCGCAAAGACAAACCGCGCGTTGCGATCTCGGCGAAACTGGTCGCCTCGTTGCTGGAATGCGCCGGCGCGGATCGCATCATGGCGCTGGATCTGCACGCCGCGCAGATTCAGGGGTTCTTCGACGTTCCGGTGGACCACCTGTTTTCGGCGCCGGTGATGATCGAGTATTTCAAGCCGCTGGAGATTCCGGATCTCACTGTGGTTTCGCCCGACCCCGGCGGCGTGGAGCGCGCCCGGGCGTTCGGCAAGCGGATGAACGCGCCGCTGGCGATCATCGACAAGCGCCGCGAAAAGCCAAACGTGGCGGAAGTGATGAACGTGGTCGGCGAGGTGGAAGGCCGGAATTGTTTGATGGTGGACGATCTGATCGATACGGCTGGCACGTTGGTGAAAGGCGCGGAGGCGCTGTTGGAGCAAGGCGCCCGCAGCGTGAGCGCATGCGCCACGCATGCCGTGCTCTCGGGACCGGCGGTGGAGCGCATTGAGGCCTCGCCGTTGCAGGAAGTGGTGTTTACGAATTCGATTCCGTTGTCGGACGAAGCCAGGCATTCGAGCAAGATCAAGTCTCTCTCGGTGGCGCCCCTGTTGGCCAGGGCGATTCAGTCGATCCACGAAGAGACGTCAGTAAGCAGTTTGTTTGTTTAGCGAAATCAGGGCAACGCAACCCACGCTGAGCCGCGACCGTCAGGGAGCGGTTGGAATCGGACTTGCGGCCCTTGAAGGAGAAATCGAGTGAGAAAAGAGATAACCGTTGCCGCGCAGCCTCGTGAATCGCGCGGCAAGAACGAAGCGCGCCGTACGCGCCGCTCGGGATTGATTCCGGCGGTGGTCTATGGCGCATACAAAGAACCCGTCCCGGTGGCCGTCAGTCCCAAGGCAATTCTGCAGATCGTGCACTCGGCCAGCGGCTACAACACCATCTTCAACCTGGATATCGAGGGCCGCGAAAACACGCCGGTCATGGTCGTGGATCACCAGAGCGACCCGATTCGCGGCACGCTGCTGCATGCGGATCTGAAGCGCATCGATTTGAGCAAGCGTCTGCGCGTCTCGATTCCGGTCGGCACCCAAGGCGAGCCCAAAGGCGTCAAGACGCAGGGCGGCCTGCTCGAAATCATCACGCGCGCGGCCGAAATCGAGTGCTTGCCCGATGAGATCCCCGAGAACTTCGTGGTGGACGTGACCGAGTTGCTGATCGGCCAGAGCAAGCGCTTCAGCGACCTGGCATTGACCGGCTCCATGAAGCTGATCGGCGCACCCGAAACCGTGATCGCGCACATTGTGACCATGCGCGCCGAAGAGGTGAAGCCGGCTGCCGAGGCCGCGCCCACCGCCGAAGCTGCCGCTACGCCGGCCGCCGCCGAACCGGAAGTCATTAAGAAGGGCAAGAAGGAAGAAGCGGCCGAAGAGGGCAAGCCCAAGAAGGCCGAAGAGGCCAAGCCCAAGAAGAAGTAGCGCGCCATGTTCCTGGTGGCCGGCCTGGGGAATCCGGGCGAGGAGTACGCCAACACCCCGCACAATTTGGGTTTCATGGTGGTGGACCGGCTCGCGGAAATGTACAACATCCGCGTCACCCGGCGGGATTCGAAGGCGCTGGCAGGAGTGGGGCAGATCGCCGGCCGCGATGCGATGCTGGCCAAGCCCCAGACATTTATGAATCTCAGCGGCACGTCGCTCGCGCCGCTGATGGAGAAGCATTCGCTGACGGCGGCGGACCTGATTCTGGTGTACGACGAATTGGCCCTGCCGTGGAACAGTTTGCGCATCAAGCCGCGCGGCTCTTCCGCCGGCCACAACGGAGTCGACTCCGCGATCCGCAGCCTGGGCACGACCGATTTTGTGCGGGTGCGCTTGGGGATCCATCCCGGCCACCCGCTAAGCAGCGGGATCGACTATTTGCTGTCGCCGTTCAAGCGTTCGCTGCGTAAGGAATTGGAGCAACTGGTGGCCGATGGGGCCGACGCGGTTGTCTCCATAATTGCCGAAGGCGTCGAAAAGGCCATGACGAAATTCAATCGTCGCGCCCCAGGCTCAAACGAGGAAGCATGAGAATCTACGAAGAGCTGTTTATAGCGAAGCCGGACGCGCCGGACGAGGAGGTGGACGCCTTCATCGAACAGATGAAGACGACCGTCTCGAACGCCGGCGGCACGGTGGACAAAGTGGAAAAGTGGGGTAAGCGCAAGCTGGCCTACAAAGTCGACCGGTACCGCGAGGGCGCGTATGTCCTGTTCCAGTTCAGCGCGGGCCCGGAAACCGTCAAGGAATTCGAGCGCCGGCTGCGCGTCTCGGACCTGGTCATCAAGTTTCTGACCGTGCGCATCGACGAGACGCTGAAGCGCCTGGAAAAGCGCAAGAAGGATCGCGACAAGCGGGCGCATCGCAAGTCCATTGCCGCGCCGGCCGCGCCGCAACCCTCGGTCGCGCAACAGATGATGGGCGAAGGCGCCCCCGCGCCGGCCATGCCCGGCCTGCCCAAGGAGGCGTAAGGAGATCCCATGCCAGAATTCAAAGGAAGACCCGGCAGCGCCGGACAGCGCCCCACGGGGGGCGACAAAGCCGTAGCCACGCAGAAGAAGGCGTATTTCCGCCGCAAGAAAGTTTGCCGTTTCTGTGTGGAAAAGATCGACGACATCAATTACAAGGACATCAAGCTGCTCCACTCATTCGTGGCGGAGCGCGGCAAGATCGTCCCGCGCCGCATTTCCGGCGTCTGCGCCCCGCACCAGCGGCGGCTGACCGACGCCATTAAGAAAGCGCGCAACATCGCCCTGCTGCCGTTCGCGGCGCAGTTCTAGGAGTCGAATCATGGAAGTCATACTGCGCGAAGATATCGAACGGCTGGGCAACCGCGGCCAGGTAGTGAAAGTGGCCGACGGCTACGCCCGCAATTTCCTATTGCCCAAACGCCTCGCCGTGGCCGCCACGGACGCCAACCGCAAAATCGTGGAGCAGGAACGCCAGTCGCACCTGCGCCGCGAAGCCAAACAGAAGAGCGAAGCCGAGGATCTCTCGAAGCTGCTGACCGGGGTGACCGTGACCATCGCCCAGAAGGCCGGTGAAAACGATCAGCTCTTCGGATCGGTCACTTCCAAAGACGTGGCCGAAGCGCTGGCCCAGAAGAACTTCACCATCGACCGCCGCAAGGTGCTGATGGATGAGCCCATCAAGCAGCTTGGGGAGTTCAAGGTCCCCGTGCGCCTGCACAAGGACGTCACCGCCGAAGTCACCGTACAAGTGGTAAAAGAAGAGTAGGACAGGCCTCCTGGCCTGTCCCGCAGGCTCAGGCACAACCAATGCTCTTCGATCTGACGGGCCAGACGGCCATCGTCACGGGCGCGGCCACCGGCATCGGCGAAGCCATCGCCCGCCGTCTGGCCCGCGCCGGGGCGGCCGTTGCGGTCGCTGATGTGAACTTCGATGGCGCGGCGGAAGTGGCGCAATCGATCGGCGGGTTGTCCTTCCCTGTCCACATCGATATCACGCTTTCCGATTCCGTGAATGCGGCCGTGGCCGAGGTGCTCTCGCGCACCGGCCGCATCGACATCCTGGTGAACAACGCGGGCATCGCCGGCCGCACCGCGCCGGTATGGGAAGTCACGGATGAGGACTGGCAGCAGATCATCGCGGTGAATATGACCGGCGTCTTTTACTGCTGCCGCGCCGTGCTGCCGCACATGCGCGCGCGCCGCTACGGGCGCATTGTCAACATCGCCTCAATCGCGGGCAAGGAAGGCAATCCCAATATGTGCGGCTACTCCGCCACCAAGGCCGCCGTGATCGGATTCACCAAGTCGGCCGGCAAGGAAGTCGCCACCGAAGGCATCTGCGTGAACGCTGTGGCGCCGGCGGTTGTGCGCACGAAAATTCTGGAGCAATTGACGCAGGCCCAGGTGGACTACATGACCCAGCGCATCCCCATGCGGCGCACCGGCACGCCGGAGGAGATTGCCGCAGTGGTGCATTTCCTGGCAAGTCCGGATGCCGCGTTCGTGACCGGGCAGTGCTACGACGCCAGCGGTGGACGGGCGACGTATTGAAGTGATCCGAATACAGAGAATTGTGACTTATCCAACGGTCTGGAACTTCGAGGCAGGCGGAACGCGCAAACCCCGAGGCGCTCACCTCCGACTCCCCTCAGCGAGGGCCTGTCGTGGATCCTCATTTCGTGGCAACCAGCAGATAGCCGAACTTCTCCCGAATTAGCTGCTGCCTCGCAGCTATGAAATCGTCAAACCGTTCCAGTGCCCATAAGCTCGGATCGGCCGGGATGAGGTGCTTGTCCAGATAGGCGTTGTCAAGCTTAAGCGCTTGCCTGAACCAATCGGCGGGCGGCATGTCGCCCTTGCCACCTGCACCGTTCTCTTTCTTAGTCAGCAGCATACAGTTCGCGAGTTGATTGCGGGCCGCCTCGGGATATTTCATGAATATTCGGCCGGTCTGCGGGTCCTGCGCTTTCACCTTTCGTAGCCGACTCTGCGGAAAGATATGGTCTACTTGGGGCAAGTTGTTGTCATACGCGGGCGTGTAGTTGAAGCTGCGGTACCAGAGGTTAAACAGTAGGTAGATAGTGGCTGACCCGTACCCCATCTGCCACAACTGCTCCTCCGTGATTTCGAGACTGCGCTTTTGAGATCGGAGCACCCCGAACATCTCGTCGACGTCGAATGCCTTTAGCTCATTTACCTTCTTAACCAACCCGTCGATGACTTCGTCGGAATGAAAGCCAAAGGCGCCAGACAGAGAGCATCGAAGAAGGTACGTGTCGACTTCCTTGGCCCGCTTCCACGCACCAGGGTAATGGTAGCGCGTATATACGAGCGGAATCAGGACCAAATACGTGGGGAGCGCCCGATCGCACTGGATAAAGGTTTTTCCTCGTACGAGGTCCAGGACATCCTGAATTGCCGCGGAGATGTCCTCCCACCTTGCTTGGACCTCCTCACGCACACCCTCCTTCCGGAACTTGCCGACTTCGTATCTCGCGCCCTTGTCCAACACCGTGAGCGCGGTCTTGAGCACAAAATCCCGGTCAAAGGAGAAGCCATGCTGGTTCAGCGAGTCAAGCAGGTCATCCATCATTTCGTCTGCCGCCCCCCACTTGGTACCGAGCAGCGAGAAAAGGAGGTCCGACTTGCCCAGCTTCGTTCCGCCAGAGTTGGCGCGGATGAATATCTCCACAACGTCGTTCTCGCCGTATAGGGTGGGGTTATCGATGCTGTCGAGCTCCTGATAGCTTACTGCGTCGTCCATCTTGAAAGTCTGGTCTATGCGATCGATGTGGTCCTCGAGCTTATTACGCTCAATCTCCGTGAGATCCCGGCCCGCCTGCGCCCTTAGCCCTTCAAGAACCTGCCTTTTTTTCTTTGTCGAGAAGATCAAGTCCTTAAACTTCACCCATGGGAATGCAGCCTTGTCGCAGTCAATGAAACTGAACTTGAACTTCACGTCATCTGGCGCTGCCAATTCACCGCTCAGAATGTCGAGGAACAGTTCCTTCCCGTCGTAGCTGCCGCAGAGTCCGATGAACAGGGCTTGGAGCCTTTGTTGCCCGTCCAATACAAGGCACTTCTTCTTGGTGTCCTCTGGCACGTAGAAATCACTGAGCCTGAGCGTGCTCTTCCAGTTGTCAATAAACTTCCTGCGCCTGATGACACTCGTTGTCTTCCAGACCAGCAGCGTGCTGATGGGATACTCCCGGAGAATGGAGTCATAGAGGCGGCAGATCTGGTCTTCGCTCCAGACAAATGGCCTCTGGATGTTCGGAAGCCAGAAGCCGCCGTCTTCGTCCGGATTGTTAAGAACACCGACGATCTTCCTTATGGTCTGCTGCTTGTTCTTCATCAGCTAGAGACCCTCCTGTTCTCGGAAAAGCCGGCTCGCAGCGGCCCGGTTTCCTGCTCCGCGCATAGCGGAGAGCTCGGCAGCAGCCACGGCAACGATCTGCGGCCGGCTCAAGCGGCACCTGAACAGTATAACGCCCGGGACAGGATCGTCATAGCAAATTCGATCCGATTGCCCGATTCGCCAGCAAGGAAGTCAATCCCAATCTGTGCGGCTATTCAGCCACCAAGGCGGCCGTGATCGGCTTCACCAAGTCGGCGGGGAAGGAAGTCGCTACGGAAGGCATCTGCGTGAACGCTGTGGCGCCGGCCGTTGTGCGCACGAAAATCCTGGAACGACTGACGCGGGCCCAGGTAGACTACATGACTGAGCGCATCCCCATGCGGCGCACCGGCACGCCGGAGGAGATTGCCGCAGTTGTGCATTTCCTGGCAAGTCCGGATGCGGCGTTCGTGACGGGGCAGTGTTATGACGCCAGCGGGGGGCGGGCGACGTATTGACAAGGGCGGACAATCCTACCGGCGCCTTCGAGGACCGGCGAAGGGCTTGTCTCCATACAGGTACTCTTTGTAGTTTGCCGCCGTTACGCCGTCCGCTTCACCTCTCGCCGGCGAAGACAGCTTCTCCATTTCCAATGCCAGCTTCAGCATGGTGGCACCCGGGTTTTTGCGGCGCGCAGGCGCCGGACTTCGCAATTCCGCGACCACGCGCTTCCGGACCAGAATCCGGTATCCGGCGCCGGGGTCCGCTTCAATCTCGCGCAGGAGCGCCGACAGCCGCCTGCGCGCGTCACTCAGGCTGATTTCCTGTAACATTGTCCTCTGTACATTTTAACCTGAAGTGTACAACTGCGCCGCCGGACCTTCACGCGCACGTCAGATGAGGCTCGCCGTGCGATATCCTCGATGATGAAGGAGCTGGAATGAAGGTCGAAGACGAATACCTGGAAGTGCTCCAAAACATCGAGTTCGGCATCATACGCGTGTTTCGCGCCGATCCTTCTCTGCTGGACTTGGATGCCAAGGATGCCGTTGCGGCGCTGATCCGCCATTATCGGGCGGAGCAAGAGCGGCACAGCCCGCCTGACGTGCGACTGGGCGACAAGGCGCAGCGCATCTTCGACAGCGTGCTGCCGATTTGCGAGTGGCGCCTGGGTCGCGAGGGACCTATGGTGCCGGTGGATCTGGGATTCCCGCCAGCCGTTCCAAATACGCTGGAGGACATCGGCACCTGCTTGAGGCGCATTCAGAAGTCCATCGATTTCTGGAACAAGCGCAACGGGCGTCAAGGATATTTGTCCTTCGTTGCGCCGTACGTGCGCTGAGTGCCGCTGCCGGCTTCAGCCTGGCGGAACTGCGAACTGAAGTTCGCCGGGCACGCTCCAGCGTGCGCCACCTCCTTTACGCCGAAACAATATTAGTGCATAATGTTCTTATGCCGCAAGGCGAAGGAGCATGTGCATGAAGTATCATCCCATCGGCGACGACATGAAGTGCCCGTTCTGTGGACAACTGAACCTGGTCTACAAGCGCCCCGGGCTCAGCGGCGACGTCTACCGTTGCGCCGCGGAGCTGGGCGGCTGTGAGCGCACCATCGTCCACCGCAGGCGCAAGGGAGACACGCGGTGCGGGGTCGTAGCCGTACTAAATTTCGGACACGTCGGCCAGTGGAACCCGTGCATGCAAGCCGGCCAGCCGGCCCAGCAGGCCGCCGGCAAGCGGTAACGCGGCATCGCCCATCGGGGTCTGCTAAAATTGAAGTGAAATGATCCCGCTCGACGAGTTAGAACACCAGTACACCCCCCTCCGCGAACAGGCCTTGGCTGTGCGGAGGTATCTTTGACGCCCCCGCGCTAAGATCCAAGCTCCAACAAACAGAAGAGCAGACCGCCGCGCCCGGCTTCTGGAGCCAGCCCGAGAAGAGCCAGAAGATCATGCAGCAGCGCAAGCGCCTGGAGGAGAGCCTCGCGAACGAGCAGCGCATCGCCGCGCTCACGTCGGATCTCGATACGCTCTTCGAACTGGCCCGCGAGGGCGAAAACGTGAACGGCGATATCGAGCGCGATCTGGAAACCTACGCGCAGTTCGTCGAGCGCGTGGAAACCGCCATGCTCCTCTCCGGCGAAAACGACCAGCGCAGCGCCATCGTGACCATCCATCCCGGCGCCGGCGGCACCGAAAGCCAGGACTGGGCCGAGATGCTGCTGCGCATGTATCTGCGCTGGGCCGAGCGCGACGGCTTCTCCACCGTCATCACCGACCGGCTGGAGGGCGAGGGCGCCGGCATCAAGTCCGTCACTTTCGAAGTCAACGGCGACAATGCCTACGGCATGCTGATGTCGGAGATTGGCGTGCACCGGCTGGTGCGCATCTCGCCGTTCGACGCCAATGCCCGCCGCCACACGTCGTTTGCGTCCGTGTTCGTCTACCCGCAAGTGGACGACGAGATCAAGATCGACATCAAGCCGGACGATCTGCGCATCGATACATTCCGTTCCGGCGGCGCCGGCGGCCAGCACGTCAATATGACCGATTCCGCGGTGCGCATCGTGCACCTCCCCACCAACATCGTGGTGCAATGCCAGAACGAGCGCTCGCAGCACAAGAACCGCGACAGCGCTATGAAGCAGCTCCGCGCGCGCCTCTATGAGTTCGAGCTGGAAAAGAAGCGCGTGGAGGCCGCCAAGACCGAGGCCACCAAGCTGGATATCAACTTCGGCAGCCAGATCCGCAGCTACGTGCTGGCGCCTTACCGCATGATCAAAGACCATCGCACCAAGCTGGCCATCGGCGACGTGGAACGCGTGCTGGAAGGCGATCTGGAACCGCTCATCCACGCCTACCTGGTCTTCCGCAAGACGGGCAAGACGGCGGGCGACGGTAAGGACGAGCTGCCGGAGTGAGCTGGGACGCGGAGGCGCGGGGACACGGAGACGCGGAGAGTCTGCGGCTCGCGGCGGAGTTGATTCGCTCGGGGAAGTTGGTCGCGTTTCCTACCGAGACGGTTTACGGGCTGGGGGCAAACGCACTGGATGCCGCCGCCGTCGCGCGCATATTCGCGGTGAAAGGGCGGCCGCGCCAAAGCCCGCTCATCGTGCACGTGGATTCGATCGAAATGGCGCGCGCCCTCCTGCTGGAATGGCCCGATGCCGCCGATCGCCTCGCGCGCCGCTATTGGCCCGGGCCCCTGACGCTGGTCCTGCCGAAGCGCCCGTCGATTCCCGATATCGTGACCGCCGGCCTCGCCACAGTCGGGCTGCGCGTGCCGTCCCATCCGCTGGCGCTCGCGCTGATCCGCGCGGCCGGCGTGCCGATCGCCGCGCCCAGCGCCAATCCGTTCAGCGAGCTTTCGCCCACCACCGCCGAGCACGTCCACCATTCGCTGGGCGATGCGGTCGATCTGGTGCTCGACGGCGGCCCGGCCATCGTCGGCATCGAATCGACGGTGCTGTCGCTGGCCGGGGCGGAGCCGTTGCTGCTGCGGCCGGGCGTGATTCCGCTGCCGGAAATCGAGGCGCTGATCGGCCCCGTGCGCATCGCGGACGTCGCGACGGCTGGCGCGCATGCTTCGCCGGGGATGCATCCGCAACATTACCGCCCGCGCACACCGCTCGTGCTGCTGGCCGCGGGCGATCCTCCGCCCGCCGGTCGCGGCGAATGGCTGCGCCTCGGCCGCGAGATGCCCCTGGAACCTAGCGCCTACGCAGCCATGTTGTACGCCGCGCTGCATCGTCTGGACGCGCAGGGGCTGGACTGGATTGCGGTGGAGCGTCCCCCGGACACGCCCCAGTGGGCGGGCATCCTCGATCGCCTTACCCGTGCCTCTGGGTAGGACAGGCCTCCTGGCCTGTCTGCTAGCTAGCGTGCCCGCGGGCCGGTGCGCAGAGCGCCTAACGCGCCCCATTCAGCGCCGCACATCGTCCCCCACCGCCGAGTTGATCGTCAGATGATACAGGTGCGGCTGGGCCAGTCTTTCCCGAAGCTTCACGAACGTGGCGCGTTCCTGATCGATCGCCCCCACCAGCTCGACAGCCTCCGCTTCGGTTTTGCCGAGTTCGCGCACCCGCCGGATCTTCTCTTCGAGCGGCGCATACAAGAACACGTGGAAGGCGTCGGGGCGGTCGCGCAGCACGTACGGCGCCCCTCTGCCCACGATCACGCAATGCCCGCGGCAGCCGCGCCTTCGATCATGCGCTGCATGAAGACCACCATGCTGTCCGCATCCAGATGCTCCAGGCCGCTCACCGGCAGGCTCCTTTCGTAGCTGCCGCGCATGAACACTTTCATCAGCCGGTAGAATAGCGGATCGCCCCGCTCCTCCAGGCGCGCCACCGACCCTTGATCGCAGCGCGCCAGGCGCGCAATCTCCGCGGTCGGAGCCGTGTCCCACAGCTTCCAGTTCAAGCGCTCCCCGAGCTTCTGCGCGAGCCGCCCGCGCCGTACTCCCGCTCCATGGTAACGATGCGAATCATGCGCTCAAGCCCGCTGCGCGGCGAACCGCGCCTGCCCATACTCGCCCAGCTTCACGACGCCTTCCATCCTGCCGCCCGCCACGTCGCCCGAGAATTCGTAATGCAGCGTCGCGCCTTCGATGCGCTGCCCGCTGCGGATCGTGACGCGGCGGCCTTCCACCGCGCCCGTCAACTTACCGGACAAAACATCGTCGCGATAGACGCCGCTGAGTTGGCCATCGTGCTGCTCGATAGTGAGGTGGTGCCGCGACGATCCCGAAACGAAGGTCAGGTCCGCGACCCACTCCCCGGTGACGTCCACGGCGGGCGCCTCAGGCTCGGGAACCGTGATATGCGGCGGATTCGCCAGCAGCTTGCGAATGGCCGCGGCCGCGATCTTGTCGTCGCCCGGCATCATCATGTAGGGCATGATCGTGAGGGAACTTGGGGCGCCATCGCGGCGCGTGCCGCTCGCGTCGTTCACCGCGATGCGCGGCTGCCCATGCCACAGAATATCCTCCACCTCCGTGCCGGTGATGCCAATCCGCGCCGTATCCCAATGCAGGCGCAATCGCGGCGCATGGTTCGAGAGATCCTCGGGCTGCAGAACCTCGCTGGTCACCCCAGCCACCTGCGTGGCCTGCTCGGCGATGGAATCGAGCCACGCCTGCCACTGCTTCCACTCCGCGTCATGGTCGCGCTTCAGCCACATCTCGACCGCCGCCAGCATGCCCATGATCTCTTCCTTGCCGGCCTTCAGCGAACGGCCGAAAGCATGGTGCGGCGCGCTGTTGATCCACGCCGCGCGCACCAGGTCCTTCTGCCCCAGCAGCAGCCCGGCGGCTTGCGGACCGCGCAGGCACTTGCCGCCGCTATAGGCCACCATGTGCGCGCCATGCTGCAGGTGAATGTTGGGGATGGTCAGCGTCTCGGCGGCCGCATCCACGATCACCGGGACGCCCCTACGCCGCGCCATGGCGCAGGCATTCTCGATCGACAGCTCGCCGGACTCCGCGGCCGGGCAGGAGAGGATCATCACCATCGCCGTCTGCGGACCGAGGGCCGCTTCGAACTGCGCGGCGGTTTCCACCTCCACCATCTTCACGCCCAGCATGCGCACGGCGTGATCGTATTCGTTGCGCGAATAGCGCGGCACCACCACTTCGTTCTTCAGCCCGGTCAGATTGGGCACCCGCTGCATCTTTTCCGGGTCGCCGCCGGCGATGCAGGCGGAAGTGGCGTGCGTCAGTGCCGCGGCGCATCCCGCCGTGACGATCCCCCATTCGGCCTTGGTCAGTTCGGCGAGGCGCTGCCCGACTGCTTCCATCAGCTCGTCCATGTGGACGTAAGCGTTCGAAGCCGCCTCCATGGCACGCTTCACCTCGGGCAGGGTTTGCGATCCCGTGATGATGGTGTACGTGCCCCGGCAGTTCACGATGGGCGTGACCCCAATCGACTCGTACAGATTGCCGCCCAATTCGAGCGCCGCGGGCGTGGCCAAAGCGGGTTCCGGAATGGATGCGGACACTCCCGCGGCGGCCAGCGCCGCGCCCGAGCGGAACAACCCGCGGCGGCTCATTTTCTTCGGTGGCATGGTAGCCCCTCCACTTACGTGATGCTAAACGGTCGGGGGGCGGAATGCAAGGCGGGTGCGCGGTGTTATCAGGTCGCATCCGGCTTATGAAGCCGATGAAGGCGCACTGTCACCATGTTTTCTCGCGAGGGCACACAACTACCGGAATCCCGTAGTATCATGGGAATTGAGGTTTGAATGGCACGACGCCAAAGCCGAGGCCAACCTGCAAGCTCATGGTGTGAGCTTCGATCTAGCGAAAACGGTTTTCAACGACGTGTTTGCCGTCGAGCGCCTCGATGATCGGGAAGACTATGGCGAGGAGCGCTTTGTCATCATCGGCATGGCGAAGGGTCACATTATGCTGTATATAGCCTGCACCGAACGCGACCACGCATTCGCATTATTTCCGCCCGGAGGGCAACCGAACGTGAGCAAGACGATTATTTCCGGCAAAACGCCGAGTCCACCCAAACCAATGACCGTCGACGCAATTGAGCGGGCCGCGCGCGCGGATCGCGACGCACAGCCACTCACCGAAGCCGACCTCAAGCGGATGAAGCGGACACCACAAGCGAAGATCATCCGACGGGCGTTGGAACTGACGCAAGAGGAATTTGCCGCCCGCTATCACATTCCGCTCGGGACGCTACGGGACTGGGAACAAGGCCGCGCGGAACCGGATCAGCCCACGCGGGCGTATTTGACGCTGATTGCCCGCGATCCCGACGGTGTGAGCCGGACATTGAACAGGAAGGAGCTTTTCGTGGTGCGTCATGACGACGGATGGGCGGTAAAGCGTCCGGATGCCGAACGTAGCACCGCCGTAACCCCGACCCAGGCCGAGGCCATCGAGCGTGCTCGCGAAATGGAGCCGGGCGCCACAATTCACGTGCAGAACCGGCGTGGCGAGTTCCGGCGTCTGAGTCCGGAGCCAGGCTGACCGGCGCGCCTGAGGCGAGCTGCGCGGGCCGAAAGAGCGGGGCTGAAGCCCCGCGCCGGCTAAAGCCCGCCCTCCATCCCCAACGCAACGAATCCTCCCCATCGCCCGTCTGATAAACTAGCCGGAGAAGTGCGCGTGAAAGTACTATTTTTCGGGATGCTCAAGGACGTGGTCGGCCGTGCGGAGGACCAACTCGACCTGGAAGACGGCGCCACACTGGGCGGCGTCTTCAACCACTACGGCAGCCAGTTTCCGCGCCTGCGGGAGATGGCGGGCAGCATCCTGCTGACGCGCAACCATGAGTTCGCCGGTCCGGCCACACAGCTCGCCGACGGCGACGAAATCGCCTTCCTTCCGCCCGTCAGCGGCGGTTCCGGCTCCCGGCGCGAGATTTCGGAAAACGGGCATTTCTTCGCGCTGACGTGGCATCCCATCGTCACGCGCAAGATCGCCGACCGCCTGCTGCGGGGAGAGGACGGCGCCGTGGTCACGTTCGAAGGCGTGGTCCGCAACAATGCTATGGGCCGCCAGACACACTACCTGGATTACGAGTGTTACGAGCCGATGGCCCTCAAGCTGATGGCCCGCATCGGCCGTGAAATTGCGGCGAACTACGCCATCGACCGGATCGCCCTCGTGCACCGGCTCGGGCGCATGCTGATCGGGGAGACCAGCGTGGCGGTGATCGTGACGGCGGCGCATCGCAGGGCGGCCTTCGAAGCCGCGCTGGAGGGGATCGACCGGTTGAAGCGTGTGGTGCCCATCTGGAAAAAGGAGCACTTCGCGGACGGCGAAGTCTGGGTGGAAGGAGAGTGGGACCGCAATGCTATCCTGGCTCAAAGCGGCTAGCGCCGCGCTGGTGCTGGCGGCGGCCTTAGGCGCGCAGATCAAGGTCAACGTGAACCTGGTGCGGGTGCTGGCCACTGTCAAGAATCCCGCCGGCGAGCTGGTTGGCGCGCTCAACAAAGAAGATTTCGAGATCCTGGACAACGGCGTCCCGCAACAAATCGCGGTTTTCGAGCGGCAGACGGAGCAGCCCCTTTCGGTGGCCATGATGGTGGATGCCAGCGGATCCACCGCCAAGGATCTGAAGTACGAAGTGGATTCCGTGGTGCGCTTTTTCAAAGCGCTGTTTGCCGAGGGCAACCCCAAGGACACGGTGGCGCTTTACAGTTTCAATTACCTGATAACGTGCCACAACTTCTTCACCCACAACCAGGCGCCGCTGGAACACTCGCTGCGCACCATCCAGGGTGAAGCCGGCACCTCCCTGTACGACGCGATTTTCCTGGCATCCCGCGACCTGGAGGCGCGCGAGGGGCGCAAGGTGATGGTCATCGTTACCGACGGCGGGGACACCACCAGCGTGAAGGACTTCCACGCGGCGCTCGATTCCGCGCAGTTGGCCAATGCCTCGATCTATCCGGTGTTGGTCGTGCCGATCACCAACGATGCCGGCCGCAATCTGGGCGGCGAGCATGCCTTGACCACTATGGCGCTGGGCACCGGCGGGCGCGTGTTTGAACCCACGTTGGGACCCGCGCTCGATACCGCGTTCAGCGACATCATCAAGGACCTGCGCACCCAGTACTTGCTGGCCTACTACCCGAAAGACGTGCCTCTGACCAAGAATCGCTTCCACCGTCTGCAGGTGCGTGTGCGCCGCGCGGATTTGCAGGTGACCGCGCGTAATGGCTATTATGGGGAGGCAGAGCACCAGGAGAGTCAGCTACGTCAAGACCAGGCGGAAAACCCGGGAATCGCGCTCCCGAACAAACCTTTGAAGAGGTGAGATACCTCCGGCATCTCATCGAGGCGGAGGTCCCCGTGCGCGTGAAACTCACCGATGGCGAGGAGGTTTCGGGCACCATCGAGTATTACGACCACTCTTTCATCCGGCTGACGCGCACAGACGGTCCCAACCTGTTTATCTATAAGCACGAGATCAAGTATATAGTGGAGGGCGGGCTTTAGCCGGCTTTAGCCCGCGCGGGGCTTCAGCCCCGCCCCCCTGCCAACCATGAACTCCCCCCTCGAAACCGCGGTGGAAATTGCGCGTGAAGCCGGCGCATTGCTGGCTACCTACTACGAGCGGCACGTGCCGTTCGAGCTGAAGGGGGAGTTCGACCTGGTCACGGAGGCCGATCGCGCATCCGAAAAACTGGTGGTCGAGCGGTTGCAGTCCCGCTTTCCGCGGCACGGCATCGTGGCCGAGGAAGGCGGCGGCCATACCAGCCCTTCGGAATACCGCTGGTACGTGGACCCGCTCGATGGCACCACCAACTTCGCGCATTCCTTTCCCATCTTCAACGTGACGCTGGCGCTGGAGCGGGCGGGCGAGATGGTGGTTGGAGTCGTATTCGATCCGATCCGGCAGGAGATGTTCACCACGGAGTGCGGTTCCGGCGCATGGCTGAACAACCGCCGCATCCGCGTTTCGTCAGTCAGCCGCCTCGACAGCAGTTTGCTGTGCACCGGTTTTCCGACCCGGCGGCGGCACCTGAACGTGAACGTGCACTTCTACCATCAGGTTGCCATGGCCACGCATGGCGTGCGCCGGACCGGCTCGGCCGCCATCGATCTGGCGTGGGTGGCCTGCGGCCGCCTGGACGGGTTTTGGGAATTCGGACTGAAGCCCTGGGACATGGCGGCGGGCCGGCTGCTGGTCGCCGAGGCGGGCGGCCGGGTATCCGACATGCGCGGCAGACCGCACGATTTCAACTCGCCGCATCTGTTGGCGGATAACGGCCACTTGCACGAGCAAATCGTGGAGATCTTCGGCGAGGTTTTTGAGGGCCGCTATCGCGTGCCGCTGCCGGTTATTTCCCGTTCGGATTCCGCTTGACGAAGTCGTCCAGCCAGGCGATGAGGCCGTTGAGCTTGTCGTCGAATTCCTTCATGGCGAGTTCGTGGTGGGCCTTCCACTCTTCGTCGCGTTTTTTTCCTTCAAGCTCGTATTGAATCCGTTCGGACAGAAACTCTTCCCAAGCTTCCATCGTGGCCGCATGCTTGCGCTCGATGGCGGCCATCACGACCATTTGGTCTTCCATGTCGCGACGTGCCGCCTCCAGCATTTTGAGGCGCTTCTCGTGGTCGTGCAGGATGGGATCGAACGGGGTCATGGCCAATCTTCACTCTAGAATAGCATTGGCCGTTAAGATTCGCCGGGTTGCCCCCAGTTCTGCGTTCCAATTACCATGGGCTTGAATGGCGCGCCGCCTGTACCTCGCACTCGCCCTGGTGTTGCTCCAGCGCCTGGCCTCCGCGCAGGAGGCTCCCGAGCAGATTCTGCGGCAGGCCATCACGATGCATCAGGCCGGCGACACCGAAGGCGCCATCCGCGAATATCGCGCGTACTTGCGGCTGCGGCCCGACTCGCCCGACGTGCGCTCCAACCTGGGAGCTGCGCTATCCAGCACCGGGCGCTACACCGAAGCCATCGTCGAGTATCAGGCGGCGCTGAAGCGCGGGCCGAAAGATCCGCGCATTTGGCTGAATCTCGCACTGGCCTTCTACAAGGCGGGCCAGATTTCGGACGCGGCTCGGGAATTGGAGGCCCTGCACGCGGTCCAGCCCGCGAATCAGCAAGTGATTCTGGTGCTCGCCGACTGCTGGCTCCGGCAGGGCGAAAATGCCAAGGTGATCGGCTTGCTGACGCCGCTCGACAAGCCCGACCAGGGCGATCTGGCCATCGCATACATGCTGGGCACGGCGCTGCTGCGCGACAAGCAGATCGATCGCGGGCAGCAGGTGGTCGATCGCATCCTGCGCAACGGCGACTCGGCGGAGGCGCGTCTGCTGCTGGGAATGGCCAAGCTGGCCGCGCTTGAATACCCTGCCGCTATCGCGGATCTCACCAAAGCCGTGGAACTGAACCCCCATCTTCCGGACCTCTACTCGTACCTCGGCCAGGCGCAGATGGAGAGCGGCGATATGACGGCCGCCCGCGCGGCGTTCGAGAAAGAGCTGGCGCAGAATCCCAACGACTTCGAATCGAACCTGCGGCTGGCGGTGCTGCTGAAGCAGGATGGCGATTACGCGCGCGCGCGCGAGTTGTTGGCGCGGGCGCTCCGCGTGCGTCCCGGCGACCCCGGCGCGCTCTACCAGGTGGGCTCGACCGACCTGGAGGCGGGCGATATGGATCGCGCGTGCGCCACTCTGGAAAAGGTCGTGAAGCAGTCGCCGCAATTCCTGGAGGCGCATGTCTCGCTCGCCCAGGTTTACTACCGCCTGAAACGCAAGGCCGACGGAGACCGCGAGCGCGCGGTGGTGCAAAAGCTGAAGGCCGAGCAGGATGCGAAGGAGTCCAGGGGGGACGCGAAGTGACACGTCTCGGTGGCCTTCCCGTTGTGGGGCAGGCCCGTGGCCTGGGGCGGCCTCTCAGGCCGCCAGCCGCTGGCGCGCGTCTTGCGCGTCTTATTCACACCCCGTTGTGGCCGCAGGTCATGAGCCATTCACACGGACGCCTGCCGTGCAATTCGTGAAGGAAGCTGCACTACGCCTGTCGGAGGAGGACAGCCGCTTCCGTGCGCCATGCGTAAGGGTATCGAGCAAGCCAACCGTGGGGCATTAATTAAGCGCGCGAGCTATCACATCCTCGTTTGCCATAGGTCGGAGCCGATCGCGTAACCACCCAGTTTCAAACCTCATTGATGTCCTTGTTCTCCAGCACCGGTTTCGAGGCGCCCTGCCTGGCCACCGTAATCATGGCGCGTCCCACCTGCTCGGTGGTCGTCACATACTTCGGAAAAGCCGCGTTCAACAATGGAAGCAGCGGCGCCATGACCGCGTAAAACGCGCGGTAGAGCCGGGTCTTCGATTCGATCCCATCGAGCGGCACAATCAGCCCGGGACGGAACATATACGCGGCTTTGAAGGGCAGCCCGAGCAGATCGTTTTCGGTCTTGCCCTTGACCCTGGCCCACATCGGGCGGCCGCGCTCCGAACTGTCGGTGCCCATGCCCGACACATAGATGAATGTCATGTTGGGGTTGATCCTGGCCAGCGTGCGCGCCGCCGCCATCGTGAAATCGTACGTGATGCGCCGGTAATCCTCCTCTTTCATGCCAGCGGAGGAGACGCCCAGGCAGAAGAAACACGCGTCGAAGCCGGCCAGATCATTCTCGATCGGGGAGAAATCGAGGAAGTCGCGATGTATCAGTTCGCGAAGCCTCGGGTGCCGCTGCCCCGTCGCGCTACGTCCGATCGAGAGAACACTTTGCACCCCCGGATCGAGCAGGCATTCGCGCAAAACGCCCTGCCCGACCATTCCAGTGGCCCCGAAGAGAAGAACGTTCATCGGTCAACCCCGCCGCTCCAGCCTCTCCGCGATAGCCGAATGACCAAGCTCGCGGGCCCATTGGGCGGGCGTCTGGTTCGTCTGTGTATCCACCAGAGTCGCATCCGCGCCACGGGCCAGGAGTTCCTCGACCACCTCGGCGCGGCCCAGGTACGCGGCATAGTGCAGCGCACTTTGACGGCAATAGGGTGTCGCATTGACGTCCACCCCGCCGTCCAGCAATGCGCGCACAGTCGACACGCGGCCGTGCATGGCCGCTACGATCAGGGCAACCTCGCGCGCGTCGGCGTTCCGAGGCACCGGAAACGAGAACCGGCCGGCCCGATCGTCGGTCCGGCGCACGATCCGGTCCGCGCCTGTACCGGTGGCCAGCATCTGACGGACGACGTCCGTACGGCCCAAGCCTGCGGCGTAGATCAGGTTGTCGACGCGCGCGCCCCGCAACACCAAGCGTTCGGCCGCCTCCCTGTACCCGAAAAGGAGCGCGCATCCCAGAGGCGCGCCGTCATCGGCAACTCCGTCAATCCTGGCGCCATGATCGGCCAGCACGTCCACCAGGCTTGCCTGAACGCCTGCCAGGTACGGGTGGACGCTCGTGACCGTCAGGCAGAGGGTTGTGTCGGACGGGCCGTAGATCGGCGCCCCCGCGTCGGCATCGGCGCCCGCCTCGAGAAGGATGCGCGCAATGGCCGGCGCGTTGCCGGGCGAACGCTGCACCTCCACGCCATTGGCGGCCACATAGTGGAGGAGAGTGGCCTGGTGGGCGAGCGGCGCGCGCTCGTGGATGAGGCCAGAGTGGGCCTGTAATAGCGCGCGGAGGCGGGGCTCATCGCCGGTGACGATGGCATCTACAGCCTGCGCAAAGGGGGTGGCGGCGCTCATGGTCACGGCGCCGGTTCTTCAATCGCCACGATCTGATCCGCCGCCACGTTGCGCAACACCTGGTGGATGCGGCTGGGCCATTTAATGTCGATCTCCCGGATCGTTTTCGACGCCCCCAGGCCGAAGTGTACGCGCGAGTCGCTGGCGCAGGCGTAGCCCACGGCGGTGGTGACCTCGTTGTACTGCTTCGCGCCATCCTCGCCGGTGATGCGGATTTGCGCCCCGATCGCCATGCGGTTGCTCTTCTTGCCGGTGAGCTTCAACAGAATCCAGTGGTTGCTATTCTCCGAAATATTGTGGAAGTACTTCACCTTGCCGTTGAGCACCGAGACGACCGCGTCAATCCGTCCGTCATTATCGATGTCGCCGAAAGCCACTCCGCGATGCGCCGCCGCCTTCTGGAAATCGGGACCGGCTTCGCTGCTCACATCCTGAAACTTGCCGTTCCCCAGATTGCGGAAGACGGCGTTGGGCTCCTCGTATTGGCGGTTGGAGAACTGCGCCACGTTGTCTAGGACATTGCCGCGCGCCACGAACAAGTCCTTCCAGCCATCGTTATCGAAATCGAAAATGCCATTCCCCCATCCGGACATGTCGCGCGTTCCCAGCAGGTGCATTTGGAAGGTTCGCTCCCAGAACTGGCCGTCGCCGCGGTTTTGAAACAACGGAAACGACTCGTTCTCCACGGCGGTGTGCCAGATGTCCGGACGGCCATCGTTGTCCACGTCTTTGAAATCGACGCCCATACCCGAGACGGCGCTGCCGCTCTGCGTATACGCTACGCCGGCCTCCAGCGCGACCTCCTCGAATTTCTTGCCGCCCAGATTGTGGAACAAGAAGTTGGGGCGATTGTCGTTGGCCACGAAGATATCCATGAACCCATCGCCGTCGTAGTCGGCGATCGCCACGCCCATCCCTTTGCCCGCGTATTTGGCGATGCCCGTTTCGGCGGACACGTCCGTGAAGGTGCCATCGCCGTTGTTGCGGTACAAAGTGTTCGGCAGATTCGCGTAGTTGTTCGGATGGCAATAGGCGCGCAGCTCCGGTTTCGGGCCGCAGAACGGGTCTTTGTTCACTTCCCACTTGCAGTAGTTGGAGACAAACAGGTCGAGGAGGCCGTCGTTGTTGTAGTCCACCCAGGCAGCCGAAACAGACCACATCTTCTTGCCGTCGAGAATGCCTCCGCCCACACCCGCCTTATCCGTAACATCGGTGAATGTGCCGTCCCCATTGTTGCGGAAGAGCTGGTTCTTCCCTGTGTTGACCACGTAGATATCGGGCCAACCGTCGTTGTTGTAGTCGCCTATGGCGACGCCCATACCATAGCCCTCGCCCTTCACGCCGGCTTTCTCCGTCACATCGGTGAAGGTCCCATCGTGGTTATTGTGGTACAGGCGATTCCAGTACTTGGGGCTTTCCTTCTGCAGCGACGGGATGGCCGCGCCGTTCACCAGGTAGACGTCCAGATAGCCGTCGTTGTCGTAGTCGAACAGCGCCACGCCGGCCACCATGGTCTCGGGCTGGTTCTTGTTGGGGGTGGGACAACTGTCGGCGACGAAAGTGAGGCCGGAGCGTTCCGCGATCTCTTCGAAAACGATGGGGCCCGTGGCGGACCCGGCCAACAGCGCACCGACTCCGATTACAATAGGGATGAAAGCTTTCACGTCTCGGAAATCTCAGTCTAACATGCGACAATCGCCGATCCCGATCCGCGGCGGCTTCCGAGCCGCGACCGTAAGGGAGCGGAACACATTTCATAAACGTCTGTGACGTACCTGATCACTTTTGCCTGCTACGGATGCCACCTGCATGGCGACGAACGCGGCGCCGTGGACCGCGGACACAATCTACCAGGAAGCCGGGTGCTGGAACCCGACGCCAAGCGTGCTTCTTACGAACAGCGACTCATGGACCAGCCACCGTATGAACTGGACAGCGCTCGCCGATCCGCGGTATTGGCGGCTTTGCAGGAGGACTGCTCGCACCGTGGTTGGAACCTGTTGGCGGCCCACGTACGTAAGAATCACATTCACGCGATTGTGGAGGCGGAAGCGCCACCAGAGAAAATAATGAACGACTTCAAGTCTTATGCTAGCCGGTGCCTGAACCGGCTAAATCCGGCGGAGAAGGATCGAAAGCGATGGGCACGTCATGGAAGTACGCGATGGTTGTGGAACAACGAGCAAATATCGGCCGCCCTTCACTACGTGGTTGAGGAGCAAGGCGAGCCGATGGCGCTTTACGAGGCGCTGGTTCCGTGATCGCAACAGCAACCGCTCCCTTACGGTCGCGGCTCGGTAAATCGCGTTTCGGTAAATCGCGGCTCGTCGCTCTTCTCAGTTCCGCCACTGGCGCCTATCTATGCCTGGCACTGCTGTCCCGAGGGCCCGCACAGACGACGCCCAAGCGCCCTTCCTTCGTCGACGCCGCGCCGCGCTCCAGGATCTCCTACAAAAGCAACAACAGCCCGGGGGGCCACAAGTATTTTCCGCAGCCAATGTGCGGCGGCGTCGCTCTGTTCGATTTCGACAATGACGGCCGGCTGGACATCTTCTTCACTAACGGCGCCCAACTGCCGGAACTGAAGAAGACGAACCCTTCCTACTACAATTGCCTGCTGCGGCAACGCGCCGACGGGACCTTCGAAGATGTGACCGCCCGGGCGGGCCTGACGGGCGAAAACCTGGACTTCAACTTTGGCGTCGCGGTGGGCGACTACGACAACGACGGCTATGAGGATCTGTTCATCTGCAGCGCCGGCCGGAACACTCTCTACCACAACAACGGGGATGGGACCTTCACCGATGTGACGGCGGCCTCGGGTATCGGCGGCAAGCCGGCGGATACCCTGAGCGTGGTGGCCGCCTGGTTCGACTACGACAACGACGGCCTGCTGGATCTGATCGTGGACAACTACACGTACTGGACCCCACAGACCGACATCCGCTGCTCCATGGGCAGCAAAGAATACTACTGCGATCCGCGGCGCTACAAGAGCGTGCCGCCGCGGCTCTACCACAACCTGGGCCACGGCAAGTTCGAGGATGTCACCGAAAAGTCGGGGCTGGCCAAGGCGCCCGGCAAAGGGATGGGCATTTCGATTGCGGATTTCAATGACGACGGGTGGCCGGACATTTTCATCGCCAACGACACTGAGCCCAATTCCCTCTTCATCAACCAGGGCAACGGGACCTTCGAGGAAAGAGGGCTGGAAATGGGCGTCGCTTACAACGACAGCGCGCACTCCGGATCTTCCATGGGGTCGGACGCCAAAGACTACGATAACGATGGCAAGGTGGACATCTTCTACAACAACCTGATGGGCCAGGTCTGGCAGCTTCTGCGAAATCGCGGCAACCTGTTCACGTTCCCATATACTTCCAAGATCCAGACGCTGAGCTTACCCTTCTCCGGCTGGAGCAACGGATTCATCGACTATAACAACGACGGGTGGAAGGACATTTACTCCGCGAATGGCGATGTGGATCAGGTGAACGAGAAATCGCCGCAGCACGACACGATGTTCGAGAACGTGGGCGGGAAGACCTTCGTGGACGTCTCCGGGGAAATGGGCAAGGACTTCCTCCACATCGGCTACCAGCGCGGATCGGCCTTCGGCGATCTCAATAACGATGGGGCCATGGATATCGTGGTTACGTCGCTGAACGAAGCGCCGCGCATTCTGATGAACACCGCCGATAGCGGCAATCACTGGCTGATGCTGAGCCTGACCGGGCACAAGAGCGCGCGCGACGCGGTGGGCGCAAAAATCAAGGCGACGACGGCTTCCGGCCGCGTGCTCTACAACCACGTGGCCATCAGCGTGGGCTTCATGTCGTCGAGCGACAAGCGCGTCCACTTCGGGCTGGGCGAGGAAACCAAAATCGCCTCCATCGAAATCCGCTGGCCCAGCGGCATTCAACAGGTGCTGAAAGACGTCGCCGCCGACCAGTTCCTGAAGGTCGACGAGCCGCACTGACACTGGTTAGCACAAGCCTCAGCCTACGAGCGCGCTCCTGGACCAACCTCCTCGTCTCCGATTACAGGCGCTAAAGTGAGCTTGTCGCATTGCGGCGGCGGGCGATGCAACATAAAGGACGTTATGTCGCATTCAACCCGCGCCAGGTGGTAAACGTCTTTAGTGGAACCCACGGAGGGGGATGAAATGGCTCTAGTAGTATTCGCGAGAGTAGGGTGGATGAGACGGTATCGCGGGCCGCAGCCGAGTGATGAAAAGCCCGTAGGCGGGGGAAGTTACACCAAGGGAGAGCTGGGGAACGAGGCATTTAACTTTCTTCCGTTGAATGGGGAGGTGCTCGGTTATTTCCAGCCCCAGCTACAGCCACTAGCGGTCAGGTTGGAGCACCCATCCACCATCGCGCTTGGGCGAATCGAAGCGCGTTTCAAAGGGGAAGAGCTGAAGGGCGTTCTCGCTGTTTTCGTGGCGACCGACCCGAAACGCGGCGGACAACGCATCGTCGGCTGGTTCCGGGAGGCTACTGTTTATAGGCACGCACAACCGTCGAGCGCCAAAGAAAGAAATCGCTTCTCCTACTTCCTTAAGGCACGCGCAGAAAACGCCTTCCTCGTCCCGGAAACGAGGCGGGCGTTTAAGATTCCCGGTGGAAAGGGGGCTTTTGGACAAGCGAATGTTTGTTATCCACTCGATAGCAATAGGCACCCGAAGGGTGCGGGATGGATCGAGGAAGCACTGAATTACATCGCTTCTTACGATCTTGAAAACATCGCACAAGAACCCGACAGCGAGGCCGACCCCGACATTGAAGTGACGCTTGGAAGCACCATCGAGCGCGCGGCCGGCTTTCAAAGCAACCCGCGAATACGCCGGGCCATTGAGGAGTATGCGATGCGCTGGGCGGAAAAACGCCTGAAGGAGCTACTTGGGCAAAAGCCAACGGACACGCATAAGACGAAATCCTACGACTTCCTCTGTAACGTATCCGACACCGAGCTATTTGTAGAAGTGAAGGGCACGCAAGACAACGGCAACTCGGTCTCACTCACCCCCAAGGAAGTTGAACACGCGCGGAAGCATCAGAACTCCGCGCTGTTCATCGTCCATTCGGTGAAGGTCGAGGGCAAAAGAAACCCTATCGTCTCGGGCGGCAAAGAGATTTTTCTGCACCCGTGGGATATTTCGACGGGGACTCTCAAGCCGCGCGGGTATGTGTTCACTCTGGGCAAAGCGCAGGGGGAATAAGGGATGGGAACGCTGACCGTCATCAAGCATCCTTCTGGTCCGGAGCTTCCGGCGTTGATCGCCGGGGCAGGGGACCAGGCCGCGCGGCGCTTCGTCGAGTTCTTCACCGTCAATATCCGGAACAAAAACACGCGGGCGGCATACGCGCGAGCTGCCGGCGCTTTCCTGGGCTGGTGCAACACGCGGGGCCTGGCCGATCTGCGCGACGTGCAGCCGGTGCATGTGGCCGCGTATGTCGAGGCGCTGCAGGCGGCGCTGGCCGCTCCCACGGTCAAGCAGCATCTTGCCTGCATCCGGATGCTTTTCGACTGGCTGGTTACCGGCCAGGTGGTGGCGTCCAATCCCGCGCACGCCGCCCGGGGGCCGCGCTATTCGGTAAGCAAGGGTTCAACGCCGGTGCTGTCGTCCGAGGAAGCTACCGAGCTGCTGCGCGGCATGGATATCTCGACGCCGATCGGGCTGCGCGATCGCGCGATCGTCGCGGCCATGACGTACACCTTCGCGCGGGTCGGCGCGGTCGTGGCGCTCAAGGTCGAGGATTACTATCCACAGAAAAAGCGCTGGTGGCTCAAGCTCCGCGAGAAAAACGGCAAGCTGAACGAAATGCCGTGTCACCACAACCTGGAGGAATATCTCGACGCCTACATCGAGGCCGCGGGCATCGCGCGTGATCGCAAGGGGCCGCTGTTCCGGGCTGCAAGCCGCGTAACAAAGGAACTCGCGGACGGTCCCATGTCGCGTGTGGATGTCTGGCGCATGATCCGGCGCCGTGCTTCCGATGCCGGCATTGAGACGGCGATAGGCTGCCACACCTTCCGCGCGACCGGCATAACCGATTATCTGAAGAATGGCGGGCGCATCGAAGTGGCGCAGCGCATGGCCGGGCACTCGAACGCGAAAACCACGGGCCTGTATGACCGGCGCAATGATGACGTGAGCCTTGACGAGGTGGAGCGCATCGGGATTTAGGAATCGGAGATGTACTTATGAAAGCCTGCCGCAATCGTTGCGGCCCTGACGTACACTTTCGCCCGCGTCGGCGCGCCGTCGTCGCGCTCAACGTCGAGGTCCATTGGGATTCCAGCGCTGTGGTGCAAGCAGGCGTGAGTGCTTGCAGAGGTTTCTGTGCAGCCGGACGCGGGGATTGGCGTTGTTTGAAGTACTTACATTCCAAGAACACGCCTAATTTTGTTGAGCTTTTCTTGATTGGTTTTGTGATTATTGTAAAGGCCCCAAACTAACTTATGTAGCTCGTTCGCTATCAGGTCGCGCTCAGCTTTGCTGGGGTTGGCGGCCATCTCCTTGAGCCGATTTGTAATCATGCGCTTGACGCCTTGAGCGCTGCGCTGCCCGTTCCCATACACTTCAAGGTAGACTTCCGAATATTCATGGGTTGGAAAATCTTCCCTGACGATTTGGGCTATTCGTTTCCCTTCTTCGGCCAAGCGCCGCATCTTCTTTGAATCGGATTCTGAGATTGCCATTTGTTCCCCCTCTTTAAGTTACCCCTTTTCCAGAGCATTGGGTTTAAGAATCGCGAAACAGCGCGCGAAAAGGCGAAGGACAACTTGCCGAGGCGCTGTGCGAAGTCGCTGAGGAGGTGCCTTGGCGCAAGCTGCTCAATCGCGGACGCGGGACGGTGACTGAAAGGACGGAGGCAACCCGAACGAGTGAGGCGCGTATGGAAGGATTCAACGAGACGGACGCCGCGAATCTTCAGTCTGGCCAAAGACGCCATGGCAAAGCGTGCCATCGGTGGCGGTTTAGTCGGTGGGCCGGATGCTGCCGCGGCGGCTGCCTTCGCGGCGCAACTCGACGCGGAAACCCGGCGTGAGGAGCTGCGGCTTAAATCCGTGGGGCGGAGTGAACGTAAAGCGAAAGTACGGAGCCCCGTCTGGTGGATCACGGCTTCACGTCCGCCGGCTTCGGCGTTGTCGCTTGTGTTTTCGGTGCTTCCTCCAGACTGGGGTCGTCATTGCCCTTTGGCTTACCCATTGCTATGATCAGGGGTTCGAAATGCCCACCGTGGCCCAGTACCGCCGCTTCACCGAGGTTCTGCGACTGTGGCAGAACAGAAACCGTGCATTTCAACATGGTCCAGTGGTACCACTGCCCTCGTGGAATCCTGCCCTTCGCCTGGTTGCAAGCGCAGAGCTGTTGGACGAGTATGCTCGCCAGCACCTACGGGAGGCGCTGACGGATTCAGACACGCGACTCGCGCCGTTGCGCGACCCACTAACGCTTAACCTCGGGGCACATCGTTGGCTATCTGAAGACCGAGAGGAGTCCTACAGCGATTGGCTGGCTTGGATTATGCAGGGGATGAAAGATGCCGGCGACGTTCTGCCGCTTTTTGGGGTAGATGATCAAGAGACGATAAGCGCGTTCGGAAAAGTGGAGAGGGTTTTGCGAGAGACAAAAGTCGAGAACGGCAGAACTGATATTCAGGTGTGGTTTACAAACGGTTTCCTGCTGATCGAGGTTAAGGTACAGCGACCGAGCCCTGGTGTATTTCAAGAATTAGAGAGGTTTGCAATCTGGGCCGCAGGGCAGCCTACCGACCGACCGACCAAATCCGCACATACCGATGTTTTCGGAAAACGGATGGTCCTGTTAGGCCCAGAAGAACTTTTAGCTCAGTTAGGAGTAGAAGAACCCACAGACATGCTTGAAGGGTTTGAGTTCACTGGCTGGCGCGCACTATGCATGCGGTTGCGCCAGAATGCCTATCGCATCAAGGAGTCGGACGTGATGCGCGCGGCAGCCATTCTTATCTTCTGCGGGGCCGTCGAACAGAATTTGCTTGGAGTTTTCGCCAATCCGCCGCATTTTCGTGCGATGGCAACGATTGATTACCTGAAAGCCTGGAGAACCGGATCATGAACGGTGACGAACCAGAAGTGGCGCGACAGTTTTTTTCGACCGGGGTAGAGACCTACCTCGACGCGAGAGACGCAATCGCAGAGTTCGAGCGGCAGGTGATAAAGCGCTGCACAAAGGTGGCTCAGAACAAGCTCGCCGCCATTGAAAGCGCGTGCGGAGCCGGCTTTTGGCCAACCAGGAACTTAATAGATTTCAATGCCGGAAACAGACTGCTCCGAAGGGTAGGGGTGCGATTGGATGGCCATGACGCTCGACTGCTCTTCTGCCTTTGGTGGAGTCGTGGCAACGCGCCCGTCTATAGGGCGCTCGTGCTTCTTGTGCGAACGCATGTGAGAGTCCCGAACGGTTTGTGGGAGCGTAGGCCTAAAGCTGATGCTTCTGGGCTTATACTGCGAGACACCAGAAAGCTTTGGTTCGGACCTGTTTTGTCTGTCAACAACATTTCCGATTTTGACGATCACCTGGAAGAGGCTATTATCGACTTTGTCAAATTCGTCGAAGAGGCTGACGGGCTGGGGCAATGGTTCCGGCCAGGTCAATAGCGGGGATGAACGGCGCGTAGTTCGCGACGTGCATTGATCTTTAAGGCAGGGAAGAAAGTTTTTCGCTGTCCTGCTCAGGCGGAAGGCCTTCGCATCGCCCACAAGGCTACACTTCTTCCTCGCCGGCTATTTCGCCCCGGAGCGTTTTACCGGACGGTGCCAGCTCGTCGCCTGGTCCTTCGATGTCGAATCGCGCCGGCCAGGTGGTGCCAGCTCGTCGGCCCGGTTTTGGTTCAATTCAGCCGAAATGAAATAACCTGTCTCGTTGTATTGGTCCGTGGTGCGTTCGCTGAAGGTTGCCGGTAGGTCGGTATCCCCCCTTTCGGCTCGTTGCAAATCTTACCCTTTTTGAAACGCGGCGGAGGCAGGTGAGGGCGCCGGATTGTCGGAAGCGGTGGCGCAAGGCCGCGTTGCTGGGCCGACGTTCAAATCGTCCCTTCGCCCTTTTTGTTGGCAAACGGTCATGGACTTCGCTGCGCCCCCTCGTTGCCAACCTGCGGGCCGATTGTGGGCCCACCCATCCCGCCGGTCACAAGTTTCGAAAATAAAGCCTTCCACTCCATCTGGCTGCACCCAATACACTTACCAACCCGCCACCCGCCTTGATACCCCGTTTCTCAACACTCGCGTTCTATATTGAAACCGGGGTACACGCACTTCATCCCCATATCCAAACCAAAACGTCAAAGGAGAACTCCACATGTTGATTTCAGAGAAGCAGCACGCCGCCAACCGGCAGAACGCGCAACATTCCTCAGGTCCGAAGACCCCTGAGGGTAGAGCCGCCATCCGCTTCAACGCCCTCACCTACGGCCTGCGCACCCGCGCCACCCTCCTCGCACGCGAAAACGGCGCCGAATACTCCCAGCTCTGGGACGAGCTGGAGGCCGACTGGCAGCCTCAAAACCGCACCGAACGTTGTCACCTGGAAACCATGGTCACCTCCCAATGGTTGCTCAAGCGGGTTGCCGAGAGCGAGAGCCTCATCTACGAACACATCACATTCAGCGAAAACCAGCTCAAAATGCTGGCGTACGTTGCGAAACAACGCGCACAACTGGAGCGCTCCTTCCGCACCGCCATCGCGGATATGAAGCAGTCACAAAACGAGCGGCAATCCCAGCCCCAGGCGCAGCCCGGGCAACCGGCGCAACCAGCGAAACCAGCGGCCGCGCCGCCTCCTCCGCCAACCCAGCCGGACGTCCCGACTCCCGCCTATCTGATGTCGCAAATGACAGAGGCCCATGCGGCATTCTGCTCACCTATCACGCCGATAGCCGTTAGCAACTCTGCCCCCCTGGTCTTTGACAATCTGGCAAACGACTCCCCCCATCAAGCACTTAGTGTCTCTTTACCGCCCTGTAAAGAGAACCCCGGCCCCCGGTCCCTGACCCTGGCCCCAGCGAGCGAAGCGAGCCCAACCCACCACCCATCACCCATCACCCACCACCTTCTTTAGTTCCAACCATTTAGGCTTTGATTGTACCGCCCACTTACTCCGGATACCGCTCCCCCGCCCGTACGATGCGGATCTGGTGGTCGGTGAACTTCCGGTGCGCCCCGGGCAACTCGATCTTCGGCATGTGGCAATTGGTGCAACCCTGCTTGGCAACCCGGCAGGTCTTGCGGCTGCCGCTGTGACATGCCTGGCATTTCGCATCGTAATTCGCCGCGCCCACCAAAAACTCCTCGTGCGGATTGTGACACGCCGTGCAGCGGATGCGCTGGTCGTCCGCGTCGTAACACTTGCTGTTGGTCAAACGGTAGGGCTGGAAGCGGACATTGGCGATGTTGTGCGGCCCGTGCGCCGCAATGTCCGCCCAGGTGCGATGGCAGCGTCCGCAGAATTCGTTCGTTTCTTCCGCCGTCATGCCGGCCAGATGCGGCATTGCCGCGCCTTTGGCGTCGCCGGCCATCACCGCCTGCATGTGACGCGGCGCCAGCGCATGGCAGTTCCCGCACCGCACTCCGGCTTTGAGATCCTCGGGGTGGAAGGCAACGCCACGCACTGCGTCCGTTGAGTGACACGCAAAGCAACCTGTGACATCCTCGTGTGTCATCTCCCGGCCGGCAGCCTGCGTGAGGTCTTTGGGCGTGGTCCCAAGCGCGCCGAACGTGAGGTCGAGGCCGTCAATCGTCTTGTAAAAGCTGACGCGGCTCTCGTACAAAATGCCGCCGCGCTCGAACACGTAGGTCTGGCCGGCGGAGCCCAGCCCGAAGGCCCAGCCGATCGGGACGCTGATGGTATCGGTTCCGTCCGTGACGCTGTAGATGCTCCGCTCGCCCTGGCGCGTGATGGTGTAGGAATAGCGCCCGTACTGAAAGGTCAATCGCGGGTGCTCGCGGAGGATGCTGCAGTCCGCCACCAGTTCCAGCGCATGCCCCATCGAAGTCGCGGGCTGGCTCAGTGACTCAGTCTTATGGCACGTAGCGCAAGTGACGGTGGCAGCCACCGCCGGGCAGACCACTCCCACAACGATTAACGCTCGTGCCCACAGCATCCCTGCTGTTATTGTAGGTTATGCGGGGAAGGCGGGGCTAAAGCCCCGCGCGGGATGAATCCCGCCCCCCAAACAATCTTAATAGAACAGGTACTTCCGCCACTGCTCGTCGCTCTTGCCGAGCAGCCGCATCAGGTGCCGGCTGGTGTGCAGACTGAACGGCCGCGGCGGCCGCGCCAGCTTCATCCCCGACTCCTCCGGCGTGCGATTGCCCTTTCTGTTGTTGCACGGATTGCAGCACGCCACCAGGTTCTCCCAATTGGATTCGCCCGCGCGCGACCGCGGCACCACGTGGTCCAGCGTCAACTCCGACGAAGGCAGCGTGCGATGGCAGTACTGGCACGTGTAGCGGTCCCGCATCAGAATGTTCTTCCGCGACAGCGCCCGCGTCTGGTGCGGGATGCGCCGGTATTCCAGCAAGCGAATCACGCTCGGCAGCTTCATCGCGCTGCGCGCCGAGTGGATGTGGTGCGTGGACTCCTCCTCCGCCGACGCCACGCCCTTCAACACCAGTACCAGCGCGCGCCGCGCCGCGCAGATGTTGATCGGCTCGTAACTCGCATTCAAAACCAGAACGGGTTTCTGCAATCTGTGCAAACTGGTCATTTAAACAGGTCCCTTTCGCTTGCCAAAATCCGCTTGATCCGTAAATCTCCGGTCTACGCGCGCCAGCGCCAGTAGCGATACCGACTTCGCCCCGGCTTTCTTGAGCGCCCGCGCGCAAGCCCCCGCCGTCGCGCCCGTGGTCATCACGTCATCCACCAGCAGAATCCGCAATCCGGCCACTCTGCGCCGCGAGCGGAAAGCGCCGGCCACATTCTCGCGCCGTTGCGCGTTGCTCAGCCCCGCCTGCGCCCGCGTAGCCGATCCGCGGCGCAACACGCTCATCGCCGGGATGCCCCGCGCGCGCGCGATCGCCTTGCCCAACAACTCCGCCTGATTGTACCCGCGCTGCCATCGTCTCCGCCAGTGCAACGGCACCGCCGTCACCAGGTCGAATTGCCTGTCGCGCGGCAGCGCATCGGCCAGCAAAGCGCCCAGCGGCTGGGACAGCCGGCGCATGCCGCTGTATTTGAAAAGGTGGATCAGCTTCCGCAGCGTGCCTTCGTACGCTCCGTAACAGAAAGCTTCGTCGAAGCCGCGCTGCCCGCTGCGGCAAAGCATGCAGCGGCCCTCCGAGTCCAGCGGAAAGCTGTTCCGGAAAGGGGTCCGGCAATTGAGGCAGAAGAACTCGGCGCTCAACGGCGCGGGTTCTTTGAGGCAGTCCGCGCAGACCGGCACGCGCGAGAAGCGCCCCAGCGGGCGCTCGCAGATGCGGCAATCGTCGGGGAAGAGCAGCGAAAAAAGGCCGTGCGATACCGTGCCGAAAATCGGAGGAAAAAATTCGGAAAGCGGTAACGCGCGCCTGCTACTCGAGAAGACTCACCTCCCGGTGAATCTCCATTCTACAACAAACCCGCCCGGCTCAACTCTTGCCGCCGGGATGAATTTGCTGCGCCAGGTAGTTGTCCAGCCCGATCTCCTCGACGATGTGCAGTTGCCCTTCCAGGTAATCGATGTGATGCTCTTCGTCCAACAGGATCTGCTTGAACAACTCGCGCGACCCGTTGTCGCCCACGTGCGCGGCCACCTTGATGGCTTCATTCAAGCGCGGCACCGCATCCAGTTCCAGCGCCAGGTCGTTCTCCAGTTGCGCTTTCACGTCCGGGCCCACCTTGATCGGGAACAGCTCCGTCATGTTGGGTATGCCTTCGAGGAAAAGGATGCGCTGCATCAGGATATCGGCGTGGTGCATCTCTTCGATGGATTCCTGCCGGTCCAGCGCCGCCAGCCTTTGATATCCCCAGCTCTCGCACATCTTGGCGTGCAGGAAATACTGGTTAACCGCCGTCAGCTCCGCTTTGAGCACTTCGTTCAACAATCGTAGGATCTCTTCATTGCCGCGCATTACCAGATTGTAACCTAGCCGAGCAGTTGTGGGGCAGGCCCGTGGCCTGGAAGGTGCTTAACCGATTTGGGGATTTCCGATTGACAGAAACCGCTCCCTGACGGTCGCGGCTCAGTAAACCTTGCGAAATCAACGCTACCATTACCGAGCCGCGACCGTCAGGGAGCGGTTTCCCCAAGACGGTTAAGCACCCTGGCCTGGATAGCGTCGGGATAAACCGGCGTGCCGGAGTGAATGCAAGAATCATGCAGGAAAGGAGTAGCGAACCATCCTGACCCCGGACCATGTGAGGGCGGCGGTAACGACGCACTGGAAGCGTTGGCCAGGGGCATATGTGGGCTGGGTATCCCTGAAGTTGATGAGCTCCGAAATCGCCAAAACCCTCCAGATCGAGATTGGCCCCGGTAAAGGGAGAGTTGAGGAGGGACCGGCGCCCAATTCATGAGCAGTTCGATAATCTTCCCGACTTAAGGCGGCGACGGGCAAGCCCACCTCCCTGGCGACAAGATCCTGAAGGTAGTCGTCTAGCGAGACGCCCCGCGCATGCGCTCGCGCCATCAGGCCTTTTTCGACTTCAGGCAGAAGGTTAAAAGGTCACGTGCATGGCTGCGGTTCCTTCTCCTTCCACGGTGGCGCAGATAAGTCCGGCACGTGGCGGAAGCACTCCCGCGTGCCGCACGCAATGGTTACACCTCCTTGCCCGCGTACAGCTCGTCGATACTCTCTCTGAAGTTCTCCATCACGCGCGTCCGGCGCACTTTCATGGTGGCCGTCAGTTCCCCGTCTTCGATGCTGAAATCGCGCCCCAGCACGCGGTACTTGCGGATCTGCTCGAAGGGCGCCAGTTGCTTGTTCACCCGCGCCACCACCTTCTGGATCTCCTTCTGCACCGGCTCGGCGGCGGCCATCTCGGCGGTAGTGCGGCCCTTCAGCATGTCCATGCCCTTCAGCGTTTCGGCCACCGCGGGATTGATGGTGAACAACGCCGTGAGGTAAGGCAGGCGGTCGCCGACCAGCATAATCTGGCTGATCAGCGGCTCGAACTTGAACAGGCTCTCCACGTGCGAGGGATGGATTTTCTTGCCGGTCGAGGAGACGATCAGTTCCTTCTTGCGGCCCGTGATGAAGACGAACCCCTCGTCGTCGATAAACGCGATATCGCCGGTGTGCAGCCAGCCGTCGCGCATCACCTCGGCAGTGGCCTCGGGATCGCCAACGTACCCGCAGAACAGACAAGGGCTTCTGATGAGCAGTTCGCTGTCCTGTTCGGCGATGCGCAATTCGACTCCGGGCAGCGCCGTGCCGATGCTGCCCGCTCTGGGCTGGTCGATCGGGTTCAGCGTCGCCACGCCGCCTTCCGTCAGCCCGTAGCCCTCTATCAGCAGCATCCCGATCGCCTCGTAGAATTCGGCCAATTCCTTGCTCAGGGGCGCCGCTCCGGAACAGGCCAAGGTCAGGCGTCCGCCGAGGCGCGCCCGCACCTTCTGAAAGATGAGCCGGTCGGCAAGATTCAGCGGAACCCGGATGCGCGCCGGCACGGGCTTTCCCTGGTGTTTGTAGCGGGCAGCCGCCAAGGCAAGGCCCAAAGCGCCGTAGAACGCCCTGCGGGCTACGGCCGGGCGCTTCCGCAATTCGGTACAGATGGTCGTGTAAATGCGCTCCCACATGCGCGGGGGCGCCAGGAACATGGTCGGGCGCACCTCGCGGATATCCTGCGGCAGCTTGAGCAGGCTCTCGGCGAAGCTCACGGGCGTGCCCTGGCGCATCGTCAGAAATTCCATCACGACGCGTTGCGCAATGTGCGCCGAGGGCAGGAACGCTACCGTCGCATCGTTGGGTCCGATAGGCCACCTCGCGGGCGCCATGTCCGCGTTCGCGACTACCGCTGCGTGCGTGACCAGCGCCATCTTCGGCTCGCCCGTGACGCCGGAAGTCAGATAGAGAATCGCGTAGTCTGTGGGCGTGACTTCGGCCTTCAGGCGGGCCATATACTCCGCATCCTCGGCCAGCGCCGCGCGACCCAGTTCGCGCAGTTGGTCGAGCGACAGCGCGCCCTCCGCCTCGCCCGTAAGCAGGATGCGCGGCATGTCCGGCGCGCCGTGCAACGCATCCAAGGTCTTAGGATCCTCCACGAACAGGGCCTTCGCGCCACAGGCCGTAATGGTGCGGATCAGGTCCCTGGGCGGGTAAGTGGGATAAAGCGCGGCGGCCACGCCGCCGGCGGCCAGGATGCCCAGATCGGCCAAGTAGAACTCCAGGCGGGTCTCGGAATCGAGCGCGGCAACGTCGCCTTTGCGGATGCCGATCGAGCGCAGGCCCGCGGCGATCTCCTGCGCGGCGGTCTTGTACTGGTTCCACGAGTAGGTCAGATACTCGCGGTGCCCGTCTTTCCCTGTGGAGGGTTGCCGCAAGGCCGGCGCGTCGCCAAACTGCGCCGCGGATTCTTCGAGGACTTGATAGAGTGTACGCGGATGCATTCCGGCATTCATGCTATCAGATCGCGGGGGCCTTTGGTAGGATGAGGTGATGGAAGAGCCATGAACTGCGATCATGTCATTGCCACGCTGCGCGGTCACGAGCCGGAACTTAGGGCGGCCGGCGTAGTGCGTCTGTCTGTGTTCGGGTCCACGGCGCGCGGCGACGGGCACCCGGATTCCGATATCGACCTGTTGGCCAGCTTTGATGAGTCGCGGCGGCTGTCGCTCCTCGATTTGGTAGGCATCGAGCTGAGGCTTGCCGGCTTGCTCGGACAGCCAGTCGACCTGGTGGAGGAAGGGACGCTGAAGCCGCGTGTGCATCGGAGCGTAGAGGCAGAGGCCGTGCGTGCCTTCTAAAGACCCCATTCAGCGGTTCACTGACATTCTGGAGAACATTGTCCGGATAGAAGAATTCACGGCGGGCATGGACGTCAGTGCCTTCGTTGGGGACCCCAAGACGTACGACGCTGTCGAGCGCTGTCTGGAGCGAATCAGCGAAGCGGCGAGCAAACTCGGGCCACAGGCGGAGGAACTCTGTCCCGGTATTCCGTGGCCGCAGATACGCGGCGTCGGAAACCGCTTGCGGCATGAATACGACAGAATTAGCGGCCCGCGCATCTGGGTCATGGTTGAGCGTGACTTGGCTCCGTTGAAAGGAGCCGTGCAGACGGCTCTCAGCCATCTGTTGGCGAAAGAGGGCGCGGGGTAGCGTTACGGGTGGTTAACCGTATTGGGGATTCCTGACTGACAGAAACCGCTCCCTGACGGTCGCGGCTCGGTAAGCCTTGCGACATCAACGCGACTGTTACCGAGCCGCGACCGTCAGGGAGCGGTTTCC